>Ga0316207_10000201_pt1 | contig 118585 bp, 127 predicted proteins | sample 6weekpyrite_MG_FD_204943 | JGI IMG/M metagenome (GOLD analysis project Ga0316207, IMG submission 204943) | Microbial mat bacterial communities from mineral coupon in-situ incubated in ocean water Damariscotta River, Maine, United States -... | ecosystem: Environmental > Aquatic > Marine >...
CTTCTATTCCTTGAAACGCTTCCATTAAATCCATTTTGCACTCCTCAGCAATAACTTGAGTGCAATTTCTACTAAAATAATTTACATTTGTCTAATATATCTCTGATTTATATGCGATTGCCCTGGCAGGTATATGTATAGATATCTTCAACATTTATCATATATAGATAGATCGTTATTTATTAGTCTCTCTTAAGGTTAAAACCACCGCCTTTAGGTGGTCAGATTTATCTGCGATACTTACTCCCGACTAAAGATCCATAGTGGGAGAAGAAATATGGAATATCGTTATGGCAGTCATACGGTTTACAAGATTCAATACCATTTCGTATTTGTTACCAAGTATCGTTATCAAGGAATAAAGGGAGATATTGGTTTAAAAACACGAGAGTTAGTGCGTCAAACCTGTCAATCATTCGAAATAGAAATATTAAAAGGTGTAGCGAGTAAAGATCATGTACATCTATTTTTATCAGCGCCACCGACGATGGCGCTAAGTGAAATAATGAGACGAATTAAAGGGCGAACTTCAGCAAAGTTGTTTGAAAGTTTTCCAGATTTAAAAAAACGCTTCTGGGGTCGTCATTTTTGGGCTAGAGGATATTTTTGTGTCACGTCCGGCGAATTGACTGAAAAAATGATCAAAGAATATTTGGAGCATCATTTTGAACCAAAAGGTGATGATAATTTCAGGACTGAAGAGTAGACGGGTCTGTATGATCCGTATCCGGACTTTAGTCCTTTATACTAACCCACCAGTTTTAGCTGGTGGTTGTTGAGTTTATTTTATAACTCAACTCACCTGTACTGTTGTGCCTTACGAATCTTATCCGCTAGGTTCGTTTGCACTAAGATAGAGAATCAAATTTTCAAGAAAGGATTTAGTTTCAAATGCTTCTCCACAATCTGATTTAATTCCTCAAACTGCAAATGCTAATCATCAATGGTGTCAGCAGCACACTGACCTATGACAGCCGTAGTCGCATAACCAACATCACCACCGCAGCCGGGGGACAAACCCGCAGCAGTGCCTTCAGTTACGACAAAAACGGCTTATTAAAAACCACCACCAGCCCCGATGACATCACATTAACCTACACCTACAATGATGCCTGATACCTCATTAGCATTAACGATAACCTGGGTAATGTGAAGCATTTTAAAAAAATGTGAAATATTTAAAATATGTAAAAAAAGCCAAAATCAAACCAGCCAAAAACATGACAGTTGAAATTAAAATCTTAAATAGGAAGTCTTTTACATGGTATTTGGGCAACTCGATAAAAAAATACCTTTAGATATAATAAATTGAATAACAGGGGTAGGGGAAATTATAGTTGTATAAAATTTCAGCGCATGTGAATGAAAATGATAATTAAATAATATGATTAATGTTAAAGCGATAATATTATTGATCGCGATGGTAGTTTTTAATACTGGCTGTGAATATCCAATTTTTAAAGAAATTGATTATGCGGATAATGCGAGAACAGAAACATTTAATTTTGCAAACCAGTATTATGCGCTATTAAAACTAAATGAGATTGTCGCTGCATGTATATTTGTTGTGAAAAATTCAAGAACAATTAAAAATACAGAAGACAAATGCATTGAAAATGACTCAAATTTATTTAGTATTGTTGAATCGTTAGGTAGTTACATTGAACACTCAGAGGGAGATGTAAATATTGCATTCAATTCTGGATCTGGAAACAGATTTGGAGAGGCAATTGTGTATTTCATAGTATCCTATGAGTTTGGAACTCTTATTGAAAGCTTCCATGTAGGGGCTGGACGCAATGTTGAAGCTTATATAATGTCACTATGTTATCCAACGCCAGAAAATTTAACAACTTCGATTTTGGATGATATTCTGGTTGACGATGTGTCGCCATACTGTTGGTAAGCCTTGCTGATGAAAGTAATTGAAGATAATTGTAAGCAAATGAAAATAGAATTATTTATACGTATCAATTATTTTTACTCATAATCCGGCACAAACTTCGACAACTTAATTCAATGGAAAATTGCCTTATGGAAATCTCCCGAATTACTTTTTTATCATCCCCTTGAATAGCCAATTACCCAATCAACTTATCTCGCTGAAACCGAACAAGCATCGTAAAGGGGAGAGCAAGTAATTTCGTCCAGAAAAACATCGAACTCAACATACTAAACAATTGTGACAAAATCATAAAAATGGGATGTGAGATAAAAATAGATGACTGATAAACTCAAGCAAAAATCACAATAAAAGACTGAAATGTGATCAGGAATATTAGTGTCATAAAAGTTTAATTATGATCAAGGGAAATAAATAGAGAAAAATAGAGAAACGGGATCTGCGACAATTGACATGATTAATTTACAATGCTAATTTTGAAAACAACAAAAATAATCGAATGGAACTACGAGGAGATTCATAGGACCAAATTACAATAATGAAAAAACACTAAAAAATAAATTACTGCTATGGTTCGATTCAAACTCGGATATTCAATTCGAATATCTTTCACATCACTTGATCTTCAACTCAGCTAATTTAATTTTCCAATGTGCTAGTGGCTTTCTCTCGACAATTGTTCATCGTGGTGTTTTCGCGACCAAAATAATTGAATGCGCACATGCGCAATAGTATTGGAAACAATTTTCATTATCCAAATGTCACTATTCGGGTTCGGAATGCCTTTTTGAGAATGCGGAGAAAAACAATAAGGAAATAATCGGGAAAAAGAACCGGGGTCAGAGACAAATATTTTTTAATAAAGATCTCTGACAAATAGATAAATCTAAAAAAACCTAACAATCGATAGTTTTCACAACTAGTGTTGTAAAAAAAGCAACTATCGTGAATAAATGCGGAGTTACATAAAATTGCTCAAATCTCTTTATATTACTAAGATTGCGAGTAGATGCAACGTAAGTGTTGTAAAAAAATTAATAATCTCCTTAAAGAGAGGCTTGTTATCGTATGGATGAAAGTAGTCTTAATCAACTAAAAGTGGCTTTGCAAGCGTCACCGGATAATTTGGCTCTTTTAAAGTTGATTATTTCGTCGTTGATCGAAAAGGGAGCTGTACAAGACGCGCTTTCTATAATAGAAAACTATGATAACGAGATTTTAGATTCGAACGATTTGGCTTTCTTGACTGGGAGAGTTTATTTTTTAAATAGCAATTTTGATATGGCACTAACATATTTGAAAAGTGATGACCCAGACGTTTTAGTGTTAAAGTCTCGGGTTTTATTAAGATTAAATAAGCAAGACGAAGGAATTGAAGCATATAAAGCTGCAATTCAAAAAAATTCCGCATTAGAAGATCCAGAATTGGCTGCGAGTTTACAAGCCAAAGTAGTTGAGATTCCAGTTACCGGAAAAGGCCCAAAATTAAAAGTAATTAAAAATGATAATACAGATAGTGCCGATCTACATAGATTAATTGTTCCACAGCTAAAAACAATTAAATTTGATGATGTTGGAGGATTGGATAAAGTAAAACAATCTATCTATAAAAAGATAATCCTCCCTTACCAAAAACCAAATCTGTTTCAACGATTTAAAAAACGAGTAGGTGGTGGAATTTTGTTGTATGGGCCACCGGGTTGTGGAAAGACTTTATTAGCACGAGCAACAGCTGGTGAATGTAAAGCTGAATTTCTTAATGTTTCAATCACTGATGTTTTAGATATGTATATTGGTGAATCTGAACGAAAGTTACACTCCCTCTTTCAGAGAGCCCGCGAGTCAGCACCCGCAGTACTTTTTTTTGATGAAGTAGAAGCTTTAGGCGGAAAACGTCAAAATACAAGAGATAGCTCCACATCAAAATTAGTGAGTCAATTTCTATTAGAGATGGATGGATTTGCACAAAACAATCATGGTGTATTGATCTTAGCAGCGACAAATGTCCCTTGGTCTGTGGATTCCGCATTTAGGCGTCCAGGTAGGTTTGATAGGATATTATTTATCCCTCCTCCTGATCAAATTGGTAGAAAAGCAATTCTTGATACTTTACTAAATGATCGACCAACTGATGATAGTATCGATACAACGTACCTCTCCAAGAAGACACCTGGTTTCTCAGGTGCCGATTTGAGTGAGCTTGTAGAAACAGCGATTGATGAAGCAATTGAATCATCTATAAATTCAGGAACGGAAGAGCTCATAAGTGCATCGCATTTTAAAACTGCTTTAAAGGAAATTAATCCGACTACTCTTGAGTGGTTGACAACAGCTCGTAATTACGCACGATATTCTAACGAAAGCGGACAATACAATGATGTGCTTAATTTTTTAAAAAAATTTGGTAAATAATCGAGAATGTCATGAGAATTGATGCCTATAAAATTACTGATGAACCGACGCCAGGTAAATTATCTTCAATTGCCGTTAGCCCGATATGGCCATTCATAGCAATAATGTTCGGTGGCGCGTGGTTGTCATGGGGTTGGACAATTTTAAATGGAATGGCAGTTGGCAGTCCTACATTTCGTCGTGAATTAATGTGGGTAATTGCTGGGATTATTGGATCTGCAATTTTACTTTTTGTAATATTCACTGCGTATGAACAGGGAATCCTACAAAAAGATTACTTGAAATATGCAATTCTAATAGTGGTTGCATGGAAGTTAGGGGTAGCATATGTACTTTTTACTCTTCAAAGTCACACAATAGAACTATTTGAATATTTTGGCGGGAAATTACGAAACGGAATATTCGTAATAATTGCTGTTGTGCTTATCCCATTTTCATTAAACAAATCGGTTCCCACATTTATTTATTTAATATTTAGTTAAAACTATGGATATTGACAGATTAATTTCAATTGCTTGGAATAGGATAGAACAAGGTAATATCGATGGTGCTATTGACTCATTGCGGCAGGCATTGAGTTTTGACCCCGACATTGCAGAAGCTCATGCCTATTTGTCTTTGTGTTTATTAAATAAAAAACGTTTACACGCTGCATTAAACGAGGCAAAAATGGCGCTCGTTTTGAATTCGGAGCTGGAAATTGCCATATACGCATTAGCTAATACCTACATTGGGCAAAGGAAATTTAAAGAAGCAAAGATTCACATAAATCACCTAATAGACATGAATCCCAATAATTCGAGATATTATTTACTAAATGCCAATTTGCATCAAAATTTGCGCAAATTTGACAAAATCTTACCGATGCTAGAAAAAGCCCTGGAGTTAGAACCAGAGTCGCCAGATATTTTATCAGAATTAAGTGATTATTTTCTTAGAAAAGGTGATGTTGTCAAAGCAGAAAAATATGCTATTGAATCGCTTCAGTGCCAACCTGAAAACGTTGCCGGTCTAGTTAGTATGGGAAATGTTTTAATTAGGAGAGGTCAACTTAATGATGCACGTGATCATGCAATCTGGGCACTACGACAAGATCCAGAAAATAACGGAGCACTGGTGTTATTGGCTGGTATTAAAGCACGATCAAATCCCCTGTTAGGTGTTTGGTGGCGATATAGTGTTTGGTTGAGTAGCATGGGTTCTACGCGCTCAATTTTAATTTTATTGTTTGCTTATGTGGTTTATCGCATCGTAACCATGGCGTCACAAGACTTAGGCCATCAAAATATCGCATCAATTATAAATTATTTATGGTTGGCCATTGTAATCTATACATTTGTTGGGCCCACTATATTTAAAAACTCTGTCAACAAAGAGCTCGAAAGTGTTAGTTTAAGTCGTGATTATTAAAACGGACAAAACACACATTACATATTGATATAAACAAGTACTTGCGTGTTGATTATGCCTCGTATTTTGTTGCGATTTGAATTATTTGGGTATTCAATTTGCTTTTTACCAAACCAAGTTAAAAATGACTATTGCAGATTGATAAGCTACGCTCTAATAGAGTGAGATGCTTGATATTTAGCATTCCACATGAGGAAAACCTGCTTGCTTATTGATCTCAACGCTGTGTATTAATTTTATCCTATACTTTTGATGGTAGGTTTTTTATAATACTATTAATAAAAAAGAGTATTGTTTCGCCTCTACCATTCCCCAAATAGTATAAAAAGATTTCTAAATGAATAACAAAATAATCTCAGCAGGTTTGTTCGCAATCGTTCTATTACATTCCCAACTTCTATTTGCTAGTAAAATTGAAAATGGGGGACATTATTTTTATATAGAACCTGTTCCTACATGGATTACTGAGGAACAATATTCCAAAATACCACATCCTAATGAAACATTTATAGCGTATTTGCTCTCCCAAGATGAAGTTAGAGTTAGTGAGAATCGTGAACAGCATTTTAAAAAATATGCCCTCACACCATTGGACTCGACTGCACTAAATGAATCAGCAGAATTTTCTATTAGTTTCGACCCATTATATGAAGACATCATCTTTCATCAGATTAATATAATCCGTGGTTCTAGTAATTCTACAAGGGATGTTAAAAAATCCGTTATTTTAAAACACGACAATTCTCAATTTAGCAAAAGTGTTGAAGATGGAAAAATGCTAGCTCACGTTGTGATAAACGATGTAAAAATAAATGATATTGTAGAATATTCATATTCAATTGTTGGCAAAAATCCAATTTTTGAAGATAAACATTTTTCCAAATACTCGGTCGGATTTACTGTCCCAGTTAATAAGTTGAAAGTTTCAATACAGGTACCTAAGCATAGAATCTTGCACTATAAATTTAGAGGGATGAACTCGAAGGTAGAAGCTAATACATTCAACGCTTACACAACCTATTCTTGGATTGATGAAAATTTACCTGTTTACAAGAATGAGCAAGACACCCCGCCAGGATTTGATCCATTCCCAACACTTGAGTTTACAGAGTATTCTAATTGGAATGAGGTCGCACGCTGGGCTGATAAAGTATTTTCTATACCCGATAGGTCTATTAATAGCAAAATAGCCCAAAAAATTAAGGAATGGGAAAAGCTAGATTCTGCTAAAGAGAAATTATTTTCCGCTCTAGACTTCACACAAAATGAAATTCGGTATTTTGGGAAAGAACTTGGCATTAATTCACATATGCCATATTCGCCCAAGCTTGCTATGGAGCGCGGTTATGGAGACTGCAAAGATAAATCACTTTTATTGAATATAATTTTAGAAAAGCTGGGAATTGAAAGTAAAATCGTGTTGGTTTCTCTGGCAAATCGAGATTACATAAATGATTTTTTGCCCTCTCCATCAGCATTTGATCACGCAGTGGTTTTTGCAAATTTAGACGATACAGCGTATTGGCTTGATGGTACAAAATTAAACCAACATGGTGGTGTTGATATTATCGGACACACAGATTATGGGTATGGATTGTTAATTGGGCCAGATACGCAAAAACTTACAAAAGTCACTCACCCCATTAACTACTTACCAACCCATGAAATAACCGAAACATATAATTTGGATAAGTTGAACGATCCAGTTTCGATTCAAATAAAAACAATCGGCAGTTACTCTTTTTCAGAGTGGTATAGATCAGAATTTGCAAGTAAATCTCTAAATGTATTGACTGAAAATTATTTAAATTTTTACAAGAAAAAATTTCCAACACTAAAATTGGAACACAAAATTATAAAGTCAGATGACAAGAAAAAAAATGTTTTCTCCTTTAAAGAAAATTATGTAAATCTATTATTTTGGGATAAACAAAATATTTCAGAACAGCATATTGATATTGATGCTTATAATGTAAATCGTTATTTAGCCAAACCAAATACTCTTGAACGCTCTACACCACTTGCTATTGCTCATCCGCTCAAAATTGTGCAAAAATTTGTACTAAATCTACCTGATGAAATAGCACCAATAATTACAGATCAGGATACAATAGTGGAGGATGAATATATTAGCGTTAAAAGAGAAGGGAAAATTATAGGGCATGCGCTACATATATCTTTTACATATCAGTCAAAAAATGACTTTGTGCCACCAGAAAAAATTGCTCCGCATATTGAAACACTAGATAGAGCCCGTGATTTGACTTCTGAACGATTATTTATCCCCATCCCATCCCATAATAAAGTGGATAAAAATATTGTTTCTGAGATTATCAATCACCTTGGTGAAAAATTATGAAATTTTATACCAATATTATTTATTTATGTATTTTTGTTTTGTTGAATTCTGGTTGTGGTTTAACACCAAAGAAAATTAGCAAATCCCCTCCAGAGAACTTTAAAAGCGTAACCAAAGATTTTGAGATTGACTCTCTCAATTTGGCTTTGGATATACTTGATGCTTATAAAGAAAATAATGTTGAGAAGATATATAACTGGATGGCAACAGATCTTTCCATCGCGAAAGTTGGGAAGTTTACAGATGAAGATAATACTCAACAGCGCGCACATTCGAGAACATTTCAAAGAATTATGTCAAATTCTTTCAATTATAATGAACTTGGTCAAAAAGCGCACCTTGTTACATTGAGATCTTTATCAGGTGGTGACGGTTATATTGCAGTTTTTCGATTTACTTCAATTTTTCGAGTTTATTATCTTGGTTTTGCCATACAACAACTGGATCAAGAATATGCCATTACTGATGTATTTGATTATCAGCAAGCTGCATGGGCTAGTCAAATAGCAGAACGAACCAATCTTACAAGAATATATTCTACTATATCTGGAGCTGAAGAAGACCTATCCTCCTTTGGGTTGATATATGAGTTCGCCACAATAGCCGTAACTATGTATGAATTAGATGGAGATAAAAATACAATTCTCTCAATATATAAGCAATTGTCTCGGCCCTACAAAGACGATGGCACGCTCTGGAGAATTGGTTTAAGCAATTTAGTAAGGAAGTTATCAATTGATCAGATCAACAACATATATTCCGATATCACAAGACTAGCGCCATTCGATGACGGCTTTTCGGAGCTACATGTCATTGGTACTGCCGTAAGTACAAATAATATTGAAGAAATCAAAAATGCAATTTCACGTTTAAAAGTTGAGTTTTCAGATCCCATAGGAATGTTGCAATACGAATTATACATTCATGCGTTATATACGGAAAATCTTGATTATATGAAAACATTGCTAACAACATTGTTTAAAAAAAATGTACATGACAGTTTTACACATTCTATGTTGCTATACTTGGCTGTTAAATCAAATGATGAAAAACTATATAATCTTTCCCAAGCACTTCTTCGCACGTCACAAACCAATGTTATATTTGATTCATTATCAAAAAGAATTAGTGATTCTGACCTAAAGGATAAAAGCCTTAAATATTTGGAAGATGAATTAAAAAAGAAAAATGTCAAGGTCACGGAAAATAATTTAAGTTAGAAGTTAGTTATATTCATTCCTCTTTGTCGGCCATTACTCATTATAGTGGACTAAACATAGGCAATGGAATTATAAACAATTGACTTTCTACAAAAGCTAATAATAAACCAACTAATTAACCTTCTTCATCATCATTCGTAAACCAAATATTATCTTCTCCAGGTGAATGATAGCTTATCAGTACAATTTCATTTTGTACGTTCGACGTTACGGTATAATAAGTTGGTATATCATCTTCGTTAAACCAAATTCCATCTTTACCAGGGCTTGAGAAGAATGCATAACGAATTTCACGCTCATTGATTGTGATATCGGACACCGAATAATTCGTTGGTATATCGTCATGGGTAAACCACTCTTTGTCCTCCCCGGGATCATCAAACCTGACTTTTGATAGGTTTTGTCCGTTAATCGAAGAAAAAGAAAGGGAATAGCGCTTCGGAATATCGTCATCGGTAAACCAAATGCCATCTTCACCTGGGTTGATAAAAGACGCAGTTGAGATTTCAAGTCCTTTGATAACTTTATTAGAAATATCATATTTACTTGGTTCATCGTCATCAGTAAACCATTTGTTATCAACACCTGGATTATCAAACGTTGCAATCTGTATTTTTTGGCCATTCAATACTTGATCAAAAACTGTATAATTATCGGGAACATCGTCTTCGGTAAACCATTCACCATCTATACCCGGATTTAAAAAAGTTGCATTCCTTATTTCACGGCCATTAATTATTGCATTAAAAATAATGTAACTATTGGGCACGTCATCTTCGGTAAACCATATTCCATCTTTACCTGGATTTGAGAAGGTCGCAGAATCAATTTCACGCTCATTGATTGTGATATCGGAAACCGAATAATTTGTTGGTATATCGTCATGGGTAAACCAATTTTTGTCCTCCCCCGGGGCAGTAAATGTGGCTCTTAATAGTCTGTGTCCGTTAAAGGATGTATTATAAAGGGAGTAGCGCTCCGGAATGTCGTCTTCGGTAAACCAAGATCCATCCTCACCTGGATTGATAAAAAATGCGTTTGAGATTTCAAGTTCATTAATAATTTGATTAGAAATATCATATTTACTTGGTTCGTCATCATTGGTAAACCATTTATTATCAACACCGGGATTATTAAACGTTGCAGTCCGTATTTCACGCTCATTAATTATTTTGTTTGAGATAGAGTAATAATCGGGTAGGTCATCTTCCGTAAACCATTTACCATCCTCACCCGGATTAGAGAAGGACGCTTGACGAATATCATTCCCATTTATGATTTGATTGATAACAGTATAGCGACTAGGGATATCATCTTCAGTAAACCAGGCTTCATCTTTCCCAAAGTCAGAAAAAAATGCGGACTGTATTTCAAGGCCGTTTATTGTTTGCTTTGAGATAGCATAACTACTGGCAATGTCATCATCAGTAAACCATACACCATCGTTTCCTGATCCGGAGAATGAAGCAGATAGTATTTCAAGGTCGTTAATTATTTGATTTAAAATAGTATAACTACTAACTATGTCATCATCAGTAAACCATACTCCATCTTTTCCTGGGCGAATGAATGATGCGTTTTGTATTTCACGGCCGTTTACTAATTGATTTGAAATAAAATAGTTACTAGCAATGTCGTCATCGGTAAACCATACGGCATCTTCTCCCGGCGCGTTGAATGAAGCATGGGTAATTTTGATTCCATTAATATAGACATTCGAAACAGAATAATGATCTGGGATATCATCTTCCGAAAACCAAATTTCATCCTTTCCTGGATTTGAAAAAGATGCATTTGCAATTTTCCGTTCCTTGAAATTTTGCTTGGAAACAGAATATTTAGTGGGGATATCATCCTCCGTAAACCATATGCCATCTTCTCCGGAATCAGAAAACGTTGCATTTCCTATATTGATATTATTAATTAACTTGTTAGCAATTGAATATTCACCAGGAACATCATCATCCGTTAGCCAAGTTTCATCTACACCTGAGGAAATATAGTTAACAGATCTAATGTCTCTCGATATTGGATTAGTGATTTTAACAAACGTTGGCTCATCATCATCTGTAAACAAAATCCCATCTTCGCCACTCGATTCCCAAAAGTTCTTATAAACGAGATCACGAATTTCGGTTCCGTCGGTAACTTCTATTTTTTGTTCGAGTCGATATGCAACTATGTCATCATCTGTCTTCCATAGCTTGTCAGGACCTCTGCCAATAAAATTTAAAAATAATGTATCCATACCGTTCGGGTTGTATTCCATTGTGCTTATAAATTTAGCAATATCATCTTCAGTGAACCAGGCTCCATCAGCGCCAATTGATAAGCTATCATAAGAAGCCGTTTCGATGGTTCTATCGCTGCTATCTTTTTTGCTAATAGTGTAAAACAGAGGGATATCATCATCGGTAAACCAAATATTATCGGGACCACTCTCAGCTGAAACTCCACGTAGAGTGACATTATTACTGTTGTTTTCTTTTTTAAAATTGTAGTACTGTACCATGTCATCATCGGTAAACCATTGATGGTCTTTTCCTGCGTCGTTATATTTAATTCGAGTTATTTCAGAATTTGAATTAAATTTTTTGCTATAGCTTTTCGGAATGTCATCATTGGTAAACCAAATGCCATCGGACCCAGCAGAATTGAAATCAATAGTAAGATTACTTGCGGCATCATTTGTTGAGTAACTATAAATGACGTCATCTTCGGTAAACCAAACCTTATCATTACCTTCACCATTGTAATAAATCGAGCGGCGCAATCCATCACCAATATCTATACCACTTAGTTGATATTTAAGAGGCACGTCATCCTCTGTAAACCATGTTGCATCTTCGCCAACCGATGCATAATAAATTGTTTTTTGAACATTATTTTCTGTAATATATGAACTATATTCCGATGCTATGTCATCTCCTGTGAACCATTGATTGTCATTTCCTGCGGATATAAAAGTAGCCGAGATGTCTTTAGTTGGAGAAGAAAAATATTTTACAATTTCGTTTTTATCATTGTAAGTAACAGATTTGCTGAGCCGACTTCCATTTTCATATTCATTGTCTACATGCGCAAAGGACTGGTCATCTTCTGTAAACCAAACTCCATCGGCGCCAAAATCATCAAAATAATTCAAATGACTCAATAAGCCAAAACTTGATTCAAGATTGGTAGGTAATACTAAAGAAGGTTGCAGTTTAGGATTGTCAATATAATATGCATCGCTATATTGTGTAACAGGATCGTCTTCAGTATCCCAAATTTCATCAACACCGGGTGATGATACATATAGTGAACGAACTATTTTGTTTTCATTGATGAAAATAGTTTTTATATACGGCTCGCCGTTTTGTGGTTTGCTAGACAGCGTGGGACTGATATTATTTTGTGTCACGAATATTACGCTAATCGTGTCTTCGTCCACACCGGTTGATTGTTTGTCAATGCGCAGAATGTACTCTTGTTTTAACCAGAGTGGTTTACTTGGAACAACGGTAAGTATATTTGCTTGATCATCGAAATGTATCGAATCAATATTAATCTGCGATCCAAATTGAACACTTTTCAATGTCGTTTTATCAACGGTAAAAGATGTGGACGCTATGCTGAAAGAAGATGAAACTTTAAGCAGAATTTTGAAAGCCGTTGAACCGACAGACTGCGATAATGTAATTGTTTGTTTGTTACTATTACTAGAGCTACAAGCTGAAACAAGTAGGATTAAGGGTGCCAATAGTATTAACTTTGTTTTTTTAGTCATTTAAAATACCAATGTTTATTATAGACTTATAATTATCTGTTATGAGAAAAACCAATAATTATTGTTTAATATAAAGCTACAGTTGAATTGTGCGTTCCTCACAAAATGACGCTTGAGTATTATCAGCGCAACGGCTTCGTATTTTACCATAATAAATTATTTAATCGTATGTAACTACAACCATTGATCATTTTCTGTTTTATGAAGTATGCGGGATCCCCGTGGTTGTCGATTTGTTGCTAATATCTGTGTGGTGTTACAACTGAGAGGGTAAAACATTTCACTTCACAGATCATAAATTTCAATTCCTGCTTAAAGTGATTATTGATACTATTTTTATTTTCCATTTCCTTCCCAATTTCGATTTAATAAATAGCGCTGCCCATAACCAAGCTCCAAAATCACTGCTCCCTCGTACAACGATAGCGCGACAGGAAAGGCATGAATAAGCAATGATTTTGACAGTCTGCTGACAATGGGTCTGTTAAATCTTTTTTAGTGTGTTACAACATAAAAAATAGCAAAACTATTTTGCTCTCCATCATTTGTTTGAATTGTTAATGTTGCCAACATGGATCGAGTTTTTTGTACAACTCAAAATACATCTGCTGAAATTTTAATGTTAACGTCGTTAATATCATTTTTATTATCTGAGGCAATTACTTCAAATATATTGCATGATCGATAATAAGCATTTTTCTACGGGTATCGTGTAAAAAAATGTGAAAAAATTCCAGAGTTGGGGATTAATGAAATTCTGTTGGGTGGATTGGTCGTTTGTTTTTTTATTTACAGGGGATTACTATTAAGTTTATGAAATTGATAAACTAATATTGCTATCCAACAACTATTATAAAATTACAACCAAATTTAACGTATCCCTATGTTTTTGATATGGCTATTTTGGTGCTATCATAGTTTGTCAATAAATTAGGGTAATTGATGTTGATAACGTCATTAAAATCCGATAAGCAATGTATATATAGTATTCCTGTGTCAGATAAGAAATGCGTTATGACTATATTTGCATATCTAACTGCCAATAATTTCCATGGCAGTTTTTATCTAGTATTTTATTATGAGGTGGTCAATTTTTTTGTCTTTATTGTGACTCGATGATAAATGATTTAAAGATGCGCATGGCACTATCTTGTTACATTGCACGCATCACGTTAGTGCAAAAATAATATAATCACAAATAATTTAGTGTTTTGAATTCTCAAAATGGGTTTACATTATATTTATATAAAACAACCAGCTATAAACCAATTATTTGAAATAATCCCTGGAACTAATTATATACTTTCCGAGCTCAATTAGTGGCGCGTTTGATGCAGTGTGTTAAATATTATGTTTAACACAAATAAAAATCATTACTTCATAATTTTTACAACAATCACTCAGTATCATTATTGAGTTTTATCATTTTGAGGGAAAGAATATGAGTCGAAGCGAATCACGTTCACAAGCGGTTTTTGAAATAACCACAGGTGAACCCATGTCTGCTGTTAAACCAAAGTCGCTTGAAGAAATTTGGGCGTCCGATGTTTTTACATTGATAAAAATGGAAGACGCTCTATCAAAAAGTGCGTTTAAAGCCATGAAAAATACCATAGAGACTGGTGCCTCGTTGGATCCAGATACGGCAGACGATGTTGCTGCGGCAATGAAAACCTGGGCATTGTCAAAAGGAGCAAATTACTTTGCACATGTATTTTATCCTTTGACGGGTGCCTCGGCAGAAAAACATGACAGCTTTATTGTCACTGATTCTAGCGGTAAAGCAATAACAGAATTTAATGGAAGCCTATTAACAAAAGGTGAGCCAGATGGTTCATCGTTTCCCAATGGTGGAATTCGCCAAACCAACGCAGCAAGAGGATACACTTTTTGGGATCCAACTAGTCCAGCATTTATTTTAGAAACTGAAAACGGTGCCACGCTTTGCATTCCATCCGTATTTGTTTCTTGGACAGGTGAAGCACTTGACAAAAAAGTGCCACTCATGCGCTCTAATTCGGCAATGAATAAGGCAGGAACAAAAGTCTTAGAACTCATGGGTGAAAAAACGATTGCACCACTGAATTCAAGTTGTGGTGCTGAGCAAGAATATTTTTTAGTTGATTCTACTTTCGCAAATCTTCGACCAGATTTATTATTAGCAGGTCGTACACTGTTTGGGGCTGCTCCCGCAAAAGGACAAGAGTTTGATGACCATTATTTCGGTGCCATTCCAGAACGTGTGCAGGTGTATATGGAAGCGGTGGAGGAAACCCTATACCGTTTAGGAATACCAGCAAAAACACGCCACAACGAAGTTGCACCTGGACAATTTGAAATTGCTCCCTATTTCGAAGCAGCAAATGTTGCTGCGGATCATCAGCAAATGCTCATGACGGTATTAAAAAACACTGCAAAGAAACACGGTTTTATTTGTTTGTTACATGAAAAACCGTTTGCAGGTGTAAACGGATCAGGAAAACACGTTAACTGGTCTGTGGGTAACTCTACTCAAGGTAACTTACTTGATCCTGGTGCGACACCTTATGATAATCTAAACTTTTTACTTTTTTGTGGTGCTGTTATACGGGGAGTACATTTATATGGACCATTGTTACGTGCGGTAATTGCATCAGCTGGAAATGATCATCGATTAGGGGCAAATGAAGCTCCACCCGCTATTTTATCGGTGTATTTAGGCAGTGAAATTGAAGATATTTTTAGTCAAATACAATCCGGCAAGCTCGATGGTGCGAGTGAAGGCGGAATTATGGATTTGGGTTTAGCACAAATAATTCCTTTTGCAAAAGATACCGGTGACCGAAACCGAACTTCACCTTTTGCATTCACAGGAAATCGATTTGAATTCAGAGCTGTTGGATCGCAACAGTCGGTTTCAGGCCCACTCATTGCTATGAATACTATGCTGGCAGATTCTTTAAGCTGGATAGCGAAAAGGCTTGAAGCAGAACTCGATAAAGGCACAGATAAACCCGCAGCAGTTATCGCGGTACTTAAAGAGCTCATGACACTACATGGAAATGTTATTTTTGGCGGGGATGGATATTCGGCTGAGTGGCACAAAATGGCTGTCGAAGAACGTGGTCTTAAAAATCTACCCACCACAGCGGATGCATTGCCTTATTTACAGGACGAATCAATCAAAACGCTTTTCAGTAGTACCGGTGTGCTATCACCTGTTGAGTTAGAAAGTCGATATGAAGTTTATGCAGAAATTTATATTATGTCCATTAGTGTGGAAGCCAAATTAGTAGCAGAATTAGCTAAAACTATCATTTATCCTGCTGCTATGCGCTACCTTTCTGAAATCTCAAAAACAAATTCGCGCTTTTCTCTACTTGGAACCGACATTAGCTTGGATACGAGTACGGCAAAAACCATTGCTGAAGAAACTAATGCTATGATTTTAGCAATCAATAAGCTCACTGATATTATGTCGAAAGAAGAATTTTCTTCAGTGGAAGAACACATGCAATTCTGCGCTAAAGAAATTTGTGGTTTAATGAATGAAGTACGGATTCATGCAGATGCTCTGGAAGGTGAAATATCTGATGAGCAATGGCCATTGCCTAAATACAGGGAAATGTTATTCATTAAGTAGTTTAGAACACCAACCATTGTTTGAATTTTTCCTCACCAGTAATTTGGCAATGGCGTTGTGTGAGCCGGCAAGTAAATTGGATAGAATGCCAATTTGCTTGCCTTTTTCATATACTATTCCAATTGTCTAACGTGGGGTGGATTACTAAAATGTCCTGTAACTGGTATTACAGGAAAATATGGGGTGAGCAAATAAACGCCAAAGCATTCGCAAACCACAACTAGCCCGCATTTCTCACAGGATTCACGAACTCTCACTTGATCCCACAAGTAATTTTCTTCCTTCATTTTGTAGTAAACTAACCAATTGAAAATAATATTTGTCTTATTATCGACAAATTAATTTAACATGTTTTATGTTAAACAAAAATATACAACACTCTTAGTCGTTTTCCTGCTGTTTTTACTCACTTAAATGGATTTTACATTAAATTAAATTTATAAATTTATCCATTTTATTTTGGCTTATCATTTGCAATTTAGATATCGAACATTAAATTAGGAGGCAATTGTAAAAAATGAGCACTGAAAGCAAAATAAAACAACAGTTAGATGAAAACCCTGTCATTCTCTACATGAAAGGAACACCTGATTTACCTCAGTGTGGGTTTTCTTCCAAAGCAGCAAGTTTATTAAAATCAACTGGTTTGACGTTTACCTATGTTAACGTTCTTGCTGCACCTTTTATTATGGAAAAGTTGCCTGAAGTATCAAATTCCCCGACCTTCCCTCAATTATTTATCAACGGAGAAATTATTGGTGGCAGTGATATTATTGAAGAGATGCTTAATAGTGGTGATTTACTTCCAATGCTTGAGCAAGCGATTGCGTGAGCGTTATGGATAAAGGTGAAATTACAGAACGCGTAACAAAATTGTATCCCGATGCTATTTTTGATATTCAAGGTTCAGATTGCAATTTTGAACTTTATATTGTAAGTCAAGGTTTTGAGGGAAAACGAATTTTGCAACGGCAACAGTCCATTCTCGCACTTTTTGCTGAAGAACTTGCAAGTGGTAAATTGCATGCTCTCGGGCTAAAACTAAAAACACCAGCTGAGCAAGAAAGTTTGAATGATGCTAGCTTGATTCAACTATCATAATCCTAGAAAACGCAGTTGGACATGAATTTTGTGTGCAAATAAATCGTTTTCAACTGCGTAATCTAGGATAAAGTACACTGTTTGAGGTTTATCGTTTGTGATATTCTCAAGCAGTACTTGCTTTTTGCGTTTCACTATCATTGTTTTCATTCTTTGGAATCACATCAATTTCTTTTTCACCCAATACGACTTTCTCGTCAATTGTGGCTACAATGGAACCTTCTAATGAGGGAAGTTCATACATTGGTTTGTGTAGTATTCTTTCAAGCTCTCCGCGTAATCCTCTCGCACCCGTATTTTTCTGCATCGCATTTTGTGCGATTTGTTTTACAGCACCCTCTGTAAAATTAAGCTCGACACCTTCGTAAGAAAACAATTTGTTGTATTGTTTAATTAATGCATTACGCGGCTGTGTAAGTATATTAACCAAGGTTGCCTCATCAAGCGGATCTAATGCTGCAATCACTGGAAGACGACCGATAAACTCGGGAATTAATCCAAAGCGGCGTAGATCTTCAATTTGTATTTGAGATAAATTTTCAGATAACAATGATTGTAACTCAACTTCTTTTTTTACGGTGGCTTGGAAACCGATAGTCGTATCATCTGCTGTCATTCGGCTTTGAATAATTTCTTCTAATCCGGAAAATGCGCCACCTGCGATAAACAAGATGTTTTTGGTGTCTAACATGACGTCATCACCACCTTCGCGACGGCGTCCTTTCATTGAAATTTTAATTTCTGCGCCTTCAATTAACTTTAACAACGCTTGCTGCACGCCTTCCCCAGAAACATCCCGAACACCGGTGGAAGATTCACTACTGCGTGCAAGTTTATCAATTTCATCAATATAGACAATACCCCACTCTGCTCTAGCGACATTGCCTTCTGAAACATCCATTAGTCGAGTCAAAATACTTTCGACATCTTCACCAACATAACCTGCTTGTGTCAGTGTTGTTGCATCTGCAATGGCAAATGGAACGCCAACAATTTTTGCCAAAGTGCTAGCTAATAAGGTTTTACCTGTACCCGTTGGTCCTATAAGTAAAATATTTGATTTGCCAATTTCGACATCGTTGTCAATATTACAGACCGATTTTTCGCTTGGCACATCATAAAAAAAACGTTTAAAATGGTTATATACCGCAACAGAAAGAATTTCTTTTGCAACGTCTTGACCGATTATATAGTCGTCCAGTTTGGCTTTTATTTCTTTTGGTTTAGCGAGTGTCTTATGCAACTCTGGCAACGATCGCTTTCGACCCCAACTCGTTACCACCTGGTTTGCCAATTTAACACACGCTTCACAGATAAAACCATTGGATCCAGCGATCAACGGCGCTGTGGGTGTTTGCGTTTCACCACAAAAAGAACAATGCTTATCAGATTCAACCATTTTTTTCACCTGCAATAATTTTAGACAACCAAGTTTGTTGACATATCGTTTTTCGACGAGTTTCTAAAAGTTGACGAATGGCGGGAGTCACCTGACTTAAGGGTAACGTACTTGCACTTTGAATTTCGTCACAACGCATAATATGAAAACCCAGAGGAGATTCAACTATGGTGCTTATTTGCTTCTCGCCCAAGGTAAATAATACGTCTTCCAATTCTTTATATAAAACACCTCTTTTAATATCACCAAGAAAGCCACCTTTATATGCGGTTGGGCATTCGGAATATTTTAGTGCATAATCATTGAATTTTTTCGGTTTTTTCTTAAGTTTTTCCAAAATATTCTTGGCTTTTTCAAGCGAAAGTGAGCGATAATTTTCTGCGATAGTATCGCTAATGGTAATTAAAATATGGCTTCCCTTGCGTATCTCGGGTTTTTTCATTTTATCGGGATGCATATGATAATAAATCATGACGTCAATATCTGATACTTCAGCGGCTTGTGAAGTGACACGATCCAATACTGTTTCGACTTTTAATTCTCTTGAAAGTGAGCCCCGAAATTGCGATTCGTCAATATCATTTTTATATAGATCATTATAAAAGTCATCGATGCTATCATAACGATTTGTTACTTCTTCAAATGCGCGGTTAATAGATTCTTCCGTTATTAATACATTTTGTGCTTCCTTGCTAGACAACACCAGTGTCTGAATTCGATGCTCTTTTTCCGCTTGTTTAATGACTGCTGTTAATTTATCTGAAGATAATTCGTAAGGTGGTTTTTCGAACTTACTCAACGACGTCCTCAATACTGAGTATCGTAAATGTGGGCTGATATCGTTAGTCGTATTTGCCAATGCCATATTCAAACCTTTATACGCTAGTTGTTCTTTTCTCTGCGTTTGCTGTCAAACAATTTTCTGGCACCAGTAATGTCTTACCGGGAAATCTTACATGATAATTGGCCATTTCATCCCCTTCACGAAACGCTTTTAATACTTCGCCTTCCGCTCCAACTTCCACTAGCACTTCGCCTTTTATGGCCAATTGTTTGGTTGATAATACTTTGTCGCGAAACTCATATAAGGGTGGATTCCAGTGGGCATCAATTGGAATTAATTCCTCACCACGGCATCCAACCTTTACGTCGGCTTCAAGAAAATGCACTGTATATATCAATTGGTCTTGTAAAAATGTTCCTACGCTAAGTACATGGCCGGTACTGCCGCGTTTCACTAAAATTTCGCCAATTTCCTTGCCTGGGTATGTCCCATCGTTTCTAACATTTCGGGTTAAACGAACGACATCACCATAATCGTATTCAGGACGAAATTCCATTATTTAAACGCTTCTTCTAATGAGACAAAAGTTGATTGCGGTTCATTCATATGAAACACTTTGAATACTTTTTCAGTTAACGCATCAGAATTAACAAAATCGTTATAGGCACTTTCCAATAATGCTTTGTACGATTTGCGACATTGCTCTTCATCAGCGGGAATCATGTCGCTAGCTTGTTTTAAATAATCATGAAATCGTTGTAATATATGCAATCGGTTTATGTGCACAATACTGGGCTCATAGTCAACTTCAAAATAATCCAAAAAATCTTCTGCGGAAGATAGTTCTTCCAACGCCTCATCCAAAGTTAGATCTGACATGATTGTCTCCTTTTGTTAAAAATTGATTTACGAAAAATTTGCCACATTCATTTGTTCATTTAACAAATGTTGTTCTGCAACAGTTAACAAAGCAACTGCACCTAAGCGATCAGATGAATCCACTTGAATTATTTTTTTTAGCATTTGTTCTGCCGTTTCAAATCTGTTCAAGCGTAAATTTATATATGCTGCTGCTTTTAGTGATAATAAGTAAAAACGTACCATACCCATTGATATTTGTGCACCAACACCCAAGTGATCTATTGTTAAATATTGCCAGTCTTCTGGGAATTGAATACGACGACCAGAAAATGTTAAGGCGTGTTTTGCCACAACCAAGGCATTTTCATAGTTGTGTTGATAATAATAAAATCGATATAGAGCAACCAAGACACTTAAGTTTTCTGGCGCGAGGAAAAAAGCGTCTCGCAATTTCTTCTCTGCGTCTAGTGTGCCATAACATTCAGATGCGGATTCAATCAAGATGCTTATTTTGTCAGGCATGTGCTCATCAAAATACAGGTCTTGACCTTCAAAATCATGTAAGTCCATAATAATTGTTTAACCTCCTGAAACCTTTTTCATCGTTAACAAAGCGGCTTCATTGCTTTGTTCTGTTTCACATACGTCATTTGCTTCACATTCTACGCAATCTTCGTCGAGTTTTTGCGAGTTTACTACATTGGCTTTAGCCAACTTGTCTTCTAAAATCGTAATCCGGTCAACCAGACAAGATATTGCTCTACCCACTGGGTCAGGGATAAGATGGTGATTTAAATCAATACCAAATGGATTTAATTCCCCTGCTTCCTTCAGTTGAACAATTTTCCCTGGTACACCCACCACAGTCCTGTGTGCTGGTATGTCGGTTACTACAACTGAATTTGCACCGACTCGTGCGTTTTCACTTATTGTAATTGGTCCTAGCACTTTTGCGCCGGCACCAACCATAACACCATTGCCCAATGTAGGATGACGTTTGCCTTTGTTCCAGCTAGTTCCGCCCAGTGTTACGCCATGATATAAGGTGACATCATCTCCAATAATGGCTGTTTCACCTATCACAACGCCAGCACCATGATCGATAAAAAATCGTCTACCAATGCTAGCACCAGGATGTATATCAATGTTACTCACGGTGCGAATAAAAAAGGAAAGTAAGCGTGAGATAGTTTGCCAACCTTTATTCCATGCTTTGTTTGAAAGGCGATGGACAATAATTGCGTGTACTCCAGGGTAAGTTGCTAAGACATCAAACGTACTTCTCGCAGCTGGATCGCGTTGGAAAACGCATTTAATATCTTCTTTGATTAATTCAAACATTTTAAGTGAATTACTGTTTCCATTTTTGTTCATAGTCAATTACCCTGATTCAGATTATATATCTGCAACTGCTATTATTTCCGGTGTTGTTTGCTGAAATATTGATTTATGAGAATTAAACATATCTATTAACTGGGCATCGCTGGGGGTGGATTTGGTTAAATTGGCAAATTGCCTTATCTCATTTAATAATTGACCTGCTTCCAATTTGTTGAGAAAAATGCCCAAACTTGAATAGACATTTTGGACTGCGTGACTACCGGAATGCTTGCCCAAAATTATTTTGTGTTTTCTACCTAATTCTGCAGGTTTTACGGCTTCGTAATTCGCTTCATCTTTTAAAATACCATCCACATGGATACCTGATTCATGGGTAAAGACGGCCTTACCCACAATGCTTTTTTGCCACGATAAATCGCGCCCTGATGCTTGCTCAACAGTTTGTGACAATTCCTGGAAATTGCTCATGTCAATGTTTGTTTCCATGGAATATAAATGACGCAATCCCATTACCACTTCTTCTAGCGGTGCGTTACCTGCTCGCTCTCCCAAACCATTTACCGTTGTATTAACGTGGGTTGCTCCAGCACGCACTGCAGCAAGCGTATTTGCCGTTGCCAAACCCAGGTCGTCGTGAGCATGCATTTCAATATCAATATCAAAGTTTCTTCGAATTTTTCGTATCTTTTGTAGGACGGTAAAGGGTTCCATAATACCGACTGTGTCAGCAAAACGAAAACGATTAGCGCCAGCTAATTGTGCTTTTTCTATCACTTGTAGTAAAAACGACATGTCAGCTCGAGATGAATCTTCTCCGCCCACACAAACTTCTAAACCTAGGTCTTGTGCATGTTTCACATGACGATCAATGTTTTGTAGAACCCAGTTTCTATCGCGGTTAAATTTTTTAGTAATGTGCTGATCTGATACAGCAATGGATAGATCTATCATATCCACATCAATATTTTTACATAATTGCAAATCTTCTTCATGCATGCGGCTCCAAATCAAGAGTCTGGCATTTAGATTCATTGAGGCTATCGCCCTAATGCTGTCTCTCTCTTCTTCACCCATAGCAGGAATTCCCACTTCCAATTCTGGTACACCCAAACGATCAAGCTGATTCGCAATATCCAATTTTTCGTAAAGTGTAAATGAGACACCCGCCGATTGTTCACCATCGCGTAATGTAGTGTCATCAATAATGGGAATACACTTTTTTTCAGATTTTGTCATTTAACTGGGCCAATGTGGATTAATATAATTTACTATGAGCAACCCACGTGCCATTGAAAATTTCTCGCTTTAACAATGAGTTAGAAAAATGTTATTTGTTGGATAATTACCGATATCTTTGTTGTTGTCATAAATGCTACATAAGCGAGACAATTTATTTATAAAACTAACGTAGAAATCTGTGAGTATTTTAGAATTTAGTCGATAAGAAAATGTAGAATTGTATGAAATCAAATTTACAATAAAACTATCCATAAAATATTTCTGGATAAAAAATAAAAAAAAAGGTGTGGGAACCACACCTTGCGAGGAGTATGAGATCGTACACAACAGATCTCTTTTTTGAGGATTGATATTTACGCGTAAGTTGGTTGAAATGCTTTTTCCGGCTCTTCAACGGGACCGTTATCACCCCAATAAGGTGATAGTTTGCGTAATTTTTCCATAATCATAGGCACAGCTTCGATCACAGCGTCTACTTCTTTTTCCGTGTTATAGCGAGAAAAGGAAAATCGAACGCTACCATGTGCTGCAGTATAGGGAATACCCATAGCCCGCATAACATGTGATGGTTCTAAAGAACCTGAAGTACATGCGGATCCACTAGAGGCTGCAATTCCTTCTTTGTTTAACAACATTAAAATCGCTTCACCCTCAATATATTCAAAGGCAATATTGCTGGTATTGGGCAAACGATTGTCAGGGTCTCCTGTAACGAAGGCATTGGGAACCGCTTTTAGAATGCCGTCTTCTAACTTATCTCTCAATGCTTTTACATAGGTGTTTTCATGATTCATATATTCCATTGCCATTTTTGCCGCTTCGCCTAGAGCAACAATGGATGCTGTATTTTCTGTACCAGCACGACGGCCACGCTCTTGATGTCCGCCCCTTAATAAGGGTCTAAAACGAGTACCGCGACGTAAGTAAAGTACACCAATACCTTTTGGAGCATGTAATTTATGGCCAGATATGGATAACATATCGATTTTGGTGGATTGCAAATCTATTGGTACTTTACCGACTGCTTGTACCGCGTCGGTGTGAAATAGTACACCAGCTTTAAATGCCATTTCCGCCATTTCTATTACTGGAAACAGCGTACCTGTTTCATTATTTGCCCACATAACCGAAACTATCGCGGTTTGATCAGATAATAAAGAGTTGTATTTATTTAAGTCTAGACGCCCTTTTGCATCCACTTCCAATTTATGAACAATGTAACCATCTTTTTCCAATTGTTCGCAGAGTGTTAAAACAGCAGGATGTTCGACAACCGTTATGATAATTTCTTTTCTATCAGGTTGTGCCTTTAGCGCAGATAAGATTGCGGTAGAATCGGCCTCAGTACCGCAGGATGTAAAAATGATTTCGGAATCGTGTTCTGCTCCAATCAATTTTTGTATATTTTTCCGAGCGGTTTTAAGTGCATGTCCGACTTTATTGCCAAAATTATGCATGGAAGATGGATTTCCAAATTGTTCACTGAAAAAAGGTAGCATTTTTTCCACAATTTTAGGATCGACCATGGTGGTGGCATTATTATCGAGATAAATACCTTTTGTCATGATATCAGCCCCCTGCTTTCATTGCTTGTGGCATTTGAGATGCTGGTACCACTTTGATAAATTCACCCAACTCTTCCATTAAACGTTGCTGTATGCCACCTAATGTTGCTGAAGCTAATTGGCAACCACTACAGGCACCTATCATATTGACATAAATGGTGTTACCTTCCACCTCTACTAATTCAACGTCACCACCATCAGCTTTTAATGTCGGGCGCATGGATTCCAAAACCATTTCGATTCGCCGAATTCGTTGTAAGCTAGTCATTCCACTTGCGGCAGCTGGTGCGGGCTTTTGTTTTGCTGGCGCTTTGGCGGCCGCATTAAATGATTCACCACGTTCTGCCATCACCATTGTAAGTATTTCCTCAATACCTTCATGGCAAGATGAACATCCTCCGCCAGCTTTGGTGTAATTTGTGACTTCTTCGACTGTACTCAAATTATTGGCCCGGACGGTATCTTCAATCATTACAGCATCTATGGCGAAGCACTTACAGATCAATGCACCTTCTTCATGGTCATCTTCCCATTCTTCACCACGGTAGTTTGCAACGGCTGCTTGCAGTGCCTCTCTACCCATAACCGAGCAATGCATTTTTTCCGGTGGTAAACCATCGAGAAAGTCAGCAATATCTTGATTCGTTACGTCTAACGCTTTATCAACCGTCATACCTTTAATGATTTCGGTTAACGCGGATGATGACGCGATGGCCGAGCCACATCCAAAGGTTTGAAAACCAGCGTCTTCAATTACATCATTACCTTCGTCAACCCGAAGTGTTAACCGTAATGCATCTCCACAACTGATTGAACCAACTTCACCAATCGCATTGGCATTTTCCACTGCTCCGGCATTTTTTGGATCAAAAAAGTGTTCCTTGACTTTTTCAGAATAATCCCACATGGGCCACCCCCGCAAATTAATTAATTAACAAGAAAATGAATTTCCACAACCGCAAGAAGCCGTTGCATTCGGATTTTCAAATTTAAATCCAGCGCCATTGATACTATCGACAAAATCAACGGTTATACCTTCGAGCAGGGTAGCGCTTTCCGGATCAATCAAAACCTTTAAACCTGCATTATCAATAATGACATCGCTGTCTGATACACTGTCTTCCAAAGACAATCCATATTGAAAACCTGAGCAACCACCACCTTGAACGGATATTCGTAATCCTTCCACGGTTTTCTCAGAACTTTCTATAAATTTTTTTATCGCGATAGCCGCGCTTTCTGTTAAATTAATCATTACATTTCTCCTTGGCAGACAGCTTGCAAAATTTACTGATACATTTTGCAACCCATATGCCACAGCAATTAAATTAATTAAGTCATTGATTTTAGAAACTATAAAATAAATTAAATGTTACTAAATTTGTAACATAGTTAACTAATCAGAATATTTGTAAGATTTGTGACAATACTAATTATTTAGTAGAAGCCTACTAATTAGAAATATTAACGATGAGTCTGAAGAGAATTATTTGTATTTGGTGAAACGTAAACTCCGAGTATTATTATTTAACACGTCATTTAAAAAAGAGGAAAGTTCAATGCACATTAGTCAAGCGAAACCGGGTGATATTATTTATGCAAACAATGATATTTATAATGATGGTAGTATGCCTGAATCAACAGAAGAAGCATTACTGGCAGAAAAAGGGACACGTGGTGTATTGGTCAATACTGGTCACCTCGAAGAATATCCAGACACTATACTCTATTTAGTCCGATTCGAAGATGCAACAAAGGAACTGGGTTTGGCAGTCACTTGTCTTGAACATGAGATAGTTCTAAATGATGAAAATTAAAACGGGTACCAGGTTGGATGCGATATCTGACAAAGGACAGGTCTTTGAGTATCATGACAGAACCAAGCACAGATTTGAAGGCTATGCTCGGGGGCCAGAATTCTTAGACTGGGATTTACAGCCAACTCCTTTTCGCTACTTCGAAGGGGCTGATAAAATTACATTGCCAATGGATTTTTCAAATTTACGTTGTCGATATGATGAATTATATTCGCCCCACACCCACCCCGTTGATCCCGTACCAATAACCTTTGAATCAGTTGGTAACTTATTGGGATTGTCCCTTGGTTTGTCTGCTTACAAAGAATACATGGGAGATAAGTGGGCACTGCGCGTTAATCCGTCAAGTGGAAATTTACACCCAACTGAGGCTTATGTTGTATGCCAGTCAATATCCGGGATTAATGATGGTGTCTATCATTATCTTTGTGAGGATCATTCACTTCAACATCGAATGATCCCGCAAAAATCAGACTCTGAAGATTTCTCAACCACACTTCTGATCGCATTGACTAGTATTAACTGGAGGGAAGCGTGGAAATATGGAGAACGAGCATTTCGTTATTGTCAACTAGACACTGGTCATGCCATTGCAGCAATTAATTATGCCTGCGCTTGTTTAGGATGGCGTGCAGAATTAGAGCCACAATGGTCAGTCAGTGAAATCGCGTCCTTGTGTGGCAGTGATAGAGCAGAAAATTTTACAAATGCTGAGCGCGAAGACGTAGAACTGATATTAAATATACGTCAACGAAATCAAAAACCAAATCATAATGACAAAAATCAGTTTCTTAAGTGGGCGGCAAACGGGAAATGGGTTGGTCATGCGAACAGGCTTGACAAACACCCATTTTATCGTTGGCCGGTCATCTCACAAATAGAACATGCGACTCGCGTCATGACAGAGGAAAATGCCAAGATACTCGAACACGACCTACCTCCAGCTCGTATTTCTGAATGTGATTCTACGGCGAAAAAAATCATATATAAACGACGCAGCGCACAACATTTTGATAAACAAACTACCATGGAACAAAAAGCATTTTTTGCGATATTAGATAAGGCACTTTTTCGACCGGATTATCTACCATGGAATTTGCTCCCATGCGTTATGCCTTACGCACTGATAGTCTATTTACATCGTGTGGATGATATACAACCCGGTTTATACATTTTGCTAGGTAGTGACAATCAGAAAAAACAATTTCAAGACATAATGACGAGTAAATTTGTTTGGGAGAAACCATCACCCTGTCCTGACCATTTGCCTTTTTATTTGTTAGCTGATGAACCAATGGAAAAAATCAGCAAATCCTTATCTTGTCATCAATCTATTGCCTCAGATGGTGTATTTTCATCATCCATACTGATGGAATTCAACGATTCTGTAAATAAGCAAGCTGCGAATTATCGAAAACTGCATTGGCAGGCTGGAATATTAGGACAGTTGCTGTATCTAGAGGCGGAAAGTATTGGATTGCAAGGGACAGGAATTGGTTGTTTTTTTGATGATGGCATTCACTCCCTATTAGGATTGAATGATAATACTTATCAAGTGCTCTACAATTTCACTGTTGGTAGTGCGTTGAATGACTCACGAATAACAACACAAGTCGCTTATCCGCAATTTCAAATTAATTTGTAGTTTTGTTCTTTACCTAAATCAATTCATCACCCAAACTCTTTCGTTATAGTGTGCTTTATTGCGGTGCAATCCTACCTCAATTGGTGCATTAACAATAAAAATTGTTTGATATTTTAAGTAATCCATTAATAAATAAGGCAATACTACTGTGGCATCTTTTACGCATAGGATTATTATACTCATACAGAAAGTAAATAGAGACAGATAAGAAATCGTTATTATCGATTAGTCCGTGGCTCTTGTGAGAATTGCGGGCTTAATCCAAGTTGCAAATCATGCAAATTACCATCTTGACAATAATTGTAATGGTATTCGTAGCATTGATATTGAGGTTTTAATCTATGTTGTCCAGGGTAGCAGAACGGATATATTGGATGGCACGTTATCTTGAACGTGCAGAGAACACAGCAAGATTAATCAATGTTGACGCTCATCTACACCTTGATCTTCCAAAAGGTACTACACTCGGATGGTCACCGCTAATTGAAATTATGGGATGCAAAGTCGCATTTAACGAACGTAGTATTGCTAAAAACGAACGCAACATAATTAATTTTTTGGCAGCGGATTTAAAGAATCACAGCTCAATCTATTCTAGTATTTACAATGCCAGGGAAAATGCCAGAACGGTTCGGGATGCTATTCCATCAGAATGTTGGGAAGTGATCAATTCACTATACGAATATGCAAAAAACGCGTTGTCTACAGTTAGTGCGCGTAAGGTAAGATTTCAAGTATTGAATGGCATTATAGAGCAAGTGCAAAAAATAACAGGGATATTGAGTGGAACGGTACTCCGCGGCAAAGGTTATCTGTTTCTCAAACTGGGTCGTTATCTGGAACGTGCAGATATGACAAGTCGAATCCTTGATGTTAGATCGGAAAACTTGTTATCAACAGAATCAGGTGATTTACCCCCTTTTGAGCATATACAATGGATTAGTATACTCAATTCATTATCAGCCCATCATAGTTATCGGCAGGAAGTTAAAGGCGTAATACGTAGCGCCAATGTATTGCATTTTTTGCTAAGTAATACCTATTTTCCTAGGTCATTTTCCCACTGTATGGGTGAAGCGAGGCATTGTTTAAAAAATCTGCCTCACAGTCAAACCTTGCAACAACGTGTTATTCGAATTATGAAAAAGTTGCAGTCACTGGATTACAGCTGTATTAAAAATAAATCACTCTATTTGTTAATTGATCAACTACAAATTGAATTAGCGGGACTCAACGTTGCAATTTCCAAATCGTATTTTTCACTTGAACGAAATAGCAGAACGCAGAAATTAAAAAGAGATCAGATTAATGAGAAATTTCTGCTTTCTGAAAATTCAATGCATTGACTGTAAAAATGATTTTTGCTCCGAATTAAAACACTTGTCACCAAATTAGTGCATAAATATCCATATGTATCGGTAGTTAATCATAATAATTCCCTGCTATTAAAGCACATATGATAAATATTTGATTGGTATACGATGTGCAATCATTAAATCACATCAACAATTTAACATGAAGTAGATATTATGAGTCTGTCACTTGATTTTGCGCGTAAAGGCGATAAAAAAAATTCGAACTTTTTTGAAGAATATTTGATTCGATTACTAGAGGAACGAGATCGAATTGGTTTAACACAACGTATTCATGAAATAGATGCCATCATGTTAACCGTTGATCCTGGTCATTCTGTTCCTTACATTGCGGAATTGTGTTTAATGACGCCCTATCACTATTTGGTAACGCTGGAAAGTGAGAAACATTGGACACACATTTTACGTATCAACATGCAATCACCTGATATATTGTTGCGTGAAGTCAAAGATGACAACATCAGGGGTATTTTTCGTTCATTAAATGAAGTGTATCCCATCGGAAATGTAAAACCCAATAGTCGATACATGGGAGAAATTTTTCGCGTTACCGATTTACATGGCGTGACCCAATTGCAAACAGAACGTGAATTTCGTTTTTTTAATCAAGATGAGACTCGAAAACTAGAATTACCTGGAAATTTATCCATTAGCAAGCCGTCTCCCTATACTCATAATATTACTGCCTATATGGAGCGTAAATCGCAAGATACACGGGTTTACGCATTGGGAATGAGTGAGATACGACAGGATGTTCAGGAGGCTTATCAAAAAGCAAAATTATTGCAACAGAAGTTGCAAATCGATGATCTAATTAATCCAATCGATCACCTAGCGACACGAATTTATAGTCAGAATAGAGAAGTGGCAATATTGGAGTGGCTATCGCTCACAAGTTATTATTACTGGGGGTCGTATGATATTAAAGATCAAAATTCATCAACCAATGTTACGAAAAATGTTAATTGTCCAGATGAATCTCGCAGTCCAGCGAAAGTTTTTACTGCGAACAATACACCGTATTTTGTTAACCATTTAGATAAACTATCCTCGCCCACAGAAACATTTGTACGAAATTATGGACCACGTCTTCACCACATCGCGTTAAGCGTTGCGGATGGTGAACGACAAAACAAAGAGAATATTCAATTTGTGGTTGAACAAATTAAGGATGCCGGGCGAGAGTTTTTACTCGATGTCATTGGTTCAAAAGAAGAGGGCTTAAAACAAATATTCTCTAGCGCATCTGAGCATTCATCCCTGATAATTGAGTATGTACAGCGTTTTGGTGATTTTCAGGGATTCTTCACAAAAGACAACGTTGCCAAACTGACCCATGCCGCCGGTGTTGAAGAAGAGCTCATTCAACTCAGTGATAACATTGTTAGTATGAACTAATCGACAGTTGCTAATTGTTATTGAGTATAGTATTCGTACGAGATAAATATTTATTTGGTGTATTCATTTTTTCACTAAAACACAACGGTACTGTTTCTTTCTCATTCAACAGAATCAAATGTTCTGCTGAAAGATGCAGGCATACAGTCGCATTAATCATGGGTGCTGGCTCGTCAGCTGGCCTATGTACAACTATTTCAAGATCTTGATCTATCTTACAGCGAAATTCTTTGTATATACCATAATCACACACTTCTTTAACTGTCGCAGGCAATGCGTTATCACCCAATTTTCCAAAGCGAATTTTTTCTGGCTTTATGGACAACCATTTTGCTTGTGGAATTGCAGCAGTATAAACTCGAAAGTCGCCCCAATTCGTTGATATTCTATTTTTGAATATGCTGTGGATAGGAATGAAGTTTTGCCAGCCAAGTGTTTTTGCACTTTTTTTATTGACGGGATTATTCAGTACCTGTTCTGCTGGTCCATGACGGGTAATTTTTCCATTTTCCATTACAATCAACTCATCCGCCATCATTTTCGCCTCATTTAAATCATGGGTTACGAATAATGTGGGGCAGTCAATTTCACTTATATATTTTTTTATTTCGCGTTGTAAGTTTTTTCTCAAGGAAAAATCAATTGAAGATAAAGGCTCATCAAACAACAATACATCAGGTTTAGCTGCTAGCGCTCTACCTAGTGCGACACGTTGTTTTTGCCCTCCGGATAATTGAGACGGATATTTATCTTTTAACGAAGCTAAATCCATTTTTTCGATATATCTCAATGCCACAGCTTGACGATTTTTCTTATCGACTGAAAATCCAATGTTTTCTGAAACTGTCATGTGTTCAAATAGTGCATAATCCTGAAAAACAAACCCAACAGATCGTTTTTGCGGTGATAAATTAATGTTTTCGGTAGTGTCCAGCCAGGAATTATTTTGAAAAATGATTTCTCCATTATTGACTTTTTCAAGCCCAGCAATAACCCTTAATAACGTACTTTTACCACACCCGGATGGGCCTAATATGACAGTGGTTCTGTTCTTTTGTAATGTAAAATTAACTTTTAAATCAAAATGATTTCTCTGGAAATGGATGTCAACGCATAATTCATTCATGTTGATGTTTCCATTTTTGGTTAATAGAATAAACGCTTGTTAACACGATGATTGAAAATAGTAACAAACCAAACGACAGCCAATGCGCTTTTGTATAATCTAATGTTTCCACTGCTTCGTATATTGCAATGGAGATAACTTGTGTTTGACCCGGTATATTTCCCCCGACCATCAACACCACACCAAATTCACCAATGGTATGGGAGAACCCAAGTACAAACGCAGTAATTAATCCCTGTCGAATCATAGGCAAAATCACGGTAAAAAAGGTTCTGCATTTCGATGCGCGAAGTGTAAATGCAGCTTCCACAATACGATAGTCTACTTTTTCGAACGCAGCCTGCAAAGGTTGGACGACAAACGGTAACGAATAAATGCAAGATGCGATTATCAATCCGCTTAAACTAAATAATAGTGTAGTATTTGATACATTATTCCAGATAGAACCAATTGCTCCATCCTGGCTAAATAAAATTAGTAAATAAAATCCTAGCACTGTCGGCGGTAATACCAAAGGTAATGCCGTAATTGATTCCAACAATGGTTTAATACGACATTGTGTTCTTGCTAACCACCAGGAAAATGGTAAGCCAATCATTATCAGTATGCAAACCGTAATTAACGATAATTTTAACGTTAAAATAATGGGATGAAAATCTATCATTTTCTCGCTATTGCCGCATTGACAAAATATTATTTAGTCTTGGCAATTCGTAACCAAAATTATAAATTTCTGACTGTATCCGGTTTTCCTGTAGAAACTGTAAAAACCGTTTTGACTGAATAACGTTATCACTTTTTGCCAACAACACAACTTGTTGTTCTATTGCTGCATAATGTTCCAAAGGAACTTTCCGCGTATAACCGTTGTGATTAACCGCGTTAAGTTGTGACATTGATATAAAACCAACATCCGCATTACCGGAGGCGAGATATTGAAAAGTCTGGTTTATATTCTCACCTTTTATAATTTTAACCGAACCCTTTGGTATATTATATGGCTTTAACACTTCCATCGCAGCTACACCATAAGGCGCAGTTTTTGGGTTTGCGATTGCCAATACTTTTATTGATGTACCACTGAAAAAATTAGCCAAATTATCAAGCTTGGATATATCGTATTTCTTGCTCCATAATATTATTTTGCCAATAGCATAAGTCGTTCGACTACCCCTAATGGCTAGTCCATTTTGTTCCAAACGTTGTGGTTCACGTTTGTTAGCAGCAAAAAATAAATCATAAGGCGCACCATGTAATATCTGAGTATACAATTTACCCGTTGAAGCACTACTGATAACAACCTTAACATTCGTTTCTTTTTCATATATATTAACCAACGATTTCATTGGTGTTAAAAAATTGCTCGCGACTGCTAATTTAAGTTCATCTGCATTTACCGCCTTAATAACCAAGCAAGCGATAACATAGGATCCAAATAGTAAAACTTGTTTTGCGCGAATTGATAAAAACATGAGATATGCTCTGTCTGAATAATTGTATTAGTTTCTTATGAGCAGATGTTGTGCCAACTGAAATGTAACGAATATATGATTGTTTATTCAATCAAAATTGGCAATTAGCCGTTTTGTTCGTTTATTTTGTATGAAACCCAACAACGAAATTGAAATAGCTCGTGGGGTATTGTTATTTATATAACAATATATGTTTATCCCATAATATATTGATACACGCGCTGTAACATACCCAGTTCAATGTGGTGCAATTTCCGTAAATAAGGTAACTCCAAAAATTTACCACCGTGTAATTTTGCAATATCTTCTGGTGGATCAATATCGGTTAAACCGGCTGCACATACAATTATCGGTTTATTTGCGGTTTCTATAGAAAAACAACAGTCCTTTAATAATTTTATTCTCAGATCAGCGCCTGGAATATTCTGATTGATTAACGCTAATATTTCTTGCTCTACGGAATTGCTTAACAATGGCGCAGGATCGGTAGATTGATCGTTTAAAACTGATAAATTTGGCAACCTGGAAAATCCCAATACACTATTTTGTTCAGTGAAATATAAGAAGCGCATGCGTGCGCTGGTGGATTGAGAATGATAAAATATTATTCGATATAAATCGGTTTGATTAGATTTCAAAATAGTGTCTCGCATCCCACAATTGTTTATATGCACTATCTAATTCACTCAACTTATCATCGAGCTTAAGTAATTCGTAGGTTCTAGGGAATGAATTGTGATTCAAATTTCGGTACCAGATTTCCATTTCATCTTATAACCCAGAAAACGCAGGTGAAAACGATTTATAGCACAAGCTCTTGATCCAGTGGTGATTTCAAAAAATGCGCGCTTAACCTAAGGGTGAAACTAAGATTTTTTTAAATCACCACTGAATCAATTTCTTGCACTCTAAATTCGTGTTCACCTGCGTTTCCTCGGTTTAACGACTCTCTTTGATTGACAACATCCTGAATTTTTTTCTTGGTATCAACCAATTTGTTTTCACCCAAATCACAAACAGCATACTGTACTGCATTATTAAAAAGGTTAACCCCACCCCCCTCAGAAACAACCCGCTTTAATTGCAAGTTATTGTTGATAACGGTACCAGCCAAAAAATCAACACCAAAAGATGCAAATTCTTTTAACCAAGGAACACTGGGGCCCATCAAGACAACATTGGCATATTTGGCTAATTCAAGAATTCGGGGAAACGTTTTATTCGCGATGGAAGTGCCCGTCACAAATACCCAGTCTGCTTCTGCAATGAGAAATTCACTGGCGGCTGCAGGATAATCATTTATACTCGGATTTAATTCAATAACCTTCATGTTGCATTGATGTTGAATCGTCTCTAATCCAGGATATCGACCAATAACAACCGATTTTTTATTTTTAATAGCGGGTAGAAAATAGTGAAAAATCGATAAATTAGCATACTCGGGATCCGTGACTGGGACAGTTTTATATTCACCAATGACATCTGGTTTTAAAAACGAATTTATAGTAGCCAATGCGATAGTGGATTTTATTGGGTCCCAATCGCGAATCCAATTCGTAATTTCCTGCACTGAAAACGCAGTTAACTGTCCAGACCAAGGCAAGGTTCGACTGCGGGTGTCAGCCGTCATACATAAACCGATATCTTCTGTTTGGCAATACGTCCATGTCAATCCAATGACAATTTCCTGAATCTTGCTAGCATTGGATGGTACGTTATCGAGTAACAAATCGTATAGTTCAAACTTGTTTTTCATGCTTATTCAACAGCGGATAATAATCTCGGTTCGGATTTAATGTTATCATCTCTCCCCCAAGCTGTTACCGATTCGACAAACCAATTAGACTTTTGAGGATGCGGTTTTACGACATCGTATTCCGCATAAAAACTACCATCAGGATGAAATAGTAGCATACCTTGTTGATAACCAGCTTGATTATTCCAGATCCCCTGTAAACTGTATTTCCCAGTGAAATTGTCTTTGATCAGATCATATTTAATTTTTTCTTTATTGATTTCCAGTGGATCCGTAAAACCTATATCCAAATAAGATGATTTAAGCGCCGAACACACACTGGTAACCTTAATTTGATATTGATCAATATATTGCTTGATGTCTTCAGTTTTCATCATCATACATTCTGGATAGTAGTTGTGATACCACTGACCACCCAACCTGGTCATGTGGATCCAATTCTTTCAAACAATCCAGTACTTCACTGGAAGTGAAAAAATCTCCCTGCTTCATGCGCAAGAATGACAAGGCTTTCAGGCTATACAAATAAACTCTCTCAGGTCCATCAAGCAAATCCCAAAATGCAGATGTTTCATTTAAGTTATGCCAGTCTTTATCAAACCCACCCTGGGACGCAGAAATTTCCAATGCCAGGTTGACCCACTTTTCAGCGTCATCTAGCATGCGATGATAAAAATAGAACTTATAATACACAACATAAGTATCTAGTACAGAAGGGTCCGTTGCAAAAGCTTGCTTTAGTAAATTTTCAGATGTGCTTTTATCACGATATGATTCTTTTGCTTTGTTCAATAACAATCCAATCGCTGGTACAATATCCCTTTGTAACAAGCCCGGTTCAATATTTTCATTAATAGACACAACTATCCCCATATTTCTTCTGGCACTTTTAGGTTTTCAACTGGTTCCCCGTTAACAAGATGCTTGTCAAATATTTCATCTACTGCCTCTACAGTGACACCACCATACATAATTCCTTCAGGATACACCAATACGCTAGCACCGGTCATACAGGGACCCAAGCAACCGGTATTGGTAATAGCAATTTTGTCAAACAACATTCGTTTTTGAACTTCGTTAACAAACTTTTCCATAATTGATACACAATCTTTTTCACCACAAGATCCACGTGGATGACCTTGTGGTCTTGACTGAGAGCAAACGAATACATGTCTTTCCGGTTTTGGCATAACAATTTCCTACTTCTGTTGGTATTAATCAATATAGACAACTAAGTCACTAAATGAGATCAATCAAATCACTATCGATTTGTAATAATACAATTACGCTGCTATTGGAGAAGGTTCATGTGAATGACAGTCCTTGGGGCATACCTTGGAACAAGCTTGACAGCCAATGCAGTCCATTGCGTTTGAGATTGCCATCACCATGGAGGAGTCATCTGAAAAATCATCATCGTCGTCATCATCAAAGTCATCATCAATGTCGTCACTAACACGCTCTACCAATTCAAACACATCTCTTGGGCAAACTTTATAGCAACGTCCACAACCGATGCAGTTTTCCTGTGCTAAATCGTGCACAAACATGGGCACCCATTCTATGCCACCTCTCGTGAGTCCAGTTATCTTTTCCATTACTCCTGCTCCAGGTTTAATTCAAGTTCAATCCACTGCATTCGCTTCCGCTGTTACTAGTGCATCAGTTGCATCTTTCCACGCTTTACATGCATCAAAGGTCGATTGCGCTATGCCAGGAATATCTTCATATGCCGCAGGCAAACGATCTTCAACCAGATCGTGAAGCTGTGAAGCCCATTCGCTGGCAATGCGTTTTTTGCGTTTCACATCTTTTTGCAATGCTTTCAACTCTTCTTCTGTCATCTTAGCCTTCCTCTAGAGTTTTGCCACTACTGGATATTGACCAATAATGTTCATTGCAACGGACAAAATTTTATCTGCATCGTCCTTCATTTTAGATAGGCTTTTAAAACCAAACCGATGAACGTCACGCAAAGTTTTATCAACAACAATTAGTTTTCCGACAGAAATAATTGCACGACCGAAACCCTCATGGGACAAATTAACCATTGGTACCGCCATTTGCCCGCACTCTTTTTCAATTAGTGTAGCCAGTGCGTTATAAAATGCTTTTACTCTTGACATGACGATTTCATCTGGATCACCAATAACAGGGATCTCTCGCTTACGTTCCTTGGTCATGATAAATGGATCCAATACCTTTGCATTCGACCAGCCATCATAAGTGTCATAGACATCGATTGCTCGCATTTGTTTTGTCATCTCTTTCATAAAATCTGTTTCCAATACTGGATCATCATCTTCAGTTAGTATTTCCTGTTCTGCCAATAAACTCATGTCGTTCTCCTAATAATATTTATGTATTTTTTCATATCAAAATCAATCAATGCTAATCTTCCCAGCTTTCTGCTCCCATATTTTCTGTATAATAAATACTATACTTATTTTGATGGGATATAGCCCTGGCTAACCATGCTGATGGCCCCTGCGATAATTCCTTTTGAAGGTATTTTATTAACACATTTATGCAAGTTTCTTCGTGGACTTTAATGGGTTGTATTCCTTCGATCAGTAATTTTTTGGCGGCAGATGATCCCACTGCTTGTGAATAAACACCGACGCAGCCTTTTAAAACATTTATTTTATCAATGAGCTTATCTTCATTTTCTTCATAATGATTTACACTAAATTCTGCAATTTCAATCAAAAAAGATGAATCTGGATTTATGCCATAAATTACCAAACCTTTTGTTGAACCGAAATGCTGGTTGACATTTTTCATATCATTACTGGCAAAGGCAACGCGAATACACATGCTACTATCAGCACTGTTCTCATTGTCATCGACAATTTTCATGCGCCTTTGCACTGCCATAATTTACTCCTATATTATCTACTATGAAGTCACATTTTGTTTTAGTTTTGAAATATAGGGCTCAATTTCTCCTTTATCGAGTGAGGACATAGTGTTTGCCAAATCAAACAACGTTTGCTTTATTCCTCGATATCCCACCCATGTTCTTTGATAACCGCCAATCAAATCATATTGCGGAAATCCTGCTCGTAAAATCGGTACACCCATTCGTTCTGCACTGGCAACCGCATGACTATTACCAATCACGATGTCAATATCTTTATCGACGGATAATTTTTCCATATCTTCCAAATCTCCGATCTTCACGCTGTCAGCTAAGACTTGTTGTAAAATATTGGATTTAGCTGGAGAAACGGCTACCGATACCTTGCCACCCATGGCATTAACGAGTTGGCTAAAAGAATAGAGAACATCCGGATCTGCAGCAATTGCAAAATTGGAAAAACCCAACATGAAATGGCAGTCAAGCATCGCGTCTTGTAACTGGGATCGTTGTCGCGTGATTTTATGCGGAACCCGTACATTGCTTAATAACGCTAGGGTTTTGATAAGTTCATCGATGGCCTCTAGCTTCATTAAATGATCGAAATGATAATGTGGTACACCGGTACGTTTTTGTAATAATTGAGCAGATTTTTGTACTGAGTCACCAATTGATATTGTTGCGACGGCATTTCCTAACGTTGCGAATTCTGAAACTGCTGTTCCACCAGTTGTTAAAGGAGAAAAATTGTCATCTGTCATGTGTCCATCTAATGAGTCACTAATATCGGGAATGACAATGGGTAATAGTTCAAAACTTTCCACATATTCTTTTATTGCTTCAATATCACCGGTGGTTAACATTGAAGAAACTAAAATATTGATTTGCTTTTTATGACGGCCAGGCTGTGTTTTTGCCTCTTCCTGCGAAGGCACTAGTTTGTCTATCATTGCATAAAGTGCTGCAGCAAAACCAGATTCCATCGTTCCAACAAAATCAGGTGTGTTTACTCCAACTACCGCAGTGTTTTTGTACTCAGGGTATTTTTTATAAAACTCTTTTATTGATCCATGTACATCACAACCCTGAGTTTCTGATAGCCCCGTCGTTGGTACACCAATCATAGCAGGAGATGATTTTTCGCAAAGGGTCTTCAAGCCTTCAATGATACTTTCATCTGCACCCATCACTGTACTTACCTGATCCATGGCGGTTGTTTGTAGCGGAATCGGTTCGCGGAAATGACGCACAAAAAATACTTTACCAAACGCAGTGCAACCTTGTGAACCATGCATCATCGGTATGGAACGATTAATACCAGCAAAGGCCAGCGAAGCACCCACTGGTTGGCTGGATTTTAGTGGACTTACTGACAATGCTTTTTTTCGTTTGATTATTTCAGCCATTATGCCACCACCACAGATTCCAGTTTAGGAATGTCTACATAACCTTGACTATCCCATGGCGTGGGTTTACGTACCGACTCCCATACTGGACTATTTAGAGTCAATGCCAACTGTCTTGCCAGTTCCATCATGCCTTCATAACCTTCGTAACCAAAATCCCTTTCCTGATTAATGTCCAGAAAGGGTAATTTTGCTTTTAGCGCGGTATACATATTTCTACCGCCTGCGATTAAAATGTCTGCTTTGTAATCTGCCACAATGCCCAACAACGCTTTAGGGCTACCTTCTTCAATCATTTTTACATCGTCACCCATGAGTTCACGTATCCGTGCTTTATCTTCTTCTGTGGATTTTTTCGTACCAGTGGCAACAACGATCATACCCAAATCTTGTAAAGCAGAAATAACAGACCAAGACTTAACACCACCGGTGTAAAGTAAAACGCGCTTACCGGCTAGTTGATCTCGCCAGCGATTCAATGCAAGTGAAATACGTTTTTCTTCTCGCTCAATAAGTTTCTCTGTGCGACTGCTAAGATCTGGATCATCAATCAGTCTTGCAATTTCTCGCAGTGCTTGGGAGGTGTCTGAAATCCCGTAAAAACTACCCTCAAAAAATGGCGTTCCATAACGTTCTTTCAATTTTCGACCAACATTGATGAGCGCTTTTGAGCAAACCATCATATTGACGTCGGCTTTGTGCATGGTTTGCACTTCCTGAAAACGGGCGTCACCGGATAAGGTACATAAAATTCGAATACCCAATTCATCCAGCAAAGGCATGACATGCCACAGTTCGCCTGCAATATTATATTCACCGATCAAGTTGATATCGTACGTAGGAATATTAAGATTATCGGGTTTTGGATCTGGATCTCGTGTACCAATAACATATTTCAACATGGACTCACCACCAATTCGGTTTCCCAAATTTTTGGTACCATAAAACCCAGCCGCATCAACTGGCACAACGGGAATTCCCCAACGCTCGTTTGCTGCTTTACAAACGGCATCAACATCATCGCCGACTAATGCTGGCACACAGGTGTTATAAACAAAAACTGCAGGTGGATTATGATCTTCAATTGCCTGCTTAATGGAATGAAACAGACGTTTTTCACTGCGCCCCATTACCACATCTTGTTCAGTTAAATCCGTCGTCATTCCAATACGATACAGAGTTGGACCGGATGAACGCGTACCTCGATTGTCCCATGAGCTACCCGCACAAGCGATTGGGCCATGAACAATATGTGCTACATCTGCAATCGGAAGTAGCGCAATCTGTGCACCGTCAAATGCGCAGCCACCGGCAGTTGACCCAGGTTTTGGTTTTGCGCAACCAGACTTTTCTTTTTTATTATGCGTACAAGCGGGTTCATCCAGTAATTCTGCAATATCTTTTGCTTTCATCTTAACTCCCGGGATAAGCGTTTTGTACTTTTCACTAGAGCAACCCATATGCCATTCCAATTTGTAACAGATATTCAATTACTTAGTGAAATTATAATTGTCGCAAAACAAACAAATTTTATAATCACATGGGCGCAAACATCACAATAACTCATGAAAATCCCTCGTTATAATTTTAATCATTCGTGACTAATTCTTTATATTTTTTCAACTTTTTAGTGCACATAAAAAGTAAGGCATTCTATCTGCATTAGTGAAGTCAACACGATGGAGGGCGTAAATGTGCAAAAAATGATAGAGAGAGAATCTGGAAAAATTACCTGGGGAGAATTGAAAAAATTAATAGAAAAAAATGGTATCGCAGACGATGGCCAAATAGACAGAATCGATATTGCTTGGGGAAATGCGAATGAAATAGAAATTTCATATGACGAAGACTTTGGTTGGCAAATTTATTTGTGATTTTTTTGAATAGTGTTGTTTAATGATAAACACGTATTCGGAGTATCCCCAAACTAACGCATATTTTATGCTTTTCGATTACTATATTAATTGGTGTATAAAAATTAGTTTTTGTGGCGATCTGTAATCAAGAGTTTCAATGAAAATTCACTTAATTTTCTCAATCATGAATTTACATCTGATTTTATAGTACTCTTGACTCTTTTATTTTAGACGTTTTCGATAATTTAACAACTCTGTTTGGATTTCGAACAATACAATGATGTACTATTATGCCGTCTTCTGTTGGCACTATAAAATTGCCTATAATAGTAATTTTCTGGTCATAGTTATTTTATTGTTGCTCCAAAAATTCCTGACAAACTTTTAGATTTGTTGGTTTGCTGGAACACATTATCATCGGCAAAAAAATTGTCAATTCACTAAATTTTCGACATTAAATGAGCTCGAGGATAAATGCACTTGACAATTGATATTTATAAGGAAAAAGCCAGTTGTCTTTGGCAACCAGCTTTTTGTTTGTTTTTACCTAGTGTGTTCTTACTCGCTTGAATACTTTTGGGTTATCTGCGCGTTGCTTCTATCTCGAGAAACTCACCGTTGGTAATGGTAAGAATTCCATTTTCAAAAACACTATTGTTTCGGTAAATATTCTCCAGGGTATTATACAGCGTATCTTGCTCTAGGTTTGAAATTTTATCAAAAGCGCGTTTGACTGGGCCGAAGTTTTCACGAAATACGTTAACCAACTCTGTTGTGGGAAACGGATAATTCCACTCAGGATAAATTTTTCGTGCAAGTTTAATGTCAGTAAAGTGATTTTGCAGTCGTTCTATTACCTCATCTTCAATTCCCCATTGAATCGGAGAAGGTACTCCTTTCGGTGGAGGCGTTACTTCCGCAACGCATTTAAACATTTGTGCAGGCATGCTGCCAGGTGTCCAGTTAGCCATAAAAAGCTTGCCGCCACTTTTGATTACTCGAGCAAACTCTTCCACAACTAATTGAGGTCGTGGCGCAAACATCGCACCAAACATAGAAATAGCGGTATCAAAACTATCGTTGTGATAGGGTAGTTGTTCAGCATCCCCTACATCAAACTGAATACGTAAGTTTGCTTTAGCAGCGCGTTGTTTTGCTGCATCAATCAAATTTTCTGCAATATCGACACCTGAAACATGAATGCCTTTTTTTGCAGAGGGAATAGCAGTTTGTCCTGAGCCGCAGCCCACATCTAACATTTTTGTACCGGGTTCGATACGCCAGTTTTCCAGAACGTTAATTGCTCCATTTTCCATGTATCTGGCGAAACGTGCATAATCTCCATCTGACCAAGTATTCTTCATGCGTTTTTTAAGCTCAGGTACATTGATTTCAGTGTGGGACTCTTGAGGTATTTTGATAGTAAGTTGATTCATGGGTTTTTCTCCGTTAGTAAATTAATTTCAATTACAGTATTTACTAAGTTGAAATGACTCTCTAGTACAAAATATGTAGCGGGTTTACTTCTATAAAAAGTTAATGCCATCAGGGGTGAAGTAGAATAATATATATAATACAGATGGTTAGGGTTTTCTAGCTTGTTTGTCGAGCAGTGGCTTGTTTGCAATGTTTCACCATAGCAGATACAAATTCAGTACTAGTCGTGATCCCTGATTTCGATTATCTTTAGCATAAATTGAACAAAATAGGAGGAAATATAATGAAAGGATACGGACAATTCTGCCCAATAGCTAAAGCATCAGAAGTGCTGGGAGAGCGTTGGACTAACCTAGTTGTGAGAGAATTGAGTGCAGGAAGTGAATCCTTTAATGATTTACGCCGCGGTCTTCCGTTGATTTCACCTTCTTTATTATCCTCAAGGCTTAAATCTCTTGAGCACAGTGGAATTGTTACACGCCATGAAAACAAAAGTGGAGTAAAGTACAAACTGACAAAAGCAGGCGACGAGTTAGCTCCAATAATTTATCAACTAGGTACTTGGGGTCATCGCTGGGTACGTAGCGATTTATCTAAAGATGATCTTGATCCTAGTTTATTAGTTTGGGATATACATCGAAACATTGATGCAGAGTTTTTCAAAGATGACCGTACAGTGATAAAAATAGAATTTACCGATTATACAAGCAAGTTTCGATGCTGGTGGTTAGTCATTAACAAAGGTGATGTAGATGTTTGCATGAAAGACCCTGGCCACGAAGTTAATATTAGTCTTTCAACTGATCTAAAGACATTAACGGCAATTTGGATGGGAGATACAACAGTGATGAAAGCCATGCGTGAAAAATCACTCGTTGTTTCTGGATCAGCCTATTTAAAGAAAAGCATTGTGATATGGTTAGGGACAAATTACTACGCGGATGTTAAAACAGCACGATGATTTTAATGGGATTGCAAAATATGTGTAAGGTTTTATAAATTCTCTGCGTGATAATCTCGCGACCCTGTGAGAAATATTAGACTAGTACAATTTAGTTACTTCAGATTTAATCCTGTGGAAAACAGGGATGTTGTCTTCAAGTCTATATGGATGTATTTATGACGTGAAATAAAGTGTTTAGTATTTTTTTCTTCCGACTCGTTAGTATTAATCAGATATGATAGGATTATCTAAATAGCATCGATTAATCAAGCCATCTGCGCTCTATTTGCTATACGCCAATGACCATAAAATAGAATTATATCAACAAACACAATTATCAAGGATTGAATTATACTTTTCAGCGCGTTATTTCTCTCATGCTCAATGCTAAATTGATATTCTTTGTTTTTGATATTTGTAATTTCATCTTCACTATAATCTTTATATTTATTGGTATATGTTGGTTCCGAATAAATGTGATTGTTTTCAATAAAATTACGATTGCTAAGATAGATATTTTTGTCTAATTCATGCAAAGTAAATTCCGCTGCAGCTACTTCAACAATGTCATATAAAATGACGCCGGTATAAATCACACCACAGGCAATTGAAACAAAGCAAACTAAATAAGCGTAAATGTGTTGTATATTGGTTTTCATCTCATCCTTTAAACTATCATAGCGTATGATAGTAGTAGCATATTTCCAAAAAATGGAACCTGTCAATTTTGAAGTGTGGGAGATATATTCTCCCTATCTGAAGGTGATGTATTATCACATTGCACCCCTTTGTCAGGTTCTGAAGCAACATCAAAAAATCCTTCATAGCTAAACATAAAACCAAACCAGGGATGTTTCATTACGAATTGCATTGTAAAATCATGTTCATCGGTGTCATTTACTGTTTCACTGATTTCTGATCTACCGACAAGTAAATGTATTGGAATCGGCAATATCATCGAGCCAATTTTTATGACATAACCTTTATCTACATAGTGTAATGAACCATTGCTAACTTCCAGACCCATGCGAATGCCGATACCCAGCCCAACGAACTCGATGATATCATTATCCATCCGTTGCATCTTTGACTGAAAGGGATAAACATTACCGTCTTTTTTGAATTGCCTATCCCAACAGTAACTTTCTCCAAGTCGTTTGTTTACAACAATCACCTCAAAATCATCACCCTCAACAGGGACGAGAGCTTTCGATATTCTAATTAATGGCATTAAAATTTTAATGGCGTTTCCGTGTTTCACAGTGAGCCTGCCATATAGAGTCATGGACTCGTTATCTTTAATATCATAGTGTTTTTGCAATATTGGATGCAGCGAATCCCAATGACGTGAAAGAATAGACTTAAACATTTTTTTTCTCCTTCAGTAAATAGAATATAAGCATCAACATTGCCAGGTTCTTAATTACAGGTGCGAAAGGATGCAACCAGTACTCAGGCATAGTTAATGTGATAATTAAACTGTATATTGCAATAACACCAATTTGCACAAAGAGTACTTTATCTCTAACTTGCGTAAACCATATTGCTAATCCAAGAAAAATATCACCCAATGCTGCTGTAACAATAATAAAATCTGCTGCCTCTCCTCTTTGGCCCAGTTCTGCCATGAGATCCCGGCTAATATCGAATGCAATTAAGGAGCTTATCCCTGACATGATCCAAATGAAACTCAAGATAGCGACGTTTAGGTAATACAATTGTTTTTCTTTAATCGCCTTGACGAAATCAACTGATGGCTTTTTTTTAACTAATGACGCTGTTGCAGATTCGCCTAATGTGTTTGAAAAGTGTTGTTGAGAAAAACTGGTTAACATGGCAAGACTGTCCTTGTTAAATGCACCAATAGAAAAATGGGGGAATAAATGAAATACACTACGCGTAAGCCAATTCGGGATATAAACCATGAGTGGCTGGCTCAAACCCATCCAGAAACGAAGTGCGGAAAACAGTTTTTCGATTGGTTCGACTTGTGTAAAAACAATTTGTCGTCGATTGTCTCCAGGCCATTGATTGACAATGTTAATGACTTCATCGCGCAATTGAGCCACGCTTGTTAATGGCAAACCCTGTTGCCGTTTAAATACAGAGGGAATTATCCATAGCCGTGCTAGAATACTGAGTTGCTGTGTTGATCTTCCCCCTTCTCCCAACACAATTCCAGGATACAAAACCACACAGGGAATATTATTGTTCAACAGGAACTGGTCTGCCTGATGCTTGCTGCGTAAAAATTCTGTTACGGGTTTTTTCTTTTCAGCACCGATAGCGGAAATTTGAATAACTTTTTTGTTAAACTTTTTACAAACATAGAAAAAACGAATTGGACCATCAGTGTGGATGAGTGAAAAAGATTGTGTATTAGTTTCTTCATAGATGCCAATAGTATTAATAACCAAATCCATATCGGCTATTAAGTTTTCCCAATGTACACTGTCTTGTCGAAAATCAAAATGCCGCCAACGAATATTGGGAACCACTTTTCGACTGCAACCCACTACTTGATGACCTTGTGCACATAATTCAGCATACAATTCACGTCCAATAAATCCACTGACACCCAAAATTAAAATTTTCATGTTTTAACTCCAAAAGGGTTTAAAGATCATTAATCCATACAAAAGGAGCACGGCGGGAAACGCCAGCAAACCAAGAATTAACCAAATGCGCATTTGGCGCCGATATTTGTTATCGATGCAATCTAGTTCCGCAGCACGATCACGCAATCGAATTTGCAACCAAACTACTGGTAACCAGCAGGCACCTACAAAAGCAAACAAAGCAAAAACCAACAAAGCCCAGGTTGAATTCCATGCTAGATGGGTCTGTTGTAGCAGGTACAAACCACTGGCCAATTGGATAAAAACAGCCGGTGTGGTGAATACAAAATCTGCAATAACAACAATGCGATTGGTTACTGCCATCGCTGAGATGTTTTCACTGCGATAGCTCAGATACATAAAAAACGCACTACCTAATCCGGTACCAAACAGTAAAGTTGCGCTAATGATATGGATAGTTTTAATTAGCAGATACATGGCTGTCTCCAGAACAAATGCATGCCTGAATTACAGCAAAGGGAGGTTGTAAGGCGCTTCCTGATTGCCAAATCAGGAATAAAAAATAATTTAGTTACATTATTTCAAAGAGTTAAAATATGCTTGTTTATAAATCAGGAAGTAGCTTACGACGATACTGACCCGGTGCAATACCATGAATTTCCTTAAAAGCAGAATAAAAAGCCGATTGAGAATTAAACCCAACACTAAGACCAATTGCCAAAACCGAGGCATCTGGCTCAGACTTCAATAATTGCTCAGCCGCATCAACGCGACACTGGCGCAAATATGACGCGAAACCCATTCCCATATGTGTGTTAATGAATTCCGATAATTGGTGAGATTTTATTGAAAGCATTTCCGCCAACGACACAAGTGATAAAGCGCTGTCCTCATACACTTTCTTTTCGGTCATCAAATTAGATAAATCCGCCTTCACGCGATCGCAATCAATATTTGCCAGAGTGGATGTCTGATAACGCCGTTCGGCAGCTTCTTCCAAGGTTGACAACAAATGGGGAAAATTTAACTGGATGTGTAATGCAATAGCAATGACCAGGGCGAGCATAATCGTTTGCAATACAACCATGTCTGCCATTGGCAAAGGCACCAACAATCCTATAACAATGATACAAAACGCCCAAGCAAGGAACAGTGTTGTTAAAGTAAACTCTAATTTAAACAACGTGCGCTTTTCACGTAAGCTGAATAACAAACTACCTAAACGGACCATGTAAAAACCGCCCAATAAAAACATCAAACCATATGCCTGCATAAAAAACTCTGAAAAACTTGCTCCAGCAGTAGCAAAAATGACAGGCAATAACAAATGTCTATAGTCCTTTTTCAACCATTCATCTTTGAGCAGCGTAATATTTTGACTGTAGAGATAAAATAACGGTCCCACCAAACCCAGAGAAAGTAAATACACGAAGGCAAGTAAAGATGTGAATTGCCACACATTAAGCACGTAACCAACGTGTAAAAACTGCAATAATGCTAAATCTACAATGAGCGCTCGCCCAATAACAATAGCAATACGTGTTTCTGTACGTTTTTGAAAATACAAAAGTGCGAGTGCAATTATGGAAAAACCCGCGGTGGCAATGGCGATTTGATTGAACATTTATTCCGTCGTAATAAATTTATTAGCGGTATCTTGGATGTTAAGGGAAAAATGCACTGAAATGAAGCTTTTAAAAATGATAAAGGGATAAGTATAGTACGATCAGATGTTAAGTAGAAATCAGTTGTTAAACGAAGAGATGCCAGAATGACGGTAGATTCACCCTCAAAAACCGTAATCCAAATGCACACGGACTTAGCAGACAAGCGACGTGAGATCCTCAATTACTTGTTGGAATCTACATCTACTATGATCGATTCACAATAATTTTTCAAAATGAATAAACCCTTTTGCACCAAATGTTGTCATATTTTCTCGTTTTGAACCAACATGAAACTGATTTGTTTTTAGGCTCTTGAATGTGTCAATCAATTTGTTATGAAAAAACAGTTTCTTATATTACTGAACTCACTTACTGCTGTGCTTGGTATAAGACTTGAGTAGTAATCCCACCAAACCCAATATTTTTAGCTGCAATAAAATTGCAACTTTATTGTGCTTGAATTAATTCGTTAACCCGACACTATTACAGTGATGACTATGAAAAAAAAGATTCCAATTCCACGTAACCCCGTTGTACTCGTAATCCTGGATGGATTTGGCTTCAGTAAAAATTCAACCAACAATGCGATTGCGTTAGCCAATACACCACATTTAGATTCCCTTTTTTCAAAATGGTCTAACACCTTAATCCACACCAGCGGCCAGTATGTCGGATTACCAGATGGACAAATGGGTAATTCCGAAGTCGGTCATATTACATTGGGTTGTGGCAGCATTATACGACAGGATTTAGTGAAAATTGATTCAGCAATCGAATCCGGGGAATTTTTTAGTAATCCCGTGCTAATGAGTGCTGTATCAAAAGCAAAACAACGTAATCGACCATTGCATTTGTTTGGGCTGGTTTCCGATGGTGGTGTACACAGTCATATACGACATTTACTTGCACTGATTGATTTGTGTAAACAAAATGAAGTTTGTCCAGCGTTGCATGTTATTACAGATGGACGTGATACTCCACCACGCTCTGCAATACGATACGTTGAACAAATTTCAAAATCACTTAATTTGGCAAACGGATATATCGCTAGCATTAGTGGTCGCTACTATGCCATGGATCGCGATAAACGCTGGGATAGAACGGAAGCAGCTTGGCGAGCGATTGCTCTGGCAGAGGGAAATCAGGAAGACTCGATAATTGAAGCAATAGAAAATTCCTACGCCAATGATGTTTCTGATGAATTTATTTTACCCACAGTATTACCCGGCCATCATCCATTAACAGCAGAAGATCAAATAATTTGCTTTAATTTTCGAAAAGACAGGCCCAGACAAATTGTTGAAGCATTATCACTTTATAATTTTCACAATTTTGGTAGAGAAAAAGCAACACTGCCTGAAATGACATGTTTGATGCCTTACAACAAGGATTATGGATTAAATTATGCGTTTGATCCCGAAAAACCCGTGATCACATTAGGGCAAGCATTGAGTGAACTTGGCATAAAACAATTCCGCTGTGCTGAAACAGAAAAATACGCTCATGTTACATACTTTTTCAATGGTGGCCACCCCACACCTTATAAAGGTGAATCACAGCAATTAATTCCATCTCCCTCCGTGGCAACATACGATCTGGATCCAGGAATGAGTGCGGAAAAAGTCTGTGATGCAGTTATGTCTGCAATCGAATCCGAGCAATACGGATTTATCGCAGTTAACTTTGCCAATGGGGATATGGTTGGACACACAGGCAAACTGGATGCAGCAATAAAAGCGGTAGAAGTCCTGGATGAACAGGTAGGACGTTTGTTTCACACAGCAAGGTTACACCACTATTCTGTTTTGTTAACAGCGGATCACGGTAACTGTGAAAACATGACTGATGAAGCAACGGGTGTTGCGCATACCCAACACACGACAAATCCCGTTCCCTGTCTGATAATGGATGAAGAGTATTGGGGATTAGCAGATAATGCTGGCTTGTCCAACATTGCGCCTACCTTATTACAATTGATGGGAATCGAAAAACCAGCCACGATGACATCTGACTCCATGCTACTGAAATCTACAGGTAAAGTAGAAGAATATCATTCGTTATATGGCGCAGCGTAAAAAAGGAGTTAACAATGTTGTCATTGATAACATTGTTACTCTATTTTTTCCAGTGACAATTCCTTTTTGAATAATTGAATACGATAATTCAATGAATTAGCTTAACATTGCAATATGGCATGCGTTTTGTAACTTCTTTAATTGTCCCCAGTGAAAATTATAATTTTTCACTAAAGCGATAGCATCGACCCTTGTAACAAATGATGCGCTTGTTCTCCTCGGCGTATCATTTGTTTTTTTAAAACTCCTCTCTCCGTCTCTACATAATTTAATTCAAATTAAATCAGAGTACATTGATGAAAAATAAAATAATTCATATGGCTAACCTGGAAAAAGCAGTTGAACACGAATTTAGAGTGCAAGAAATTGATTCATTAGTGCTTTTAAAAAATCTTAGCTTCACCCTTAGGTTAAGCGGGCATTTTTTAAAAGCACTAATGGATCAAGAGCTTGTGCTATAAATCGTTTTCAACTGCTTTTTCCAGGTTTAATTATTTTAAAAAGCTAATTTCGTTGTTTCGTTACAGTGCATTGTGCAACAATTTGGTGAGTTTATTACAAAGCGACAATACAATTATTCAAATATATAATTTGAATAGAAATATTTATTATTTTATTTTTCCATCACTTAGAGCAATAATTCTAAGAAAAATTAAAGGTGGCATAAAAATGGATTAGATAGAATTGACTTTTATTAATCTTAGGGAGAATTACCTTGAACACATCATATAATTATTCACATTTTGTGGAATTGGCTGTGGATGAAGATTCAATTAATAACGACAAAATAGTGAATTCATTTAATGGATCAAAACCGGATGTAATACTTTGTGATCTTAATGAAGCACAGCAGCAAGAACAAATTGATTCCGAAACGTAATAATATTTTTTTCTAAACTAATTTATAATATACTCACCCTTTTGGTATAAGTAATACATTTTTATTAGCTCTCTGAGCAACTGGTCTAGTTTCACAATTATTTAATAATGAATGGTAGAAAAGCAGGATCATGGATGGCAAAATTATCCATGATCCTTCTTTGTTTCTAATAATTTCATTTCTAATATTTTCAAAATATTTTTTCTTCTAATTATATTTGCAATACAATTTAACCTAAAAACCGCAGTTGAACACGGCAGAGTGTGCAGATTTCAAGGTACAGGGTAAGGCGCAGCGAGACGGAATAGTTATTCTATTCCAAGGAGTTGCAACGCTGTCATGTGCCTTGAAATCTGTGCAATCTGGCGTGTAGCGTTGGGCCACCAAATGGGTGATTTCAATTTATGAGAAAATCAATTGAGTTTCCATAAGTTATACTCTTTTGGAGCGGTCAACTGCGGTTTTTAGGTTTAACATTGATTCCATTGTTAACATTGTTCACGACGCTTTTATAAATTATTTATGTGAATAATTTTGAATGTATCGATAAAACAATCACTTGAAAATTTGGCACGTACCTTGTAATCACAGTAGTGCTACACAATAATTTTTTATGGAGAAATACTTATGGATAAATTTGAAAATATTAACGCGATGGATCGCAGTTTACGTGTAATTGTGGGAACTTCACTTTCACTCTCTGTTCTGTTTGTACCTTACGAACCTTACTGGATGGCAGCGGCGGTGCTTGCTTCCGCTTACCCTCTGTTAACTGCGTTAGTTGCGAAAGATCCAATTATGATGTCAATTGACAAAATTAAACTAAGAAATGTAACATTCGCAAAACCAAAAGTTGCGTTAAAACACTAATAATAATTTTTCTTATCATTGAGTTACAAAGCAGATGGTGCGCTCCCCTCCCGAATAGCGCATCATTTGCTGTATATTTATAATCTACATTATTTATTTTATTATTCCAATTTCTTTTCTTGTATTCTTTTCAACGTCTTCAGTATTTACTATTTATCAATTTTTAGAAAAAATATTATTTATATATATCGGTAGTTGTAAACCACGTCATAGTTCATTTTTTACTATCTCGATAAACTAAATTTGTATCTAAATATTTTCAACGCAAATTTGGAGTGTTATCGTGAAGTCACTAATCCCCTTTCTCATATTTTCAATTTTAATATCAATTTCTCACAATGCTCTTTCATATTCACCGTGCTATTTCGGTGGTATATATTCAATAAACTCAATGAGTTTTGTGACAAAGATGGCGAGAGCAAAAGAAAAACAAGGTAGAATTAAATTATCATACTGGCAATCGATTTTTTGAAAATAATAGAAATGAATTGAAAATATAAATATTAAAATAAATTTATTTCATTCATCATTTGTACAATACTCATTGCGTTCCATATACTCGTATCTGTTCGATTCTGATTTTCATCCCCACCATAAACAAGTTGAGATTTCACGGTTGAATTATTTAGCTTTGTTTGAAAAAACCTTAATCCTTTAAAAAAATCATTATTGATTGTTGCACCTGCTTTTATTTCTATCGGAATAATATCTTCGCCGTTTTCAATTAATAAATCAAAAAAGAAATCCATTAATGTTATTTTATTATGTTAATTTCATTGTTGACTGTGTGTTTTATGTACTTTTCTAGTTGGGTGAATAGCAGTCGTTACACTAATGTTTGTTCCAAGCTAAAGCTTAAACTTCACTGCCAATCGACTTTTTAAAAAGACGAATCTTTATTTTCTGCCAATCTATCCTGAACCAGTTTTTTAACTTCTTCATCAGAATCATTTTCAAGTAAATGTAAATATTCGTTGGAAATGTTCTGCGCAACGCATAGGCGGACCATCCAGTCTTTATCTTCAATCAAATCTATCAATGCATCTGGGTTAGCTCTTTCGGCAACGATTCGACGGATATCAGGATCGGCATCATTAGACATTAACATAATACTAACGACGGGCAATCTTTCTGCCACTATTTTTCGAACGTGATTATCTGCATCGGTAATCAAGCAGAACAAACGTCCTGTTGGTAATCGTCTGGCAACATAGGCTCTAACCAGATAGTCATCATCATTAATGAGTTTTTCCAATTGTTCTAAGGGTAAGCGATCTGCGACAGTAATCCTGACTTCCCTGTCCTCATCGTTTATTAACAAACCTAGTTTATCTACAGGCACACGATAAGCGACCGCACGACGTACCGCTTCATCAGGGTCGGTAATTAAATTAATAATTAAATCTTGTGGCGCATAACGTACGGCGATCGCACGCGTTTCCCAAAATTCATCGTTTAGGTAGTCACTTGCAAGATGTGGATTGTTTTTGAAGAATCGGTCAATTTGCCTACCACTTTTAACCATGATGCAAGCATCACCTGGTTTGCATTTGATATTTTCCTTAATATTAAAAGGACATTGGTTGCAGTTGGCAAGAGGAGTAAGACTGACTTCAGAAGACTGCATACCAATGCCCGTGTAAACGCGATTTCAATTGTTTTATTCTGTAACAACTTCAGCAATAACAACACCGGTGGCAGCATCAATATTTGAAGTGAATTTAAGACAATGTTCATTACCATCGACAAGATATAGATTAAAATCATCGAACTCTTGAAGTGGCATTGAATCCATAATGTCGTCATCGTAACAATAGGTGAAATGAATATCAGGAAATTCCTTTCTCAAACCACCAATGGTATTTTCGTTCAGGCCCAAATTTTTGGTAAACAAGCCAATACGATTAATTATTTCCGATTGCATTAGCCGGCTCCTTCTGAATAACGTAATTCTTTATTCGTAGTTAGCCCCATAGCTTTCGCTAGCCACGGTGGTGGCGTCGCTTTCATAACTGTTTGCAACTCTGTTAATATTTCTTGTGCTGAGCCACCTTCTGGCTTTTTCATTGGGTATATTCCTGCGCGCACTATTTTTGCTGCAGCAGGACCACCAACCGATTGCACATAAATGACCTGACAATCTTTTACTAAATTGGCTCGAAATGCATTTTTATCATCAGAGTTATCCGCTTCTTCTGTAGTACGAATATCAATTAAGCGAAATTCATCTTGTGAAAGCTGATACACCAAGTAACGTGGACAGGAGCCAAAATGCCCATCAACTTCTTCGCCTGTGATAGAGGCAACCGCTACGCGAACTGACCCAGGCATATCTCCATCAGAGTATGATTCAATGCTGGGTAATAAGGGGAATTCAACTTCCTCCCCCCATAAATAACGCACTGCTAGTTTCATTGCGTCTTTGCTAACAGAGGTATCCTCAGTATCTTCTTCGCCATCCACACTTTGTAAGGCGGCACGCAAATCTGTTACGGTTATGCGTTTCAGACTTTCTTCCGAAAGTGGGCTACCGAGGGATTCCATCAAAACTAATAACAAATCCCTGGGACTGACCTGTGGCAATATTTTTGCCGCAAGCCCAACTCTCAGGGCCACTTCTCTTGATAATGTTTGTGCAGCCATAGTGATCACCTAACTCGCCAGGGGTAAAATACAATTGTCAATTGGACAGATATCCACGCATTGCGGTTCATCGAAGTCGTCTTCACATTCTGTACAGGCTTTTTTATCAATCTCAAACACAATTTTGCCTTCCGCAATGGAATTGGTTGGGCAAATCGGTTCACAATCTCCACAATTTATGCATTCTTCATCAACGATATATAAAGCCATTAGATCCTCCTAAACTATCATTAACCGCGTTTAGCACGAACAGTAATGGGTAATTTGGGTTCTTCTGGCATTACATCTACAACAAAACTTGACCCATCGACCAATTTGATTTTACCACCCCATTGACCTGGTCCAGGATGCTCAATTTCTAGAACTTTCTCTTCCAGATCCTGTTTTGGAACATAAAGCGTCATTCCTTCTTCTGTTCGTCTTAACATTACCTTGGGCATATCACTACCTCCTACGTAGTGTATAAAAAGAGGAGCGATGAAAAGTTATCATTGCTCCCCTCTTTTGTTTTACTAGCGAATTAAATCGTAGTTGTAGTCAGTGGTTCCCATGCCACGGGTATCTTCATCCAAGCGGGTTAGAATTTCATTTACAATTGTCTTCAACATGTGCATCGCACCTTCATAACCAAGTGTGGTATCACGATGTAAATGATGGCGATCGAAAATTGGAAATCCAATGCGTATTAATGGAACTTCGTGCTCTTTCCCTTTAGTGATGGTATCTCGTTGAATGAATTTCCCGTAAGAATTACCTATCATAAAGTCTGGTTTATTGGTGAAAACTAATGAACGCATGTGCCAGAGATCTTTACTGGTATGAATTTCACAATCTTTTCCATAAGGTGACGCATCAAGAATTTTTTGTAAATTCTTTTTCCAACGTTTATTTGCATGATTGCAAAGTATGTGTGTTGGTTCTGCACCCAATTCCAATAAGAAATTAACCATTCCCATGACAAAATCAGAATCACCCCACAAGGCAAACTTTTTACCGTGTAACCAGGCATGAGAGTCAGTGATCATATCAACAAGACGTCCACGCTCCTTTTCCAAAGACTCTGGAATGGGTTGGCCTGTAATTTCTGAGACTTGCATTAGAAAATCATCGGTCCATTGCAATCCCATTGGAATGTTAATTTTTGGTGTTGCATGTTTCCACGTGTTTTTGGTGTACTTCATGGATTTATCAGATTGCCAAGGCTGCAAAAAGATTGTGTCTTTCGCATTTGGTGCATCTTTAATTTCTGCTTGCGTGGTACCACCGGCAAACATTCTAAATTCACCATCTGCAGGTGTGTCTAAAACTTCTGTTGGATCTGACAACATGCATGCGTCAATTCCCATTTCAGCTAACATGCGTTTTATGACCCGAAAATTACCAAGATAGGTTTCAAAACCAGGAACAACGTTTAATTTGCCGTTGCTACCGACTTCTTTGCCTTCCATTTCATTTAAGGTAAAGTATTTTATAATACCTTCAAACATGTTGTCCCAGCCGGTAATATGGCTACCAACAAAACTGGGTGTATGTGCAAAAGGTGTTGGGTATTCTTGTGGAATGCGACCGTCTTTCTTGGCATTACCAATAAAAGCATTTAAGTCATCACCAATTACCTCAGCCATACAGGTAGTCGATACCGCAATCATATCTGGTTTGTATAATGCTTTGGCATTTTCCAAACCGGCAAACATGTTTTTCTGGCCACCAAAAACAGCCGCATCTTCCGTCATGGAGTCAGAGACACAAGCAATAGGTTCTTTAAAATGACGATTAAAATACGTTCTGAAATAGGCGGTACAACCTTGGGAGCCATGAACATAAGGCATGGTTTTTTCAAACCCCAGGGCACATAATACTGCCCCCAATGGTTGACATGCTTTTGCTGGATTAACCGTTAATGCTTCGCGATTGAAGTTGAGTTCTTGATACTCTTTGGTAGTAGTCCATTCAAAAACTTCATCAATTTTTTCTTTTGGATGACATTCTTCATAACTTTCTTTTTTGTTAGCAAGATTTTCTTTGTAATCCTCATCACGGAACAAAGGATAACTGGGTTTAATATTATCAACTGACTGACTCATCTTAACCTCCTGTCGCGCCACTAATCTGTGAACAGTACGACCTTTGAGATTTAAATTAACAGCAGAGGACAGACCTGTCCTCTGCCAACTTTTATGGTATTACGCGCCTGCTGCAACCGCTTCTGGTTCCTCAGAAGTCGATTTTTTCTTCCATGGTGCAACAACAGAATCCCAGCAGGGATTATTTAATGTCATATCCATGTCTCGAGCAAAGATGGCGAAACCATCATAACCGTGATAAGGACCGGAATAATCCCAACTGTGCATTTGACGGAAAGGGATACCCATTTTCTGGAATATATATTTTTCCTTGATGCCAGATCCAATCAAATCCGGTTTGATCGCTTTTACAAATTCTTCAAATTCGTAACCAGTCACGTCATCATATAAGAGTGTGGCATTACCCATTTCAGGAATTGTACGATCGTAGTCATCATTGTGGCCAAACTCATAACCAGTACCGACTACTTCCATACCAAGATCTTCATAAGCACCGATGGTATGACGAGGACGTAAGCCACCAATAAATAGCATGACTTTTTTGCCTTCAAGGCGTGGGCGATATTTTGCAACAACTTCTTCCCATTCAGCACGATATCTTTCAATGACTTTTTCCGCACCTTCTTTGATGGTGTCGTCAAAATAAGATGCTATCTTGCGTAGTGATTCTGCAATTTTAGTTGGGCCGAAAAAATTATATTCTGTCCATGGAATACCATATTTTTCTTCCATATGACGAGAAATATAATTCATTGAGCGATAACAATGGACTAAATTCAATTTAACTTTCGGTGTCAATTCAATCTCTGACAAAGTTCCATCGCCGGACCACTGAGCTACTACACGTAAGCCCATTTCTTCCAACAACGTTCGTGAAGCCCAAGCATCACCACCAATATTGTAATCACCGATTATGGAAATATCATAAGGTGTGGTTTCAAAACTATTGTCGTCATCACGTTCACCTAACACCCAATCGCGTATTGAGTCGTTGGCAATATGATGACCCAATGATTGTGAAACACCTCGGAAACCTTCACAGCGAACGGGAACGACGGGCTTTTCAATTTCCTTAGACGTTTTCTTAGCGACTGCTTCGATGTCGTCTCCAATCAAACCGATAGGACATTCTGATTGAATTGAAACGCCTTTGTTTAGGGGAAACAATGTGTTTATTTCATTGATGGTTTTATCCAGTTTTTTGTCACCGCCAAATACGATGTCTTTTTCCTGGAAATCCGTTGTAAAATTCATGGTAACAAACGTATTGACGCCTGTGGTACCGATATAATAATTGCGACGTCCCGCACGTGAGTATTGACCACAACCAACGGGTCCATGTGAGATATGAATCATATCTTTTATTGGTCCCCAAACTACCCCTTTAGATCCGGCATAAGCACAACCACGTATGGTCATGACACCAGGCAAGGATTTTTTGTTGGAAGTAATACATTTTTTGGATTGCTCAACACTTTGATCATTTACCGCCAAGTGTTTTGCACGTTCTTTCTTGGCATCTTCTGGATAAACCTCAAGCACTTCCTGAATCAGCGCTTCGGTTTCTTCTTTTGTCATTGACATAACTATCTCCTGTTTTCGTCGCCACTAATCTGTGAACAAGACGGCTAACAAGGTTAAAAAATAATTAGAAGTGGCCGACCCGCCCATGGCAAGTACGGATCAGCCTGGCAAAGCCATTCGGTATTAGCCTTCCTGCGTAGCCGTTTGACCGATTATGCTTTCGTCCTCTTCTTCCATAATGCCAAATTCCATTAATAAGTCTTCTAACTCATCCATTGTAATCGGAGTTGGAATTTGAAGATTAGTATTGTCGTGAACTTTTTGTGCAAGTACACGATACTCATCAGATTGCTTATGAGCTGGATCATACTCAATGCATGTCATACGACGAATTTCAGCGCGTTGAACTGCATTGTCACGAGGTATAAAATGAATCATGGTCGTATTTAATTTTCCAGCCAAAGCTTCAATTAATTCGTCTTCACGATCAGTTTCACGGGAGTTACAGATCAAGCCAGCTAATCGAACACCACCTGAGTTTGCATATTTCACAATACCTTTTGCAATGTTGTTGGCAGCGTACATTGCCATCATCTCACCAGACACAACGATGTAAATTTCCTGTGCTTTGTTTTCACGAATAGGCATGGCGAATCCACCACACACAACGTCACCAAGAACATCGTAGAATACGAAATCAAGATCGTCTTCGTAGGCACCTTCTTCTTCTAGAAAGTTGATGGAAGTGATTACACCACGACCTGCACAACCGACGCCTGGCTCAGGACCACCTGACTCAACGCATTTGATATCGCCGTATCCAACTTTCAATACATCTTCTAGCTCAAGGTCTTCAACTGTTCCAGCTTCGGCAGCTAAATGCATGATAGTGTTTTGCGCTTTTGAATGTAGAATTAAACGCGTAGAATCTGCTTTTGGATCACAGCCAACAATCATTACTTTCTTGCCCATTTCAGCAAGTGCAGCAACTAAATTCTGTGTAGTTGTAGATTTACCGATTCCACCTTTACCGTAAATCGCACATTGACGTAACGACATAATTTTTCTCCTTGGGTTTACAATTATGCATAAATTTGTTTTGCACAATCCCCTATCAGCAACCCATATGCCACTTTTTTAAAAACCAGTTAAGTTGTTGTATTGGAATATTATTTTTGAAATGTTTTTGAAATTTATATTGGTAGTGTATGCTACAATAATTAACGATCTGTCGAGTTAAGTACAAATATGTCAGACAAATTCAACAATAATTTTCTTACTTTACCATCAAATGCGCAGTTACAAATTAACCGTTGTAATTTGCCTGCATCCATTATTGGTGGGTTGACTTATAATGAACAACCAGTTCCTTTGCTATTGGACAGTGTTGCGGAAATGCATAAAAATTTATTTCTGCATTTGAAAAAGTTTGATGATATTGCAATTCGCAGAAGTTTATTTTATGAATACATGAATGGCCATTTTCAATTAAGCGATTTATCGCAAATGGGACAAAGTGATACTGCAAGGCTAAATAGAAAAAATGTTAATTACAAAAAAATTATATTTGGCTGGCATATGAACCCCAATGGATTCGAAGGTGCAGTGATCAAACGCTGGGTTGAATCCCGATTTGGTCTCTTGCCACGTTTTCATAAAAAGTTGATTCGAAATTATTACGATGTTTCATATCATCGTTACCTTGGTGAATCGTCAGTAGCTACCTACAATACTAATGCGATTGAATCACAATTAGATGTATTATATTGCTATAATCAATATGAGTTGAGTTTACGCTGCAAAACTCACATTACCCTTTATCGAGGGCTTAATCATTTAAATGATCATGAAATATTAGAAAAAGACAATAATTTAATAACAATTTTACTCAACAATATAAATTCATTTAGCACTAATATCGACATTGCTCATCAATTTGGTGATTATGTCATTGAAATTAAAGTGCCAAAATATAAAATATTTTGTTTCAACGGAACACTACCCAAACAAATTAATGCTGAAGATGAATACATATCCATTGGCGGACTGTTTCGCGCAAAATTATGTTATTGAATTAACATACTCCTTACCCTGTACCTTACTAACGTCCGTGTTAGTAAGGTAAGATTAACTGAAAAAGGCGGGATAATATTGAGTATTATCTGTTGCTATGCAACCTCATCATATACATAATGAGTTACTAAGTCATTCGTTTCCACAAATGACATGACATATTGAAACATAACTGGATCGGCTTTTTCTAATGCTAAATCTACAACAAGACACACAATGCCATTGTTGATCTCGGGATGCACAAATGGTGAAAATTTCAAACGATGATCAGTTCCATAATTTGCGGCGACTGAAGAAATTCTTTCTGCCCAATTATGTGGTCTAAAAATTTCTCCTTTTTTATCTACCCCCTCAATAATAAGTTTTGAATGGTTTGTTAACATAATACTTCTCCAAAATAAAAGTTCGACAATGACATCCTGCAATAGACGCACCATTCATTTATTAATCACATAGCTTGAATGAAATTGTAATTTAATTCTATGGTTACAATAAATATTGGGAAAACAATTAGCAAATTATCATGTCGTTTTAATATCAACTCATTGTACTATCTGCCAATTTGTAGCAAAACTGACATCATCTAATTGAGTTAATACTCTGTAATATAAGCATATAAACGCTTGGTTCATAATTTGCAAAAAGCTAGAATATCAAAATCAAAGGAATTCGAAGATGAACAATGTAAACATTGATGACATTCTATCAGGGTTGTTTGATGGAAATATTATCCCTTATTTAGGGGCTGGTACTTTATCTAGTAGTAAGAATATTTTGACAAATGAATCCATACCTGCAGACAGTGACAGTTTAATATTGGCCATGAATAACGGCCAACCTATGGTGCCAAAGCTTATGTATGAGTTCCCTCGTGCAGCAATGCACTTTGAGTTAAAACGTGGTAGGTCATTTATAACAAAGTTTCTTACAAATCTTTATAGTGATAAAAAATGGTCTACACCGTCCTTGTATAAATGGCTGACTGATTTAAATTTACCTTATTTAATTGATACCAATCGAGATACATTATTTCAAGAAGAGTATAAGGATCGCCCCCATAATCTTGTGTTAGGTTGTGCTCGAATTGGTGGTACAGAATATCGTTTTAAGATATTTGAATATGATGGTAAATCTTATACTGAAGTAGAAGTAGACTCCGTTAATGCAAACTTACCTACATTGTTTAAACCTATGGGTAGCCCTGTTCCAGAACCACACTATATCGCTTCAGACGCGGACTATGTCGACTATATAACCGAATTAATGGGTGGTTTCGCGATTCCAAAATTTGTAAAGGATTTTCGACTAGGAAAACAATATTTGTTTTTGGGAATGTCTTTGACACGTGATACGGAACGTATGGTGATGTCAGACATAACATGGGGAGCCAAAGATATTCGAGGTTGGGCAGTTATGGATAATCCAACTGATAAGGAAAAACGTTTTTGCAAACGTATTGGCATCGAGATTATTGAAACGTCTCTAGATGAGTTATTTGAAGCGTTTCTTAATGTTACCGCAAATAAATCTGAAACTGCTGCAATAGCGTAACGATTAATTATTATCTCAAACATGTCGGGGTGAAGATTCTATCTTACACCCCTTTTTCTATTGTTTATACAAATTTAATTGAGAGAATTGGTTTGTGGATGAACCTCAGCTAGTGTTTTGTGCCAGCTAGAAAAATCAAATTGAATATCCAAATCACTAAAATAGTCAGCTGCATTATGAATCACATCACTTAAAACGGCACTGACAAACGCGTTGGCCATACTTGAGTGCAGCATATCTTCGGGTACCACTTTTTCAAAATATAACGTTTTTGATTCATCATTATAATTCCCCATGCGCATACCACTAAATTTGGGTTTATCGTACTTACCCGAAATTAGAAAATTAATATCCAATGAAGGACCACTGGGCAAAAATCCATAATTATTTTGTTGAGTAAAATAAATTGCAGCTTGAGTAATGGCTTTCTCCAGTAAGCTATCGTTGTAGGATTTTGTGGGAGACGTGGAACGAATAAACAGGCTCATAATACCTCCTTTATTGGCAAATAATGTTGTATAACTTGAATAGGATGCAATACTTTTATATCAAGATGATTTTTCGCGACACCCTCTTGTAAATTCAAGAAACAGCCAATATTTGATGTGACAAGAATATCGGGTTTTAACTCGCGTAATGCATTTAGTGTCTGATCTCGAATTTCACATGATTGCGTAGGATGTGTAAGCATATTTGTAGCACCCGCACCACAACAGATGATAGAATCAGGTAAGTTGAATAGTGAAATTCCTGGTATTTTTTCCAATAATTCACGAACTGAAGTTATTGCATCATTGTCTGTTTGCATCGTACATGGTGTGTGGATAGCAATTTTTTTATTGGTTGTTTTAAATGATACGTTATTTAATAAGCCAGATCGGTGTAAATAGGTGCAAATGTCCAGCGTATTATCTTCGAAATGACTGGCTTTTTGAGATAAATCCAACTTTTCATTGTTTAACAGTTTGCCATAATTTTTCAGAAATATTCCACAGCCACTAGCAATGTTAATAATCGCGTCGGAGTCGTTATCATCAAAGGCATTTATGTTTTTTGTCGCCAGTTCAATTGCTTGTTGTTTTTGACCATTATGCATATGAATGGCGCCGCAACAGCCTTGGTTTTTTGGTTGGCAAACTGTCACATTACAAAAGTTAAGCACTTGCATAGTGGCAAATAGTGCTTTTTCGTTCAATAAAGGTGGCATACAACCACTAAATAAGGAAATCTTTCTGCTACTTTCGTTATGCGTTATATTGAATTCATTTTTCAGTGATTTAGTTTGTCGATAGCCATTCCTTAAAAATGAAAAACCACGCAATGGTATATTCTTAACTTTAAATAAAGTGACTATGGTTTCAATTAAATGTTGTATTGGATTTATTAACGACGATATAAATTTTAGCAAACTGGGTTTTCGAGTTAACAACATCAATAAACGAACGCTAAGTATTGGTTGTTGGTATGGTGCCATATTATGCTTAGCTTCAATTAAACTATCAGCATAATTAACTTGAGACGGGCAGACATTTTCACAAGATAAGCACATGAGACAACTGTCCAAAGCTTGATAATTCTCTTTTACAAATTGTGTTTTATTGGCTGATTCCAGGTTTAATTGTCTCATCAGCTGTATACGACCCATGGGAGATAATTTTGGATCTTTACTGTTTTGATAAGTCGGACATTTTGTTAAACATAATCCACACATAGTACAACCATCAGCGGGGCCAGATTTAAAATCACCCAAATCAGAATTTGTCGTCTGATTAAATCCAAATTGATAATCATCGCTGAAAGTCAAAATCGTTCCCCTTATACGGAATCACTACTATTTATAATGGCAGATTTGACAAGGTAAAATAATATGGAACAACTATGCGGACTTTTTAATGTCTGGATACTGTTTTGATGAGAGCGTCAGTATTTCGTTTGGATTATGAAATTCATACCCCAAATCTTCTGCAACATTGTGGTTCGTCACCTTACCTTTGTACAAATTTAGGCCATTCAATAAGCCGTTATCATTGGATAAAGCCTGAAAAAAACCATCGCTTGCTAAGTTTTTCACGTAGGGTAATGTAACATTCGTTAATGCCAGTGTTGCACTACGGGCACAGGCACCAGGCATGTTGGCAACACAATAATGCACTACATCGTCAATGACATAGATTGATTCAGCGTGGCTGGTGGGTTTTGAGGTTTCTGCACAACCTCCTTGGTCTATTGCCACATCAACAAAAACCGCACCAGTTTGCATTGATTTTATGTGTTGTCGTGTTATTAGTTTTGGTGCCTGTTTTCCAGGGATAAGGACTGCACCAATCAGTAAATCGGCACTTTTAACAACAGCATTGATATTACTAGGACTGGCATACAATGTTGTTACGTTACCTTGAAAAATATCATCCAGATAACGTAGCCGATCCATATTGATATCAAGTATACTCACGCGAGCACCAAGACCCAGTGCCATTTTCGCGGCTTGGGTACCAACAATTCCACCACCAATTATGATAACATTGGCCGGACATACGCCAGGTACGCCACCCAATAGTACACCTCTGCCGCCACTTGCCATTTGTAATGCATTGGCACCCGCTTGGATGGCAATTCGACCAGCAACTTCACTCATGGGAGTTAATAGTGGCAATCGATTTTGCGAATCAGTCACAGTTTCGTAAGCTATGCCAATTATATTTGAGTCCAATAAATTTTGTGTTAGTGATGGATCAGGAGCAAGATGGAGATAGGTAAACAGCATTTCACTATTTTTTAAATATTCGTATTCCGTATTTTGTGGCTCTTTGACTTTAACTACCAACTCATTTGCATACACTTCAGCTGCATTCGCTGAAATAACAGCACCTGCATTCCGATAGTCTTTGTTGGTAAAACCAATTTTAGCACCGGCATTTGTTTCAATCATCACCTCGTGGCCTAATTGGCTCAGTTCCATCACACCATCTGGTGTGACTCCAACGCGATATTCATGATTTTTGATTTCCTTCGGTACACCAATTTTCATAATTTATCCATTTGCAACAAGGTAATCGGGTTTTCGTATTGCTTCATCGTTAGATATTGCCAAGGTGAGTAAAGCTCTGGCTTGTAACTCACATGTCTGAGCTATGTTACTGTCCAGGCGGTCTAGCCATTTTTTTGGAATATCTGCCAGACCATAATAACTACCAGCTAACATACCCAAAATTGCCCCCGTGGTATCTGAATCACCACCTCGATTAACCACGTCAATTAAACTTGATTCAAAACTATTATTGTTGAGAAATGCCTGAAAAACAGCTTGTATGGTATCGACAATATAACCACTGGGATTGTCTTTCTGTTCTCGTTTATATTCAAAAATGGGATATTTGTTTATTAATGGCGTTATCCACTTATCCCGGAGTTCGAATTTGTCCGCTCCCAATAAGGCATCTTGTATTAGAAAAATAATGCACTCAGTTGCTGCATCGGAAATTCCATTATTATGTGTAATATGGGTTTGATCTCGAGAGTGTAATCTAATTCTTGTTTCATTTTGAAACAAAGTACTCAATGCAATAGGCAATGTCCGCATACAAGCACCGTTACCAGCATCGCTGTCACTTTCCGGTACAATTGGTATGCCGCTATAACGGTAGTGGATTATCCCTTTACGTACAGTATTTCCAACATCAACGGGTTTTTCAGTTAACCAATCACTAAACGCTTGTGCAATAGCATGGGGATAAATGCCTTTTTTTTGCAAAATACTATCGCCTAGTGCCAAACTCATGGTAGTGTCATCGGTAACTTGTCCAGGCTTTAATTTTAGCCATCCTCCACCAATGATTTCACTAAAGATGCCATATTTTTCTTTAATTTCACTGGGTGTCATAAACTCCAACGTTGAACCAAGTGCATCGCCTACAGCCATTCCTAGATAAGCTGCCACCGATCGGTTCTCAATTAAAGCATGGACTTGTTTCATTCTTCCGAACCAAAACAATTATTGTAATCAACGCAAACTTCACAAGATGGGGATCGACAAATATAGATTCCTTCAGCATTACACAATTGTTTGTAGAAAAACTTTTTCCATTTCATGTTTTTACTGTTTGCATTCGCCAACTTGGGGAAATTACTCGAAATTAGATTTGATAACTGCTGTCTATTCCACAATCCTAAATCTTGCCATAAATGGTTAGATCCAGCACAGGCTGCTGCCAATATTTTTGCAATCCAAATTTCAGATTGATTTTTATAGGCACGATTTTGAAGAAACAATTGAATCAAGTCATTTAATTCTGGCACACGTGCTAGATCCAGCTGGTCCTGTTGCCTTACACTGGCACAAATATAAAAACCAGGAAAATGGAAATTCGTTAATGATCTAAACTCGGATCGATCCAGACCTAAAAATTGAGGCAATTCACCTCTTCTTTTCAGCCACGAGGAAATGATTACAGCTAAAAACTCATCGTTTTCATTTCCCTTGGAGTGCAACATGATTTGATCCATTAAGGAATTTTCAATTTCTTCTTCCGAACTTTTAAAAGCAGGTAGTGATGACATAATTAATACTCAACTAGTACGTCTTCATTTCTTACAATCATTTGGCAAGCTAAGCGCCATTGTGTTGGTAAGTCGTCTACTAACATCTTTTCAATGTCACCTTTCGTCACTTTTTTTAATTCCAACAAAACTTGATGTTCTTTTTCAGTCAATGGTCCTCCCATTCGTCCGGTTTTTTCTTGGCTGGTGACTTTTATAATACAGGTTCCGCATTCTCCATCTTCGCAATTGAAATCGATGGGAATTTTGTTTTGTTTAGCAATTTTTAATATGGTTTCTGTGTGACTGCCTGCAGTGGCATACACTGTTTTAATTTTATAATCTGGATTGGAAAAAGTGACATTGGCCATGGTTACATCCTCAATATTTTAAATAGCAAATTAAGTTTAAAATTCTAAGCTGGCTTAACTGATACGTTACCCAACACTTGCGCCTGACAGGCTAATCGCTGATGTCTCCCTGCAGCGGAATCTCTTAGCACCTTGTCCTCTACGACTGAAGGTTCTGTTAGATTATCCCAACCTTCCATTACCTGCATTAAGCATGAACCACAATCTCCTTCGCGACAGCCATAAATCAGACTAGCCCCCACTTTTTCAGATGTTTCAATTATGCGAGATCCAACCGGAACGCTTACTTCAAGACCAATATCTGAAAATGTCACTTTTGCTTTTGCCATGATTTTTACCTTATATAAATTATTGTCAATGTATGTATTGGGAGCAGTATTCAAATTCTAAATAACGATATTGCTCAGAAATATCAATCAACTCACTTAGTATATCCAAATCAAACCCAACTTTATGTGTATCACCCAAGCGCATCAAAGGTCGACGAATGAGTATAGGATCGTTAATCATCATCTCCAACGCTTGTACTTCATTTAACTCATCTATCACAATGTCATTGTTTTTTATTGCGGGTGCATTTTGGTTAAACCACTCTTCAATGGGTAACTCTCCAAAGAATGTTCGCAAAACTTCCGGTGTCCAGTGCTCGTTTAAAATGTCTTTTTCTATTAGATTATATCCGCTTGCTCTGAGGATATTTTTTTGTTTTCCATTACTAACACAGCCTGGTTTTTCATAAAAAATGATGATCGACATGTCATTTCAACTCATATTAAATACGGTTTACGTGTTTGTGATGATAAAGCAAGGCACTGTGTCTTTTCCATGTTCTCGAACTGATGGATTTATCATATCCACATTCAAGTAACAGCAATTCTCGCTCAGTGTCTTTTACACTAAATGACTTACTTACGGCTTCTTTTACTAACTTGATCAATTTGCCAGATGGAACACTGTATCCCTTAAACAAATTCAACCATTTAGCGAAAAGGTGAAGTGAAATATTTCTGTTTGATAATACCATCAGTCTTCTCCAAATTATCTTGCTTGCATTTCCTGCATAGCTTCTTCCATTTTGTGTGGAGGTATGCCAGTTAATGATCCGGGAGGATTACAGGCTAAGCCGGTAACCCCACTAACAATTGCACCTTCAATGGGGCAAATTGCAGCACATTGAGAATCTGCAAAATCACCTTCACATTCCGTACATTTTTTTTTGTTAATCATTAAATGTGTATCACCCACATAAATTGCTTCACTTGGACATTGGGGTTGGCAGGCAAAACAACTCACACAACTATCAACAATTTCTAATGACATAGTAATTCTCCTATTTATGCAGTTGCTAGCAACTCTTCACCATGACTTGAAGTGATTTCATCAAGCTTACCTTCTGCAATCATTTCCTTATAGACTTCCATTACCGCGTCTTCGATGGCTTCCATGGCATGCTCACCATTTGGAATAATCCCCGCGTCTTCCAACATTTCCCAAGGTTCATATCCAATTTTGGAACATAAAACGGTTTCACAACCTTCCAACGCTCGAATGGTTTGATCTAAGATACTATCGCCGTCACCGCAGGTGTCACCGCCACCACAATATAAATCGGTTTTTCGATGTCCGATAAAACGTGCTCCATCAATAGATGCCTCATACACCAGGAATTCTTTGGCATGACCAAAGTGCTGATTGATGACGCCGCCACCCGATGTGGCTATTGCCATTAATACGGGTCGATAGTTTTTGTCAAACGATGCAGCTTGTTCAGTATTTTCCTGTTGCTTAATTGACAGCTCCTCTGCAATTGCTTGATGAATGACTTTTCGTTTTTCCATCGCGGCGTTATAATCGATATCCATGACTTCAATTTTATCCATCGTGAATTCTTCACCACGATCTTCACCTAATAACCCAACAGCGTCTGCTCGGCATTGCCGACAATGACGCATCATATTCATATCGCCAGCACACGCATCCTGCAAGTCTTGTAATTCTTTGGAAGATGGCCCGCGTTGCCCCATAATGCCATAAAATGTTCCATGCTCTGCTTCTGCAATCAAAGGCATGACATTATGTAAAAACGCACCTTTTGCTTTAACAATTTTACTGACTTCCGCTAGATGCTCGTCATTTACACCCGGGATCATGACTGAATTGACTTTTACCAAAATCCCTCGGTCTGCCAGAATTTGTAGGCCTTTTTGTTGTTGTTCAATCAATATTTTTGCACCCTTTTCCCCTTTAATGCGTCGATTATTCCAAAAAACCCAGGGATAAATTTTCGCACCGATTTTGGGGTCCACGGTATTGATCGTTATGGTGACATGATCGATATTGTGTTTTGCTAGTTCGTCTACAGATTCTGGTAATGCCAGTCCGTTAGTTGATACACAAAGTTTAATGTCTGGTGCTTTTTCAGATAACTGTCTAAATGTGTCAAACGTTCTTTCTGGATTAGCAAGTGGATCACCAGGACCAGCGATTCCTAGCACTGACATTTGGGGAATATTGGCTGCTACCGCCATGGTTTTTTTAACCGCTTGATCAGGCGTTAACAATTCCGATACGACACCTGGCCGTGACTCATTTGAACAATCGTATTTACGATTACAATAATGACACTGGATATTACAGGCTGGTGCTACTGCAACGTGCATACGAGCAAAATAATGATGGGCTTCTTCAGAATAACATGGGTGATTATGTACTTTCTCTCGAATCTCATCGGATAAATGAGACATTTGATCGTCAGTACTTCCACATGAACCAGCACTACAACCTTCTTCAATTGATTCTTCTTGACCTAATACATTTAGTTCCATTATCAATCCTCCAACGATAAGACGCGGCTTTGTCTAACTTATTGCTAATTTGCAAGCGCTATGCCCTATCGAGAAATCAATGATAAGTGGTTGTTTTATTATATAAATATGAAAGGAACTGTTTGAAATTGTCGTAAAATATACAGAACAATTTGGATGGATTGTTGGAATAAAAACATTACTGAATTCGTTGTTACACATCGCCTCTATAATTAAGCTATTGGATATTAGGAGCGTCATTGCACCCTAAACTAGTAGAAGAAAGTGAGATTCAATTGATTAAGGGTTTTGATATAAAAAATTATTTAAAATTTCCGAGACCATTATTTGTGGATTTATGCATAGTCAACAATTTTGATTGTCCATTAATTGGACTCTTGAATGAAAATTCATAATAAATTTAGTAATGGCTAATTATTTACTCTGTTTGGTGACATTCTTTAATAGGGTCAACTTTAATGGGGTCAAGAATATTAAATAAAGAATAATAATTACGCGGAAATTAAATTGTTAAAATATTTTTTAATTTGGGTGGCTTTCCTACAATCAATTTAGTCTAGAAAGGATTGATCAGAACATGGTAAGGGCTGCGACCCTCTTTTCTCAATGAGTAAAATCAGAGCCGTTTATTTAAGACTGGTCTAACAAATAATGGCAAGGCTATCTAGTTACTAGTAAATAGACTTGACCCCATAATTCACACAGCCAAGGTTGATCTTTATACAGACAAATGCGTTTTTGAATCAGCGATTTACTACGGGTAATATATCGACGCTTGTGGCTGTGTTTTGGTTTTGTTTATCGAAATTCTATTTTAGGGTCGATTTAGAAAGAGAAGGCTGATTTCTAGAATCGGAGCAATTCGTTGAGTTATCTATGAATTTATATTCAATTGGTTCGCCCCTGGTACTGATGTTGCGCCTATTAATTGCTTGATTTATTTGTGTAAAAAGTTAGCATTATGTCAGTTTGGGTTTTAATTTTTGAGTTGTTTTTTTTACTAATGAAATAGATTAAACCGTATAGCACCTTAATCAAGTATATTTTAATATTTATTACTAAAATATACCCAAAATATAGATATAAAATTGGAATTCGTAAATGACAGATTATTTAGCAAAGCTTGTCGGTTTAGTTTTTGTCCTTTTATTACCGGCATCCATAAATGCTTCTTCAGCCGTTAATCTTTCCGAAGCTGAACAGCTTTGGCTGAAAAATAATCCGTCAGTTAAATTTACTGGTGATCCAAATTGGCTTCCCTATGAAGCCTTTGATGAAGAAGGCAACTATATTGGCATTGTTTCAGAACATTTATTGTTAATTTCAGATATCAGTGGATTAACGTTTAAGATGAGTCCGAGCAAAACGTGGACTGAGTCAACAGAAAAAGCAAAGCAGGGTTTGGTTGATATACTTTCTGAGACGGATGACTCTGATCTGAAGTCCCATTTAAATTTTACAAAGCCATATATTTCGAATCCCATTGTCATAGCAATGGGAACACAAGAGAATTACGTTGAAAGTATTCGTAATATTAAAAACAAAAAGATTGCCTTAATTAAAGATTACGGTTATGCGGCAAAAATTCGGAGAAAATATTCAAACATCCAATTTGTTACTGTTGATGATATTCAAGACGGTTTAATCTCCGTATCAACAGGAAAAGTTGACGCACTTTTATGCACACTCGCATTGTGTAGTTATACGATCTCAGAGCTCGGTTTAAATAACGTTAAGATAGTCGGGAAAACTGAGTTTGACACTAAGTTAGCTTTCGGAGTACAAAAATCAAATCCTGAACTTCTTTCTATATTAAATAAAGCGATCAATAATATTTCGAAAGAGAAACAACAAACCATTCTTGATGGCTGGATAAAAAATAAATTCCCGATTAAAACAGATTACACTTTAGTTTATCAAATTAGCATTGTAGCGATATTGATACTCACGATATTCATCATTTGGAATAGGCGTTTATTTCGAGAAATCAATTTAAGGAAAAAAACAGAAGAAGAGTTAAAAGCAGCTGAAGAGGTTTTAAGAGTATCAAATCAAAGGTTAGTCTTACATCGAGAGCACACGCCAATTGGCGTCATAGAATGGAATACAGACTTCGAATTTTTGGATTGGAACCCAGCAGCTCAACGAATATTTGGGTTTAATAAAGAAGAAGTTTTGGGTCGTCACATTACTGAAACCATCTTGCCAGAAAGTGCTAGGGAAGCCGTAGATATCATTTGGAGCGATTTGTTAGCACAAAAAGGTGGCACTTATAGCCTGAATGAAAATGAGACAAAAGACGGGCGCATAATCATGTGTGAGTGGCACAATACACCGTTAGTCGACCACAGCGGTAAAGTTATTGGTGTCACTTCTTTAGTGGAGGACATCACAGAGCGACAGAGAAATGAAGAAAACATACGCCAAACACAAAAAATGGATGCTATTGGGAAACTAACTGGTGGCATTGCACATGATTTTAATAACATGTTAGGTGTTATTTTGGGTTTTTCAGAATTGTTAAAAGAGAGTATTACTCATGATGATCCAAAACAACTTAAATATTGCAATGAAATCATAAATGCCACAAAGCGAGCAAAACTATTGACGAGAAAATTATTGGAATTTTCTCGCATAGCACCATCTTCTGATAGCAAAACCCTGGTAAATGAATTGCTCAAAAATATGCAACATATGTTAGAGAAAACGTTAACATATAGAATAAAGTTGGATCTTGACTTAGCTGAAAATCTCTGGCCCGTCATGTTAGATAAAACTCGCCTAGAGGATGCTATTTTAAATATTTGCATTAACGCTATGCATGCGATGCCTGATGGTGGTTCTTTGAAGATTAATACCATCAATATTCCAAAAAATAAAATACATCAGGAATTAGTTGACCTTCATTCAGAAGATTATGTGTTGCTAACAATCGAAGATACTGGTATCGGCATGAGTGAAGAAGTAAAGCAAAAAATGTTTGATCCTTTTTTTACCACTAAGGGGACAGGTGGGACAGGATTAGGCATGAGTCAAGTTTATGGGTTCGTCCAACAGCTGAATGGCCACATCCATGTGGATTCAGAATCTGGTAAGGGAACACGTATTTGCATTTACATTCCTAAACTTCATGAGTCCACTGTTGAAGGAGAAGAGAACAAAGATAAAAATAAAGACGAAATCGAAAACCATGATATTAATGAAATTGTATTACCAATAAGTAAGAAGTCGATACTTGTTGTTGACGACGAAGTCGCTTTGTTGGATTTAGCTGAAGAGGTGTTAACTAATTATGGATATACTGTATTGCGCGCTGAAAACGCTGAGCAAGCGCTGAATGTGCTAAAGGATAACTCTGTCGATCTTTTATTAAGTGATGTCATTATGCCGGGTATGGATGGTTATCAATTAGCAACTGAAGTGGAAAAATTGTATCCTGATGTAATCATTCAAATGGTAAGTGGGTACAGTGAAGAACACGAGGTTAATTTAGACAATATTAACCTTCGTAGGAAAAAATTGGATAAGCCAATAAGTTCACAAAATTTGTTACGGCGTTTGAGTGAGTTGCTTGGAGAATAGTTGATATGGAAGCATTTCTAAAACTTGGTTTTTCTTTTTAGACTTAGATATTATTTTCTCCTTATCGCTAAACCAAACATCATACTAATAACGAAGGCGCGTGTAGCACAGTGGTTTTAGCTTTTACGCGGGTGCCAAAGGTTTCAAAGTTACATTAGGTTATCTTATTGGATGCCTATACTGAAATATTTCACAGAGTATAAGACCATCGGATTTAGCTATCCAACAATGTTCGTACTCTTTGTAACAAGGCTTTTGAATTAAATGGCTTATCAAGTAGATTCTGACGTAATATTTCATCGGCTGTACCGTGGTGCTTGCTTTCTGAAAAACCACTGGACAGCTGAATTTTTACGTGTGGATATTTTTTTTGTACAAGCTTTGCGAGTTGATATCCATCCATTTCGGGCATAATGACATCTGAAATCAGTAGGTCAATGGGTTCCGTTTCTAGAATACTAAGGGCTTGCTTTGCGCTTTGCGCACAAATAACGGAGTAACCAGACTGGTTTAGTATTTCAAAGGATAAACCGAGCAGTGCTTGTTCATCATCGACTACTAGAATGGTTTCTTTTCCTATACTGTCTTTTTCGGGCGAAGTTTCAATTACATGTTCGCTAATATCATTTTCATAATAGCGTGGAAAATAAAGAGTAAAATGGGTGCCTTGACCTGGCTCTGAATAAACTTTTATTGCGCCATTGGAGCGCTCGACAAAACCGTAGACCTGACTTAGGCCCAGCCCGGTGCCTTTGTTGCCCTTGGTAGAAAAGAAGGGGTCAAAGATTCTTTCTCTTATGGACTCATCCATGCCGATGCCGGTGTCGATGATGTTAAGCAGAACGTAATTTCCGGGCTCTAATTTCAATAGTTTTGCATCTATTTCATTAATTACTTCATTGCTAGTATGGAGACATAACTCACCATTTCCATCTATAGCATGCATAGTGTTGATGCTCAAATTGATTATAGCGTCTTCTAAATCTCCGATGTCCAGTTTTACTGGCCACAGATCATTGTCAAGTTCTAGCTTTAGCTGGATGCGTGCTGTCAGAGTTTTTTCAAGCATGTGTCTTTCATCTTGCAACAAACTGTTGATGTTTAACACGTCGGCATTAATACTTTTCTTTCTAGAGAAGGATAATAGCTTTTTGGTGAGTTTGGCGCCACGTTTAGCAGCGTGATGTATTTCATGGGCATATTTGGCGAGTTTGGGTTGTTCACTTAGTGCACCTTCAAGTAATTCTGAAAAACCGATGACGACTCCCAGCATGTTGTTGTAGTCATGGGCAATGCCTCCAGTAAGTTTTCCTAGAGCGTCCATTTTTTGCGTATGACGTAAAATTTCTTCCATATTGACCTGCTCGGTTATATCCTGCACAGTGCCAGTGGAACGTATTGGCTTGCCATCTTTATCATAAAATGTTTCACAGCGCTCTTTCACATGTTTGATAGTGCCATCTGGCATGCGTATACGGTGATCAATGCTGTATGGTAATCTTTTCGTAAGCGATCCCGTATAGGCAGTGTTTACTCGCTCTCGGTCGTCGGGATGAATTACATCCAAGAAAGTCTCCAAAGTTGGCTGGAATTCATCAGGGTTGATCCCGAACATACGGTAGATTTGATCTGACCAATCCAGTTGATTGGTGATCAGGTTCAGTTCCCAGTTGCCTATTTTGGAAATTTCTTGGGCTTTAATAAGCTTTTTCTCGCTCTCCTGTAAGGCTATTTCGGTTTGTTTACGTACTTCAATGTTTTTTGTAAGACGCTTATTAATACCGGTTAGCGTGGAATTACGCCAGAGAACAGATAAAATAATTGTTAAAATAATAAGCGTCCCAGCGGCATATAAAATTCGTGTTACCGACCAAAATGGTTCGGGAGTGCCGTACCATTTTGCGTAAATATCGCTGTATTGCTTTGTTAGTGTTAGCTCTTCGATAGCTGTATTTAGAGTCGAAAGTAAATTAGTGTTGCCCTTGCGTACGGCAACGGCTCTTTTTATCTCTTTTAAGGGGTCGCCAGTTATTTTAATACGATTTTCCAGGCCCACTTCACGAGCAATTTTTAACATCACCGACTTAGGATAAACAAGAGCATCAACGTGGCCTGCAAGAAGTGCAAGTAATGCGCTTTCTGGCTGTTCATATGCGATGGCTTTAATATTGCCAAGATTGCTTACAATTTTCTCTCCAACATTAAATTTTACAACGCCGACTACCTTTCCTGGAAGATCATTTGCAGATCGTACGCGAAATGTATCGGATCGAACAATGATAGATATTGGAAATGTTTCGACCGGTCGTGAAAAATCAAAGTTGACTTGTCTGGATTGAGAGATGCCAAGATTAGGTATAAGATCGGCTTTGCCATCTTTGAGTGCTTGTCCTGTTTGAGTCCAATCATCAAATACAATGTAAGTGATTTCCATACCAGCGCTGCGAGCTATTTCCTCGAGGATATCGATGGCGAAACCTTGTGGTTCATTACTTTCACTCAGTGAATAATGTGGTGGAAAATTTTTTACTACAGCGGCAGTGATAAGTTGTCGCGCAGACGTTTTTTCTGCATCGGTAGATTGTGATGCGTACACTATGTTGGAAAATAATACTAAGGCGCAAGCAAACACAAAGAAGCGAGACAGTTGGTGAGTCATGAGGGCTGTACTTTTTTTCACGACATTTTTTCTTAAACGTTTAATAATTAATAACTTTGTTACTCTAGTCTCAAATTTAACTAGTTGCAAGTGCAAGGAGAAAGTGGACCGCTACACTTAGGCTCTATCATTGAAGAGTTTCTTAGTTTTAAGACGCTGGTACATTCTTATAAGTATTATAACGTTTCGCGTATGCTGAGTTTACGGCACTATAGATTTTATTTCAAATATAAGTATGGTGCCGTAAGCTCAAGAAAGAAAAGCAGAAGTTATGCAATTCCTTGATCTTGATCAAGAGGAAAATACTCAATTGCCCCCCTCCTTTAATAAACAAAATTATCTATGCGGCCTTATCACCATAAACTTTCAAACCGCCAATTAGCTTACCCAATTTATCAGATAAACTGGAAAGCACATTACTTGATTGGTTTGCGTTCGATGCTCGCGAAACCGCCTGCTCCGTTAAGTCTTGGATATTTAATTACATTGGCTTTTATGCTTTCCGTTGAAGTACTTTGTTCCTCTGTTGCTACCGCAATTTCTTGCGTCATTCTATCTATATCAACCACCAATTCTGACACATCGTTGAGTGACTCCTGAGTTGATTTGGCAATTCCTACGGTTTTCTCAGCCATCTCCCGACTCTCTGACATCTTCACACTAACGCTTGATGCCCCTTTTTGTAATAACTCAATCATGGTCTGTATTTCAATTGTCGAAGATTTTGTTTTTGCAGATAAATCTCTTACTTCATCTGCAACAACAGCAAAACCACGCCCAGCCTCACCCGCTCTAGCAGCCTCAATTGCTGCATTTAATGCCAATAAATTCGTTTGTTCTGATATTCCTTCAATGGTTTCCAGTATGGAAGTAATTCCTTCACTATTTTTATTAAGTTCTTCAGTGACTTTATATCCTTCGTTTATTTTATCTGAGAGAGACTGTATGGATTCAATTGCTAAGTTAAGTGCTTGTTTCATATTCGTCACTTCACTGGTCGCCAATTCTGAAGAACGAGCCGTATTTGATGTACTCGATGCAACGTCATGGATGGTATTTGTCATTTCTTGAATCGATTGATTAATAATCGCCATATTATTGCGTTGAAAATTCGCATCTTGATTCATTTCCTCTGCTGTCACTCGCAGTAGATTGGCAGCACGGGCGGTAACTTCACTAGGAATAATGGGGTCAATACTATTTATTAGTCTCTCTTATTCATAAGGGGTCGTGTCAATTTATTAATGTATGAGATTTATATTTGCACGACAATTAACTTGTTATAATATTTTTTAATTTGAGAGGTTTCCTAATAATATTTTTTATCTAGAAAGAATTGATCATAATATGATAAGGGCTGTGATATCTTATCTCACTTGTCTAAGATGTTATGTAAGTTTCGGCACTTATCACCAATACCACCTCCTAGCCAATTCTCTATAGTCTGAACCCTACCCTGCTGAAAAATCACATTTTACGCGCGAAAATATTTTATGTTACATAGGATTCACATCCAAATGCACCTGCAATAAACCACACAAACTGACATAATTTATGTTATCGTAAACGTCTAATGTATTACTGAGGTTGGTTTCAATTAAATCTGGATACTCAAGATGCACGCCGTAATGATTTTCTTTTTGGCCATAGGTAAAAATGTAAACGCTTAGTGTGCTATCGCCACGTTTGTTGACGCGTATGGATTTTTCGTTTTCCGATATCGATTCTAACTCAAATGCGTTATCGCCAAACTGGTGTGTTAATAACAATAACAAATGTTTTATGCTGATATCTTTATCCAACGTCCATATGTTCATTTATTTGGGTTGTTACATGGCATCATTACATTGCGAAAGGTCAAATTTATGCGCGGTTGTTTTAACTGTTTTTCTCGCGGAATACAATGCAGCCATTCTTGTTGAAAAATGGGTTTCATTATCAACAACGAGCCATTTTTCAAAATTATTTCACCGAATTCTTGAGTCACTTTATGTCGATAACAAAATCGTCGACTTGCCCCAAAACTCAGAGAGGCGATAAACGGTTTTTCACCTAACTCAATTTCATTATCACAATGCCAATCAACCCAATCTAATCCGTTTCGATACCAGTTAATCAGTACGGAATTAAATGGGTTGTTACAAATCATTTCAATTTGATGCTTGAGCCTGGTTAATACTGGTGTCCATAATCGATGTTGATGTAACGGAATCGAAAAATTGTAAACAATACCGGGATCGGCATACCAGCTTTGTTCACGAGGCATAGTAAATTTTCGACCCGCGACGTTATACTCACCTCTATTCCAGTGCGTCTCATTTAGGAGTTTCTCCGACATGACATAGCATTGTTGTTCATCAATAATCTGATCAAACAATTCCAATGCACCAGATCCAAATGGACAAAGGGGCGTGCTTTGTTTCAAGTTAATCATATTATATTGCCACTGCTACCCATGGTACCAGTGGCAAAAATTAATTAAGCACGAAGTAAGGCTTTACCCAATTTTTCAGATAACTGATCAGCAACAAACTGTGGTTCATTGGGTGGGTACAATGTGTCTTCGTCAAAATCGAAGCCACTTTCTTTCGCTAACGAAATCATGTCTTTTACTTTTTGACACGCCACAAGTTTTTCGCCCAAATCCGCATCTGTTTTTGCTTTGTCTGAAAAAGACTTAATTGCTGTGATTGACATTTGAAAATTTCCTCCTGATAGTTCTAATCAATTCAACATTCAGACTATGTGATATTAAATATAATGTCATAGTCAAACAGACTCTACGCAAAAACGAAACCACAATCATGAAAAGGTATTTTTAGTCAGAAAACAGGGCCTTAGTTTCTTGTGGCAAATAGTTTAACCATAAATTTGCAGCATATATTACATTTTAGTTGGGGTAATTGTTGGAAAGACTACAAAGTTGCGTTAACCGAAAAATTGAAAACACGCGTATTCAACAACTTATGCGAATATAAAAAATGGTATGTCATTTGTATTGAAGGTATAGAGAAAATTACGGATGCTAGCCAAGAATGTTATATAAAGATATCAATGTTACAGAGGTTAATGACTTAGTCGCACAAGGATGCATCAGCATTTTAGATATGCGGGACTTAAATTCATTTAATGCAGAGCATATCCCTAACGCCATGCCAGCGAATGATTTTACAATAGAACAGTTGATTAAAAATAATAAGAAAAATGAAAATGTATTGGTGTATTGTTATTTGGGTAATAGTAGTCGTGAATTATCCAGCTTTCTTGTAAAACTGGGTTTTAAACAGGTATTTAATTTAGTGGGTGGATTCACCGCGTGGAAAAAACATCACTTATCACAAAATATCCCAAATAGTAACGATCCCGTTTCATCCTGGATGATTAACAAAGGCTTTGATCCGAGTAATTTAAAAGATCGTGTCTCAAACGCGAATACGCCGTTAATGGAAGCAGCGATAGAAGATAATTTAGTTATGGTTAACGCGCTTCTTTCCCGTGGTGCAGATGCAGATTTGATAAATGATGATGAAAATATTGCCCTTTGGTTTGCTTGTTTTCGTAATAATCAAGAGATGATTAAATCGCTAATCGCTAGAACTAGTAATATTAATCATCAAAACGTTAATGGCGCCACCTGTTTGAGTTATGCTGCATCAACGGGTAAATTTGATGTCGTTAAGTTATTAGTCGAAGCTGGTGCTGATGAAAAATTGGAAACCCATGATGGTTTCAGTGCATTAGAGCTTTCTTCAACTTTCCCCATATTAACGTTTTTAAAATCGATTTCTTTAACAAAAGTTTCAACAAAGTAGTGCTTTGTCAAGTGCGAGTCTCTCCTCCTTGCACTTGACTTTTCTTATTATCGTTTGATTCTTAATAAAATAGGAAAACCTTTGAGCAAAATAAATCGCGTTGCTGTTGCCAGTAAAGATGGTATATCCATTAACGAACATTTTGGTCATGCGAAACTATTTTGGATATATGAATTGAGCCATCAAGGTTGTTTTTTTAAGGAAAAACGCGATGTGGATAATTATTGTCTTGGTGGGCATGGAGACAAATCCGCACTAGCGAACATATTTGACATTATTAGTGATTGTACAACAGTTTTTGTTGCAAAAATCGGTGACGGCCCTGCTGAAAAGTTAGCTATTAGAGGAATAAAAGCAGTAGCCGATTACACCTGGGAAGAAATTGAAAAATCACTTTTGGATTATCATGTCAATCAATAATTATCACTACGGTTAACATTTGTCAGTGTCACTTCTATGGGAATTTTATATGTATATCGCTATGAATCGTTTTTGTATTGTACCGGGTAAAGAAACTGATTTTATAAACATCTGGAAAAATCGGGAATCACAATTGGACAAGGTACCTGGATTTAAAGAATTTCATCTGTTACAAGGACCTCGCACCGATAAGTTTACCCTATTTGCTTCACACGCAATATGGGAATCTGCAATCGATTTTGAAAACTGGACCAAATCAGACGCATTTCGTAAGGCTCATGCCAATGCGGGGTCGTCAAAAGGAATTTATCTTGGGCCGCCACAATTTGAAGGTTTTGAGGTTGTGATGTAAATGTTGAATACCTCAATTGTTCATCCCGCTGTGATGTGGGCAAATGAAACCACCTTTGAACCGATTGAAATCGATTGTATTACAACAATAATGTTAAAAATATTGGATGGAAAATGTAAGATGTTTCCAGAAGAAAAACAAGTTATTGGGTTATTGTATGACATAACAAAATATCAAAAAGGGATTCATTTAGGCGATGATGTTCATCTACTCATAGAGCGTGCAAGTCAGTGTGAAAATCATGACTTCGTCGAACGTATTTATGAGCTACGATTGTATGCTGAGACAATGATATCCAGACCCGTTATGAAGAAATTCAAAGCGATGTTAAGAGAAAATGCCATTATCGGCAAGACAAAATAATGATTTGAGACAACTATGAAACTGGAAATTGAAAAACCGTATATCGAAGAATTACTCTCAGAATTCCCAGGGCTTGAAGAATTAAAAGAACAATTGCGTTTTGGCGACAAAGTAGAGATATTATTCAGTGATTTAAATCACCCCCAAATTAACTATTTACAAAATTTGTATAAAAATGCGGGCCCAAAAATGCAATCACGCGCGGCTCAGTTATCCACTTTAAAACGTGCAATAAATGATGACGGAGAGCGATTTGGTAGTGAAGACCTGGAATTGCTGGTCCCCGCGCTTGCCCACTATTTAATTACTGATGCAACACGGGGTTGGTTATTTACTGCGAATTCAACAGATAAAGCTTTGGCTTATGTTGTTACGCGTGTTGATTTTACACCCGGCGGAGAAGAGGAAACGGCTAAGTTACTCATTGAAGTTAAAGCCAATGCGAAAGCCAAACTGGCTGCAAAAACCATAACAATTCGAAGTAGAGACATTGAAAACAAAACCATTAGTGAGATCTTGGCAGAAAAAGGATATGTTAAAGAAACACCCGAATTAATTTCTGCGTACGATAATACGGAGAAAAGCTATTTCGAATGGCGATCACAATACGGAAAGATGTTTTCCGCAAAAGGTATGGGATATTTTGCAGAAGACCCAAGTTCCAGTCATCGCAATACGGACTGGTCTCGCAAAAACATTGTGGTATTGTCTTCGGAAGGCGGTAGCACTAAGTTAGTGAATGATGAAAGCATCTTGTCTGATCGCACCTTAAGCTTGGAAGCACCGGGTGATATCCTGGGGAAATATTTACGTAAAGCAGGCAAAAGTACACGCTATCATGCAGATGATGCGGTTGAACAAGAGCAAGCTGACATTCCTAACGGTATGTTTACTCAATTACCAGTCCATGCATATATTTTTATGTTTCACCTTGAATTACATCACCATGTTTGGGTTCATGTGGATGATATGAATCTTTATACTTACCAGCCGGAATTAAAAGATAAGTTGGTGTTACCTGAAGAACAAACTGATTTGATTGATATCCTCACAGCGGAAATGGATGTATTGATGGATGATATTATTGCTGGGAAATCCGGTGGAACAACTGTTTTATGCGCTGGACCTGCCGGTGTTGGAAAAACACTAACCGCTGAGGTCTATTCTGAAATCATTCAAAGACCGCTTTATCGAGTCCATTCGGGCCAATTAGGTTTAAACGTAATGGAAATGGAAAAAGCCCTGAAAGACACACTCACTCGCGCACAGCGTTGGGGAGCAGTTATGCTAATAGACGAAGCGGATGTCTATATTAAGCGTCGTGACGACAATATCGCATCCAATGCGGTTGTGGGCGTGTTTTTACGTGTGCTGGAATATTTTAATGGTTTATTATTTCTCACAACAAATCGAGTGGATGACATTGATGAAGCTATCGTTTCTCGTTGTATTGCAATGATAAAGTATCACCCTCCGGGAGACGAGGATCGGAAAAAAATATGGCAAGTTATGACAAATCAGTTTTATCTTGCATTAGAGCCCACACTGCTTGATGGATTAGTGAATTTGTTTCCCACTGCCACTGGACGTGACATTAAAGGGCTGAGTAAATTGGTTGCCAAATATTGCCATCACAAAAAGGTAGAACCCAGTATTGATGTTTTCAAGCGATGCTCCATTTTTAGGGGCATGGAAATGAGTCACTAACATTTTCTAATGGTTAAAAATTTGAAGACTAAGGAGCGAAACAAATGCCAGATATCACTTTTTTCGGAATGACAATGGAATACAGCGCCATAGAAAATAATATGGATCCAGAAATCAAACAAGAACTGTTAAAAAAATACGTTGATGAACAAGATATAGTTGATGCTTACATTGCAGCGCACAAAGAAAAGCACGGTAGTGACTTTTTGCAAATGTAACAATGTTATCAATGTTAACAATGATGCTCATCGATTCTAATGCGCGTTTTCCTGCTTAACATTATTCTCTTTACTATCGGGCACTTAACGCAACTTATCAATTTGGCATAGAACTTGGAAAATATTTATTGACGTAATTTCATAGGCTGGAGGTGTTGATGAGTGTTTTGCTAGTTGTTAGTTTTGTCACTTTTGTATTTATACTTTTCCCTCGATTTGCTAATTGCGGTAGTGATGGTTATGAGACATTAGCAATAAGCAAGGTAGATGCAATTACTAATAGTAGACGTGACAAACGGTAAATTTTTATTGTTCGCATTTGCCACGAATTTTAACTCGCCCCTTATCTTAAATGTTTACGGAAGTTATTCTATGGCTACAAATAGAATTGATACTATTTAATACGGAAGATAAGCAAGGAAGGTGTTTAATTATTGGTGGTAAATGTGAACCCTAATGTTGCATCGTTAGGGTGAACTTACAAAAACAATTTAATAAGATCAAAAATATTGTATATATTTTTTAAATATGATTCTAGAAAAAGCAGTTGAACACGAATTTAGAGTGCAAGGCAGCGCTTTTGCATCCTGTAATTGCTGCATTAGTGCGTCCATGCACGTCAAATTGATTCAATAGTGCTTTTAAAAAATCTTAGCTTCACCCTTAGGTTAAGCGAGCATTTTTTGAAAGTGCTAGTGGATCAAGAGCTTGTGCTATAAATCGTTTTCAACTGCTTTTTCTAGGATGATTGTTTCAATTACAACATTGTGTATCAAAACATTGTTAAAGAACCAACAAATCAACCTAGATTGTGAATCAAAATCGTATTATTCCAACGTTTTATAAAGGTTTGAATTTTGCAATATAAAATGATTCAAACTCATCACATATTTTTAATGGAGTAGTACATGACAGCAAAATTTGTTATTAAACAAGATTTAAATAATCAATACTATTTTCAATTTCTAGACTCTAACAACGACATCGTATTATTAAGTTCTCGCTATGATAGTAAGTCATCCGTGGACGCAGCGATTAAGGACGTTCAACTTAACTCCCTTATGTCGCAACAATTGGCTGGTGGTAGAACAGAAGATGGGGAAATGTTTTTTGTTATTAAAGGATCTGACGGAGGAGTCATTGTTAAAAGTGCATTGTATGTGTCTCAAATGAAAATGGACAATGCTTTGCATTTAGTGAAGGATAACGCCTGTGTTGCTGAAGTTAAGGATTTTAGCGTCACTGAAAAAATACAATAGCAACAAACATGACGTCAATTTACAATATTAACGAGGAACTTTGCAGCATTGCTCTCACTTCGACTGAACTATTATCAGTTTCGAAAATCATTACTCGTACTATTAAAAAAGAGGAATTTGTTAGGCAATATGCCTACGTTGTTAGTGAAATAAACAAATCCTATTGTGTATTGGACGATTTGCTTTCACCTTTTTATCAGCTGGATAGTGAATCTAAGTTTACCGATAATTTTCATAATATGTTCATGACATTCAAAGATACCTATTTGCTTGAAATCAGTAAGCCACGCAAATATTGCGATAATGTTTATGATCCATATATTGAGTTGATGAAAAATAAAGAAGCAAAAACGGGTTATCCATTGCTAAAAAATCAATTTTCTCGATTGAATAAATTATACGACAAATGGATAAACAATGATGTTTATCTGGCAATGAGCATCGATAGAGTGGTAAAATTGATTCACAATGTTTTAAAAGATATTTTGATGCTTACAGAAAATGACATTGAAGACGCGTTTGTTTATTTTAGTTCATCATTAGAGGATTTTTCTGCATATCTCACACTAATCAATCAAAATCGCATGGGCATTAATAACGTGCTTCTAAATGCATGTGAAAAATAATTTAAAACTCATCACCCGCAAGATAAGTGTCCATTTCATGCATAATAAATTCGTTACGTTTTATGTTTTTAGCAACATCCAGGAGTTCTTCATAATTATAGTTTTGCAAATCAAAGCTCATGGTTGTCACTTTTTCCTCAGAGTAAAAGACTGCCAAAATCAAAATTATGCGCCCTACAACTGTTGGCGCCGCCGGTAAAAATTTAATTTCATACTCTGCAATGACCTTTACTTTTTCATCTATAGAATTAATAAACTTCATTGATGTTAAGTAGTCTATTTGTTCCTTGCTTAGCATTGTTTAAGCTCTTGTTATATTCTTAATCAATATTCATAAAAATTCATATCAAACTGATTAAAAAGTTAAAAATTTCTTCAGCTTAATTTTATATTTAGATTCGTAATTCGATATTGTCGAAATTAGATTTAAATTCCGAAATGACCTCGTTTTTTAGCGGATTATCATCAAGATAACATTTTTCAAGATTCACATTATTTGGTAGATTGATTTCTTCCAGTTCGTTGTTGCTTAGTCTTATATCTACCAATTGTGTATTATCACCAAAAATCACATTGTCCAACTCATTTTTATTGGCGTAAATTTCTTCTAACTTGGTGTTATTCGTCAGATCTAATTCACTCAGCTCGTTAATAAAAATTTCAAGATGGGTCAAATTGATGTTTTTCGTTAAATCAATTGTTTGCAAAGTGTTATTACCGATAAATAGTTCTTCTAATAAAACATTAGCAGACAAATCGATGGTATCTAACAAATTTCGGGTTAGATCCAATAATTTCAGATTGGTAAAATTCTCTAATCCTTTGGTACTTTGGATTTTTTTATTTCGACAAATAAGTTTTTCAACTTCTTCAGTTGTCTCAAATCCCAAATCTAATACACATTCCCTAAAGTTTTCATCTTCAAATTCAATATCGGCAATTTTCATTCTCATACTCCTGATTTTGAATGTTTTACTAAAGTCCAGCAGCAGTGCGGATATCCGGTTTAATTTGTTCTACCCATGTTTCTACGCGCTCTTTCGTTAAATCTGATTGATTATCCTGGTCTAATACTAAACCAACAAAATCACCGTCATCAGTTTCCGCACGTGATATGTCGTATTCGTATCCTTCTGTGGACCAGGTTCCAATAAAACTCGCGCCTTGATCTTCAAATTTTTCATACAGAATGCCCATTGCATCGACGAACTCATGTGCATACTCTTGCTGATCACCCAATCCAAATAATGCAATGGTTTTTCCGGTAAAATCAATATCATCTAATTGAGGTAAGAATTCATTGAAGTTATCTGGTAATTCCCCATCACCTAACGTCGGCGTACCAATAATATATGCACTGTATTCGCTAAAATCAGTCGGTTCCACCTTTACAATATTTTTTAGATCAATCTCATCGTCTTCAAATAATTTTTTGATCATCTTAGCAACTTTTCGTGTATTCCCCGTATCTGTATCAAAAAACAATCCAATACTTGGCATAATATCCTCCATATACAAAATTATAGTGTCTTATTTTATTCTCAGCAATCAACGTACCATCAAATGAATGAACGATGTAAAGTGGGTTTAGCTGTGCGGGGTAATGTAAAACGCCACTATATATTAAGAAAAAATCAAACAAAAATATGATTTAGTTAGTTGGAATAAATTCTGCGTTAGTAATATGAAATGCGGTTTATACTGACAAGGAAAGCAAATAGGTCGTGATTTTTGTAATGAACACGACAAATATTTTATGACAGTGTTAGAGTAACGACACAAAGTAATGGGTGATGATATGAACGAAAATGTTGAATTTGATTGTGTTAATTCTATTAATACTGGCGAAGATTTACTTAAAGTCGCTTTTGCTTCTTCAGACGATGAAACCGTGAATCAACATTTTGGTTCATCCCAAGGATTTGTTGTGTATGGCATTAGTGGAAGCGAAAAAGTACGACTTGCATCGAAATCCTTTCCCAAGGAAAAAAAAGATGGAAATGAAGATAAGTTAAAACCAAAGTTAGCCTGGTTAGTGGGAAGTGATTTAGTCTATTGTGGGTCAGTGGGTGGGTCAGCAACAAAACAATTGATAGCATTGGGAGCACATCCTGCTGTGGTGAAAGGTGGGCCAGAAATAGACGAAATTATTGAAACACTTCAAGATGAACTTAATAATACTCTATCACCAATGTTAGAGCGCATTGTAAAGCAAAAGAAACCACGATCGGAAGACCGTTTTAGTGACATGGAAAATGAAAAATGGAATGAGTAGTGAAAATTACTAAAAATACAAAACCACAATGGAGCGCAGCAGGCCATTATCTAACACTGGTAAAGTAAACGCTGTACTAGAGTATTTTAACGCAGGATCAAAATCCAAATTATCTTTAACCAGGTCCCTACTGATTTGGGGGCAGCCTGATAACCACGTTTGCCCTAAAATCCCTTCATTCTTATTTACTCTCTTGTCACGATAAACATTGAGAAGGTTTTTTTCACGATTACAAAATCCACTATGAAAAAACAAATTTGTGTGATTTCGCTCTGGTACCCAAATTTCAAATCGGTTTGCAATGGGGGTATCAATTGTGGACAAGAAGCTTAGTACCAGTTCATTATGTTGATAAATATAGGGCATTGCAAAGGCCATATTAACGCCATCATTTTCAGCTGAACCACGGCGCAAGAATAGGGGTGAATTAGCGGGTTCATTAATGATAATCGGTAAGTTATAATCCCATACATTACCGGGCAACCCGACCCCTTTGGCAAAAGACATTCTTCGGCTGAGTCGTGCTAGTAAATTTAACGAGCCATAATAACCGTCCACTAAACTCAACTTATCTGCGTCGTTTTCATCGCTACCCCATAACTCAATTGCGCCCGCATCGTATTCTTTGTCTCCACATAAAAACACCACCACCGATAGTAAAAATTCCCCTGAAAAAATGGGCAGTGCTATACCGGCAGTGAGATTAGCTTGATGGGCATGTTGTTTTCGTAAAAAATAAGAATCTGTTAAATCGGTAATGATTTGAGGATATGCTCTGGACCACGCTTTACCAGGTAAGCCTTCATCATAATCAAAACGTGTTTGACGACTTTGTTCTTCAAAGTCCAAATATTCTCCAAACAATCCATCTGCTAACTGTAATTGTCGGCGATCTGTTGTCGGTACCCAAACTTCGATTACTTTTATAAAGGTCCGCATAGTAATACTCTGGTTTTATATCTTTCTGACCTTAATGTTCAACACTTGAATCCGATATGCGATTTGCCTCGGCGTCATATTCAATAATCGTGCAGCTTTGGCTTGTACCCAACCGGCTTGCTCCAACGCAGCAATGACTTTTTCTCTTTCATCCATATCCGGATCATCAAAGTTTATTGGTGCTACTGGTGTGCTTACATTAACGTGTAGCTCGTCTTCCAATCCGGTTTCAACGACAACTTCTCGATCAATTACCCCTTCAACCGAGAAAATGGCTGCTCTTTCTAATCTATTTTCAAGTTCTCTGACATTGCCTGGCCAATCATGACGAATGAGTATGCGTAATGCGCTTTCAGTTATTTCCAACGGCCTGCCTTGTTGTTTACCAATTTTTGCGATTAAAAAATTTGCCAGTTCGGGAATGTCTTCTGTTCTTTCCCGTAATGCAGGCAAATTAATTGGCATTACATTGAGTCGATAATACAGGTCTTCTCTAAATTCATTATTTTCAACCTCTGCTTCAAGATCACGATTGGTTGCTGCTATTACTCTGACATCCACTTTTATGGTTTTATTTCCGCCAACTCGTTCAAATTCGCCTTCTTGTAGTACGCGTAATAATTTCGCTTGAAAGCTACCTGATATTTCACCAATTTCGTCGAGAAAAATGGTGCCGCCATTCGCTTGCTCAAAGCGGCCTTTTCGTGTGTTCATGGCCCCAGTAAATGCGCCCTTTTCGTGTCCAAATAATTCAGATTCCAACAAGTTATCTGGTAATGCGGCACAATTAAGTTTTACGAATGCAGCATTGTTTCGTGGCGAGTTATAATGTATTGCATTGGCAATTAATTCCTTACCGGTACCAGACTCACCCCTGACTAAAACAGTGGTATTCCATTTTGCAACTTGTCTGACCAACTCAAAAATACGATTCATGGAATTGGTATGACCAACCATGTTGGAAAACCCATAATCGCTTTTCACTTTTCGCCGTAAACTATCCCTTTCGTTCGCGAGATCTCGTTTTTCCTGTTCTACTTCCCACGAAAGACGTACGCTTTGGCCAATTAAATTGGCAACCATTTCAGTAAAGCGTGCCCGTTCCTGTAGTTCGTCCTGCGTACAAGACGGAGGCTGGGCCGCCAGTACACCAACGCGTTTATAAGCCACTAAAATTGGCACCGCAATAAACGGTAACAATGCATTGTAAATACCCAACCTGTCGAGAAATCGAGGTTCGTCCGCCACTCGACTAATGACAATTGGCTCACCGTTTTCCAAAATTCTCCCAATCAGCCCTTCTCCCGGACGATAACGAATTTCTTCCTGCTCAATTTGAGTGGCATTAGATGAATGAACCGCGCTTAGTAACAATTCGTTGGATTCTGGTTCGACTAGCGTAACCATGCCAAGCTGCATTTCAAAATTGGTGCTGAGAACGTTTAAAACCGTTTGCAATGTTTTTTGCAAATCCAAACTTTCACTGAGTACCTTACTTACTTGAAATAAGGCATTTAGCTCCGCTTTAAATAAGGAGTTGGTTGTATTGTCTGCCTGTTTAATAGTATTTTCCATCAAATGGTCTTTTGGAATTATGTAACTTGAAATTTTGCCACGGGGAATCGTAGCGTCGCAACGCATCCCCCTGCGGGTTTGTTTTCTAAACTGAAAAATCCATCGTGCTCATTAACTGTCGATTGCACAATACTCAATCCCATGCCAGTGTTTAATGAGTTCGTTGTTTTGGTGGAAAAAAAAGGTTCAAAGACCTTGGTTTTTAGCTTTTCTGGAATTCCAATACCGCTATCTTCTATGATAATGGATATAAATTTTGATGATTCTTGTTTGGAAGTAATTTTAATTTCCCGTTTTTTATGCCCTTTGACGGAAACAGCATCGATTGAATTTTTTAAAAGCTGTTTTAACATATTTCGCAAACGAGATTCTTGACCAAAAATATTGGGTAAGACACTTTCTGGATTCCAATCGACGACAATGCCTTTGGACAATAAATTATTGGTTTCTAATTCTAACACTTCACGTATAAGTTGATTTGTATTGACATAAATTTTGAGTTCACTGCTATCTTCTGGCATAGAAGCTTGCAAACTACTCATGGCTTTTTGTCCGGCTTGTAACGCATCCTGTAGGCAGGTTAATAGATGATCTTCCCCTGTGGTTCTCCGCTTTGCAACCTCCAAAGCGGCAGCAATCATGTTTAAAGGCTCTTGCAATTTGTACACAGCACCTGATAGGGTTTCCCGTGTATTATGAATCAAATCATCTTCAGCCATAATTGCGCGTAATGCATTCATACGAATTTCTTCCAAATGGCGTTTTTGGCCTGTAATTTCGTTAGCAACTAAGAGTAAATATGGGTCCTTACGTGCTTCAAAAAAATTATCTGCACTACTATCCCGACTCCGAAACCAACTACCTGAACAAGAAAACCAGCGAAGAAACCCTTTGCCTCCAGGGTCAAAACTGATTTCCATATCTCTAAATAGTCTCCCTTTCGTCGAAGCATGGCTAAATAATTCATTCACAGTTTCATCTAAAGCGCCTAATAATAAGTCCGCTGGCTCTTTGTCTACCATATCGGCTTTTAATGTTTTATACGCTTGATTACTAAATATCACCTCGCCTTTATTGTTAAGAACGACTGTCACAACGGGTGTAGAGTCCACAACCGACTCAACCATCGCTTGTTGATTAATAGCTTCCTGCCGTAAGCGATGAATTTCGGTAACATCTCGATGCATTCCTAAATAATGAATTATGTTTCCATCATCATTTAATACAGGCGCTATTGTTAATTCTGCCAAATATCGAGTTTCGTCTTTGCGTCGGTTAACTAAAATTCCGGACCATGATTTTTTTTGAGATAAACGTCCCCACAAAGTTTCATATACAATTCTAGGTGTGGTTTTATCTGAGAGTAGGGATTCATTTTTGCCAATGACATCCTGTGGTTCATAACCGGTGATCTGCTTAAATGATTTATTTGCGTAAAGTATGTTGGCTTTGTTATCTGTAATAGATATGGCAACGGAAGATTGCTGAACCGCTTCGAAGAATATACGCGAATCTAAACTAATCCCTGCATTATCTAAATTAATTTTATCTTCACTCTTCACATTTTTCCCCGTAACTGGACTTTACGATAATGTTCAACATTAATTCTTTACTAATTCAATCAATTTTATTTTTGTATTTCCATATTTACTTTGTGCAAAACCCAGGCCTTCATTTAATTTGTATTGAACAACATACAAAATAGTGACTTAAACCACTGCTTTGTAAGTATTACGACAAATTATGTCTTCCCATTTTTTAAATATGTCGCATATGTCACACACAAAATATTGCACCTAAATAGGGAGTGGAAGCGTCGCAATGAAGCAATTCACGGTTTCTACTGAGTTTTCCAATGCACCGTTTTTGAACCTAAGTTATAAAAAATGCGTGGCATAGTATCTGCAAAAAATCCTATTAAAAAAACATCAATTAAATAATGTAATGCGACTGATATTGTGTCAACAGTGGTTTCTATCAAAAATTATGAGAAAAGAATTAAATACGTTAATGAAATAAAATGACTGAGTATCTAATGATAATTTTAAGTACCGCATTGGTTAACAATGTCGTACTCGTTAAATTTCTTGGCCTTTGCCCATTTATGGGTGTGTCCAATAAACTGGATACTGCGCTAAGTATGGGTATGGCGACCACATTTGTGTTAACACTGGCAGCCATAGCGAGCTGGATACTAGAACATTATGTATTGGCTCCACTTAATATTCAATATTTACGAATTTTAGCTTTCATTATGGTCATTGCGGCAGTGGTGCAATTTACCGAAATGGTTATTCGAAAAACCAGCCCGATATTGTATCAACTTCTTGGGATTTTCTTGCCACTCATCACAACAAATTGCGCAGTATTAGGTGTCGCATTACTCAACTTGCAAGAAGAAAACTCATTTATGCAAAGTGTGGTTTATGGAGTTGGTTCTGCACTGGGATTTACTTTGGTTATGGTGATTTTTGCAGGGCTTAGAGAAAGGCTGGCCCTAGCTAACGTGCCTGAAACCTTTGCAGGTGCACCAATTGGATTTATTGTAGCAGGTTTATTGTCAATGGCTTTTTTAGGTTTTACCGGTTTGCCAGTTAAATAATTGTTTTTGTCGATTGAATTTATTGGGAGAAGAAATATGTTAGAAGCAGTTGGAAGTGTTACCACGTTGGGTTTGGTATTAGGCTCATTGCTTGGTTATGCCTCACGTGTTTTTAAGGTAGAAACGGATCCAGTCGTGGAAAAAATTGAAGAAATGATGCCGGGTTCAAACTGTGGTCAATGCGGATTCCCGGGTTGTACACCAGCAGCGGAATCCATTGCAAATGGTGATGCAGATATTACTTTATGCCCTCCTGGTGGAAAAATGTTAGCACAAGAACTTGCAGCATTATTGAATGTAGAATTAGATTTATCCAAATTAGTCGATGAAGAACCCCTGCTAGCTAATGTTAAAGAAGAACTCTGTATTGGCTGTACCAAGTGTTTCAAGGTTTGTCCAACTGATGCGATCATTGGCGCGCCAACACAAATTCACAGTGTCATTAAAGAGGTTTGTACTGGATGCAAAGCGTGTATCGATGTTTGCCCAACTGAATGTCTCATTATGCAACCAAAGGAAGAAACGTTAAAAACATGGCATTGGCATAAACCTATTGCAGAGCCGATCGCAGCTTAGGCGTATTTATGAAACTGTTTCGATTTCGCGGCGGTGTTCATCCCAAAGGTTATAAAGAGTTATCATCTGAATTAGCAATAGAAAAATTTCCGTTGCCAAAAAAACTCTACATACCTTTGCAGCAACACATAGGTGAGCCAGCTATTCCTGTCGTCCACATTGGGCAAAAAGTTTTAAAAGGCGATTTGCTTGGCCATAGTTATGGAAAAATATCGGCTCCAGTTCATGCATCCTCATCAGGAACTGTAATTGACATTACTGATTTTGCTGCTCCACATCCGTCTGGGTTGTCACTACAGACCGTTGTTTTGCAAACCGATGGTTTAGATAAGACTGCTAAATCCATTATTCCATTAAATCCATTTGATCTCACACCGCATGAAACCGCTGAACGAGTGGGTGCGGCTGGTATTGTGGGATTAGGTGGTGCGACCTTTCCTTCTGCAGTGAAATTGTATGAGGGTGTAGAAAGAAAAATGGATACTCTGGTTATTAACGGTGGCGAATGCGAACCATTTTTAACTTGTGACGATAGATTAATGCAGGAAAGAGCAGACAATATCGTCGATGGTATTCGAATTATGCTGCATGCATTAAAGCTAGACAAGGCATATGTTGCCATTGAATCGAACAAGCCAGAAGCACTGCAGGCCATGACCTTAGCGGGTAAACAGTATGCCCCGCAAATTGTCATTGTAAAAGTTCCCACACGCTATCCCATGGGTTGGGACAAGCAACTGGTAAAAATTCTCACTGGTAGAGAGGTGCCTGCGGGTAAACGAAGTGCTGACTTAGGCGTAATTGTTCACAATGTGGCAACCGCGTATGCAATTCATGAAGCAATTCGGTATGCCCGGCCTCTCGTATCTCGAATTGTTACAATCAGTGGTGATGCGGTTGCGCTACCGAAAAATATCGAAGTTCGTTTTGGTACGCTGGTGTCTCAACTATTAGACTATGTAAGGATAAACACGCCGGAATATCGCTTAGTTATGGGTGGACCAATGATGGGGCATGCGTTACCTCACGCGAACTTGCCAGTCGTAAAAGGCTGCAATGGGATCATTGTGTTAAGTCAAAATATTGCATCTTCAAATACGAGCCAGTCGTGTATTCGATGCAGTCAATGTATTTCTGCATGTCCAGTTGGTCTTCTACCTTTGGAAATGATGACAAGGATCAAAAAAGGTGACTATAAAAGTGCAAGTGAAATTGGTTTAAAGGATTGTATTAGTTGTTCATCTTGTTCTTATGTTTGTCCAGCAAATATACCATTAGTCCACTATTTTAATTTTGCAAAGGGAGAACTGCGAGATCAACAACTCAATCAAACTAAAAATGAAAAAACCAAAAAACTTGCACAAGCCAAGCAATTTCGATTAGAACAAATAGAAAAAGAAAAAAAGGAAGCCGCCGCAGCAAGAAAAGCACAACGGGCAGCTGCAAAAGCAAAAAAAGAGGCGCTAAAAGCTGAAAAGTTACAATCAAAAAGTGAGTCAGCGTGAAACTCACACCCAAAAGTGCGCCACATACCCACAGTGGAAATTCGATTTCCAGTGTGATGCTACACGTCATTCTTGCGTTATTACCAGCAACGCTATTCGGTGTTTATTTATTTGGATTACCAGCCTTATTCATTGTAATTTTGACCATAACATCCTGTTTGTTAGCAGAAGCGATAGCATTATATCTGGCTTGTAAAGCGATAAAACCGCATTTGTTGGATGGCTCAGCCATTTTAACCGGTTTATTACTCGCAATGAGTTTACCTCCGTGGGCACCGTGGTGGATCGCCGTATTAGGAGGCTTTTTCGCAATTATAATTGGTAAACAAATATTTGGTGGCTTGGGGCAAAATGTATTTAATCCAGCCATGTTAGCTAGAGTGGCATTATTAATTTCTTTTCCGCTGGAGATGACAACATGGGTTGATGTTCATCCTATGTTTAGCAATTCATCACCCGGATTCATTGAAAGCCTAAAAATTACATTTTTCGGTATACCAAACTTAGATGAGATAAGTAGTGCCTCGCTCATGGGGCAGGTAAAAACAGAGTTAACGTTAAATAATTCTGTATCCTCCACTTTGCTTTCTGTTAATTATTCTCCGATGTCAACGAGTATTGGATTTATCAGTGGTAGTATTGGTGAAACTTCATCAATACTTATTCTGCTAGGGGGCTTATACATAATGTTTAAACGTATAATAAGCTGGCATATTCCGTTTACCATGTTATTGACAATTTTTCTGTTAGCTGCCTTGTTCCATTTTATAGACGGTGACCGATATGCTGATCCGTTTTTTCACATTTTAACTGGTGGTGTAATACTAGGTGCATTTTTTATTGCCACTGATTTAGTTACATCTCCCAACACAAAATTAGGCCAAATTATTTTTGCCATTGGTATTGGTATATTCGTTTACATCATTCGAACGTGGGGTGGATACCCTGAAGGACTGGGTTTCGCCATCCTGTTAATGAATGCAATGACACCGTTAATTGATCACTATATTCGACCAAGAATTTATGGTCGTGATCGTAATGGAAATCCCATTCAGCTTTCTGAAAAAAGCGAATAATTGTTATGGCTAAAGGAATTAAGGATCCGTCCTATAAAAAGCGAATTGGGTATCACGCCGGATTGCTAGCGGGAATGGCTTTAATCGTAAGTGCAGTTTTGGCTATTGGTAACAAACAGACACATTCAGAAATACTGCAGCGTTTGGAAGAAGACAAACGTGCCACGCTAGACATGGTAATACCAAAAAATTTGTATGACAACGATTTGTTATCGGAAATTGTTAAAATTATTGATATCAAAAATCAAGAAACCACAGTTTACGTTGCAAGAAAAGAAAATTATGTGGTCGCAGTTGCTTTTATGATGATGGAACAAGGTTATGCGGGCCCAATAAATGTCATGTTGGGAGTAAGTAAAAATGGGGAAATACTCGGAGCGCGAGTTATCTCTCACCAAGAAACGCCTGGTTTGGGTGATAAAATAGAAATCAAAAAAGACAGATGGATTCTTGGTTTTGATGGGTTATCTTTAGAAAACACGCGTAAAAATGAATGGGCGGTTAAAAAAGATGGTGGCAAGTTTGATCAGTTTTCAGGGGCCACTATCACACCACGAGCCGTAGTCAAGGCAATAAAACATGGCTTGAACTTGTTTAATGAAAAAATTATACCGGGAATAATTATTCATAAGGCTTCCAATAAGAAAACAGACAACTAGTCCGCATTTCTCACATATAGGTTTATTATATGACAGGTAAATACAAAACTATTATTAAAGACGGCATTTGGGAAAACAATGTGGTTTTTTCACAAATGCTAGCGCTTTGTCCTTTGTTGGCGGTTACCGGTACTGCAACCAATGGATTAGGAATGGGATTAACAACAATTGTTGTTATGGTAATTGCCTGCTGTATCGTTTCCATGTCTCGGGACATAATAACGCAAGAAGTTAGAATTCCAATATTTGTGTTGCTTATTGCAGGTGTCGTCACTTTGGTTGATATGTTTATTAACGCTTATTTGCATGAGCTATATAAGGTATTGGGTTTGTTTATTCCATTAATTGTAACAAATTGTGCAATTCTCGGTAGGGTTGAATCTTTTTCCTCACGTAATAATGTTTTTCCATCAATTCTAGATGGCCTCATGATGGGAATCGGTTTCACTCTCGTGTTGGTGGTGCTCGGCGCCACTAGAGAGATAACCGGCAGTGGAACCTTGTTTGCGAACGCATCTTTGTTATTGGGAGATAGTTTTTCATTTCTCGAAATAGTTGTTATTGAGGACTATAAAGGATTTTTGTTGATGATCTTGCCACCAGGCGGTTTCATTGCGCTAGGACTAATATTAGCGGGTAAACGGGTTATCGATAGAAAAATCAAAACGACAAAGTTTAATTACGGCGACGCAGATAATCTTGTGACGTTAGATCACTAATTAGTATTGATAAAATGAATATCGGAATCTCATACGCTTCACAAGACAAACAGATTTGGTTGGAAATTCAAATACCAGAGGAAAGTACGGTGAAGGATGCTATTCAAGCTTCAGGTATTTTAACGTTATTTGAAGATATTAATCTGGATAAGCAAAAAGTGGGTATTTTTGGTAAAATAGTTAAATTGGATGCGATGATTAAGGACGGGGATAGAGTTGAAATATATCGACCTATTATTGCTGATCCAAAAACAGTAAAACGTCGAGATAAAAATGATGATGACGACGATGACGATGACGATTAAAATTTGTAATTATACCACCCAGGGATGGGTGGTATAAAACATATGTTAATTTACACAGCGCCCCAAGCTTGACGTTTTGCTTGGGTAACATTTGTTAACGCTTCTTCGAAATTCACCAATTCTGACTTCGCTTGATAATCCGACATAGCTTGATACACTGTTAAAACCTTGTCTGCCGCTGATTGTCCTTTTAAATCAGATTTTTCAATATACAAGACTTCCATCAATTCGTTCCAGGCCATTCCTTCGCGTAATGTAATCAGCGAAATGATAAAGTCATTCATTTTTACCTGCATATCTTTACTGGTATTAATTACAAAAAATAACAGTTTACAATCTTCGCTGAAATCCACTGCATATTTGTCTATTAGTAATTTTAAGTCAGCCACATCATCTAACGAACCAGACATAAATTTTATTTTCTCTTCATCCGCAAGCATCACACATTCAGACAACATTACTTCCGGCGGTTTACGCTTATCTGATCCTTCGTGCAATGGCCCCTCTTTTAAGACAAGGTCACCACGAAAAGCGAATAAACCCGATTCAGACGTTTCACCGAGAACCGTTTGCAATGTGAGCAAATCTTGTGACTTGTAGTCATTCAATACCATTTTTCCACCTCAGTCATTTTTTGAAATTGTAAAGCTTAGAGATTTATCTATAGCAATATCTGTTCTCAAAAACTTGTTATCATTAAGTGTCGATTTATATTAGAAATTTCCATTTTATTGTTACTTGCTTTTAAAAAAAGCATATAGATTTATCTGTTTTCGAACATTCAGAAAAAATAAATTGTCAATTTTGCTACAAAAAAATGAATCTTGGTTTTTGCTGTTTTTCAGTAAACTGTTTAAATTGCCAATTTTTATAGACATTTGTAAATTAAAATTATGGGCTTGAGTTTTGCTTTTATAAATATAAATTTGTCTCGATTCAGTTTTAATAAAAATTTCAATTGAAAGGTTATGTATGAAATACGCACCCACCAATAATGAAATGACACAATTATCAGAAATGTGTGAAGATGAACGTTTCACATATTGTTTAACTCGAATGGTGGAAGCTGAAGAAATTTGGGGTCTGGCAGAAAACGAAGGTTGGATACTCAAAGGGAATAACAATTTAACCGCACTTCCAATTTGGCCATATAAATCCATGGCAGAGGCGAATAAAATCAATGAGTGGCAAAATGCAGAGCCTCAAGCCATATCCCTAGAATATTTTGTTTATACCGTAAGTCAAATGTTAATGGACAATGATATTTCAGTGGAGATATTCCCTACAGAAAATGCGCCAGGGAAAATTATGCAAGCAAAGCATTTTTTTAAAGTGCTGGAGAATTTAATGGAAGCTGGCGAATATTTTATGGAGGGTTAATTATTTCATTTACTAATTTAACACATGTGCGGTGATTTAAAATAATTAAAAGACAATGACAAATAAATTGGAAAATAACCGCATACCCACAATAAAACAATTTTTTTTATTTAGCGATATTAGTGATAAGATTAAATTCAATCATTTCTCAAAATGTACGAAAGTATTAGACCACTACAGTTAGGAAAATTAACGTGAATATAAATTCTATCGCTTTTATTATTATTAGTGTTTTTATTATCGGCTGTTCAGGTAGTAACGACTTTACGCCTAAACCTGACATGAGTGGTAAAGAGATATTTGCCGCGGTATGCACTGAGTGTCATAAACCCATTGGTGAAAGCATCATGGAAATCAGCGCAGACATGAAAGATGCAGATAAAATCACCAATCAAGTATTGAGTGGAAGTTTAACGATGCCTTCTTTCCCCAATATTCAAGGTGAAAGTGCGATCAAACTCGCGAAGTATGTTGTGGAAAATAGTAAAGTAAAGTGAAATAAATTTATCTGAAATATAAAATTTCACAAAATATTGAATTAGTCAAATCACGAATATAATAGCCATTCTTCGGAAATCGAATGGCTAATTGTTTTTTGCTGGCGTTTTTCTGAGAGTTACGGTTGGAGGCGGATATTAACCTAGTCCATAAATCTTGATTTTCTTTCGCAATGTGCCTCGATTCAAACCCAACATCTCTGCTGCACGGGTTTGATTACCGCGGGTATGTTTTAAAACTGCACGAATTAAGGGTTGTTCCGCTTCAGCTATGATTAGGTCATAGAGATTCGTTGAATTCGCTCCATCAAGATTTACAAAATATGACTCAACAGATGCTTGTACAGTTTCTTGAATGCCAGATGGCGATGGCGATTGAGGTTCTTGATCTTGCACAGAAGAAACTTCAGAAAGTTCGTTTTCCATAAGGGGTATCCTATTCTTGGTTAAGTGGGCGCTATTTTATCCAATTTTTGATAGATTTCAAGGTCCGAAACCTCTTTGTTTTGAATTGTGATGTTTTAACCATTCTCATTCGTTTTTCTCGCGAAGATTGAGTGATTTGAAAGGGAAAATTGTACTTTTTTACAGTTTTATGAATTTATCTTGACGATATTTTACTTTTTTCAATGGGGAAAAATTGTTAATTAGATATTTATCATGAAGTTAGGAGGTTTTCGGTCGGGCAATAATTAGGGTTTAAAACATTCAATTCAGGTACTTTTTTATAATCATTGGTGTTGCTCGTTAATGCAGCATATCCATGGGTAATTGCGTATGCGGGTTTTGCCATTCGAGTTCACCTCAATGTAAATCACAAGCTATTGTATTTAATATTTCTATAGCCAACCATTTAGCCCGCATTTCTCACAGGATTCGCGGATTCTCATTTGATCTTTGATCACACAAGGAATTTTATGACAACAGTATTCGTATTATTGCGAAATTTGTAGTCTTTCAAATTTAATTGCCAATCTTTCAAACCAACTTTTATATGGCTACCATTACAAAATGGTTTATTCTTTGAGACACCACAACGACAAAATGCATTGCTCAAACAATGTGGGCAGTTTTGCACATGGTCAAAGTGAGATTTGATTAAATTGATAGCATCACTATGTGTCTTATCTTTGAGTTCGTTCTGTAACTTCTGTTTTTGTAGATGAGTTAGGTCATTGAGATTGAGAAGTAGAGTTTTGAAGTCTTTCCGTAGCATGTGTGTTATTCCTTAACTAACTGGTATACTATATGTAATACCAGTATCAACAGTTAATGCATACAATGGCGCTAAGTTAAGGGTTTCTAGCATGATATAATCAGTCTGTTTTATTCAATAAAAATGGACTGTTAATTGTGAAAAATTCGACTCCTATGTTCCCCGGTTTTGATCTACCCACACTTCGAAGAACTCCGTGATCTGCTAGTCAATTGTTTGTAGATAAAATGAATAAAATAAAGCAAAAAACATTTGCTCAATTGGGTGGCCCCTTTCTTTCTTTTTCTATCGTCTTAACTTGCACCTTTTTGGAACGTTATTTCTTGAGTGAAGCACAATATAGGTGCCACAAAAGTTTTTAAGTTTTAACTTACCGCATAGCTTCCCAATGGATATAATTCACTTCATAATTTTGAAACAGTGTAATATAAAACTTAAATGACATAGGCTTCATGGAACTCTATACGATAAAGGAGAAAAAATGGCAAACATACATCTCGTAGGCGGAGAAAAAGGCGGAGTTGGAAAGTCCGTGGTAGCCCGTGTTCTAGCTCAATATATGATTGATCGTGATTTACCATTTTGTGCTTTTGATACAGATCGTTCTCATGGTTCTTTACTGCGCTTTTACGCGGATTATGCCGTTCCGACAAAAGTGGATGTTTTTGAGAGTCTTGATGCCATTATTGAAGCGGCAGTTGAAGATAAGAATCGACGCATTCTGGTAGACCTAGCCGCTCAAACTTTTCACCCTTTCGTTTCCTGGATTGAAGAATCCGGTGTTTTGGAATTAACCGCTGAAATGGGAATTTCCATAACTTACTGGAATGTGATGGATTCAGGTCAAGACTCTGTCGATTTGCTCGGTCCGCTGTATGATAAATATGATCCAAACATAAATTACGTCTTGGTATTAAATCAGGTACGAGGTGACAATTTTGACATTTTTAATCAGTCTGATGAAAAAGAACGAGCCTTGGCATTTGATTCAAAAATTATTACATTAAAAAAATTACATCCTACGGTGATGAATAAAATTGACGCTACAAGTGCCAGTTTCTGGGCTGTTCAAAACTCTATACAAGATGGCGCAATAAAACTGGGACTATTGGAACGTCAGAGAGCAAAAATTTGGCTACGTCATGCGTATGAGTCAATCGCCTCTGTGGGAATTTAGCAGTAAAATATTTTAATCGTTTTCAACTGCTTTTTCTAGGTTTAAAGTTGGATTCGACTTTATAGTGCAAGACAGCTCTTTTACATCCTGTAATTGCCGCATTTGTGCATCCATGCACGTCATTTTGATGTACATAGTGAATTCAAACACTTCGCGGTCACCTTATTGGTGATATTTTCTCTCAGCCTAAATTCAACCAGACTTAATCAGAGGCCCCCTAGATTTCTTACATCAACAGAAACATTAAGTTTATGCTCTCCACCACCATAAGCAACGCCTTTTAAGGGGGTTACATCAGTAAAGTCTCTGCCCCAGGCCACTGTGATGTGTTTATCCATAGGCATTTGGTTGTTGGTTGGGTCAAAGTCTACCCAACCGGCATCAGGCAGATAAACAGAAAACCAGGCATGTGATGCGTCTGCACCAATCAGTTTTTCCTGGCCTTCAGTAGGCAATGTTTCGATATAACCACTGACATAACGTGCAGCAAGTCCTAAAGATCGTAAACAGGCAATGGCTAAATGTGCAAAGTCCTGACATACCCCCCGACGATGTTCTAATACTTCAGATAATGGAGTTGCAATACTGGTAAACCCAGGGTCATAAGTAAAATCAGAAAAAATCCGTTGCATAAGATTTTTCACAGCACGCAACAATGGCGCGCCGGGAGGAAATGAACCAAGTGCGTATTTTCGCAAATCGATACTGGCTTCTGCCATTGGAGAGTCAAGAGTAAATTGTAAAGCATCAAAAATTTCTGCCGACCGGTCACCCTTTAAACGTTGAACCACTAGCTCCCAGGCTTGGGTATTACTCACTTCAAATATATTCAATTCGGGTGAGATTGAAATTTCACTCGTTGCAGTGATGGTTAATTTTTCATGAGGCTGTTGAATTGAAAAATAAGAAACCGTGTTTCCGAAGAAATCCAATCGTTCATGAAAATCTTTTGGCATTGGATTGATCGTAAGATAACTGTTTAGACATTGGTGATTGGGCAGATTTCGTGGCTTCAATCGCGCTTCATTTTGGCAAAGACCCACGAGACCACTATAGTCATATTCGGTAATGTGCACTATTCGATAATTCATACAGCGTCATCCTGTGCAATTGGTGTGAAATTTTGTAAATTGGAACTTTGAATGTGGCTAAAGTATGTCTGAATAATAGTATCTGATAACTTCCAAAGCAATTCAGTGGTGTTCTCCAATAGCCCATCCAGGTTTTTATAAATTCCATCGTCATCATCGTATTCAGCCAATTTTATGGAATCCGCAAGGCGTATATTTGTATACGCTTCCAGAATCAATCGCTGATCCTCTCTCAATTGTTGAATATGGCTATCTTTCGGCAAATTAGATATGTGCTGTTGAATACAAAATAGTTGATAAGCCAGTGAGCGCGGGTGCTTCTCTTCCATCAACAGTAGTTCAAGTACCGTTGGCAATTGCATATACGCGCGATAACGCCGACGGAAAGTGATTACGCTTTCCGTTGTAGAAAGTATTGCCTCCAAAACCTGACTTTCAACTGCTGGATCGTGACGGGGAACAAGGCTTGCTCGAATTAGTGAAATAGAATGTAACGCGCGCTCTATCCGCCTGCCAATATCCAATAAAATCCACCCCGACTCACGTACCATGCTTTCGCTGGTCAATCCACTGAATGCCAGCAGGTTCATAATGAGTTCATCAAGTCCACTTTGCAACGCACCAATGCCAACTTTACGAGTCATTACAGTTTGACGCCAATTATTTTGAATCTCATCGACCATTCGCCAGGTATCAAGAGACCATAAATCTCTTACAGTAAAAGCAGAATAGGTAAATGATTGCAATGTTGATGCGATACTGCCTTCATAACTTTGAACGCGCGCCAATGCCAATAACTCTTCCCGAGGGTTTTCCAATTTAGAAGCGGCATCTTTTCCAGTAAATCCGGGGTACGATCCAGTGACATGGGTTAGTGCGCGTAGCAAAAAATTAAGGCATTTAATGTCATTAGGATCTTTTATTTCTCGCGCTTCGCGCAACTTAAGTAACACCGTTCGCATTAGACGAGCAGCACCTTCTGCACGTTCAGCATAGCGACCTACCCAAAATAAATTGTCAGCCGAACGGCTTGGCAGTGCACCACTAAGCGTGTTGATCTTTTGGTTTTGATGAGGCTGCAACCATAAACTAATGTGTTTTTCCGGTTTATCTGCGGTTACCCAAGTATCTTTACTAATGCCGCCGGATTGATAGGATATTATGTAAGAATCTTTATCCGGGGCAGCGCGCGTAAGTCCTCCCGGCATAATTGAATACGAATCATCTTTGGCAACGGAGAATGTGCGAATAATCGCATGGCGTGGTTCAATATTTCCGGAAACAAAACAAGGGGCAGTGGAAAAACTCACTTGTTGTTGGCCCACAAACATATGGGGCTTAGCTTCAATTTGTCGGGTTAACTGATCGGTCTCTTCCTTACTAAGCGTTTCACCAAATATTGCATGACTATTGAAAGAACGATTAATGGGCTTTATCACCATTTTGTTAAGATTCTTGAGGACAAATTTTCGTTCTTTTTCTTGGCCACACCACCACGTTGCAACCGACGGTAGTTTTAATTCTTCACCTAAAAAATATTTAGCAATACCTGGCAGAAAGGCAAACAATGCTGGATTTTCAAGAACACTACTGCCCAAAGGATTAGCCAGCGCAACATTGCCAGCTCGCACAGCTTCTAATAATCCGGCGACACCTAATCTGGAATCGGTTCGCAACGCCAGTGGATCGCAATAAGAATCATCAACTCGTCGCAAAATGACATCGACTTGTCGCAAGCCTTCAATGGATTTTAACCAAACTTTGTTGTCACGTACGGTTAAGTCATCGCCCTGCGCCAGGGTATAACCCAGGTAAGAAGCCAGATAAGCATGCTCAAAATACGTTTCATTTAACGGTCCTGGCGTTAAAACAACGACGTGGGGATCATCAACATTGTGCGTGGCAAGTTCAGCCAAACCGGCGCGAAAACCCCGAAAAAAAGACGCCAGTCGGTGAATTTTAGCATCACGGATTAAGCTCGGAAACGTACGCGTCATCACCGTGCGGTTTTCTAACGCATATCCAGCTCCGGAAGGGGCTTGGGTTCTGTCATCCATTACCCACATTTGCCCGTCAGGACCGCGCGCCATGTTTGCCGAGTGTAAAATTAATTGCTTGCTGCCAGAATATTTTAGGTTAGCACAGGCACGAATAAAGCCTTGATGAGCAAAGACTAACTCATAAGGAATCAGTCTGTTTTTAATCAGTTTTTGCGGGCCATAAATATCTTGTAGGATGAGGTTAAGTAATTCTGCCCGCTGTACAAGACCTGCTTCAATATTTGTCCACTCATCATGACTGATCAGTAGCGGTATTGGATCTAATTCCCAGGCTCTTGTGGATTCATTAGGATCGTCATAAACGTTATAGGTAACACCGGTTTCCCGTAATATGCGATGCGCTTCCTGGCGGCGTTGCTCCAGATTCTGGTTGCCCATTTTTTCCAGAGACTGCATGAGAAATGTCCAGTGAGGCAATAGCCTACCTTGATTACTCTGCATTTCATCATAGGTACCAAGCTGAGTGGCGTAAAATTGCCCACCCGAACTCTGCTGTTTTTGGAATCCACTTTGTTGCTGTTGCTGACCCATTGATAAACCTTAAGTTGCTGGCTACACTTCGAACAAATGACTTAAAAAAGATCAGTTATCCGACCATCGTCTTAAGTCTAAAGTATATGGAAACTCTTCGGAAGGTTCTTCTTCTGTGAGTGTCAATGGTTGTATAATATCCGAAATCCCTGCAGGTTCAATTGTGCCGACTGAAGGGCCAATCGGCGTATCAAGCGAAGCTTGCATCATACCCGGGTTATGTCCCAAATCCCAGAACCGGGAAATGCGTCTTGATTCCGCTTCATTACCATTAACTGGGAATACTTCCGGATTTCGTCCACCAGGATGAGAGACATGATAACTACAGCCGCCAATGGTCTTATTGTTCCAGGTATCCACAATACCAAAAACCAATGGTGAATGAGGTTTGATGGTGGGATGCAAAGCAGACGGCGGTTGCCAGGCGCGGTATCTAACACCGACAATATACTCTCCTTTACGTCCGGTACTTCTCAACGGTAAGCGCCGGCCATTGCATACAACTGCATGGCGTGAATCAGTTAGGCCAGTAACACGTAATTGTAAACGTTCCACTGATGAATCAACATAACGGGCGGTTCCCTGGCTTGATACTTCCTCACCCAATACATGCCAGGGTTCGATAGCAAAACGCAATTCCATTTCCATATCGTCTACCATGACGACGCCGTAGTGCGGAAAGCGAAATTCAAAAAATGGATCCAACCAATCAAGTTGAAAAGCATATCCTGCATTTTGTAAATCTTTCACTACATCTCGCAGGTCTTGTTTGACACAATGTGGTAATAAAAATCGATCATGTAACTCCGTTCCCCAACGCACCAAATCATGTTTATAAGGTTTTACCCAAAACCAAGCGATGAGCGAGCGTAACAATAAAGCTTGCACTAATGACATGCGTGCATGAGGTGGCATATCAAAAGCACGTAATTCCAAAATTCCTAATCTGCCTGAAGCGCTATCTGGCGAATAGAGTTTATCAATACAGAATTCTGCTCTATGGGTATTGCCAGTCACGTCAACCAATAAGTTTCTTAGCAATCGATCCACTAGCCAGGGTTCAGGGACTTCACCCTCTGGCATTTGCTGAAAAGCAATTTCTAACTCATATAATGCATCATCCCGCGCTTCATCAATACGTGGTGCTTGGCTTGTAGGGCCGATAAACATACCTGAAAACAAATAGGAAAGTCCGGGGTGATGCTGCCAATAAGTGATGAGGCTTCGCAGCAAGTCGGGTCGCCTCAATAGCGGACTATCAGCAGGTGTTGCTCCACCCATGGTAATATGATTACCACCACCGGTACCCGTATGTCGACCGTCAAGCATGAATTTTTCCGTACCCAAGCGGCATTCACGAGCAACATCATAAATGATTGACGTATTGTCTACTAATTGTTGCCAATTATGCGATGGATGAATATTTACTTCGATAACACCTGGGTCAGGGGTTACCAGTAAACGCTCTATTCGATAATCACGCGGCGGTTCATAACCTTCTAAAACGACTGGAATAGACAAATCTTCTGCTGTCGCTTCAATGACAGCAATAAGATGAAGATAGTGCTCCATGGCTTGAATAGGTGGCAAGAAAATATATAAACGACCATCACGGACTTCAACACATAAAGCGGTATGAGGTATTTCAACATAGTTGACTTCAGAATTATCATCCGCTGGTTCCTGTTCCTGAAACTCTGAATTTTCGCCTTCAGTTGATTCCAGTTTACTGTAACGACGAGCGACTTCACCGTGAAAATCATCCAATTCGGGCAAGGACTGGAGTAAGCTTTGCTCATGTTCAGCTTCAAGTTCTTTTTCTTCGGGTGCAACCCAGGGCAAGCTATCTAAAGGTAAGCGCATTCCCATAGCGGAATTACCAGGAATTAAATACATATGTTGCTGACGAAATTTCCAGGGACCGCTATACCAACTCTGTGATTCTTCCTGCCATTTAATGGGCAATACAAATCCTACAGGTTGATCCAACCCTTGCTCTAATAATTTTGCCAGGTGTTTGCGTTCCAGCGAGTCCTTTAAATTGGCTTTGGTTGGATCAATATTTTCAGGAACTCTACCCTCTTTCCAGATATGATAAAAAATGTCTTCATAAGCAGGAACAATATAACGTTGCTTGAGTTCCAGCCTTCGAGTAAGCTGTTGAATAAAAGTATTAGCTTGTTCAATCGTGGTTTGATAGTTCTTATTAATATCAGCAAGTAATGCTGAATTTTGCCATATTGCTGTTCCATCTTTGCGCCAGAAACAAGCATAAGCCCAGCGAGGTAAGGGTTCGCCCGGATACCATTTGCCCTGACCGAAATGCAATATCCCTCCTTTGGAAAACACATCTTTAAATTTTAAAATCAAATCGTGGGCAAGTTTACGTTTGCGTTCACCATCAGCATGGGTATTCCATTCTGCACCATCCATATCATCGATCGACACAAATGTGGGTTCACCGCCCATGGTAAGTCGAACATCCAGATCAGCTAAATCCTTGTCGACTTTTTTTCCCAAAGCATCAATTAAAAACCATTGTTTTTCCTGATAAGGTTTTGTTACTCGTGGATCTTCGTGGATTCGCGTGACAATATTGGCAAAATCAAATTCTACTTTACACTTATCAGTTGCACCAGTAACCGGAGCAGCACTTTCAGGGTTAGGCGTACATGACAACGGAATATGACCTTCCCCGGCAAAAAGACCAGAGGTAGGATCCAGGCCAATCCAGCCGGCACCCGGGATATACACTTCGGCCCAGGCATGTAAGTCAGTGAAATCTTTTTCAGGACCGGATGGCCCATCCAATGATTTCTCATCGGCAGTTAATTGTATTAAGTAACCAGAAACGAAACGTGCTGCCAATCCAAGGTGTCGTAATATTTGCACTAGCAACCAGGCAGTATCACGACAGGACCCCAAGGTTTTTTCCAGCGTTGTTTCACAAGTTTGGATGCCAGGTTCCATTCGAATGGAATAATCAATTTCTGTACTTAAAACTCGATTGAGATCGACCAGAAAGTCTTCTGTGCGTTTTTTGCTGCGATCAATTTTGGCTAGCTTTTCTTTCAGTAATGGACCGTTTTCTTTTAGCTCTAAATAGGGAATCAATTCATCGGCTAATTGATTTTCGTATTTAAACGGATAATTTTTTGCGTAATCTTCAATAAAAAAATCGAAGGGATTGATGACTGTCATGTCAACAACGATTTCGACTTCAACCCGCATTTCTCTGGCTTTGTCGGGAAAAACTACCCGCGCTTGATAATTTCCAAAAGGATCTTGCTGCCAATTAAGATAATGATTTTCCGGGTAAATGCGAAGTGAGTACGACTGAATAGGTGTACGTGAATGTGGCGCAGGTCGCAAACGGAAAACATGCGGACCAATATTCACAGGCCGGTCAAATTTATAACAAGTATTGTGATTTATAGCAACACGTATTGTCATGATTTATATTCCAAATTGTTATAACAAGGCTTCGTGAAGCCATTGTATTTTTTTCATTTAACTTTCTGCAAACTTTGCTTCTTTGGTTTTTTCTGACTTGAATTCTCGTTCAAGAGAAAAGTACGTTTCTGAAATCTGATTATCCAGATCTGCTAATTCAATTTGCAGTTGATCAATGAGAATATAAAGTGACTCATCTTTAATCATGTCAATATCAATTAAATCTAATTCCTCCCCTATTCTAACCACATCTTGTTTTAGTTTTTTGTTATGAGGTAAGTTATTCAGACAATGTTTTGCTTCACCCATACAGTGGGCAATAGAACGGGGAAAAAAGTGATTTCGGAGTAAGAAATCAAGTACAGAGGCACTTCGTATAATCCCGCGTATTTCCTGTCGGTAACTTTGATAGGCGGAGAGTGAGTTTAAAATACTAACCCATTGTATGTGCTCAAATGGTGGCAGATCTTCAGTTTCTGTTTTCAACAAATTTTCTGAACGGACGTCCAAGATACGCGTTGTCATATCTGCTCTTTCCAAATAACGCCCCAATTTTAGAAAATGATACCCATTGCCTCGTAGCATGGTGCCGGCTAAAATTCCGGCGACTTGCTGAGTTCCTTCAATGAGATCTTTAAAAAGATCAAAACGATGTTTGCGCGCCAGAGAATGTGGTAATTTTTCTTTCACGCAGTCGTGTAAATCATTGATGGCTTCCCATGATTCTACGGGAATAACATCACGAATTGTTCTTGCATTTTCTCTGGCAAAATAAATACTAGAACTGATTGAACTCGGATTATTGGCATCTGCTGCTAAGAATTTAATGACGTTGCGTTCATTTGCATCGGAATACAAATCGCTAAACAGAGGTTTACAACCCATTATATCAACAAGAGGTTCCCATCCAAGAACAATACCCCTGGGTAAATCCAATAGTAAATGCGTGTTAACATTGATTAATCGTGCAGTATTTTCTGCGCGTTCGAGATATCGCGCCATCCAATAAATTCGTTTTGCCACTCTGGATAACATAAGACTAGCTACCCTCCATATCGACAATCCAGGTATCTTTACTACCACCACCCTGGGAAGAATTAACAACAATGGAACCTTTACGCATAGCGACACGGGTTAGGCCACCAGTCGTCACATATGTTTTATTGGCTGACAATATAAAAGGACGCAAATCCAGGTGTCTTGGTTCAACATTATTACCAATTAAGGTTGGAGTTGTGGAAAGTGTTAGCATAGGTTGCGCAATGTAGTTACGCGGATCTTTCTTTATGAGCCGCTTAAATTTTTGTTGTTCTGCCTTTGATGAGTGGGGGCCTATCATCATTCCATAACCACCAGATTCATTAGCAGGTTTTACAACAAGCTCATGGATGTGTTCAAGCACATAATCCCGGTCTTCTTTGTAGTGACACACGTAAGTGGGTACATTCGGTAAAATGGCCTCTTCGTTAAGATAATATTGAATCATCTTGGGAACAAAGGCATAAATCACTTTGTCATCGGCAACACCGGCCCCAGGGGCGTTTGCCAAGGCCACTTTGCCCTTTTTCCATGCTCGCATTAACCCTGGTACACCAAGCACTGAGTCTTCATTAAATACTTCAGGATCTAGAAATTCGTCATCAATACGGCGATAAACAACATCGACACGTGTTAGACCATCAATCGTTTTCATATATACACAGTCGTCGCTGTCAACAATCAGATCACTACCTTCAACTAATTCCGCGCCTATCTGTTGTGCTAAATAAGAATGTTCAAAATAAGCTGAATTGTAGATTCCCGGTGTCAAGACGACGATGGAAGGTTCATTTACTTTTCGTGGTGACAATGAAGCAAGGGTTTCGTAGAGTTGGAGTGAATATTCATTAACAGGTAATATGTTATAGTCTTCGAAAATATCAGGAAACACCCGCTTCATCACATGACGATTTTCCAACATATAAGACACACCAGAGGGCACCCTGAGGTTATCCTCCAAAACATAAACTTGCCCATCTTTATCGCGTACTAAATCAGATCCACAAATATGAGCCCAAACAGAAAATGCCGGATTCACGCCAATGCATTGTTCTTTAAAATTTTTTGAATCTATTAATAGTTCTTTTGGTAATATTCCATCTTTAATTATATTTTGTTTGTGATAGATGTCATGAATAAAATGATTGAGTGCTTTAACGCGTTGCTTCAATCCTTTGTCAATCGTTATCCATTCCTGTTTTTCGATAATTCTTGGTACAGGATCAAAAGGCCATACACGGTCAATAGAGCCTTCCTCTTCCGTATACACCGTAAAAGTTATACCCATAGACTTGATAGCTAATTCAGAGGCGGTTTTTCTTTCTGCAATTTCCTCATCACTGAGTTTACTTAGGTAGCGACACATTTTCTGTGCGCTTTTTCGGGCACGTCCTGACGGCCGTATTAGTTCGTCATATAAATCTTGTGCTTGATAATTTTCCCAATCGATAGCCATATTATTTTTTCTAATTGCTTAGTACTAATCCTAGTATGCTTGAAAGATGCCAATAATAAAATGAGTATTCAGGTAATTTTATGCAAGAATAATAAGTAAAAATCTGTCAGTTAAATATGAATGCACCGAAATAACGCAAGGTAATATTTTCTTGCACCTGCAACGACCAATATTAAAAATAAACATTAATCTTAAGTCGTATTTTTACATTGTATTTATTTTGTGTAAATACATGCTCAGGTTAATCAAAAATATTTCTTATCACAGATAAACTTGACTGAAGCATGGGGGTAATATGTATAGAACCCGTTCAACATTGTCATCAATGTCATTATTGTCAGTGAAAAACAAAGTATTTTGAATTTTGGAAATCCTAAATAGATTACCTCAAATATAGCCATTGAAAATAATTTCAGCATCATCGCGTTTTAAAGCTACGGTTTCTACTTAAGATTTTATTCCAGCACCAAGACTGGATAAGAAAAATGGCGTAATCCCTCCCTAGCATGCCATCTATCTTTTGTTTAGTTTGCTAAAAGCGAATTCTAAAAACACCTCCTGCATCATATGCACACAATGATAATTTTAATTATTGTCATTGTTAGGATGTTATAGCAACAAAATCGCATTAAAATTATTTTGGCATATATATTGGTTACGTACTTAATATATTCTTTTGTAGATCTTTTATATGTTCTGGACCGTAAAAGATTTCAAGTCAGCAACAACATTACTAAAACTGTTGAACATGCTGCAGTCTATAAAGGTAAAGGCAGGGATAGAAGCCAACACCTCTATTAAAAACTAGCAAAAAAATCAGAAGAAATTATTGTTACAGAACCGTATCTCTTCAGTGTGCATAAAGATCATTGTGTGTCTGCAGCATAAAATGAGTTTATTATTTGGGAATTTGTCACAGAATATTATTTAATTTTTGATATTAAATTGTGTGAAACCATTGAGTTTAAATTGAATCGCTAAAAAATAACTGTAAGTAAATGGCTATATCTTAAAAATAATGAATACCTGTATTTACTAAATTAACCAGGAAATTAAACATGGAAGCTGCACATACCCTTCAACCAGTAATTCTATTATTGCTGGTTGCCCTTATTGCGATGATACTGGCTAAACCGACCGGATTAAGTCCTATTGTCGGTTATCTTATAGCAGGTGTGTTGATTGGTCCGCATGGGTTTCAATTTATCCAGGAAAGTAATACCACTCATTTGATGGCTGAATTGGGCATTGTTTTTTTGTTGTTTGATATTGGTCTCCATTTTTCCCTAGCACGTATTCGCGATGCCCGACGGGAGATTTTAGGTTTAGGACCGGTTCAAGTTTTATTGTGTTTGATTTGTCTGTCTCTATTCGCAATATTAGCAGGCATACAAATGGAAGTTGCTATTGTGATAGGAGCAGCTCTTGCCCTATCTTCCACCGCAGCTGCGGTACAAGCTATCAATGCTTTAGGAGTTCAACGTTGTCCCATTGGGGTATCTGCAACAGCCGTACTCATTTTTCAAGATATTTGTGCCATATTTTTACTTATTCTGGCAACCTCTTTGGGTGGTGGTCAAGGAGATCTTGCTGCTCAACTCGCCACAGCCGGGGTTAAAGCCTTGATTGCATTTGGAGCTGCACTTCTTCTTGGCAGATTTATCATAGGTCCGCTTTTTAAACTCGTTGCACAAACACAGAATGAAGAATCGTTTACTGCCCTGGCATTATTAGTTGTATTGTCAACGGCCGCTGCAACAGGTGAAATGGAATTATCTCTTACCTTGGGAGCTTTTTTGGCAGGCATGATTATTTCAGAAACACCGTATCGACACCTTATTCAAACTGAAGTTAAACCATTTAGAGGACTATTGCTCAGTTTTTTCTTTATTACCATAGGAATGGCGCTTAACACCACCGTGCTGCTGGAGCAGTGGTACTGGGTATTGGCAGTAACTGGAGGGATGATTGTATTAAAAGTCGTATTAATATTCCTTGCAGCACATATATTTAAATTCCCCGTGGCCACTTCCATACAGTTAGCGTTTATTTTGGCACAAGGCAGTGAGTTTGCATTTATCGTTATTGCGACGCCTTCGGTAAGTCAGGCACTGGGAAGTGAATATTCTGCCATTTTAGTTTCCGCCATTGCCATTAGTATCGCAATAACACCGTTTCTGGCAACATTTGGCCAACGTCTCGCCAGACAAAAAGCGGACTTTGCCTGGCAGGATACAGAACTGCACCCATCAAAACCACAACAAAACTCAGATGAAGGCGATGTTATTATTTTCGGAATGGATAAAGTCGGTCGTACCTTAGCTGATAGCCTGGAAGCACATAATATTACTTACAAAGCGTTTGAATACGATCATGATAGATTTGTTGAAGCAAGAACCAGAGGTTATCCTGTTGCTTTTGGTGATCTATCAGATTTACGTATGGCTGATACTGTTAATGTATCCCACTCTAAAGCTGTTGTTATCAATCATGGAAGATATCAGGTATCGCAAGAAATTGCGCCCATTGTAAAACAGCGTTATCCCAATCTCTGTCGATACGTTTCTGTTAATAGCTTAGAAGAATCGGAAAAATATTCTAAGTTAGGAATGATAGCAGTTCAATCGATTAGTCAACCTGTTGGTATGGACATGGTAATGACTATCTTAAAACAACAGGGAATTGATAGTGAATTAATCTCCCAGTGGATCAAACGCCAACAAGGGCAATACTTGAAGGAGTCGAAATTATTGACAAGCTGAAAAATAAATAGTAATAACGTTTTTTTATTTTATGCGAAAAAGCCTCTGCATTAGAGGTTTTCGTGAAAAAAGTCGATTAATTCTTCAATCGCGTAATCTATCGACACAGCTGTTCCGGCTTGGCACGATTTGTCAGTGCACAATAAGTATTGGCGCGCAAATTAAAACCAATGTGGCTAACACAACGATAAGATGGAATTGCCCAGTCTTGCGGCTCGGCAGTTTTCAACGTTAAGACCTTTTTTGCACAGGGATGCGTTTATGCTGCGAAGCCATGGACTAAAAATGGGATTAGAATCAAATCTATTTTGGAGTCAACTGATACCTAAAACGAAATAATGAGACATTAGGTCTCGTTAACGCAACCGTTATATGACAGAGTGTGAATCGTGAGTGTTGAAGAAAATCATCTATACATATTTTCGGGGTTGCCGGGTACAGGAAAAACTACTCTAGCTAGCGCTCTTGCTAATTACATTGGAGCGGTATTCTTAAGAATTGATACAATCGAACAAGGAATACGTGATCTTTGTGATTTCAAAGTAGAAGGTGAAGGATATAGATTGTCTTACCGAATAGCTGCTGATAATTTGGAGCTCGGAAACAATGTAGTAGCAGACTCTTGCAACCCAATTGAATTAACCCGCCAAGAGTGGCAAGAAGTAGCCTCATCGAAAAGATTACACTATACAAATATAGAAGTTATATGCTCAGATAAAGAAGAGCATAAGAAACGAATTGAAGAAAGAGAATGTGATATTCCAGGTATGGGCTTACCAAGCTGGAAAGAAGTAGAAGAAAGAGAATATGATCCCTGGCTAGGGGACAGAATAGTAATAGACACAGCTAAAAAAAGTGTCAATGAAAGTTTTAGCGAATTGATGACTAAATTAAATATGCCGCGTAACAATGGCAATTGAGAGGGACCTGTTTTTAGCGGCAGACCCCTCATTGTGAACGGTTAGAAACCGAATTAAAATAATGAAAAAATGAATAAAACTATTTTTGTGGCCAACTTACTCTTGATATTATTGATGCTATTTTCAAATTTATCTGTTGCAAACGAATCTATCTTAGATAGTAATAAAGAGGAGATAAGCTTCACTGAATATGCCGTCACCGGGGGGGCTTGCCTTTGGTGCAGGGTATGTTTTCGGCCCAGTTATTCCAGGGCTGTTTTATTTGGCTGGTGGTACATTAGCAATTGTCCGTACAAGTAAAAAACATCCATCGAATACATTTGTAGGAATTGGTGCGTTAAGTTTATTTGCATATAATACCTATTTGTTCTTAGATCGCTCAGAAAGTCGTGAGTTACAACGCGTACCGCGATTTAACTTTAATGAGGCTCAAACAAGGGATTCAATGGCAGTGTTCGAAGCGCTAGCGTCAGAGTCTGGTGCTAGCGTCATTATTCAACACGAACCTGTAGACATTACCACATTACCACACTACCTAAGCTACCGGATTATTTGAAGTAGCAACGGCAATGGAGAAACCCTCAATACGATCATTCTTAGTTGTAATATGTAAATAAATTACCAGAGGCTTACATCAATAGTGACAGCTAAAACGAAATTACGAGACACTTGGTCTTGTTAACTCAACTTTAAATTCAATATGAGCATAGAAAAAATCGAAAGATCACTACCAAACGGATTGCATGACGCAATTATATTCAAGCACGTCGTCGATTATGAAAAAAGAACATTGGAATTTTATATCAATGTTTGGGTTGGTGACCTTGATTCTAGTATAGAGTTTGAAAGAGAACGCTACAAAGAAGGTGTGCTTAAGTTCGAAGGATTGGAATATTTCGTAATTGAACCGCCCGGCGAAGGTAATTTGATATTCGAGCCTTTTTCATTTAGCGTGGGATCCAGAAATCGATAAAATAAAGACTGTTGTTAACCCGCCAGAGTCACCGGAAGGTAAGTTTAACGTTTTTTTCTATATTTATAAGTTAGAAGCATTCATGCATATTTGTGCTTCAAAGGTGGAATTCAAATATACCACTTAACCAGTCGCTCAACATCGACGCTTGTACCCCATCCAAGTTAGTGAAGCTTTGACATCATTAATTAGAAAAACTGAATTATTGAAAATAATGAAATGAATTATTCTTACGTTAGAACAAAAATATTTTTTCTAATACTGATTTCTGCATGCTCAGGCAATCAAGATGGCTCAATAACTTATCTAGTTAATGATTTTTTAGGAGCTTGGGAAAGTGAGTGTCAAACTTCATTTAATGATGAATCAAATTTGCATATAAGCGTAAAAATCAGACTGGAATTTAATTCTGAAAAAGAATATGTGGATAGCATATATGGTTACGAGCCAAGTACCGAAAATAATGCTTCATGCCAAGGAACCCTATTAATTTTATCATCGTTTGGCACATTAATGATATAACAACTAATTCTGGTTTAATCGCAACTCAATTGAATTTTTTTCAAGAATCAGGACTTAGCACTAAAGATAATGGAGTAGCAAATCCTCGAGTCTTTTATATTGACAACGATATTTTGTACAATGTATATCGTGAAGAAAAATCCATAACTTTTAATTTTCCTCTATATAAAATAGAATTGTTACCTTGAAGGTCCGGATGTTTAGAACGAAAAAACGAGACATTAGAGCGGATCGCTAATGTTCTTAGAGAGCTTGGCGGCGGTGACGTTGTTCAGTTACCCGGCGATATCTGACTGAATAATTATCTAAATCAAAATATAAACTAGATCGGGAAAACTAGCGAATGAACATTGAAGGTAAGCAGATAATCTTTATTGGCCCTGTTGGTGTTGGGAAATCCACTTTAGGAAAGCTTGTAGCTGAAGGTTTAAATAAAGAATCAATTTCTCTTGACGAAATTGCTGTAAATTATTACGAAGCAAATGGTTTCAGTTTTTCAGAATTTCGTGAAATAGAACTTAATAGAGGAAAATTAGTCGCGTATCAATATTGGTGGCCATCTCTAGCCTATGCCGCAAAGAAAGTAGTTCAAGATTATCCAAATTGTGTAGTTGATTTCGGTGCGGGACACTCACACTACGAAAGCAATGACCTATTCGAGACAGTCAAGCAATCTATACCACGTGAGTCTTATGTAATTTTCCTATTGCCTTCACCAGACATTGATAAATCAGTTTCAATAATTCGAGAAAAATGCCTAAAATATTTAAAAACTGATTGGAAATATGGCGATTATGATTTTATCGAGCATTGGATTAAAGACAAATGTAATCACATACTAGCAGATAAAATAATTTATACTGAAAATAAGACTCCAATGGAAAGTAGAGATGAAATATTAGAGTTATTTGGGTATACGACGCCTAAAACGAAATAAAGAGACATTAAATCTCGATATTACAACTGTTATGCAATTAAATAATTTAACACGGTAGATAAAAGGAAGATCAGAATGCTTACGGTAATGATTCACGCAAAAATAAAAAAGGAAATGCTTAGTGAGTACATTGAATTAATAAGGATGCTTAGCCGGGAAACAACAAAGAAAGGATGCCACACATATTCTTTTAACCAAAACAAAGAAGTGCCAACTGAATTTGTGTTATATGAGCAATGGGAAAGTCAAGAAGCTCTGGATAATCACTTGAATGAGCTTTTCACAATTCTCGGTCCTGCTAAATCAGGTGATCCAATACCCGAAAAACTAATGAATATGTATGAAATGGTAAAACCGGTTTTTTACAACGTTGTTGTGTAAGATGCATAATAACCGAATAAAATTGCCAAAAAAAATACGAAGGCTCGGACTGCGTTATCGCTCGGCCGTTTTTAAGTGGAATGTTAGTGCGCCAAGCGAAGCTTAGTGTACCTTGCAGGGTGAAAGTCGCTGTCCTGTAAAGTTTAACCAACAGACCTCAATCAATTGGCCAGCGGGATTGTTATCTTGCTAGGAAGTCTCGGTATTGTCGGTACAAATGCACTTAGTTTTAGTGTTATCTATTTTCGAAAACCATTACATAAAAAAATTTTGAATATTCTCTTTGTTACTATTTTTTGTTTATGCAACTAGTAACTATATCTCAAATTAATCAAGAAAGTTCGCCCATAAAGCGGAACGTGCCCTGGCAACGCATACACGGGCGAAAAGCTAGCCGACCGCGCATCAGCGTCAAAAATGTTTTTAACGGTTGTAAAAATGCTAAAATAATTGGAATACTGATATTCAATTTTTCCATTGAAAACAGTATATCCTTTAATTGTGTTTCTGTGATCTTTACTTGACAATTCTTTTTCGCTATTGATGCTGGAGGTCAATGCAAGCTTCCATTTTTGAAATAGATTTCTAAAGACATTAAGAAACACCATATGTTTAGGAATGTATATCGCCGGTGCTTTGCAAAAAAAAGTCCGAGTCTTGAAAAATATAATTTCCGACAACGCTAAGCCAATCAAATTTTCGTGTCAATTCAATTTGTACGCCATAGCCAGTTTGAGTAATGTCTGCATTATACAGTGATCCAATTGCATCGTTATCAAAGGAAAACATGTTGTTCAACTTGAAATAATAAATTCCATAATTTACCGTTGAATTGACAAATTGATGAATAAAAGAAAATTGAAACATGTCGATGGATTGAGGCGTAAGGTTTGGGTTGCCTTGATAAAAAGAACTTTCTGCTGGCGAAAACATTAAAAACTATTTTGAAACATTACATGATAGTTCTTCCTGTCTCTATCCATGGCGTTGGCAACATCTTGACTAAAGTCAGAAACTCCGGGGAGAGGTGATAAAACACCGCTATCATCTATGCTAAAATTTCTCCTATTTTGAGTTTGAAACGTAAGCGCAAATTAAACCCCGCCTAGTAATAATTAAACGCAGCCTTTAAACTCTCATTATTCAAATTCCATGGCAATAATGCTTCAATATCTTCTAGTGTTTCTGCCTTAGGTAGCTCTTTAAAAAC
>Ga0316207_10000202_pt1 | contig 118344 bp, 120 predicted proteins | sample 6weekpyrite_MG_FD_204943 | JGI IMG/M metagenome (GOLD analysis project Ga0316207, IMG submission 204943) | Microbial mat bacterial communities from mineral coupon in-situ incubated in ocean water Damariscotta River, Maine, United States -... | ecosystem: Environmental > Aquatic > Marine >...
GTTGAACATTGTTTATGGCATCAATGATAACGAGTACGATCCGGCGATCAATCATCTGCTGACTGCGGCCTCCTGCACCACCAACTGCCTCGCCCCGGTGGTGAAGGTGATGCATGAAAAGGTGGGGATCAAGCATGGCTGCATGACCACCATTCACGACATCACCAACACCCAGACCATCGTCGATAAGGGCCACAAAGATCTGCGCCGCGCCCGTGCCTGCGGTAATTCGCTGATTCCGACCTCCACCGGCTCGGCCAAGGCGATAACCAAAATTTTTCCTGAATTGACGGGCAAGCTGAACGGTCATGCGGTGCGTGTGCCGTTGCTCAACGCCTCGCTCACCGACTTTGTGTTTGAGGCCTCGCGCCCGGTTACTGCCGAAGAGATCAATGGATATTTCAAAGAAGCCGCAGAAGATGAACTAAAGGGCATTCTCGGTTATGAGGAACGCCCGCTGGTGTCGGTGGATTATCTCAATGATCCACGTTCTTCTATTGTCGATGCGCTCTCCACCATGGTCATCAACGAGACGCAAGTGAAAATTTACGCCTGGTACGACAACGAGTGGGGCTATGTCAATCGTATGATGGAGTTGGCGGCCAAGGTGGCGCGGAGTCTTTAGTCATGCCTGAAGGTCTGCGCAATTACCTACTGATTACCGGCGGCTATTGGGCGTTTACCCTCACCGACGGCGCGATCCGCATGTTGGTGGTGCTCTATTTCCACATGCTGGGCTACTCACCCTTTGAAGTGGCGATGCTGTTTCTCTTCTACGAATTCTTCGGCATTGTCACCAACCTGGTGGGCGGCTGGCTGGGAGCGCGTATCGGTCTCAACCTGACCATGCACATCGGCATGGGGATGCAGGTGGTGGCGCTGGGTCTGCTCACCGTGCCTGACGCCTGGCTGTCGGTGCCCTATGTGATGGCCGCCCAGGCCCTGTCCGGCATTGCCAAGGATCTGAACAAGATGTCGGCCAAGGCGGGGGTAAAAATCCTCGTGCCGAAAGAGAACGAGTCGCGCCTGTTCAAGTGGATCGCCCTGCTAACAGGCTCCAAAAATGCGTTGAAAGGGGTGGGTTTTTTTCTCGGCGCGGTGCTGCTTGAGTTTGTCGGATTCCAGGATGCCTTGTTGATACTGGCAGGTGGTTTGCTGCTGGTGCTGGTCATCACCGCCATACTGTTGCCAAGCGGTTTGGGCAAGAGCAAAGCTAAGCCGAAATTTACTCAACTCTTTTCAAACACACCCGCGATTAACTGGCTCTCCGCCGCCCGCTTTTTTCTCTTCGGTGCGCGGGATATCTGGTTTGTCGTGGGGCTACCGGTATTTCTGTTTTCGGTACTCGGTTGGCGTTTTAGTGAGGTGGGGGCGTTCCTCGCGCTGTGGGTGATCGTCTACGGCATCATCCAGTCCTGTGCGCCGATGATCCTGCGCGGTCGCCACCCTAACGAAACCACCGCCAAGGTCTGGGCTTTTGCTTTGATGCTGATCCCCGCAGGTATTGCCCTGGCCTTGCAGCAGGGCATGGAACCGAACCGAGTGATTATCGTGGGGCTGATTGTGTTTGGCGCGGTGTTCGCCATCAATTCGGCTGTGCATTCTTATCTGATTGTTGCCTGGTCTGAGTACGATAAGGTGTCGATGAATGTGGGGTTTTATTACATGGCCAACGCTGGTGGACGATTGACCGGCACTGTGCTTTCTGGCTGGATCTACCAAACTCAGGGGTTAACGGGGTGTTTGTGGTGGTCAGCAGGGTTTATGCTGATGGCTGGGTTGCTATCGTTACAATTAAAGCGTTCTGGGCAAATTACGGGGTGAACCTACAAAACCGGGTAGGGTGATTATGAACTGCGTGCCGGTCTCGTCGGAGGTGGCTAAAATAGTGCCGCTATGAGCCTCAACGATAGATTTAACAATGGCCAAGCCCAGTCCTGCTCCCTCGCCACTACGCTGGCGTGACGGGTCGGTGCGGTAAAAGCGGTCGAACACTTTGGTAAGGTGTTCAGCGGGGATGGGTGTGCCGGGGTTTTGTACCGTAACCAACACATTCGCATCAATGTAACTGAGTTTTATCGTTACGTTGTTATTTGCCGGTGTATGGCGGATGGCATTGGAAAGCAAATTGCTAAGTGCACGGCGTAGCATAAGACGGTCGCCCTGAACGTGGGCATTTCCCTCAAGTACCAATGAAACGTGACGTTCCTCTGCCCAGGCTTCGTAATAATCGAATAGCTTGTGTATCTCGTTTTCCAAATCAATTTCTTCGGCATAGGGTGGTGTAAGGCCGTTATCGGCTTTGGCTAAAAAGAGCATGTCGCCGATCATCTGCGCCATGCGTTCGTACTCTTCCATATTGGAGTAGAGAATTTCCTGATACTCATCTGCATCGCGTGCCTGGGAGAGGGCAACCTGAGTCTGAGTCATTAGATTAGTGACTGGCGTGCGCAGTTCATGGGCGATGTCGGCAGAGAAATTGGAGAGGCGGTTGAAAGCCTCTTCCATGCGCTGAAGCAGTTCATTGAATGATATTGCGAGTTCGGTGAGTTCTGCTGGAACGGTTTCGGGTATGAGGCGGGTGTTCAACTCGCTGGCGCTGATGCGGCTGATCTGGTCAACGATATTGTGCAGTGGCCGATGGCCTTGGCGCACCGCAACCCAGCCCATTATGCCTATTACGGCGATGCTGCATACAACCATTAGCCACAGGGTACGGTGGAACTCTTTCAGGAAATGGAGATGGAAGTCGGTGGCGACGGCGACAATGACGGTGTAAGGACCGTTGTTTTGCCCGGCAACTTGCTGGATAAAAACACGGTAACTATGTTTGGTGTCATTCCACTGTTGTACCAGGCCTTGACGGAGCTTGTTGGGAGCGGGCAGCGGTATCGATAAAAGATCAGGGCCGGGGCTGACGTATAGGTGTTTCTCTGCTGCGGTGCTGACATGCAGCAACGCGCCGTGATGTCCCACCAGGATGTCATCAAAACGTTGTTTGAGGCGTGCTAGATCAGGTTTCGCTTGCAGCGTGGAGAGGGACGCTTTCACCGCTTGGGCAACAACCTTGAGTTCCTTGGTATCTTGCACCTCGAAGTGCTCTTCGATCGACCGCTCGATGATCCAGCCGAAGGCCAGGAGAACCACTGTGGCGACGGTGCCGAACAATAAGGTGAGCCGTAGCGTTAGGGAGGTGGGGCGTCCCATCTATATATTTTCGTCCGGTAGGTCGATCATATAGCCCATACCGCGTACTGTCTGAATTAGTTTGAGATCAAAATTGTCGTCGATCTTGCCGCGCAAGCGGCGTATGGCGACATCAATGACGTTGGTGTCGCTATCGAAGTTCATATCCCAGACCTGAGAGGCAATTAAAGAGCGGGGCAGAACCTCGCCCTGGCGGCGCACCAGCAGTTCCAGTAGGGCGAATTCCTTGGCGGTCAGGTGGATACGTTTGCCGTTGCGACTGGCTCGATGGCGGGCCAGATCCAGCTCCAGATCGGCGACGCTTAAGCTTAATTCTGTGGCGGGGGTTGCGCTGCGGCGCAACAAGGTGCGCACACGCGCCAGCAGTTCAGCGAAGACAAAGGGCTTGACAAGGTAATCATCCGCGCCCAGTTCCAGCCCTTTAACTCGGTCATCAATGCTGTCACGGGCGGTCAGGAATAATACGGGTACCTCTTTACCGGCTTCGCGTAAGGATTTCAGAATGCGCCAGCCATCCACGTCCGGCAGCATCACATCGAGAATCAACAGATCGTAATGGCCTGTCATCGCTAGATGATGGCCATCCAGTCCGTTATGGGACAGGTCAATGACAAAACCAGCTTCGCTCAATCCCAGCTTGAGGTATTCACCGGTTTTAATTTCATCTTCGACAATTAAAAGCTTCATAGTAAAACAGCCTAGTTCAAAACGCCTGTCATAAGTATGACAGCAACATTACAAAATTGTAATGCAAGCGTCACCTTAGCGACAGCGTCCCCTCGCTAATCTTGGGTAACAGGAATACCAGTGGAGTCATTAATTTGTATTTTCGATCTCGATACCGGTCCAACTCGTACATGCGCATGCTGCTGGTATGTGCACTGATTTTGGGTGTGAACACCACGCAGGCAGCGGAGGTGCTATCTTTGAATAAGGCGGTCACCGAAGCATTGGCCGCTAATCCCGGCCTGGCGGCCATTGAAGCGCGGGCCAAGGCCCTGGCCGAGATTCCGGATCAGGCCGAGGCGCTACCCGACCCCAGTTTATCGGTCAATATCGTCAATTTGCCGCTGGATAGTCTCTCTTTCACCCAGGAAGGTATGACGCAATTTCAGGTGGGTATTACCCAGGCGCTACCGTATCCGGGCAAGTTGGCTTTGCGTTCTCAGGCGGCAAGTCATGAGGCCAAAGCGGCTGGGGCTGATCTGGAAGAAAAACGGCTGCAACTGGTGCGTGACGTTAAAACCGTATGGTGGAATCTCTTCTATCTGGATCGGGCATTGGAGGTTATTGCCCACAACCAGATCCTGCTGAAGCAGTTCGTCAATGTTGCCGAGACGCGCTATACGGTTGGCCGGGGCCTGCAACAAGATATTCTGCTGGCGCAATTGGAGTTGTCCAAACTGACTGACAGCGCTATTCGCGTTCAGAATATGCGTGAAAATGAGGGGGTGCGCCTGAATGTGTTGATGGATCACCCCGCAGCCGAAACCATTCAGCTTCCTCCCTCGGTCGATGAGGCACTACTTACCCCTGTGAGTGCGGAGGTGTTGCAGCAACGAGCTGGAGCAGTACGCCCGAGCCTCGCAGCGCAGACCGAGCGTATGGGGGCCGCTCGCAGCCGTGTCGACCTGGCGAAAAAGGATTATGCAGCTGATTTTAAAGTGGGTGCAGTGTACGGCCTGCGTAGCGGCAATAACCCTGATGGCAGTAGTCGGGCCGATTTTGGTTCTGTCATGTTCAGTATGAATCTACCTATCTATACTGGGCGTAAGCAAGATCGCGCCGTTGATCAGCGTAATGCCGAGTGGATGCAGCAAAAGTATCGCCTTCATGATCAACGTAATCAGGTGGCCTCACAAGTACAGCAGGCCATGACCGACTACCAGCGTGCTGGTGAGCAGACGCAACTGTTTCAGCAGCAGATTATTCCCCAGGCACGCCAGACAGTGGACGCAATGCTGGCTGGGTATCAGGTGGGTAAGGTTGATTTTCTCAATCTGATTCGCAGCCAGACTACGCTTTACGACTATGAAACCCAATATTGGAAGGCCTTAAGCGCCGCCAATCAGGCTCTGGCCCGATTGGTTGCCGCTGTTGGCGAGGAGAAGATTTATGAATAAGGCGCTTATCAGCGTGGTGGTTATTGCCGCAATGGGCATCGGGTTCGGTGCAGGCTATTGGTTATCCAGCTCAACCTCACCAGATCCGACGGCTGGGATGCAAAGTCAATCATCTGAACGCAAGGTGCTGTTTTGGCGTAACCCCATGAATCCGGCCACCACCTCACCGGTGTTCATGCAGGACGAGATGGGTATGGATTACATCGCTGTTTATGCAGATGAAGATAAACCTAAAGAGAAAGAGGTGCTCTTCTACCGCAACCCGATGAACCCCGCCATTACCTCACCCGTGTTCATGCAGGATGAAATGGGAATGGATTACATCCCGGTTTATGCCGATGGCGGTGGTGGTGATGAACCTGCTGGTACGGTCACGATTGACCCGGTAACAGTACAAAATATCGGTGTACGCACAGTGATTGCGGAGACCCGCGATCTGTCACGGGCACTCAATGGTTTGGGGCGGGTTGATTTCAACGAGGAACGTCTGGCTCGCTTGCATCCCAAAACTTCCGGTTGGATCGAGGAGTTGAAGATCGATGAGACCGGCAAACGCGTCAGCAAAGACACCATCCTGCTCAGTATCTATTCACCTGAATTAGTGGCCGCACAGCAGGAGTATTTGGTGGCCCTCGATAACTGGGAAACGGTAGGCAACAGCGCGGCTACCCAGATGAAACGCAGTTCCAGGACCATCCTTGACAGCGCCCGTGAACGCCTGCAGTTATTCGACGTGGCCGAGCACCAGATCAAAGAGCTGGAGAAGAATCGCAAGCTCAAGAAACAACTCCATATCCATTCGGCGTTTGAGGGGCGTGTGATGCACATAGGTGCGCGGGAAGGGCAGTACGTCACGCCCAAAGACGAGCTTTATCTCATCGCCGATCTGAGTCGCATCTGGGTCAACGTGGATGTATTTGAAGATGAATTGAGCTGGTTGAAGCTGGGTGATCGTGCCGAAATGCGTGTGCGTGCGCAACCGGGCCGAACCTATGAAGGCAAAATCACCTTTATTCATCCAATATTGAATCGTAAGAGCCGCACGGTGCAGGTGCGCCTGGAGTTCGATAATTCCGATCTGTCACTCAAGCCGGGCATGTTTGCCAATGTCACGCTCTACGTTGACCCACAGCCGGGTGCAGTTGTCGTGCCCAGCGAAGCGATTGTGCGCTCCGGCAGTCGTGAGCAGGTGTTCGTGGTGCGGGCACCGGGCAAGTTTGAACCGCGTGAAGTCACGCTTGGTGTGAGTGCTGGGGGATTGACTCAAATCCTTTCCGGTGTTGAAGCGGGTGAGCAGGTGGTGACCTCCAGCCAGTTTCTGATCGATTCTGAATCTAAACTGCGTGAAGCGACGGCCAAGATGGTGGCAGCGATGGCGGGTGAAAGTATCGACACAGATGTGAGCGATATGGATGACATGGATATGAACGACATGGTGATCGATATGCCCGATGAGGGAGTCAAACCATGATCACCAGCATCATTGATGCCTCCCTTCGCAACCGCTTTCTGATAATCATTGCCACAATGATTATTGTGGCGGCGGGTTTGTGGTCGATGAAAAATACGCCACTGGATGCGATTCCTGATCTGTCAGATGTTCAGGTGATCGTTTTTACCGAGTATCCAGGTCAGGCGCCGCAAGTGGTGGAAGATCAAGTCACCTACCCACTCACCACTGCCATGCTGGCGGTACCCAATGCCAAAGTGGTGCGTGGTTATTCCTTTTTCGGTTTTTCGTTTGTCTATATTATTTTTGACGATGGGACCGACATGTACTGGGCCCGTTCGCGCGTACTGGAGTATCTCAACTATGTCAGCGGTCGTCTGCCGGATGGATTAACACCGTCACTGGGCCCGGATGCCACGGGTGTTGGCTGGGTGTATGAATACGCTTTGGTCGATAAAACGGGCAACACTGACCTGGCCGAACTGCGTTCTATTCAAGACTGGTATTTACGTTATCCCTTGCAGACAGTATCAGGTGTTTCAGAGGTCGCATCGGTTGGTGGTTATGTTAAACAGTATCAGGTCGAAGTGGATCCCAACGCATTGCTGGCCTACAACATTCCGCTGTCGAAAGTGAAGCATGCCATTCAACGTTCTAACAACGATGTTGGCGGCAAGTTGGTGGAAATGGCCGAGACTGAATACATGGTGCGTGGCCTGGGGTACATTCAGTCTATTGATGATCTCAACGTGATTCCAGTTGGCATTGATGACAATGGAACACCAATTCGTTTGCAGGATGTGGCCCATGTGCATTTAGGGCCAGAACTGCGTCGCGGTGCGGTTGAACTCAATGGTGAAGGTGAAGTAGCCGGCGGGGTGGTGATCATGCGTTATGGTGAAAATGCCATGGCGGTAATTGAACGTGTGCGCGCCAAACTGGAGGAGTTAAAACCCGGTTTGCCTGAAGGGGTGGAGATTGTGCCGGTCTACGATCGCGGTGATTTGATTACACGAGCGGTGGATAATCTTAAAGAGAAGTTGTTCGAAGAGATCATTGTCGTCAGTATCATTTGCATTCTTTTTTTGCTCCATGCCCGTTCAGCATTGGTGGCGATTATCTCGTTACCCATCGGTATCCTGCTCGCTTTTATTATCATGCATTGGCAGGGCATTAATGCCAACATTATGTCCCTGGGGGGGATTGCGATTGCGATTGGTGCGATGGTGGATGGCGCGATCGTAATGATCGAAAATGCCCACAAACACCTGGAGAAAATGGTTAAAGATAAAGGCCGAGAGCTGACCTCCTCAGAACGCTGGCAAGCCATCACCGAAGCATCCCGGGAAGTCGGCCCGGCGCTGTTTTTTTCACTACTGATTATCACGGTTTCCTTTCTGCCAGTGTTTACCCTGCAAGCGCAGGAGGGGCGACTATTCGCGCCACTCGCGTTTACCAAGACTTACGCCATGGCCGCGGCAGCAATTTTGGCGATTACCTTAGTGCCTGTGCTTATGGGTTATTTTATTCGCGGCAAAATTCCGGCTGAAGCCAAAAATCCGGTCAATCGTTTTCTTCATTTTATTCATGTACCGACCCTGAATTTCGCTATCCGTTGGCGCTGGTTGACACTGGGACTGGCGCTGACATTACTGGCGGTGACATTTTACCCGCTCAGTAAACTGGGTAGTGAATTTATGCCGCCGCTAAATGAAGGTGACATTCTCTATATGCCCACGACCTATCCAGGGATTTCTATCACTAAGGCTAAGGAACTTTTGCAGCAGACGGACAAGATCATTAAAACTTTTCCCGAGGTGCGGAGTGTTTTCGGCAAGGTGGGGCGGGCCGAAACCGCCACCGACCCGGCACCGCTGGCGATGCTCGAAACCACTATTCGACTGAAACCCAAGGACGAATGGCCTGATCCGGGCAAAACAGTTAAAGAGCTAATGGACGAAATGGATGCGGCGATTAAATTTCCCGGTTTGGCCAACGCCTGGACCATGCCGATCAAGACCCGCATCGATATGCTCTCCACCGGCATCAAGACGCCTATCGGTATCAAGGTTAGTGGTCCTGATTTGAAGGTATTAGAAACGGTGGGCGCTGATATCGAGCAGGCCTTGAAACAACTGCCCGATACGCTCTCCGCCTTTGCGGATAAAGCCGCCGGTGGTTATTACCTGGATTTTGATATTAACCGCGAAGAGGCTTCCCGTTACGGGCTCACAACAGGCGATGTTCAAGATGTTATCCAGAGTGCCATCGGCGGCATGAACATCACCCAGACCGTTGAGGGACTCGAGCGTTATCCCATCAACTTGCGTTATCCCCGCGAGCTGCGCGATAACCTCGACAGCCTGAAACGTGTGTTAATTCCCACGCCTACTGGCGCGCAAATTCCGCTGTCGCTGGTGGCGGATCTGCAACTGCGTCGTGGCCCACCGGGGATCAAAAGCGAAAATGCCCGCCCCAATGCCTGGGTCTACGTGGATATCAAAACCTCTGACATCGGTGGTTATGTAGCCCAGGCGAAACAAGTGGTCGCCAGCCAGGTCAAAATCCCGGCCGGTTACAACCTCGTCTGGTCAGGTCAGTTCGAATACATGGAACGGGCAGCCGAGCGCTTGCGCATCGTCGTGCCCGCCACCTTACTGGTGATTTTTTTGCTGCTTTACTTCAACTTCCGCAACATCACTGCACCGCTGGTAGTGATGCTTTCTATCCCGTTTGGGTTGATCGGCGGTTTTTGGCTGATCTATTTGTTGGGCTTCAATCTCTCTGTTGCTGTGGTGGTGGGTTTTATCGCCCTGGCAGGCGTGGCGGCGGAGATTGGGGTTCTGGTGCTCACCTTCATTGATCAAGAGATAGCCAAGCGTCGCAAGGAAAAAGGGGAGTATTTTGATGCGGCTGAAATTATGGCCGCTGTACACCACGGTACATCAGCACGTGTTCGCCCAATTGTCATGACGGCGACTGCCATCATCGCTGGCCTGTTGCCCATTATGTGGAGCAGTGGCACGGGTTCTGAAGTGATGCAACGCATCGCTGCTCCGATGGTGGGCGGCATGGTCACGGTCACGATTCTCTGCCTACTGGTGTTACCGGTGATCTATGGCTTGATTCTGCAAGTACAGGAAAGATTTAAACAGCAAGAGTTGGCTTCGAAAAACGGGTTGAGCGAAGGAAAAACTCCAGCACTTGAAAATCGAATCCAAAGCAAGGAGTAAGTAATGAAAAAAGCAAAGCAACCTCTATGTGCGATTACATTCGCCGATAGAGGTCGATGGTTACGACGTGAGCTTTCATGTGATGAAGGCCAAATCTGAAACACCCTAAAGAGCCTCTGATTAATTCATGAACGAAGGCGATGAGTCCATTTGAGAATTAATCAGAGGTTTCCTAATTCATATCAGCTACCAGAAAAATGTAATGAACATTACACAGTTGTAATTTATTAGTCATCCTGGTGTCAGCTCCTTCCGTTTATTGTTTGAACGGCTCAGTCAGAAGATCTGGCTGAGGTCGAAAACATTATTAGGTTGAAGGAGTAAGTATGCAGTTTTTCGCGCAATATTCAGTGAGAATTTTCTTTCCTGTAACGGCGCTGTTGGTGGTGGTCTTGTTAACACCCATTGCAGTAACGATCTCATCACAAGATGGTCTTTCAGCGTTATGAATATCTTGATCTTATGTACCTCGGGCGATCTAGATGGACTGGAACTTTATGCCGAACGTGAGCTGCGGTCGTTACAGGAATTGGGGCATACCTGTTATTTTGCAGTGCAGAAAAAAGGACAGTGGGCCAGACGTCTTAGGATCAGCAGAGAGCGGTGTCTGTTTGTATGGCCACACTGGAAAGTCCTGCCGTTAGTAACGGCAACGAAGCTAGCGCGTTATATCGATGCCAACGAAATCGATCTTATTCATACCCACTGGAGCAAAGATATTGCCCTCGCGGTATTAGCTAAATCCCTCTCGAGACGCCGGCCTAAGCTGGTTTACAGTCTGCATATGGGCATTAGCCGGTCTAAAAAAGATCTATACCATCGCTTCTTTTACAGCAGAATAGACCACGTACTGGTGGTGAGCAGGCAGGTGGAGAAAGCAGCTTATGATTACCTCCCATTGACACCCAATCGAATAAGCCTTCTTTATTTAGGTGTTCCTGCAACGGATAAATCAGAGCAACTAAAAAATAGCACATTGTTACCTGATCAATTTGTGGGGCACCCATTTCGCATTGGCATGTTCGGACGAATCGAACATGGAAAGGGTCAGCATCTACTCATTGAGGCCATGGCGGAACTGGTTAACGATGGCTTTGAGGGTGGTGCCATGATTACAGGACATGTCATGGATGAACACTATTTTAATCAACTAAAAAAGTCTGTTGATGATGCGGAAATTTCAGACAATATTTCATTTGAGGGTTTCATAGGGCATCCTTTATTGGCGATGTCTTGCTGTGATGTTGTCGTTTTACTCACTTACTGTGAAACATTTGGCTTAGTACTTGTTGAAGCCATGCGGCAAGGTGTTGCCGTTATTGGTACCAATGCTGGTGGTGTGCCAGAAATTATTACAGATAACCAAACGGGTTTGCTTATTCCGCCCGGTGATTCAAGCGCCTTGGCGAAGAGCCTGCGCCGTTTGTATGAGAATGAAACGCTGAGGCTACAGCTGGCAAATAATGGAAAACTAAAAGCAGATGAGGTATTTGACGAGGATGTACATTTTCATAAATTAAATAACATTCTTCTGGAAGTATGCGAACGATCCTGTATCACTAATCGATTTCAATTGGAAAAAAAATAAATTGAAAACGCTTGTACTGATTCCAGCGCGCTATGGCTCGACTCGACTACCTGGGAAACCATTAAAAAGTGATACCGGATACCCGCTTATTCAGCACGTCTATGAGCAGGTTAAAAAGTCAACATTAGTGAGTGATATTGTCGTGGTGACCGATGATGAACGAATAAAAAAAATTGTAACTTCTTTCGGTGGGAACTGTGAAATGACTTCTGTTAGGCACGAAAGTGGATCAGATCGAATAGCGGAAGTGGTCGGGAAATTGTCAGGTGAATATGACGTTGTCGTGAATGTTCAGGGTGACGAACCCGAGTTGGATCCTAAGGCAATTGATCTAGTGGCCAGGATGCAGTACGAAACATCCCCATTTATGAGCACTCTAGCCTGTAGGTTTTCTGCTGGAACCCAGGCGGGGGCCGGTACGCCCTTAGACCCTGCGTGCGTGAAAGTAATTTTAGGAAAAAAATTGACTAATGTCTCTTCCGATATTGAGGCATACAAAGCAATTTATTTCTCACGCAGCCTGATTCCACACCTCAGGTCAAACGATGGAAAACCTGCACGTAATGAAGAGTTTTTTATGCATATCGGTGTCTATGCTTATTCGAAAGATTCATTATTAGCGTTCACAAAACTTGAAAAATCTCACCTCGAGTCAATAGAACAGCTAGAACAGCTTCGGGTAATAGAAAACTATCTTAGTGTGCATGTGGGAATAGTTGAGCATGCGATGCCGGGGGTTGATACCCCAGATGACTATCAGGCATTTGTAAAACGCTGGAATGGTAAGGCTGGATACGGTTAGCACTGAATTTTTCTTCAATAAAAGAGCAGGTAGATGATCTACGAAATCTGGGAAAGTTGGCGTGCGGTAATGATATTCATTGCATTCAGGGAATTAGGAAATGGGTAAAGAGTCAGAAATCTATCAACAGGAGGAAATCATGAAAAAGAAAAAATGTAGCGTAATGGCCTGGGTCTTCATTGGCATGCTGGGGCTGGTCTCGCCGCTGCATGCGTCGGGCGACCATAACGATGGCCACTCACATGGTCACAATGAGGATATTCCGGATGGCATGTTTCTGAAAAAAAAGGAGATCGATGGCTACAACGTTAGCTTTCATATTATGAAAGCCAAGCCGGGTAAGAAGATGGGCGGCAGTCATGATTTCATGATCAAAGTGGAGAAGGACGGCAAGGCGCTGACCAATATCATCATGAACACCAAGGTGGTTCACCCCGATGGTCAATCAGAAACAAAAAAGACGATGAAGATGGGTGACTGGTTGATGGCTGGTTATGATCTGGGGCACCCAGGAAAACACCAGATGATGATTCTGTTCAAAACAGCGGATGGCAAAAAGCATAAAGGTGGCGTCTATTACTCAAGTAAGTAGACGGGATGAATGAGGGGGCTGTGGCGGTCGACGGTTATTCTTATTTCAAACTAGTGGGTTAAGCTTGATTACATTGAGAAAGAGATAGTTATGAAAACAGAAAAACAGATGTTAGCTTCTGAGGAAACGCCCTGGGGTACACTTGAAGTATGGCAGGATGGCAGCGTACGTTACCTGTATATTCAAGATAAGCTTGCGATACAAAGCCAGTTAGATATGCAGCAAAAAGAAAAATTACTTCTACCGCACACCCGTACAATGATGAGTTTCTTACTCTTTAAGCCTGAACCTCAATCCGTTTTGCTTTTTGGGTTAGGTGGGGGTGGCATTATTCACTTTCTTTGTCATTGGTTTCCTGAGCTCAAAATAGTGGCCGTGGATATTAATGAAAAAGTAGTGGACATTGGAAAAAAATACTTTTCTCTCTCAGCAACGCCACTGGTCAGTATTGAGATTGCCGATGCCGCTACTTATATAAAAAATTCTAAACAAGAAAATATCAACGTGATTCTTGTTGATGTCCATAATGGAGATTGTTTGCCTGACTTCTTGTATGACCATGCTTTTATGGCGCAGTGTTTTCATGCTTTATCATCTGGAGGTGTGTTAGTCATCAATGTACTAGTCAATAATGAGCAGGACTTTACTGATATCTTGATAGCACTGCGAGAGATTTTTATAGATGTTAGCTTATGTATGGCATTTAAAAACCAGCGAAACATATTGTTGTTTGCGTTTAAAACGCCAGGTGTATTGGATATAAATCAACTACGGGCCAGGGCAAGCCAGTGCCAAAAAAAGTACGGTATTGAATTTGAAGAATTTATTGATGGCATCATCAAGGTCGATGAGAAGTCCTAAACAAGCAGAACATTAAAGTTTTTATAGACCATCAGGCCTGTTATGCAATGTATGCATTACAAAATTGTAATGCTCGCGTCACCTCACGGACAGGGGGCGCTTGCTAATATGATAATTGTACAACTGCTGCGCAGTAGATGGTGCGGCAACAGATCTCCTTCACTCAAATATTAGTAGTAAATGCAGGAAAGGGAAAGAACCAGAGGAGGATTCATACTAATGATTACAGCATCTGTTACTACATCGGAAAACCATAAATTCCCCTGGTATGTAAAACTCTTTTTCTGGAATCAGAAGCGCAAGTATGGCGTGACTCTGGAACCGGCACGACTGTGGGGACGGTCACCCAGGGTCTTTGCGACGCTGGCCTTACTCTACGGTGCCTTTGATCGTGGTTCCTCGCCACTGGAGCCGACATTGCGTACTCTGGTGACGGTGCGAGTCTCACAAATCAACTGGTGTCCCTTCTGTGTCGACATCAACTCCGCCACCGCGTTGAGACGTGGTGTCAGCGACGAAAAGTTGATTTCCATTATCGACTACGCAAGCAGTGATCTCTACAGCGACAAAGAGAAGGCGGTCCTCGCCTACGCCGAGGCGGTGACCTACAGCGAGCGACAACCCAGTGATGCACAGATCAAGGCGCTACGCTGCTACTTCGATGATGACGCCATTATCGAACTCACCGGGTTGATTGGCTTCCAGAACATGTCGAGTAAATTCAACGCTGCACTAGGCGTTAAGCCACAGGGGTTTTGCTCGATTGCCCCGCAGCCTGGAATGGAGAAACAGCAAGAGGAGGTGCGTCATGATGCAGCTTAGTGACACTTGTCCGGTGTGTGGCATGGCAGTGGAAGCTGAGGTGGCCACAGTGGAGCATCATAAAATGTATTTCCATTTTTGCTCTGAGCAATGTCGTGAAACGTTTATTGCCCATCCGAGTCTCTACAGTGCGAAAGTAGGAAAGGAACGAAGCGAAATTCTTAAGCGGCGAAGCATGCGGCTGATGGAACCACTGGAACACGAGATCACTGAACTGCTTATTCCTTATCTATCAGAAATGATGGGCGTCAAGGAAATAGTAGTCGAGGGTGACAAGGTACATATTACCTATGACCTGCTACAGGTAACCGAGGATCAGATTGAAACGGCGCTGGTCGAGGTTGGCGTTCAACTTGGCGGTAGTTGGATAGAACGCTTGCGCCGTGGCTGGGTGCACGATAGCGAAGAGATCGAACTGGATAACCTGGCTGCGCCACCTGAGCTTCTCCCAAACCGCGCACCACCTGGAGCTGGGCGAAAATGGAGGTAACGAGATGAGCTATCGAAAAGTAACCGCCATTATCCGGCGCGATGTACTGGAAAAGGTAGAACGCCAGTTACAGGAAATGGGCGTTCGAGGCATCAGCGTGACCAGGGTCAAAGGCTATGGCGAGTACATGAACTTTTATTCCGGGGACTGGATGGTCAGTCACGCGCGGATCGAAATATTTGCTGATGAGACTAAGGCGGACGTCATTGCCCGCGCCATCATGAAAGCGGCTCATGTAGGGCTAGAAGGCGATGGCATTGTCGCCATACTGCCGGTGGAAAAGCTCTATCGAATACGGACCCGCTCTGAAGCGACCGTGGATGAAATTTGACCCTTTTTTATAGCATTCGAATTAGTATAAGGAACTTTTTATGCCCGAAATAATTCCCAATCTACACCCAGTCTTTGTTCACTTTACAGTGGCGTTACTATCCATTTCAGTGGGCCTGTTTCTGGTTCTGGCGCTGCTACAGGGTCGTTTGCCGGAAAGCCTGCACACGCAGTGGCATACGGTGGCGCGTTGGAACCTGTGGCTGGGTGCGGCGATTACGCTGATTACCGGCATTGCGGGTCTCTATGCCTACAACACGGTGGCTCACGATACCCCTTCCCATGCGGCGATGACCGATCACCGCAACTGGGCCGTTGCGACCATCATCCTTTTTACGGGACTGGCTGCTTGGTCGATTGCACGCACCCGCGCAACGAAACCTCATGGGCGGCTGTTTGTGATCGTGCTGGTGATTGCCGGGGTCGTACTGCTTTCAACGGCATGGCGCGGTGGTGAGGTGGTTTATCGCTATGGCGTGGGTGTGATGTCGCTGCCGAAAGCGGAAGGTGAAGGGCATGACCATGCGCACGCTGACGGTAATGATCACGGTAGCGATACCACGGCTGGGGTTGCAGAGAGTGGCCACGATGATCACGGTGAAAAAGGTCATCATGATGAGATGGAAATGGATTTTAGCAATATGGATTCAATGAAGAATGATGACGGTCATGATCATGCGCATTGATGATTGGTGTTATTAAGGCACTCTGCGAAATCGACTGCCATCAAGGTTGTGAAGAAGCGATATATGACGCGTCAGTTGAAAGAGATGTCAAGGTACTGGAGCAGCGCGTGGACATGATTCTACAGATGCTGGAATAGACGACCGAGAGTATTTCGGAACAAACGCAGTGCAACAAACCAATTCATTGTTGTTGTATTAACGAGCGGAGGTTGTGATGCCACATGACATGATGAATACGGTACATGAAATGGGAATGCCTGGCAGCCATCACTGGCTGTTCTGGGTAGTGGTAGCAGCAGTGTTTGGGTTGTTACTCTTTTTGCTTTGGCGGTTTGGCATATCACGCGACAAGCGTTCGCGCTGAAATGACTTCAATTGACTGTAGGCGATTAACAACCAGGCAGTAGAAAGGTAAAGGAGAAAACGACTATGAATAGGATCGGCGTTGTCTTTGTAGTGCTCTCGCTGATGTCGCCGACCGTGATGGCGGGGAAAATGATGTATGTCCCAACCGGAAACGCGAACGACATTGTGATCATCGATCTGGAAACGGATAAAATCGTAGGGCGTATCGATGAGCTGGAAAATGCTCATGGCCTGGCCAGTTCCCCCAACAGTGACTATCTGGTTGCGGGTAGCATGAAACCGTTGGAAGGTGATATGCCATCGAGTCCCGAAAAGCCAACGGCGGTCGATGAGGCAGAACATGCGGCCCATCACGCGGGGGGGAATGGTGACACGCCATCGCCTGTTAGCGAAAGTTATCTCTCTATTGTTCACCCGAAACAGGGTCATGTCATGCGTCGTGTCGCCGTGCGCAGCCTTACCCACCATACTGCTGTGTCGCCCGATGGCAGGCATGCGGTGGCTGTTCATTCAGGGGCTGGTGGCATATCGGTGGTCGATCTCGACAAGATGGTTGTGATCAAGTCGATCGATACCGGGCAATGGCCGAACTATGCCGTGTTTACCAAAGATGGTGATCGCCTGTATGTCTCTAATGCGGGAGCGAACATCATCAGTGAAATTGATGTCCACGACTGGAAAGTAGTGCGCGAACTCAAGACAGGCAAGGAGCCGGAACACATGGTGCTCGATATTCACGGTCGTATGCTCTATACCGCTAACAAAAGTGATGCTTCCGTATCAGCTATCGATCTTGTCAGTGGCAAAATCAATCAAACTTACGCCGTAGGTAAAGAACCACACGGCATCGATGTCTCCGATGATGGGCGCTGGTTGTTTGTGGTGAGTAAAAATGAAGGGCGGATTACGCGGGTCGACCTCGCCAGTGGCGCGAGTAAAACTGCTGTGTTGACCCCCGCACCCTATCATCTATCCTACATAAAAGATCTCAACAAGCTCTATGTCTCCAGTCGTAAGGAGGTGAAAATATGGGTGATTGATCCAGTGACGCTGGCGGTGAAAGACACCATCGCCTTAGAACAAGGGGTCGCACATCAAATGGTAATTCGTGATGAGTAATACGATCTGAAAAAATGGTTGACCTGTGTGCAGCACCTGGGATTTACACTTGGGCTAACTTGAAGATAAACGGTTCGACAATGTGATGAGGAATGAGATGTTAACGGTCAGTCAGTTGTCAAAGGCGGCACAAGCTACCGCGGATGCGATACGCCACTACGTGCGTATTGGTCTGTTAACACCATCACGTGATCCTGTTAACGGCTACAAGCTATTTAGCGATGATGACATTAAAAAAGTGAAGTTCATCCGCCAGGCCAAAGGACTTGGTTTTACGTTGAACGATATTCAAACCATTTTCAATCATAGCAATGATGGACGATCACCCTGTCCGGCGGTGCGAGACATGATTCGACAGCGCATTGATGGTAACAGGAGTAAGCTGGCTGAATTGAACAGTCTGCAACAACGGATGGACGATGCCCTTGGGAAGTGGGAATCGATGCCGGATGGCGAGCCTGATAGAGAAGCGATCTGCCATTTGATTGAGTCGATAATTTGATGAATAAACCAAAAAGGAGATGCAATATGAAAACTAGATTACTTGCGGGAGCGACAGTTGTTCTTGTCATGCTATCAAGCACAGCATTTGCAGACAGCGACCATCATAAAGATGATGGTTCAAGTCAGGCGATGCCAGGCATGATGATGTCGGGTGGCATGCCCATGATGAACATGGACGCGATGCATGAACACATGACCAAAATGCAAAAAACTATGGAACAGATTCAGGGCGCTGGCGATGCCAAGGCACGGCAAGATCTCATGCAGCAACACATGAAAGAGATGCAAGAGGGCATGGGTATGATGCAAGGCATGATGAGTGACAATATGCCTAAAAAAATGATGGGCCAGATGGGAGGGGAACACAAGATGCCGGGCAAAATAAAAGGGCCAGGGCCTAGGGCGATGATGGATGATGATGCGATGGAAAATTCAGAAACTCTGACGAAACGCCACAACATGATGAAACAGCGCATGGATATGATGCAGGGCATGATGGGCCAGATGATGGAGCACATGATGCAGCAACAGAAAATGGGTATGGGAAACAAATAGCGTTTGCTGGTGATTCTACTCCCCCTCTTCATTGGGGGCGTTCTTTTAAGATTAGGGGGCAAGATATGAAAATCGATCCGGTTTGCGGTATGGCGGTGTCGGAAGATAAGGGGCTCCGTGTGGATCACGCAGGGGAAACCTACCACTTTTGCAGCGAGCACTGCCTGGATAAGTTCGAGGCCGCCCCCACTCAATATATACAAACCGGGTCACTTCAACGTGAATCGCTTAAGGATCCGGTGTGTGGCATGCCGGTCACGGAAGCGTCGGAACACCATACTGAACATGAGGAAAAAACCTACTATTTTTGTAGTGAAGGTTGCCTGAATAAGTTTTTGGTTTCCCCCGCTCAATATCTGGTGAAAGATAAGAGTGAAGAGGGCGGCTGTTGTAGTAGTAAAAAAGCCACGGCACCTGAGGCAGAGAAAAAAACGCACAGCTGTTGCGGTGGCAAAAATAACGGCCATCACGCCACAAAAAAATCAAATCAGACGGTGGATGAATCTGCAATCTACACCTGCCCCATGCACCCTGAAGTCGAGCAGCAAGGGCCAGGCAGTTGTCCCAAGTGCGGCATGGCGTTGGAACCGAAAGATATTTCCTTATCGACTACAAAAACCGAATACACCTGCCCGATGCACCCGGAGATCGTTCAGGACCACCCCGGCAGTTGCCCCAAGTGTGGCATGGCACTGGAGCCGCGCACGGTAGAGGCGCAGGAAGATACCAGTGAACTGGACGACATGACACGCCGCTTCTGGGTGAGCGCGCTGCTTGCAATTCCGATATTTTTCAGCGCGATGGCGGCGGAGTTCTGGCCTGAAGCGATCAATGGTTTGATTGCACCCGCCACGCGCCAATGGGCCGAACTTGTTTTGTCCGCCCCGGTGGTGTGGTGGGGTGGCTGGGTCTTCTTTCAGCGCGGCTGGCAGTCCATCGTCACCCGCCATCTCAATATGTTCACCTTGATTGCGATCGGCGTTGGCATCGCGTGGATCTATAGCTTGATCGCCGTGTTGTTGCCGGGCATCTTTCCGCCCGCCGTCTTCAGTGAGGCGGGGGTGGTACCGGTCTATTTCGAAGCCGCCGCCGTGATCACCGCACTCGTTCTGTTGGGGCAGGTGATGGAGTTGCGCGCTCGCAGCCAGACCAATGCCGCGATCAAATTGTTACTCGGCCTGGCGCCGAAAACAGCGCGTATCGTGCGTGAAGATGGTAGCGAAGAAGATATTCCACTGGAACATGTGCAGCCTGGAGATCGCTTGCGTATTCGTCCTGGCGAGAAGGTACCGGTGGATGGCGAGGTGATCGATGGCGAAAGCAATGTCGACGAATCGATGGTCACCGGTGAGCCGATTCCCGTCGCCAAGACCGCAGGTGAAAAGGTGATTGGCGCCACCGTCAACGGCACCGGCGGCCTGTTGATGCGTGCCGACAGGGTGGGGGCTGATACGCTGTTGGCACAGATCGTCAAGATGGTGGCCGAGGCGCAACGTTCTCGCGCACCGATTCAAAAACTGGTGGATATCGTTGCTGGCTATTTTGTGCCGGCAGTGGTCGTCATCGCCGTCATTACCTTCATCGTCTGGAGCGTGTGGGGGCCGGAACCCGCCATCGCTTATGCCGTGATCAACGCGGTGGCGGTACTGATCATCGCCTGCCCCTGTGCGCTGGGACTCGCGACACCGATGTCGATCATGGTCGGCACCGGTAAGGGGGCGATGATGGGTGTGTTGATAAAAAACGCCGAAGCACTGGAGATCATGCAGAAGGTAGATACGCTGGTGGTAGACAAAACCGGCACCCTCACCGAAGGCAAACCGAAGCTGGTCTCGGTGGTGGCCTGCGAGGGTTTTCATGAAAACGACAACCTGCGCCTTGCCGCGAGTTTGGAGCGCGCCAGCGAACATCCATTGGCTGAAGCGATTGTGCAGGGTGCCGAAGCGAGAGGCGTTGAACTGACGCAGGCCGATAACTTTCAGTCGGTTACCGGCAAAGGCGTCACCGGTATCGTTGATGGCCGTAAGGTAGCACTGGGTAATTTAAAACTGTTACAGGGTCTCGGCATTGATGCCGGTGATCTACCACAACAAGCGGATAGTCAGCGCGCCGAAGGTCAGACCGTGATGCTGTTGGCGATCGAAGGCAAGGCCGCCGGACTGATCGGTGTCGCCGATCCGATCAAAGAGACCACACCCGAGGCGATTCGTGATCTACATAGCGAGGGCATCCGGGTGGTGATGCTCACCGGCGATAGCCGCAAGACCGCCGAAGCGGTGGCCGCCAAACTGGACATTGATCAGGTGCAGGCCGAGGTGTTGCCGGAGCAGAAGGCTGAGGTCGTCAAACAGCTCCAGGCTGAAGGCCGCATCGTTGCGATGGCCGGCGACGGTATCAACGATGCCCCGGCACTGGCGCAGGCGCATGTCGGTGTGGCGATGGGCACCGGTACCGATGTCGCAATGGAGAGTGCCGGAGTGACCCTGGTCAAAGGTGACCTGCGTGGCATCGTGCGTGCCCGCCGTTTAAGCCGCGCGACTATGCGTAATATTCGTCAAAATCTATTTTTTGCCTTTATCTACAACGCTGCTGGTGTGCCGATTGCGGCCGGGGTGCTCTATCCTACTTTTGGTCTACTGCTCTCACCGATGATCGCGGCAGCGGCGATGAGTTTTAGTTCGGTGTCAGTGATTACTAACGCTTTACGTCTACGGCGGGTTTCGCTTTAAGGGTTTTATCTATTCGTGAGCATCAGGAGGCGTTAGCCATGGAACATCGTTGTAGCGACCGTAAGAAAGTATTACTGGATGTTGTCGTTCGTAATCGAAGGGGGCTGATTCAGCAGGGTAAGGCCCGGGACTTCAGTCGCGAAGGCATGTATGTCCAGATTGCCTCTCAGGATATCAGAAAAGGCGGGATGCTGGACATAGAGCTATCTAATGAGTGCTGTTTTCGGGGGTGGGTGGCACATACTGATGACAATGGCTTCGGTGTCTTATTCATTTCACCTACTAGCGATGAGATAGATAAGGCCTGCTCAGCCGCGAAGTAAAGAGAAAAGGAGATGTAGTAAATGCATGATGATATCAAATATGCCTATGGTATGTGGATAGTGGCGGCCTTTAACATCTGTCTGTTCCTTGCATCAGCGATGGGTACCATTGTGAGTGGTAGTTGCAAAGAGGGGGCTGGGGATTGAGTTTTTACGAAGAAGCGAAAGAGGGTGTTGCAATGTGTTGCAGCTGACGCAAAGTGTCAGAGGATGAGCCTCAAAAAACAGATTGGCATGTGTTTGCTTGCGATGGTGGTGCTTGCGGTTCTGGGGTTTGTATGGTCGGACGCATGGCTGGTCACGGTAGTGTTTATTGTATTGAGTCTTATGCGTCTTTCAGGTGCTTTGTACATCTGGTGGACTGCGCGTCGGATCGACAAGTTGCTGGAGCACGTCGGCGTAGACGAAACAGCAAATGAAAAAACCGAGACGGAAAAGCGCAATGGGACAAGGGTTTGAATTTTCAATATGAAGGAGATGCAATAAATGCATGGTGATGGCGGATATTCCTACGGGATGTGGATAGTGGCGGCTTTTAATATCGGTATTTTTCTTTTTTTCATCCTGAGCTTTCTCAAGCCGCGAGGCAGTCAGGAGTGGCGCAGCATGGGGGTGGTAACCGCCTTCCTGGTCGCTCTCTTTGCCGAAATGTACGGTTTTCCATTGACGATCTATCTGCTCACCGGCTGGTTGGGCGACGCCTACCCGGTATTACAGCCCTTTAGCCATAAGTTCGGTCATCTTTGGGTTGTGGTGTTTGGTGGCTCCACGCTGGCCTGGGCGATTGTGATGGGGCTGAGTCTGTTGTTGATGCTGATGGGCTACCTGCTGCTCTCCAAAGGGTGGACGCAGATCCACGCTGCGCGTGGTGGTCTGGTCACCGATGGCATCTACGCCTACGCCCGTCATCCACAATACACGGGGCTGTTTCTTGTCATCATCGGTTTTCTGGTGCAATGGCCCACACTGCTCACGGTGATTATGGCCCCCATTCTTCTCTTTGCCTATGTGCATCTTGCCAGGGTTGAAGAACGACGCGCTGAAGCGGAGTTTGGTGGGGCGTACAACGAGTACGTGTGCAAAACACCGGCCTTTTTTCCACCATTGAATAGATGGAAGGAATTTCTAACGGTAGAGGTTAAGGATGATGAAGTGCAATAGCCAGCCACTGATAGGACTTGTTCAACCGACATCCACTACTGGAGGTGACATATGGAAGGTTTAGGTTCATTTTTACTCTTTGCAGTATTGTTCTACGTCATGATGCGCTACGGCTGCGGTGCCCACATGATGCATGGCCACGGTGGCCACGATCACGCCCATGGCGACAACAAGGAGACGAAACATATCGATCCTGTTTGTGATATGGAGGTTAAGGTGGAGCAGGGCTACGGCAAGATGTATCAGGGCTCACTCTACCGCTTCTGTTCGAAAAACTGTCTCGATAAGTTCGACGCGAATCCTGAGCATTATCTCAATAAGGAACGAGGAGAGATCCAATGACATGTTGCCACCATCGACAGGGTATTTCTTTGTTAGGCGTAGGCCACGCTACTAGTCTGACGCTGGCGATCAGTTTTACGCTCTGTGTCGTTTTTGACCTGATTTTTCCCGATCATGCCATGTATGAAACCTGGCAGAAACTGCTGCCGGGCTTTGAGTGGATCAGTTGGAAAAGCTTTTTTCTAGGGTTGGTCGAGGCCTACGGCTACGGCTGGTTTTTTGCCCTGATCTGGGTGCCGATCTACAACTTCGTTACGCTGCGAGGAAAACATTGAGATGGATAACGCTAAAATGAAAACTAGTTGAACCTGATTGAATCCGTATCTTTATCAATAAAAGGGAGAAACCGTATGGTCATCACAAGGAATATTAAAGCGCTGCTCTTTATCCCATTGTTATTTGTCCCAGCACTATCGGTGTTTGCCAGTGAGTCACCGGATGCGCAACAGCTTTTTGAAAAAAAGTGCTCGTTATGTCACTCCATGGATAAAAGAAAGCTAGGACCAGCAGTCAACACCATGAGTCACGAGGCAGAGACTCTGCGTCAGGCTATCACAAAAGGCAGAAATTCAATGCCTGGTTATAAAGGCAAACTAACGCGTGTTGAGATAGACGCACTCGTAGATTATCTGTTATCGAACCAACAATAAAAATTGAAACAGAGTCATGAACAAAAAACATCAAACAGAGACATGCCCGGTCATCCGGCCGCGCCGTTTTTATGACTGCACTCTCAATGAGAAGCTATTGTATACCTCATTTCTGTTGCTGGCAGGGGTGGCATACTTAATGGCTCTGACTTATCTCTATACCAGTTTAGACGGCATTGATGGGCAGGCCGGTCTGTCGGTGGAGGATGTCGCTGAGAACTACTACGGCAACCGCAGCGGTACACGACTGGAGTCAGCACTGCGAGGCCCCATGGCGGGTTACATTGAGACCGAACATCGTAATCATATTGTTGAGTGGTTGAAATCAGGTGCTCCTGAAGCGGATTATGAGCGAATCATAAAGCCTATGCTCGATGACCGTTGTGTCGTTTGCCACAGTGCTTCGTCCGGATTAGATATTCCAGGACTGTCCAGTTACGATGGTGTAAAACAGATGGCCAATATCGACACCGGCGTCTCGCTTCACAGTCTGATGAAGGTGTCGCATATCCACCTGTTCGGTATCGCACTAGTCGCGCTGGCGATTGGCATGGTGTTTCGCTTTGCCCTGTTACCGGCCTGGTTTCAACATACGCTAACACTGTTGCCATTTATCGCAATTTTCACCGACATCGCGGCCTGGTTTCTAACCAAGTGGGATCCGGTCTATGCCTACACTGTGGTGGCTGCCGGTGGTTTGTTGGGTTTGGCATGGGCACTGCAGATCCTCATCTCTCTTTACCAGATCTGGTTTTTACGTTGTCGTGCGGAAGCTCTAGAGGATGACTAATACAAGAAGAATTGTTGACTGATCTAATGGCAGCTTGAACGCAGATTTTTATTGATATTGACACCTGGTTAAAGAGGGTTGTATATGGAAAATCATTCGCAGCATAATAAATCATCGCAGTACAAAAAAAACAGCCTGACACTGGTGGGTGCTGTGTCGATGGGCACCGGGGTGATGATCGGTGCAGGCATACTCGCATTGACAGGCCAGATTGCGGAACTTGCGGGTTCGCTGTTCCCGCTCGCTTTTCTTGCTGCGGCAGTGGTCACAGCTTTTAGCGCATACTCTTATGTAAAACTATCCAATGCTTATCCTTCGGCTGGAGGTATTGCCATGTTTCTGCAAAAAGCCTATGGCAAGGGGGTGATGACGGCGGCTGGCGCACTGTTGATGTATTTTTCAATGGTTATCAATCAGAGTCTGGTGGCAAAGACTTTTGGCACTTACAGCATTCAACTGTTTGATATAGATCCCGGTAGCTGGATCGTCCTGGCGCTGGCGGTAGGGCTACTTATTTTTGCTTTTCTTCTCAACGTTTCTGGTAATCGCGCGATTGGCTTTTTTTCACTGCTGATGGCCTTTATTAAAATTGGTGGCATTGTCGTGTTTGCGGTGGGTGGTTTATGGATCGCGGATTTTTCATTTGAGAGTAACCCGGCGGTGAGTGTTGAAGATACCTCCGTGACCGGATTTATCGCCGCAATGGCACTGGCTATTCTGGCTTACAAGGGGTTTACCACCATCACCAATAGTGGTTCCGAAATTGTGGATCCACATCGCAATGTTGGGCGCGCCATTATTATTTCAATTGCGATCTGCGTCGTCATCTATTTTCTGGTTGCACTGGCTGTCGCGGGTAACCTGAGTTTGCCAGAAATCATCGCCGCAAAAGATTTTGCACTTGCCGAGGCGGCGCGTCCTGCGCTGGGTGATTACGGCTTATGGTTCACCGTTGCCCTCGCCATTGTTGCGACGGCTTCAGGCGTTATTGCCTGCATATTTGCAGTATCACGTATGTTAGCGATGTTGACCGATATGAAGCTGGTACCGCACCGCCATTTTGGTATGCCAGGCACTATCCAGAATCACACGTTGGTTTACACGATAGTGATTGCAATATTTTTGACTCTGTTTTTCGATTTAAGCCGTATTGCATCACTTGGGGCTATTTTTTATCTGTTAATGGATATTGCTGTGCATTGGGGCGTGTTTCGCCACCTTCGAAAAGAAATTAAGGCGAACGCTGCGATTCTGATGACGGCAATTGTTTTTGATGTTGTCGTATTGGCTGCATTTTTGATGGTGAAGGCGTCCACCGATAGGATGGTTATCTATGCGGCGCTGATTGGGATTCTGATTGTCTTTGTGGGTGAGCGATTCTTTTTACGTCAATCGGCAACCCATGAGGGGACGGCAGGCCATGACCATGGAAACTAAAGAGGGGGCTGATTTACACGACATCCGCCTGCACGGCCGTGGTGGTCAGGGCACGGTTTCGGCGGCGGCACTGTTGGCACTGGCCGCATTTGAAGATGGTTTTGAAAGTCAGGCGTTCCCAAAGTTTGGCTCCGAACGGCGCGGTGCACCCGTCGAGGCTTATGTGCGCATCAGTCGTTCAGTGATTCGCGCCCATAACCAGGTCTATACCCCCGATGCCGTGGTGATCCAGGATGCCGGGCTGCTGCGCTCGGAGCCGCTGCTAAAAGGGCTAAATCCCGATGGGCTTATCGTAATGAACGCCACTGAGAAGCCAGCGGGTGTCGATAATGGTTTTCGCTGGATCTGCCTGCCCGCCAGCCAGATTGGCGAACGCCATATAGGTCGCCCCCTGCCAAACACCGTACTGCTCGGAGCGTTGGCCGCCGGTACCCAATGGGTGAGCCTTACGGCATTGGAACGGGCGATAACAAACCACCTGGCCAGTAAAGGTGAAGCGGTGGTGAATGCCAACATTGAAGCAGTACGTGAAGGCTACTTATTCACCGAAAACGATGAGGCGCTGATCTTATGAAACAACTACTGGAAGGTTCACAAGCGGTGGCCGAAGCCGTGCGTCTGTGCCGGCCACAGGTGGTGGCTGCCTATCCCATTACACCCCAGACCCATATCATCGAACGGCTGGCAAAGCATGTGGCCAATGGTGAACTGGAGGCAGAGTTCATCAACGCCGAGAGTGAGTTTGGTGCGGCATCCATTGTCCTGGGTGCAGTCGCTGCTGGCGCACGGGTCTTTACCGCCACCGCTTCACAGGGGCTGCTGTTGATGACCGAGGTGCTCTTCAACATCGCGGGATTACGTCTGCCAGTGGTGATGGTCTGCGCCAACCGTGCCGTGGGTGCTCCGATCAACATTTTCAGTGACCATCAGGACAGCATGACGCTACGTGATGCTGGCTGGATTCAGCTCTATGTCGAGAGCAATCAGGAGGCCGCTGACAGCATCATCCAAGCGTACCGTATTGCCGAGGCGTGCGAATTGCCAGTAATGGTCTGCATAGATGGGTTTTTGTTGACCCATACCTTTGAGCCGGTGGTATTACCGTCACAGGTAGAGGTGGACAGTTATCTGCCTGCCTTTCAGTTTGCCCGATCCCTTGATCCCGCTCGACCGATGACACTGGGTGGCGGCAGCGAGCCGGATAACTATCAGGAATATCGTGTGGCGCAACACGATGCCATGGAAAAATCTCAGGCGGTGGTTGAAGCGTTTGATGCTGATTTTGAGGTGCAGTTTGGACGTGCATGCGGTGGCCTGGTGCAAGGTTATCGCCTTGAAGAGGCACAGACGGTGTTGCTGGGAATGGGGTCTCTGATGGGGGCTGTATACGATGTGGTAGACAGGCTGCGTGACCAGGGTCAGGCAGTCGGAACACTGCGTCTGCGCTGTTTTCGTCCCTTCCCCGTGCAAGCGTTGGTACAGCACTTGAGCAGCGTACAACGGATTATTGTATTAGAAAAAGCGATCAGTATCGGCGCGGGCGGTATTGTAGCGACTGAACTGCGAGCAGCGTTACAACAGGCGGGCATCATGACGCCGGTTGAGAGTGTCATTGGTGGACTGGGCGGGCGCGATCTAACGCCTGAAGTTATTGAGGAAATTTTTAAAGAGACAGCCAGCTCCGGAATAGACGTGATAAACCGTTTTGCTCCTAATCACATTATTAATGGAGAAGCGCACCATGGATAAACGCGACCCTTTTCGTCACAACGTGCTCACCTCTGGCCATCGTGCCTGCTCCGGCTGCGGCGAAGCAATGGCGGCGCGCATGGTCACTGACCTGATCGGCCCGGACGCGATCTATGTCAACGCCACCGGCTGTCTGCAGGTGTTTACCACTCACAATCAACAGAGTGCCTGGCAGGCACCGTGGATCCACTCGGTGTTCGCCAATGCAGCGGCGGTGGCTTCGGGAGTTGAGGCGGCTTTGCGAGCAAGGGGCAAAGAGACACCGGTGGTGGTGCAGGCCGGTGACGGTGGGACTTTCGATATTGGTTTACAGTGTCTTTCCGGCATGATTGAGCGCGGGCACGACGTGCTGTTCGTCTGCTATGACAATGAGGCTTACATGAACACCGGCGTGCAGCGCTCCAGCTCCACACCCCATGCGGTGCGCACCACCACCTCGCCGCCGGGGCGGCTTAGTCAGGGCAAGCATCAACTAAAAAAAGATGTGATCTCCATTATTGCCGCGCACCATCTACCCTACGCGGCCACCGCCACGGTGGCCTATTTTCCTGATCTCAAGGCGAAGGTGGAGAAAGCGATGGCGATTAAAGGACCGCGTTTTTTACACATATTGTCTCCCTGCCCACTGGGCTGGGAGCACGACAGCGCCCTGTCGGTGACAGTCTCCCGCCTCGCGGTTGAGACTGGCCTGTTTCCGTTGGTCGAACTGGAACACGGCGAACTCACCGGGGTGATGCGTTTGGCGGAGCCAAGGCCGGTGGAAGAGTATTTGCGCCCGCAGGGACGTTTCAAACATCTGTTTGCTGGCAAAGAAGGTGCGGTTGAATTGCGTCATCTACAGGCGTTGGCTGATGCGCGTATTCGCCGTTACAACTTACTTGAGACAGATACACAATGGGATACAGCGCGTGCAATGCAGAGTAAACGCCACGGTTGTGGTGATTATGCTTCTGCTTCTGTCTCCAATTCACCCACTTCGGAGGCGGTGAAACATGGCGCCTAAACTCGAGATTGAACCCGGTAGCAGCAACGCCTACTACACCGGTGACTGGCGCACTCAGGAACCTGTTTACCTGAACAAATGGCCGCCCTGTAGCCAGACTTGCCCAGCTTCAGAAGATATTCAGGGCTGGTTGGCACTGGCCAGTGAGCAGCAGTGGCAAGCGGCATGGCGCAAGCTTACGCAACACAATCCTTTTCCTGCGGTCATGGGGCGCATCTGTTACCACCCCTGTGAATCGGCGTGCAACCGTAAACACCTCGACAGTGCCGTGAATATCCACGCCATGGAGCGTTATCTCGGTGATCTGGCCATTGCCCAGGGGTGGTCTCATAAACCACTCAACGACCATCGACAGGCGCAACGGATCGCCGTCGTGGGCGCGGGTCCAGCAGGTCTCTCCTGCGCCTTTCAATTGGCACGGCACGGTTATCCGGTGACGATTGTTGATGCGCAAGCAGTGCCTGGTGGCACCCTGCGCAGCGGCATTCCCGATTACCGCCTGCCCAAGGCGGTATTGGCGAAAGAGATCGACGCAATACTCGCACTGGGGATCGAGCTGCGTCTCAACAGCCGTGTCGGCATGGAGATCAGTGAAAGCGATCTGCAGAATGAGTTCAATGCCGTTTTCCTGGCCATCGGCACCCAACGGCCACGTCTTTACTCAGACAACCACACCTCGAACCACAGCGTGATGAGTGGTATCGATTTTCTTCATCGTTTGAATGGTGGAGAGCGAATCACGTTACCACGGCAAGTTGCGGTAGTCGGTGGCGGCAATACTGCCATCGATGTGGCACGCTGCGCGCGACGCCTGGGCGCGGAGGTAACGGTGGTCTGTTCGCAGGACCCCCATGGTAGCCATCACCGTCAGCAGGGCACAGAGATGCCCGCATCGCTGCGGGAGGTGGTTGAGGCCGAAGCCGAAGGGGTTAGTTTTCTCTATCGCACCGGGGTTCGTCGTCTGGTGCGCAGTGGAGAACACCTTTCTGGCGTTGAGATCGCCCGTGTCGATCAGGTGCATGATCGCCATGGCCATTTTAACCCGCTGTTGTTTGAAGGTACCGAGGAGTTTGTCCCTGCTGGCCTGGCCATATTCGCCATCGGTCAGGAGGCGGAATGGCAGGGGCTGGAACGCTTGAGTCAAGCCACGGAAACGGACGGTGTCTGGATCGGTGGTGATGCCGCGGGTAAGCCCAGACTAGCCGCGTCTGCTGTGGGCAGTGGCTACCAGGCAGCGATGTCGATCATCGCCAGTTTGAAAGACGAATCGTTCGTGTCTGATGCACATAAAAAAGCGCAGATCACCTTCAAGCAGATGCAGCTGCACTACTATCCTAAAGAACCCCGCCGTGAAGGAGCGGTCAATCAACAACGTCTTGCTGGTTTTGATGAAGTTAACAAGGGGCTGGTGGATGGCGACGCCGAACATGAAGCGGGACGCTGTCTGAGTTGCGGCGTCTGTTTTGAGTGTGACAACTGCTGGCATTTCTGCCCCGATGCGGCGGTGATCAAGAAAGAGGGCGGTTACGAAATTGATTACGACTACTGTAAAGGGTGCGGTATCTGTGCCCAGGAGTGCCCTTGTGGGCATATTGATATGAAATCTATGGCTGAGTAATAAAAAGGAGAACCGATATGGAATGGTTAGCGGCAAACTGGTTAATACTTTTGTTAGTGGCGTGCTGTGTCGGCATGATGTTTTTCATGCACGGTGGACAGGGAAAATCGGGGGATGATGACGACAAACACCAGCATTGATCTTGAGGGAAATCGATAATGAAAAATAATAATAGCGTTGCCCCCGAGGCTGCTGTCGAGATCGCGGGTGCCGGGCCGGCGGGATTGGCGGCGGCGATCACCCTGGCCCATGCGGGACGCAAGGTGATCGTACACGAAACCCAAAAAGAGGTGGGCCACCGTTTTGGCGGCGATTATCAGGGAATAGAAAACTGGACCACTCAGGAAGACGCGCTGACCGTGTTGGAAAAGTTGGGCATCACAACCGAATTTAGCGCCATGCCCTGCCGCAATGGCACTGTTTTTGATCCCCATGACAAGCGTTATGAGATCAAAAGCGATGAGATACTGTTTTACATCGTGGAACGTGGACCTGGCCCCGATTCGTTGGATAGCGCGCTGCTCAGGCAGGCTCAATCCCTGGGTGTCGAGGTGCGCTTCAACAGCCGTCTGCGCCACATTGCGGGTGACGGCATTCTTGCCGCAGGCCCGCGCGCCGCTGACGCCATCGCCGTCGGCTACCACTTTGAGACCGACATGGCGGATGGTTACTGGGCGATTTGTGATGATGCGCTTGCGCCGCAGGGCTACGCCTATCTGCTGGTGATGAACGGTAAAGGCACGGTGAAGAGCTGTATGTTCTCCGGTTTCAAGCAGGAGAAACTTTACGTGCAAAGAACGTTGGAAGCGTTTCAAAGGCTGGTGGGACTGGAAATGAAAAACCCTCAGTCGCACGGCGGCAGCGGTAATTTTCGTATACCGCTTAGCGCGTATAGCGGCTCTCACCCATTGGTGGGGGAGCAAGCCGGTTTTCAGGATACGCTGTGGGGATTCGGGATGCGCCTGGCGATCTCATCCGGCGTGCTGGCGGCGCAAAGCCTGCTGAACGGCGAAAACTACGACGCGCTTTGGCAGCATGAACTGAAGCCGCAGATGGAGACTTCGGTGGTCAATCGGGCGCTGTTTAGTGTGTCGGGGAGGTATGGTTATAGCTGGTTTTTGCGGCAGCTTGTCACCAAATCGAATCTGCGCGAGTCGCTACGCCAGCAGTATCAACCCTCCTGGCCCAAGCGTCTGCTGAGTCCGTGGGCGAGGCGTCGCTACGAGAGCAAACGTAAAGATGTTACCTGTGATCATGTTGATTGCCACTGTGTCTGGTGCCGGCACGGGAATATGACTCATGAATAATTTGTTGCCGCCCAGTGTGGTGATGCGCCGTTTCGCATTAGCGCTGTGAATGCAACGCTAGACAGTTGTGCATGCAATCCAGAGCCAGCGGTGGGTAGTGATGCCATTCAACTCTTTATTGAGGGTGACTTACTGTTTGAGGCCATGTTGGCTGCAATTGCCAATGCCAAACACGAAGTGTGGATGGAGACCTATATCTTTGCCGATGATGAAGTGGGCCGTCGTTTTACGCAAGCCTTGTCCGAAAGGGCAAGGGCGGGTGTGCAAGTTCGCCTGCTGGTGGATGCACTTGGATCGCTGTTTCAGTTTTACCACTTATTAGGACGAGAGCTTAAGCAAGCGGGGGTGACGGTGCGTCATTTCCATCGCTGGCACTGGCGTGAGCCGCTTCAGTACAACCGGCGTGATCATCGAAAATTACTGGTGGTTGATGGTCAAGAGGCTTTTCTAGGTGGGTTTAATATTCACCATCAGAGTTCGAAACATTATTTTGGTGCAGCGCGCTGGCGTGATACCCATACTTCTTTTCAAGGCAGGTTGGCGCAACAAGCCGCTGAGTTATTTGATGCGTTTTGGCATGGTGATCGACATCGTCTGCCAAAAGAGGAGACGCAGGCAAGCAGTGTGCTGGTTCCCAATCAGAGCCGCGCCTGTCGTCGTCGGCTTGCTTGCATCTATGCCGATGCTTTTGGCAGTGCCGAAAAGCAGATCTGTTTGACGACGCCCTATTTTGTGCCGGATCACCGTACACAAAAGGTGCTGCTTGCTGCCGTCAAACGGGGCGTTGAGGTTCGCCTGTTAGTGCCGCGTACGAGTGATGTGCGGCTCGCGCGCTGGGCTGCCAACGCAATCTATGCATGTCTACTGGATGCCGGGGTCAGGATCTTCGAATACCTGCCCAGGATGCTGCATGCCAAGGTCTTCATTGTGGATGGAAAGTGGGCAACGTTAGGTACCGCCAACCTCGATTATCGTAGTCTGTTTCAGAATTATGAATTGAATCTGGTTAGTCACGATCCCGATTTTTGTGGCCGATTACAAGCTCAGTTCGAGGCCGACCTGACGGAGGCTTCCGCGGTGTGTGCCACACGCTGGCGGCAACGGCGCTGGGTACCGCGATTGGCCGAGCTGTTGGGCTGGAGTGTCAGGCGTTGGTTATAGCTCGCAATGAAGATGTCATTTCTAACTGCAATGAGGAGAGTTGACGATGGTTCGTGACCCTGTCTGTTTAATGGAGCTTGATCCGCGTGACGCGAAAGCGGTGGCCGAATACAGGGGCCGCAGTTACTATTTCTGCTCGGAACAATGTAAAGAGAAATTTCTGCAGCGGCCGGAGACGTTTCTCGACAAGGCACCGGGGATGCGTCTTACGGTGGGTGTCATGGGGTCGGCGGATAATGATCAGTTACCACATGCAAAAGAAATGGCCTATGAATTGGGACAGACAATCGCCAAGCGGGGGTTTGTACTGATTACCGGCGCTTGTCCTGGATTACCCTATGAATGCGCCCGCGGTGCGACCAACAGCGCGGGCCTCTCTGTGGGCATCTCCCCGGCGTTGAGTCTGGATGAACATGTACATGAATATCACTCGCCTTCTGACTGTTTCGATGTGCTGATCTATACGGGTAGTGGTCTGATGGGACGGGAGGTAACCAATATCCGTTCCAGCGATATGGTGATCATTCTCGGCGGTCGCTCTGGAACGCTGGGTGAATTTGCGATTGCCTACGATGAAGGCAAATTGATTGGTGTGCTGGAGGGGAGTGGCGGTATCACCGCAAAGATTCCTGACATCGTTGCCAGCTTTGGTGATAAAGAGACCGGCGCGCAGGTAATTTACGATGCTGATCCACAACAATTAATGGCGAGACTGTCGGAGATCTACACCACTGAACATTACAAACACCCCTCTTGTTTTTGTTACGAATCTGCAACGGCAGGCTGATTGATGGCAAAGCCTATGAAGGTTGGCGTGGTGTTGAGTTCGGGTGGGGGACGCGGCGTGTTCGCCCACACTGGATTTCTACTGGCACTGGAACAGTTAGGGATCGAAGTCGCCGCGGTTGCCGGATGCAGTGCCGGTGCATTAGTCGGTGGTGTCTATGCCAGTGGTACCGATATTCAGGACTGGACGGAAACGATTGCGAATGTTCACACGCGGGAATACTGGGCACCTGATGCCTGGCCGCGTTTTTTCTGGCAGATGATAGTACGCAAGGGGCGCGGCTATAGTGGTTTTTCAGACAATAGAAGCGCCATTGAGTTTATCCGCAATAACCTCACTGCACAGACGTTCGAGACATGCCGGGTCCCTTTTTACAGTCTTGCGACTAATCTGACCCAGGGGACTAAAACCCTGTTCTCAGCGGGAGAGCTGGCGCCGCGCATCATGGCCAGTGCCGCGATGCCGGTATTGTACCGACCAGTGGAGATCAACGGGGAACTGTATAGCGACGGCGCAACCATTGAGTTGGCCTCTACCGAAGCGATCTGTTGCCAGCACCAACTGGATGCACTGATCGTTCATCACGTGTCGGCACATCGCGAAGGGCCGGAAGGTTTAGCGTATGCCCTGCGGCAACCGTGGTCACTGGTAGAAATTCTCTACCTGCTGCTTTACCGCAAGCGTCCCTGGTATCTAAGCGACCAGGCGCTTGCCTTTCACCGTTGCCGCTGTGGCTGTAGTGCTCCGGTTATCGTGGTGGAGCCCGATCTGCCAGAGCTTGCCTGGCCGCTCAGCGAGGGTGGGGGGAAGGTACAGTCGGCTGCGCAACAGCAGACCATTGCACTATTGAAACCGTATATCGATGCCCTCAAGGGGGATGCGCAGCAATTGGTACGCATGGCGAAGGCGTTGCCCCGCCCCAACTACGGAACCGATCAGGGATGGTGACTCAGGCTGTCGTGCGCTGCGATTCTGCGCGGGAGCGTCTTGTTGGGGTGTTGACGTTCGCTGCCCTGGTCTCCGCTTTTGCCATGGCCAATTCACCGCTCTACGAGATCTACTGGTTTGTTCACCATACGCCAGTCTCGGTACAGGTCGGTGATTTCGGCATCGACAGTCCGCTAATTGCCTGGATCAACAAGGGGTTGATGGTGTTCTTTTTCCTGCTCATTGGTCTGGAGGTCAAGCGGAGTGGCGCTCGCCGTTCCTTTGTACGGGGCGCAAAACGGCATTCCCCATTCGCCACTGCGGGAGATGGAGAGCCATCTGCGCCCCTGGGTCATGCTGGGCATCGTGCCAGTGTTCGCTTTCTTCAATGCCGGTATAGCGCTGACGTTTTATTCACGCCGCTTACCTTTGGCATTGTCCTGGGACTATTTCTGGGTAAACCGCTTGGGATCATCGGCATGACCTGGCTGGCTGTGCGCTTGCAGGTCGGGCAGTTACCTGAAGGCATCGTCTGGAAACATGTGTGTTGTGTTGCTGTTGCTGCTCCGGTACGTGGGGGAGATGGGTAGCGATGTTCAAGTTGATCTATCGCCAACTCACCTATGAGCCGTTCCGTACCTCACTGACCTGCGGGGCCATTGCCAGCGCCCTGGCGGTGATTCTGTTACTTGAAGGGTTTCAGTCCGGTCTGCTTATACAGCTCAAAAATGTAGCGCTTAACCGAGGCGCTGATTTGATTGTTGCCCAAGCTGGAGTGACCAATTTTGTTGCCAGTCGTTCGCTGTTACCGCAACTGAGTCGTGAACGAATCGAGTCGATTGAGGGTGTGGTAGAAGCTCATCCCATTACCATGGTGCCAGTGATTTATGAAAAGCCAGGTTATCGCAAAAGCCCGATCTTTTTTGTAGTCTACGATACGGCGGGCGGGCCATCAAAACTCAAAGCCGGTCACGAAGTTAAAGGACCACGAGAGATCGTGATCGATGAGTCCCTGGCCGTGCTCTATGATCTCAAGGTGGGTGATCCTTTCATCGTGGCCGATTTCGAGTTTCGCATCTCAGGCATCGCGGAACAGGCATCGGCGCTGTTTACCGCCTTCTCGTTCATCAATTACGACGACATGATCGATTTTTTTTTTGATTCCGACCTGGTGGGGGACATCAGTAATCTACCGTTGTTGAGTTATCTGTTGGTCGAGCTGCAACCGGGTGCAGATAAACAGGCCATTGCGGCAAAAATAGAGGCCATCGAGAGCGAAGCAGATGCTTTTATACCGGAGCAGTTATCGCAAAACGATGTTGCCCTGGGGCGTACACTGTTTGGTCCTGTGATGGGGGTATTAATCGGTGCGGGTTATATCATTGCGTTGCTGGTGGTGGGCATGATTATGTTCGCGGCGGTTCACGCGCGACTGCGTAATTTTGGTGTGATGAAGGCCCTGGGTTTTCCTAACCACACTCTGGTTAAAGAGATGGTGCTGGAGTCACTAGTAATGATTCTACTGGCTTTTCCACTGGCGTTATTACTGGCACAAGCCGGGGCCTGGGTAATTGAAACGCGGGTGCCTCTTTATCGGGTGCCCGTGATGGAAGCTGTGCCGCTGTTACGTACCTTTGTTGCGGCATTGGTGTTGGGTGTGATTGGCGCGTATCTGCCATATCGTTTCATCGCCAAACTCGACCCCGCTGTCGTCTTCAGGAGTTGAAATGATTTACTGGAGCCTGAAAACACTTTTTTCTGAACCGATGCGCTTAATCATTAGTGCCTTGGCTGTCGCTGTCTCGTTTATCCTGGTGATCTTCTTCAGCGCGGTGTTTGAGGGTGAGTCCGAACAGATGGTGGTCTATCTGGAGGAGATGGAGGCCGATGTCTGGGTGATGCAGAAGGGTGTCTCCAATATGCATATGGCCAGCTCCATGGTGTGGGACTGGAAGGCGGACAAGATCGCGCAAATGCCGGAAGTGAAGGAAGTCGCGGCGATTCTCTATTTCAACGGCGGGGTGAAGATCGGCGGCAAGGATTGGTTCTCCTACGTCATCGGCATTTCACCTGAATACCGTCGCACCGGCCCGTGGGCAATGGCACAAGGTAACGCCATGCCTGGTCCCGGTGAGGCAGTGATCCCGGAAGTGATTTCACAACTCACCGGTGTACAAATCGGCGATGAGATAACGATGATCGACCGGCCTTTAAGGATCGTGGGTTTGTCGAAAGAGACCTTCTCCATGTCGAGTTCGATCGTTTTCGTCTCCAGGGGAGAGCTGGGCGATCTGCTTGAAGGTCGTGACCAGTTTAGCTACATCATGGTCTATGCCGAGCCGGGTGTGAATGCGAAGGCATTGGCTGAGCTCATCAAACAAGAGATCGATAAGGTTAATGCGCTCACCAGCGAAGCATTCATCGCCAGTGACCGACAACTGGCGGTGCAGATGGGGGCCGAGATCGTGCGCATGATGACGATGATCGGCACACTACTGGCGACCCTGATCGTCGCCTTCACTGCTTATTCGTTAATTGCGAGAAAAAAGCAGGAACTGGCGATTGCCAAGGCGCTTGGCTTCGGTAATGGCCAGATCTATCTGGCCGCATTGAGTCAGAGTGTTGTGGTTACCGTATTGGGGCTGCTGTTTGCGTTGCTGATTTCGTTCACCCTGCTGGAGTGGTTGCCGGCGGTTGTACCGCAGATCAATCTCTCAATACGCCTGCACCAGTTCACCGCCATCGCCATGGTGACCCTGCCGGTGGCTATCCTGGCATCCCTCGTTGCCGCGCGCACTGTGGCCAAGCTTGATCCTATGACCGTTTTCCATCAATGAGGCGTTTATGAATACAGACACCCTTCTAAAGGCGATTGCGCTTAACAAATATTTTGGCCAGGGTGATGCCTTGGTTCGTGCCGTGGAGAATGTGAGCCTGGAGATTAGACGCGGAGAGATGGTGCTGATCATGGGACCATCGGGTTCCGGCAAAACAACTCTGCTATCCATGCTCGGTGCCTTATTAAGTCCCACCTCGGGACAAATCGCCATTGCTGGCACCGATATCAGTTCGATGAAAGCGGCGGCGCTTGCCGCGCTACGGGCACAAAAGATCGGATTTGTTTTTCAAGCATTCAATCTACTTGAAGCGCTAAGTGTTGAGGAGAACATTCTCTTTCCTGCTCAGCTCAGTGCTGAGGGCGTGCAGGGTGCCAGGGAGCGATTAGATGAGTTGCTGGAACGGTTGGGATTGACTACCCGGCGTAAAGCCTTACCCAACACGCTATCCGGTGGCGAGAAACAGCGCGTTGCCATCGCCCGTGCTTTGATTAACAAACCGCCGATTATCCTTGCCGACGAACCCACCGGCAATCTCGACTCCCACAAAGGGCAAGAAGTGATGATGATCCTGCACGACATCGCCCGTGATGAAGGGTGTGCGGTATTGATGGTAACCCACGATCCACGTGTGGAAGAGATCGCCGACCGCGTATTGTGGTTGGAGGACGGTGCGTTGCGAGACCGTAAATCCGAACAGCACTCATGGGTGACAGATCCCGTCTGCGGGATGCGGGTGGATGAGTGGACGGCCTCGGTCACGACTGAATATAACGATAAAAAATTTGTCTTCTGTTCAGCCCGTTGTTTGAGCCGTTTTAATGCACAGCCAGAGCGCTACCTCAATGAAACAAAACATCGGGTTCAGGATTGAATACCATGGCCTTTCGTACCGAGGAGGAGCTGCCTAAATGTTGCTTTTGACCATAAACGCGGGTAGTTCCTCTTTACGCTTGAGTCTCTTCGAACAGAGCGGCGATGGTTTGGTGTGTATGAACGAGGCCTATCACGATGGGGTTACCGAACGTGACCTGTCGTTGTTGGGTGATTTCATCGCTTCAGTCGACGCTGTGGAAATTAAGCTGATCGTGCATCGGGTGGTTCATGGCGGCGCGATGTTGACAACATCGTGTTTGATTGACGACGTTATAGAAGAGGAGATCGAACGGTTGACACCTTTGGCACCACTGCACAATCCGCTGGCTCTGGTCTGGATTCGGCTTGCTCGCAGCCTACTGGGTGAACAGGTGCCCCAGGTCGCGATATTCGACACAGCGTTTTACCGCTCGTTGCCGGATGTCGCGGGCAGCTATGCACTACCGCGCGAGCTTTGCCGACGCCATGGGATTCGTCGTTATGGGTTTCACGGTATCGCTCACCGGGCGATGTGGCAACGTTGGCGGGAACTCAGGCCAGATGTGAAGGGTGGTGGTCGGGTTATTTCGATTCAGCTTGGCTCGGGCTGTTCCATTACCGCTATCGACCGCGGTACACCTGTCGACACCTCCATGGGTTTTTCACCGCTGGAAGGTTTGGTGATGGCGACCCGTTGTGGTGATCTTGATCCATCAATTATTACCTATTTACAACGGCAGGAGGGATTGGACGCAGAAGAAATAGATCTGATGTTGAACAAACAGAGCGGTCTGCTCGGTCTATCAGGTGAAAGTGGTGATATGCGGGTACTGTTGAATTCAGATAACCCTGATGCGCGCTTGGCAGTGGGCCTCTATTGCTATCGGGTTCGAAAATACATAGGCGCTTATCTGGCGGTGCTGGGGGGTGCCGATGCCATAGTCTTCGGCGGTGGCGTGGGCGAAAACAGTGCGCAGGTGAGGATGAAAATTCTCCAGGATATGGAATGGCTAGGGGTGGAACTAGCTACCGATGAAAATAACAATGCGGTGGGTGTTGAGGCAAGTATTAACACAGAAAATAGCAGGATTGAAGTGTGGGTAATACCTGTGGATGAAGCGAGTGTGATGGCGCGAGAAGCGCTAGCAATGCTACCGAATGCTTGAAAACACCCTATTGTTGATGGTTGCTATTATTGTGGTCGCGCTACTGTTTCACCCGCGACTGCGGCAGTCGCGTGACTGGCGGGCAACGGTGACACCCCTGGCATCGATTATCGGCAGTGGTTTTCTGGTGGCGGCACCGCTGCTGGCCCATGCGGTCAACGGCTGGGCATTGCCGGCAATGACGGCCATTGTGCTGCTGGCTTACGGGATTGGTGCGGTTATTCGCTACAACATCCGATATGCGGAACCCCTGTTGGCACAGGCCCGAGGATCGGATTTTATATCTATTGTTGAACGTATCTCCGCTCTGGTGTTGGGTCTTGCCTATGTTATTTCAGTGGCATTTTATCTGCGTTTGTTGGCTTCATTTGTATTGCGTGCGATGGAGATGGAGAGTGATTTTTTGGCCAACATGATCACCACCGGGATACTGGTTTTTATTGCCTTGATAGGGTTGTGGCGTGGACTGGGTGGTTTGGAAAGTCTGGAGAAGGTGGCGGTCAATATCAAGTTGGCGATCATTGCTGCGCTGCTGTTTGGCCTGGCCGGATTCGATCTGGAGTGGTTGGCGCAAGCGGGCAGTGAGATTCGCTATCGGCCAGTGGAGGACTGGATTTATTCATTGCAGTTGCTGGCGGGCATTTTACTGATCATTCAGGGTTTCGAGACCTCTCGTTATCTGGGTGTGGAATATGATGCCGAGACGCGCATCCGTACCATGCGTTATGCGCAGATGCTGTCGGGCGTGATCTATCTGCTGTTTATCGGATTATCGTTACCGCTGCTGGGTGATTTTCATGACCAGCGTGATGAGACCGCTATCATTGCGCTTTCCGCGATGGTGGCTACCGTACTGCCTGCGATGCTGATTGTGGCGGCGGTGATGAGCCAGTTTAGCGCCGCAGTTGCCGATACTGCCGGTTCCGGTGGTCTGTTATCCGAGTTTAGCCGCCGCCGCATGACGCCCAGTGTTGGTTATGCCCTGGTGGCTGCGACGGCAATTATTCTGGTCTGGTCGGCGACCATCTTCGAAATCATCACTATTGCTTCACGTGCCTTTGCGTTCTACTACCTGTTGCAGTGTGTGGTGGCACTGATGGCGTCCCGTGGACGCGGACATTTCGTACAGTGTATCGGGTTTGTCGCAATTGGCATCTTACTGCTGTTAGTGGTGCTGTTTGCAATACCCGATGGTAAATAGCTGAAACTTGAGAGGAAGAACTATGACTGATATCGATATACCTTCAATAGAAAGCAGACCTCTGTCAGAAGAAGCGCTACGACAAACCCATGCTTATTGGCGTGCTGCCAACTATCTCTCGGTGGGGCAGATCTATCTGCTGGATAACCCCCTGCTTAGAGAGCCTTTGAAGCTGGCGCATGTCAAGCCGAGGTTGCTCGGGCACTGGGGAACTACACCGGGACTGAATTTTATCTATGCCCATCTAAATCGCGTGATCAAACGTGATGATCTGAGTGTGATCTATCTCGCCGGGCCTGGGCACGGTGGCCCCGGCCTGGTGGCAAATACCTATCTTGAAGGGACATACAGCGAGTTCTATCCCAGTATCAGTCGGGATACCGAGGGGATAAAAAAACTGTTCAAACAGTTCTCTTTTCCGGGTGGTATTCCCAGCCACGTCGCGCCGGAAACACCGGGTTCCATCCACGAAGGTGGAGAGTTGGGTTATGTACTATCTCATGCTTACGGCGCGGTGTTCGACAACCCTGATCTGATCGCCGCCTGTGTGGTGGGCGACGGCGAGGCGGAGACCGGTCCATTAGCCACCGCCTGGCACTCGAATAAATTCCTTAATCCGGCAAGCGATGGTGCGGTGTTGCCGATACTGCATCTCAATGGATATAAAATCGCCAATCCCACCGTGCTGGCACGCATTAGTCACGACGAGTTGGAGAAGCTTTTTGTCGGTTACGGTTACAAACCTTACTTTGTTGAAGGCGCTGATCCTACAGAGATGCACCAGAAAATGGCGGCAACACTGGACGCCATCGTCTCCGAGATTAAAACCATTCAGGATAACGCGAAAGTCTATGGGAACAAGACTCGGCCACGTTGGCCCATGATTGTATTACGTTCACCTAAAGGGTGGACGGGACCAAAAGAGGTGGATGGTAAAAAAGCCGAAGACTATTGGCGTTCTCACCAGGTGCCGTTTGGTAGCCTTGCAAGCCAACCGGGACATCTTGAACTGCTTGAGCAGTGGATGAGGAGCTACCAACCGGAAGAGCTGTTCGATGACAATGGCGCGCTGTGCGAGGAGCTTGCTGCATTGGCACCTGCAGGTGAGCGCCGTATGGGCGCTAATCCCCACGCCAACGGTGGCCAGTTGCTTAAAGATTTGATCATGCCCGATTTCCGTGATTATGCACTGGAGGTGGCACAGCCAGGGCAGCGTGTGGGCGAAGCCACGCGCATGATGGGCGAGTTGCTGCGCGATGTGATGAAACTCAATTCGAAAACAAAAAACTTTCGTGTGTTCGGCCCGGACGAGACCGCCTCCAATCGTCTTGGTGCGTTGTTTGAGGTTACAGATCGGGCATGGCAGGCAGAAATATTGCCGGAAGATGATCATCTTGCAGTCGATGGCCGCGTGATGGAAATACTCAGTGAACACACCTGTCAAGGCTGGCTGGAAGGTTACCTGCTCACTGGTCGTCACGGCCTTTTCTCCTGCTACGAGGCCTTTATTCATATTATCGACTCCATGTTCAACCAGCACGCCAAGTGGCTCAAGGTGACGAGCAGGGAGATTCCCTGGCGGCGACCCATCGCCTCGCTCAACTACCTGTTGACCTCCCATGTCTGGCGTCAGGACCACAACGGCTTTTCTCACCAGGATCCCGGTTTTATCGACCACGTTGTCAACAAAAAGGCCGACATCATTCGCGTATACCTGCCGCCCGATGCCAACACCCTGCTTCATGTTACTGATACATGCCTACGTTCAAAAAACCTCATTAACGTCATTGTTGCGGGTAAACAGCCGCAACTTCAATGGCTCACCATGGATGCAGCCATCAAACATTGCAATGCGGGTATTGGTATCTGGGATTGGGCCAGTAACGATCAAGGAGGGGAGCCGGATGTGGTGATGGCCTGCGCCGGGGATGTCCCCACGCTGGAAACCCTGGCGGCGGTGGATCTGCTGCGGCAGCATCTTCCCGATTTGAAAGTTAGGGTCATTAACGTGGTGGATCTGATGACACTGCAACCGCAGAGCGAACATCCTCACGGTCTGGCGGACAAAGATTTCGATGAGCTGTTTCCCGCCAATACCCCGGTGATATTTGCCTATCACGGTTACCCGTGGTTGATTCATCGTCTGACCTATCGCCGTATGTGCCATCATCATCTGCATGTGCGTGGTTACAAGGAAGAAGGCAAAACGACAACGCCATTTGATATGGTGGTACTTAACGATATGGATCGATTTCATCTCGTGGATGATGTGATTGACCGAGTCGCTAAACTGGGCTCAAATGCGGTGTATCTAAAACAAAAAATGCGCGACAAATTGATCGAACATAAAATCTATATCATGCAGTACGGAGAGGATATGCCTGAGGTTCGTGACTGGAAGTGGCCTGCTTGATTAGAAAAATATCAATTAAAAAACGGGCGCTGATAATTTTTTTTGTCGCCCTTTTGCTAGCCGTTTTTATCTATAGTATGCCGGAACCACCGCACTCAATGGAGAGCAATCTTGATCAGATGTCATCGTCGGCATTGCTGGATGAGCCAGTGGCATTTGAGCAACAAGTCAAACCTGTTCTGGAACGACGCTGTGTGGTTTGCCACAGTTGTTACGATGCGCCCTGTCAGTTGAAACTCTCGTCAAATGAAGGTTTACGACGAGGTGCCAGTGAAGAGCGTATCTACGAAGCCAAACGTGTTACAACCATGCAACCAACACGTCTGTTCATCGACGCAAAAAGCACGGCGCAGTGGCGTTCACGCGGGTTTTTTTCGGTACTCAATGAAGGGAAACAGAACCCCGAAGATAATCTGAAAAATTCGGTACTCTATCAGATGCTGCGTCTGAAACAACAACATCCACAACCGCGCGAAGGTCGACTACCGGACAGTTATACCCTGGCGCTTGATCGAGAGGAGAGCTGCTCGACGCTAGCGACTATAGATGATTTCGCCCAGGAGCATCCGTTATGGGGCATGCCCTATGCGATGCCAAATCTATCGGAGCAGGAATACGAAACGCTTGTTTCCTGGCTGGCTCAGGGTGCGTCCGTACCGTCACCACCTGACCCATCTGACGCAGTATTGCCCCAGATCAAACAGTGGGAGTTATTCCTGAATCAGCCTTCCAGCAAACAACGGCTGGTTAGCCGTTATCTCTATGAACATTTGTTTCATGCTCATATCCATTTTGCAGGGTCTCCGGCACGCGAGTTCTATCGACTGGTGCGCTCCACCACGCCAGCGGGAGAGGCCGTCGATGAAATTCCGACAGTGCATCCGTATGGTGATCCGGGTACCAGGTCGTTTTATTATCGGCTATTGAGATACCATCCGAGTATCGTGGCCAAGAACCACAGCGTTTATGAGCTATCTGACGAGCGTATGCAGCGCTATCGTGAGCTTTTTCTGGCACCAGATTTTGAAGTGCGTGAACTGCCATCCTATGAAATGAGGATTGCTTCCAACCCGTTCAAAGTATTTGCCGCCATTCCCGCAACATCACGTTACCGATTTCTCCTGGATGATGCGCACTTTTTTATCGAAGGATTTATCAAAGGACCGGTCTGTCGCGGCCAGATCGCACTGGATGTGATTGAAGACCAGTTCTGGGTAATGTTCTTTGACCCGAATCAGCCAGTTATTACCAACAATGCGCAGTTCATCGGGGAGATGGCTAATGAGCTACAGGTTCCCGCAGACGGAGGCGGGAACCTGGATTTGCTGCGCATCTGGACGGATTACTGGCAAGGTCAACGGCGTTACATGGAGGGCAAGCAGGCCTGGTTCAAGACCATCGGTACCCACGATCTGGATCATGCGATGGGCTATATCTGGGATGGTGATGGTAATAATCCCAATGCAGCACTCACCGTTTTTCGCCATTTCGACAGTGGCTCGGTGGCTTACGGATTGGTAGGCAACGAACCAGAAACCGCCTGGGTCATTGATTACCCACTGTTTGAACGCATCCATTATCTACTGGTGGCCGGTTTTAATGTGTATGGCAACATGGGTCATCGCATGAGTACCAGGATCTACATGGATTTTCTGCGCATGGAAGGTGAGGACTATTTTCTGGCTTTTCTCCCGGCATACCGGCGTAAACAGATACGTGATAGCTGGTATATCGGCCAGAGGAGCAGCATCGAAAAATTGTTTGCGGCACCGCAGGAGTGGCTGAACACCGAAGCCGTGAGCGGCTACCAAACAAATGATCCGCAACAGGAATTGTATAAAAGTATCAAGGAGAGGCTTGCCGGAGTGACGCCACACGCACTAGCCATGAACCATTGTGGCCATATAGATTGTAAGCAGTCGCCGGTTGAATCAGCGGTGGAACGTGCGGATCGTGCCATGAAGGTGATTTCACAGCTGCAAGGCAAAGATTTGCATGCCTTTCCTGATGTTGCCTTTGTCCGCGTGACTACGGACGATCCGGAAAAGGATTTAGCCTATACGCTGATCCGTAACAAGGCTTACAAGAATGTTACCTCCTTTCTTGCAGATGAACGTGAGCGAGATCGCACGGATATTGACAGGGACTCAATGACCGTAGTGAAGTGGCTGGAAGGCTCCTATCCCAATTTCTTTTTTTCTGTGGCGCTGTCAGAGATTGAAGATTTTACCAAACGCTGCGCCACTATTCGTAATCACAAGGATTATGAAAAGTTTGTTGATGAGTATGGCGTGAGGCGTACCAATCCCGCATTCTGGGAATTGGCCGACTGGTTTCAAGATGAATACAGGCAAAACAAACTCGTCTTGTCTGGATTATTTGACCTGAATCGTTATCAAAATCGCTAAGCGTTATTGGGGATTAACTTATCAACACGCTGTTGATAACGCGGGTCACTATACGGTACAAGCGCGCTCATTAGCGATGCTAACTACAGCAAATACGACAGAGTGACAGATACAAACTCAGGGAGATAAACAGCCATGTCCAAGCTTGACGCTTTTACCCACGAACCCCGCATCGCCTACTTTAGTATGGAGATCGCGCTGCAAAATGATATTCCCACTTACAGTGGTGGCCTGGGGGTGCTGGCTGGTGACACCATGCGTTCTGCCACCGATCTTGAGCTGCCAGTGGTGGCGGTTACTCTGGTTAGTCGGGCCGGTTATTTTCGTCAGCAAATTGATGCCGAGGGTAATCAAAAAGAGGAATCCATGCATTGGCAGCCAGCGGATCATGCTGAGTTACTCAATGCCAAAATTGCTGTCACTGTCGAAAATCGCACCGTCTGGATCAGTGCCTGGCTCTACATTCTGCAGGGGCATATGAACGGGCAGCAGCCGATTATTCTGCTCGATACCGATCTGGCAGAAAATAGTGCTGAAGATCGCCAGATAACGGATACGCTTTACGGTGGGGACAGCACCTATCGACTTAAGCAAGAGATCGTATTGGGGGTTGGTGGTGTGCGTCTGTTACAGGCACTTGGGTTTCAGGTTCGCCAGTATCACATGAATGAAGGTCACTCCGCCTTGCTGGGTTTAGAATTATTACGGCGCTTTAAATACCCCAGTGACGATCTGCGTCCCGGCGAGTCTCCTTACGATATTCCACGGGTGCGGGAACTGTGTTGTTTTACCACCCACACCCCGGTGGAGGCGGGGCACGATCGTTTCGATTATGAACTTGTACAACGGGTGATGGATGGTTTTGTCGATATTGCTACCCTGAAATACCTGGCGGGTGATGAGTCACTCAATATGACTTGTCTTGCGTTGAATCTGAGTGAATATGTAAATGGCGTCGCCAAACGCCATGCGGAAGTATCGCGTAAAATGTTTCCTGGTTACCGAGTTAAGGCCGTTACCAATGGCGTGCATCCCTATACCTGGACCAGTCCCAATTTTGCCAGACTCTATGACCAGCACCTTCCCGGCTGGTGTCACGAACCGGAACTGTTGGTGCGTGCCGATTGCTGTATTCCCGATGAGGCCATTATGCAGGCACACCGTGAGGCTAAAATTGAGCTGCTGGATCGCATCACATCGCTGACGGGCAAGACGTTTGATCTACAGCAGCCGATTCTGGGTTTTGCTCGTCGTATGACCGCCTATAAACGCCCCGATCTGCTCTTTTCCGACCTGGAACGCCTGCAGGCGATTGCACGGAAACACCCATTTCAGATTGTGCTGGCAGGTAAGGCACACCCTCATGACCAGGGAGGCAAGCAGCTGATACAGATGATTCATCGCCATATTGGTGAGCTTGACGGCGTGATCAATATGGCCTTCCTGCCCGATTACGATATGGATATTGCCCGTTTGATGGTGGCGGGTGTGGATGTGTGGTTAAACACGCCGTTACGTCCGATGGAGGCCTCGGGCACCAGTGGCATGAAAGCGGCGTTTAATGGGGTGCCTAATCTGAGCGTACTCGATGGCTGGTGGATTGAAGGGTGTATCGAGGGGGTTACTGGCTGGGCGGTGGGTGCCAGTGTAGAGTCCGCCAATGGTAACGATGCCCTCGCATTATATGACAAGCTGGAACAGGTGGTGTTGCCACTGTCTCAGGATCAGGCTAGATGGGTGAAAGTAATGAAGGGAGCGATCTGTAAAAATGCATCGTTCTTCAACAGTCATCGTATGATGCGTCGTTATACAACGGAAGCCTATATTCGTTGAAACGAGACGATATATGCGATGAGGTAACCTAGAAAAAGAGAGGGATGGCGTATAACAGTTGATACTGTTACTAGTGCTATCCTCCTGGTTGGGCTAAGAGCATTCGTGTCATTTATCTCATTAGCCAAGCATAGCCATCCGGGTCTGCTTCGATATAGGCAGTGATTGTTCTATTATCGAGTATCCCGTCTGGCGCTATCTTTGTAAGGTTGAGCTTTGAGTGTGTAGTATCGAACTGCTAGGAAAACCGTTTTTCACCTTGGGTTGTTTTAACAACGAATTCGACTTTTTGGTCTTCCATTACATTAACCCAACGTGTAGATGAATCGATGACGATGGTACGGTAAGCACCGCCATCATGTATCGGTGTGCCCAGGTTATGACTCACGGATGGATGGGAGGCGAAAGATGTTCCTGAAATGCCGATGGTTCCGGCTAAGATCAGAGTCATTGTATAAGTGGCGGTTTTCATCAGTAGTTTCCTCTATTGCATGTGGTTGAAATCGCTCTGTCGTTGCTGCGACATTAGCTAACACTTTAGCGAAATGACTCTGACAAGCCGCCGACATGAATATTACAGTTGAGTCATGTAGATTCAGGTTTGCGTAATGTTGGGTGAATTGTTTGGTTAGTTGTGTGAACGATAAAAAAACCGCCAAACGTAAAACGTTCGGCGGTGTAGTCAACGACTTATCAGTGAATCAACTGCTTAGCCAACGCCAGCTCAATAGAGTCTCCATCCTGATTGAGTACATCCAGCCCAGTATCCGGCATATCACCGGATGTAGATTGGCTGACTGCAATTTTCTTAGCCATTAGCGATAGACACGCCATTTGTGCCGTTCCACTGTAGCCAAGAAAGTAGACATCTACAGGTTCTTTTTGGCCAATGCGCCATGAGCGTCGGGCGGCTTGTTGAAGCGTATACACGTTGTACCCACTTTGCATAAATGCAATGGTCGGGAAGTCCAACAGATCCAGGCCAGTCTTGACGAGTTCAGGGTTAGTGATAATCACATCCACCCCGCGCTCAACCTGATCGCAAATCCAATCTTCCCGTTTACATGTATCCACGCTTGCTCGTAGTACCGCAGCCTTAAACCCTTCCGTCTCCAGCAGACTTTTCAGTCTAGTGGTGGTGTTCCGGGTGCCGGTGTAGGTGGTGTAAACCAACACACGGCGGCCACGCGCTTTTTCTGCTTTACATAGTTGAATCAACTCCTCCTCTTTCGGGGAAGGTTCATCACCTATGACTGAGGGCACAAATGCCAACAATTGCTTGGTACGTGGATGTTTCACTACTTCCTCGCGAAAGCAGCAATCCGGCCACGCCAGTAGGCAGTTCAATACAACGCCTAACAGGCTCGTGTCACCACTGCGTAAAGCACTTTTCAATGCATCGGTCAGTGTTGCCTCAAGTGCTGAGTATCGCTCGGCTTGTTCTGCCTCCATTGCAACTTCCGTGAAATGCTCATTGTAGGGCGGTAACACATTGTCACCGATATCCTTGAGCTTCAAGAAAGCCGTAAAAGGCAGTACATAACGCGCAACACCCAATGGGCCAAAGCCCGGTGCTTTTTGAGTACGAACAGAAACACTCTTGCCACGAGCGGTACGATGGTTTTTAGCGTCGGTCTCCTTGTAAATGTCTTTCAGGATTCCATGACTCCGCATAAACGCCATCGCCGCCGTGCCCAATGTGCCACTCTTAGGATTGAAACGGAAACCATCCTCAATCATCCGCCGTGGCATAATGCGCCACAGTAGAAAAAAGAGATCGTCCGCATAGCCACCCATAAGTGTGCCCGTTAGTAAAAGCACCTTGCGTACTTTATTCGCCAACACGCCCATGGCTTGCCCCTGAGCAGAGTTGTCATTCTTATATTCGTGACCCTCATCGACGATGAGTAACGAGAAATAGCCATCAGGAAGATAGCGTTTGATGAACTCCGTTGGTTGATAACCGCCCTGACCAAAGGATATTTCCAGTGACGCAATAGAGCGCTCCATACGCGTCGCTTGCCGATCAGTAAAGACTAACTCACCTTCATCATCCATCAGATTGATAAACTCATAAAGATTGTCTCCAAGCATTCCAGAGAGTAACTCTTCTCCAAAACACCCAATCAGCTTCTCCGCTGTCTTTTTGCCGATGGTTGGCAATTGACACATGGCATCGATAAGCAGTTCACGACGACTCTTTTGGCGACGACCTGGCCGAACTAATGTCCACAGCGGTTCGTTACACTCTGCGCACCACTGTTGTCGGTCAGCACCATGTTTAAATAACATGGCAGTCAGCTTATTACCTTCCACGTCTTTGACGATAGTGGCGCACCGTGGGCAACTTGCGTATTCCTCGGTTTGTACGAACGTCATAGAGCTTTCATTACCCGCTTCGGTATAACTACGCACATGCGCTTTGCGAACCGCAAAGGCAGGTTGCCAATGGGAACCCATGCGCATACGGACTCTGCCTAGAATGAAAAACTCAGGGCTATCTGAGTCTTTACATCCCAATGCGTCTCTTAACTGCAAGAGCTTGCATAACGTATCTGGGCCGTTGAGCACCCAAACACGCGCCTTGGGTACGGTCTCCAGAATTTCACGCCGCCACTTATAAACCAAGTGGGGCGGTGAAATCACCAAAGAGCGCTGATACCCCTCTTCATACATGACCGCAGCGGTAGCAACCGCCATCATCGTTTTTCCGGTGCCCATCTCTGCATTAATGACTGAGGCTTGTTCGCCTTCATCAACTAGTAAACGGGTGATTGCCTGCACAACATCGCGTTGAGCATCGAATGGATCTCGTTTGAGACCATCCATGACCAACTCACGATGAGTATTTGGCGTACCGTCGTAAACAGGCGGGTTTTGTTGTGATACCGCTGCTAATAGATCATCACCAAAATCGGTAACAAACTGAGAAAGCGGTATCACGTTGGGTGAAACCTCTTCGATTTCTAATTCAACTGCTTCTGCAACTGCATTCATGACTGTTGCCTCCTTTCATTGAGTAAAAAAGAAGAGCAGAACGATCCCCATAAGGGGTTGCGAGCTGCCCTTGTGGGTGTGAAAAAAATGAACCGATGAATCCCATAGCTGGAATCACTGCGTCTGTTACACGATTCGACGAAGACGCTGGGGTGTCTGATTACCCAGAAGTAAACAGACAAGGGTGCCGTTGAAACCGCAACGGCGACGGGTGGAAAACGCCTTTCCTAAATGCAGGCATCCTGCACTTGGGAAAGGCCCTGCACGAAGCAGGGCGTGGATTAATGTCGATGTTGAATGCCGTGGCGAATAGCCGCTAACTGACCACCCAAATGGGTGACTGCTTCAGAGGTAAAACCTTCACGAATACCGAAGATTTTGTACTCCACCAAAGCCCCAGTCGCTTCAGGTTCAGTTAACATACCGGCCTTACGTATGGCTCGAATCAATCGTGGATAGCGCTGCAAGAGTTCATCACCCATGGTCATGGTTAGTCCTCCTGCGGCAACATGATGGTGATTACGGGTTCGCCAGCATCACCGGGGCCACTGATTAGTTTTAATGTCGTTAGTCGTGCCTTGGTGCGCCGACCGCCTTTGGGTACACGGTAGAGTTGAAAGTTGATCTCAGTCCCGCCGGTGGCGCTGCGGATTGCAACAAAGGCCATCCACAGCACATCCCACAAACGGCCTGATTCATCTTGGTAAGTTTGTCGCCGACTGTCGTTATCTGACCATTCGACACACGCCTGCCAAGCGGCGTGAGTAATCGCAACCGGCCAGCAAAAACCAGCCTCTGTTGCCGCCTCTGTTACGTCGATTAATACGCCATCTTCCAGTGCCTGAGCGCGGGTATAGCGGCATATGGTTTCACCGAACAGTTCGGTGCTTGCATTGGTTGCATTCATGGTGATTCTCCTTAATGTAAACGTCGGAGAGATCACCACCCCAGCGGGGAGACGATCTCCCCAAGTGGGTTAAAGCAAGTTGATGAATGGTTATCTGATTTCAACCACACGAGCGTAGTTGTCGCCAGGCGTGAAATCGATGGCTCTGATAACGGGTACAAAGCGGTCGGTCAGTACGGTAGTCGAGGTCAGTCGGTTTTCGTCATCGACCTCCTGTGAAACCGTTCTTACCTTCTCTTTGTGTGTGCCGCCTTTGATTAAAAACTGCTGCCCACTCTGCGAGCGAACCACGCCAGAGACTTGACCTGCTGCAAGTGCCAAAGCCAGGTGCCAATTTGACATCTTTCTTAACGGTCGCCTCGTAGTTTCTAAAGCGATGGAACGAAACTTAAGATCAAACTGATCCCATAAGCAGGGATTACGGTCGATCTCGTCCGCCAACTGAACACTGTCCATTTTCACGTAGCTGAATTTGGCATCTCCACCAACAGACGCAGGGATAACATAGGGTTCCGATGTCCACGTTTGTGGTAATACCTCGGGTTCCTGTTCTCCGTTAACGATGGCTAAAAGGCGATCTTTTACCCCGGATACATCACGTTTCGCTTCCTTGGTGCGGCGACGGACACCGAACAGCACAATCTGCTTAAATTGCTGTTCAGGTGCTTTGAACACCTCGGTCCGATGGAAATGAGTGGTGATCCAGCCAACCAGCTCTTTGTCCAATGTGTACTGAGGAATGATGAGTACCATCACGCCTTCAAACTGCAACGCTGAAATGGTTAGGTTGTAGAACAACTTCTCCAACCGTTTACGACCTTTGCCGCCACATTGATCCCCAGTGCTACCTTTGTCAGAGACAAGATCGCCATAGGGTGGGTTGAGCCAGAGCAGACCGTACTGCCGTTGACCTAGTACACAGTCCTGAATGTCACCGTGGATACAGCGATCCAGGATCTGTTTTGAATGCCAGGCGCGTTCATTGTCATATTCAACACCAAACGCTTCTACACGTTCAGCACCTAGATGATGTTTACACTCAGCCAGGGCCGACCCTTCACCAGCACATGGGTCGATGATGCGCAGTTGCCCTGTTTTTGGAGCCGCCAGCGCAGACAACACGCGTGTCATGGTGTCGGCATCCGTAGGGAAGTAGCCATTTTTGATAAAATTACGCGCAAGGCGTTGAAACATTAAAGCCATGGTGTTTCTCCTGTCATTTATTGAAATAGACCGGAGAGACACCGCCCCAGTTAGGGAGATGTTCTCCCCAGTCGGGTTTAGGTGTTGAATTGTTAAGCTATCACATCGCCAAGCATTCGGCGGGGTATGCGATAGCGTTTGCCATCGTGCGTCCCTAAAAGAGGGCGCTTCGAGGTAATCACTATCCAGGGGATAGTTGCATTGATAAGACCGATCTTCTGACCGACTTCAACTTTTTTATTACAACGCTGGTGATAGGCCCTAACTTCCGTTCGCCATGCTTCATTAGCGACCGGTGTCATATCGAGATATTTCAATGGGCATGAATAGTGGTATGGGTGCATACCTTCTGTCATGTCCTTATATCCCCAACCGCAGCCTTCCGATTTTTGTAGCAGGTAGCAAGTGATAAAACGTTCTTGCCGGTTATCCTGCTTAAAAGTGATTTGGGCCACCGTCCAGAGGACGTTTCCACGTACACAGTGTGCGATGGTGTCCCAGCGACGTTTATCATTCTCCTCAGATTTCACTAAACCTCTAATGGTGTCTGATTTGGATGCGCCTTGTCTAAATAACCAACCCATGGTGTTACTCCTCTTTTGAAAATGAATAAGAGCGAGGCGCACCACTGCCCCGAAGGGTATGGAAATACCCCGCAGGTGAATGAAAAAGTAAAAGATGAACCGACGGCAACATAGCCGAGGCGTTTGTCTCACAGTTCGATGAAACGCCGTGTGGGTGCCAGTAAAAAACCGGCAAAGGTGCTACTGATCGCAGTAGCCACGGTGAAACCTGTTTTCTGGATTACGCGCTCCAGAATCTTCCTTGATATCTCTATGTCTGGAATATCAAGGAAGCCCCCGGAGGGTGGGGGCTATAGCTAGTTAAGGGCAAGCGCGCCGTCTCGGATAAGACGGGTCACCTCTTCTTCGACTTCTTCAGCGAGACTCAGATCAATCAAAGCACCGTTAACACCCATGCCATTGAAATCTTTGATCCACTCCCGCTCATAGAATGTCTGGATAATAATGTCAGCCCAGTGATCGAGCAGTGGCAGATGGCATATTGCCTTCGTTAACTGCCAGATTCGGTTTTGAGCTGCTGCTTTATCATCTACCGAATCACTATCTACTTTGGATAGGGCGATAGTGCGGCGGTTAGCAAGATCAGGGTCTGTGACCAAGCGGTCAAACACCCATAAATGAGCCATGTCGCCGCCGAAAATATTACTGGCAGGCATTCGCCCGGTGTAATGATTCAAGCGCTTGGATTCACCGATCTGCACTAATTTACGTTGCGGGTTGCCACTTGATTTAGCGCAGGTTGATAGAGAAAAACTATTGATTCCGCCTTCTTCGTTGGCAAGTGATATTCCGGCCAGGAACTCCTGGATCGCGGTATCACGGCCCCAGAGTGACAAGAACAACAGCTTGTCGTAAGCGTCTACCAAACTGGCATCGACATACAGATCAGGGATGACATCTAACTGCATTAGTGATTGTTGCATTGCTTTCTCCTAAGCTCTTATCTAAAAAAACAACCGAAGAAAGCACCCGCCGGGGTAACTTTCCCCGGTTGGGTTTGATGTTGCATTTACGCGTTAGCGCTGTTGTTGCTCCAAATTTGCTCCCTAGGGTCAAAGGTATAACCAAGATCCTTGAGACGATTCCGCTGTAAACGGAACTTCAATCGATCCACTGTTGGATCAAGTTTTACTTGAGTGCCCAGCGGCCACAACGAATCAAACAGTGATTCATCGTTACCGTCGTCGTCATGCTCACCACCGCTTTCGATATTAACTTCGGCGGGTTGACCTGCGTGAGCAGGGGTAGCGGCCTTGGTTAACTCCGGTTGGTTGTCAGCCGGATCAGGTTCAGCGGCAACTTCTTTATCTTCAGGCTTGAGATCATCAACACCATCGAGAGTAAGGCTCTTAATTGTTGCTCTCACCTCAACGACAAAACGACCACCAGCTAAATAGGATGAAGGGAATATCTGCGTCACATTGAAATTCCCCTCATACCGACCTTCCTCATACTGTTCCAGCAGAGTGTCCTTAACGGAAAACTCACCTAAATCAGTGATCAGACGACCGACATTAAACGGCCCGTTACGGCCTTGGATAGTACGAATGGTTAAAACGCCATTGATATTCATGGATTACCTCTCTTGGTTAGCAATTGAAAAATACGCAGAGAGATATTCCGTGTCAGGGAAAGCTCCCCGGCAGGGTTGAAAATATGAAATGCCGTTAGGCAGGATGGAAAATGAACCGGCGACCAGTGGTCGTTACGCCTGTTACACGGTTCGGCGGAGGCGCTTTGGGTGTTGGCAGTGCCAACAAGGGCCACTGAGTGATCAGTGGGACGGTATTAGTAGCAGGTTAGTTCAGGCGTTTGCCTGATATCAAGGATAAATTATTTATAAAAATATAAAATTAATGTTAAGGTGTTTATCTTGGTGATCAAAATGATTAGCACTGCGCTCGGTACTGTTAAGCATATAGTTAGTGACTAATTTGGAAAGCCTTACATTCAGACTGCGAAATTCAGAATGAGCGAGACATTAAGGGGGAAACGTGGAACTGGCAGAGATCAGTCGGTCGCAACAAGAGAGGTTGTCGCATATCGATTTTCGAGCTTGGTTTATTGGCCAGGTAGGGAGGTCTGATCTTGTAGCCCGTTTTGGTATGGGGGAAGCTGCTGCCACGCGGGATCTCGCATTATATAGAGAGCTAGCTCCGAAAAACCTTACCTACAGTGCTAAAACCAAGCTCTATCTAGCGGCTTCGGCTTTCAAACCCATCTATCAACACAAAGCTGATCAGGTGCTGATAGCACTAGCTCAAGGCTTTGGTGAAAACTTCGTTAGCAACAGCCATCCTATGTTGGCCTGTGAAACCCCGACCCAGCTCAACCAACCAGGTTTGCCAACCCTGGCTATACTTACCCGCGCTATCTATCAGAGCAAGGTGGTAAAAATAGAATATATATCGCCTGAATCAGGTCTCAGTTGCCGTGATATAGCCCCTTTTGTACTGGTAGACAACGGTCTGCGTTGGCATGTACGCGGCTTTGATCGAAAACGTCACGCATTTATCGATTTTGTGGTGAATCGTATCAGCAAAGCCAAATTACTCGACGAAACACCCCTGGAGCACGAGACACGCGAGGCTGATATACAGTGGAATCGCATTGTGGAGATGGAAGTTGTCCCACATCCCAGCATTAAATACCCAGAAGCGATTGAGATGGATTATGCGATGGAGGACGGAGTTCGTAAGCAGAACGTTCGGGCTTCCCATGCGGGTTATATGCTCAGGAGATGGAATGTGGACTGCACTGAAGATCACAGTTTGCAAGGTGCGGAGTATCAATTGTGGCTAAAAAATAGACCAGCATTGTACGGGGTGGAGAACTTGGTGCTAGCTCCGGGTTATGAGCATGGCGAATGAGTCAAACCTAAAAAAACATAGAAAGAGCACAGTGTTAAAAGGACTATAGGGTTGCACTTATTTAAAGGGAGGATTAGATGAGTTTCAATGTGTCTATCGTACAAGCAGAGCATGGGGACTGTATTCTGATTCAAGGTGATTTTGACGGACAGCCTAGAAACATATTAATTGATGGCGGTCCTTCAAGAACTTATGAGTATCGACGTAGGCCTGGAGCATTAAAAAAAGCACTGCAAAGCATTAGGGATAGTGGACAAAAAGTTGATTTATTAATACTCAGTCATGTTGATGACGACCATATTGCGGGTTTGTTATCAGGGTTTAAAAATGGTGGGCTACTTGAGAAGCTGACTGAAAAAATTTGGTTTAACTCAGGAAAACTTATTTTTGAAAGTTTTAACAAAACTTTCGATTCTAGCAACTTGATTGACTTTGATGGGAGCAGAACTGGCACAGATGCTAGTAGCTTGACGAGTATTGGGCAGGGTGCCAAGTTTGAGGATTACATATCTGAGAGAGGCATTTGGCAGTATGAGCTTATCAAAGCAGGTCAAGTGCGAAATTTGTTTGGCATTAAATTTACCATCTTGTCACCAAATAGCGAAAAATTGGAAAAGCTGTTAATCAAGTGGGACCGTGAAGAGCCAGACTCTTTAACATCAGGTACTGATAAGGACTATAAAAAAAGCTTTGATGAATTGTTGTTGAATGATGAGTTTTCAGAAGATGAATCTATTCACAACGGAAGCTCAATTGCCTTTGTTTTTGAGTATTTAGGTAAGCGTATATTATTCTTAGGTGACGCGCACAATGATGTAATTATCGATAGCATTAGAGATTTAGGGCACAGTGAAGATAATCCACTCTTGTTAGACTATGTAAAACTTTCCCATCATGGAAGTAAATATAATACGAGTCCTGAATTTTTGAAGCTGATATGTTGTCAAAATTTTATAATTTCAACCAATGGTAATAGACATGGACTACCTAACAAATTAACACTTGCTAGGATTGTAGATCGATTTCCAAGGGCTAATTTATTGTTTAATTACCCAGATCTAATTGATGATGTTTTCGATCAAACTGAACAGTTAGAAATACACAATAAAGCCTATACTGTAGGCGACTGCGATCAAGACTTCGTCTTATGAGTAATGTTTTTGACATTATAAAGCAGCACACCGTTATTGTGGATGGTGGCAGCGGTGTGCTTGTTCAGCCGATGACGGACGAATACAGCTATATCTTAACGGCTAAGCATAATCTCCTGAATGATTATAATAATGATCAATCAGGAGTAAAAGAGTTATCCCAAATTGATCTTATGACATTTGGTGATGAAAAACTGACAGCTATTTATGTTTATGACCATCAATACCTAGATATCGCTGTTATTAAAATAGATTTTCGCCAAGGAATCGAAGTTTACCCATACCAGAAAATCCCTCGTGCAGATGATTCTGTCAGGCTGTATGGGTATCCAGGAATAAAGCGCGCAGCTGGTCAGCCAGCGTCTGATCAGATTGAAAACTATCATTTGGTAATACACGAGCCATTAAACGAAAGGATTTCTTTTAGGAATCATGATATGGCCCCCGTTGAAGATGTGAAAGGTTTTTCTGGTGGAGGGTTGTTTCATGTGGATGAAGATTTAGACAAGGCATTTTTGGTAGGCATTGAGAACGCAATGGATAGTACACGTGCGTTACACGAAAGAGTGAAAGGGATTCCGATCTCTGCGTTTTCTGATTTGCTAGCGGATAACGGACTTGCGCCTCTAAAACCGTTGCACCTTACTAATTTTAAGCAATTATGTGAGCACGTATTCCCAGTAAATTATTATGAACACTTAGCTGATTTTCAAAGAAAAGATATCGATCATGTTGTTGGCTTAATAAAACGGGATTCTGAATGTGTTGCGAAGTTAATTGAAAGTACTCCATTAGATATTTTGACTAGATATAGGTCGCAACTTGAAGTAACAAAACGAGATAAATCTGAACTTGAAAATGAGGCTTTATGGTGTGCTTTACTTGAGCTTGTAGTCTTAACCTCAATAACAAAAAGAATAAAGTCTGATGAAATTGATATTTCAACGTTATTTGATGGTTTATTTGAAGAATGCAGGGTTATCTATATCGACTCAGATAAACACTGGAAAACATGTTATGAGGAAATACTGACGTCGAGTACTAGCCATCTAAATAGTAACGGTAAGATAATATTGATTATGGGCAGCGAACCTATGGTTGGCGGCATTATACCTGCGGAGGATATAGGAGAATATGTGGAAAATATTTCTAGCGCTTATGCACAAGACGCTATAGATAATGCTCGTCGATTTAGTGAAAAAAAATTCCCTATAATTCATTGGGTCAGCCTTCATGATCAGTGTATATTTTCTCAGCGAGATGACTTTAAACAATACAACTCAATTCTTCAAGATGACGAAGATAATAATCGTTTGCTGTTAAAAAAGAAATATCAACCTTATTTGCTTCCTCAAGGTGGAGACGATGACTAACTACTTCAAACAAAAAAACATAGACCTGGATTTATTAGTCAGCCTGTTTAAGGCCTGGTCATTTTCTTGTTTTGAGATTTCATCTGAACGGGAGAACCATCAAAACTTAACAGTTTTTTGTTGCCAAACTCAAAGTTCTGAAAATATGCAACAAGAATGGATGGGGATCAACAGTTACATTGCCGCAGAGTATTTGTGCAAAAATATATATAACATTGATCTGTGGAATACCTACTTGCTATTTGTTTGTGCCGAAAAAATACCACAGCACACTCAATATGAAATTGAAAATAATAAATTTTCTATGCGAAAGATTGTGGCTGACAAGCAAAACCGCTCTCTAAGTGTTGATGAGCTTTCGAATGTCGCAAGTCAGAAAATATTATCTAGTAATATTCAATTAACAGAAATTGAATTAAACACCGAGTTAAAGCCTAATTTGTCTGAAATAACAGCTCGTTTACTGGAGTCTGGAATCGGTCTTGGGCAGAGCCAATCCGATCGTGATAGTCGTGAACTTTGGTTGAGTGACGAGCTAGGAAGGTTAAAAACAAATGAAGATTAAGCGTGTAGAAATTCAAGCGTTCAAATCCTACATTTATCGCAACGACGGTACTTTTGACTTCATGGTGAATACACCATCAGGAGAGAGAAAACCCGCCAATCTAATATCAATATATGCTCCGAATGGCTTTGGAAAAACTGCGTTCTATGATGCGGTTGACTATTGTATTACTAATAATATTAGTCGATATGTTCGTGGTACAAGGATTAGGCGGCAGAATGAAAAAATAGGGAAAAATAACAACCTTCCAGGCGAGAAACAATATATTTTGAGAAATCGAAATATAGACAACACTGACCCAAATTTAAATACAGTCATTAAAATAGAAACCACAGGTGAGTCATATCGTAGTCAATATTCAAAGCCTCAGAATAGCTCAATGGATTACAAGTTTAACCTGAATGATACGCCGGATGATAGAAAATTCTTCCGTAATGTGATGTTAACTCAAGAAGCCATTGACGCGTTTTTGCGCGAGGATAGCCCTGCTGATAAATATGATAAGTTTATTGACAATCAAGTTGGCGATCTAACAGATATTGACGATACTCGTCAAAAAATAAACCGTATGTTAGATGATATAAGCCGTGAACTTAAAGGATTAGATAAAGAATTAGCCAGTATAAAATTAGATATTGGAAAAATTGACGTACAAAAAGATGTCTTTACTGAAGCTAATTCTCTAATAAAAAAGCTTGAGGCTTCAGGCTATGATTTACCGCCAATCGAAAATCCATTTTCAGAAGTCCAAAAACAACAGATAGATGACCGTATTAGCTCAATTAAAACTTTAATTAGTCGCCAAAAAAAAGGTCAACAGAGTCTAGATAAATCAATAAAGAATTTCGTTAGCAATATTAGGGTTTATCAAGAGTGTTGTTATGAAAGGAAGCGTTTAGAAAATGATTTAAACAGCCTGTCAAATACAATCAAGAACAAGCAAGAAGTTGAGTTGAAATATTCACAAGTAAAAGCGCATCGCAGCAAAAAGGAGGCTTTATCTAACGATTTGAAAAAAGTTAGTGATTTTTTAAGACAATTACCTAGCTTTGTGGAGCATAAAGCAAAATTAGATGATCTTAACAAGCTCATTCTTGAGCAAGAAAATAAGCTGTCAGAAGCTGCCATGGTTATCGAGTCTAATAACACTTCGCTCAAATCTTGCCATCAAGAGCAACAAAATCTCAAAGCCGAAAAACAGAAGTTTACTAACCTCCAAGCAAGCTCTAGTAAGGCTTATCAAAATAAGTCGGATTTACAGAGCAGGATTGATGAAAAGTCAAAATTGACGACTAATGAGGTTAAAAAGCAGAGGGAGCTTGAATACTGTATTGAGGTAATTAATGGACAGATAACCCAGATAGAATCTTTCGAAGTAACAAAGCTGATATCTAGCCATGTAGTGCTTGATATCAGAGGTGATCTAAATTTATTGCATGAAAGATTTTTAAAAGAAACTCATGACCTAAGAGTATTGCATGACAAAAACACGAAAGTACAAGCTGATTTAAATAGTGTTCAGCAACAATCGTCTTCAATTTCCGAGTTGATTCGCCAAGGGGCAGCTATCGTCATGCAAACCCAGCAGTCAGACTGTCCTCTTTGCCAGAATAAATATCCGAATTTTGACAGGTTAAAAGAGCAGATTGAAAGTAACCCTGCACTCAAAAATTCGGAGAGAACACTTCTTCAAGAAAAAAATAACTTGGAATCACTAATCGTTACAACTAAAAATTCACTGGCAAAGCTGAAGTTGGGCTATGAAACCCAGTTAAAAGAAGCTTTGCGGTTGTTTAGTGCTCAGCTGATCGAGAAGCGGAGGCTATTATCTGATAGCCAATTCAAGAAAAAAGAACTCGAGTTATCAGTGGAGAAATATAACCAAGAATTGGCTGCACAGTCAGAAATAACACTTTTTAAAAAGGCTGATGAATTAAATATATATCTAGAAAAAGAAATTTCATTGATACGAAAAAAAATGGATAAATGCAAGCTCGACATTCGGAACGTTGAAGAAAAAGTTGCACGTAGTGGTGAAACTATAAAAGAAATAGGCCAAGCTTTGGCGTTGTCGCGAACCAGACAGCAGTCGCTGATAAAGGATAGTCAGTTTCAGTCTATTAGGACATTCTTGGTATCACAGTCTATAGATGATAGTGGAAGCTTTGATGATATTCGAAAAAAACTATCAGCATTACAGCAGCAAAGCAAAGTGGGATTGGATAATAAAACTGAGATAATTCAGGAGTTAGAAAACAGAACAAATGAACTTGAGAAATTGATCCCCGTTGAGTACCACGGAAAGAGCATCGGGGATATTAGTGCCATTAAAAACACTACGGAAAAAAAATTAGCCGAATTTTTACTAAAACTTTCAGTACATGCGGAATCTGTTATGTACTTGGAGATTAGTGACTTAATTATTTCTGAAAGCTGGCGTTTAATCGAAGATAAAGCTAACGATACGCTTCGACATATTTCAGCGAATATTGAAATTAAAAATCAACATTTAAGTGAATTAGGTTTGTTGTCTCAGTTTTCAGGTGGGGCTTTAAATTTCAGTAATAAACTTGAGTTACAACAGAAAGAATTACATGTTGATCGGAAAATAAAAGGGGTAACCTCCATCAAGGATGAGCTTAGTAGGGATCTTAGTAACATATCTCAATACCTAGAATCTTCTATAAAACAATATTTCCATGCAGACTTAATTAATCAAATTTATGCTTCAATTGACCCACACCCGGAGTTCAAAGAAATACAATTTGACTGCAAAATACCTGATGCAGGTGGTAAACCTGAATTACATATAAAGCTTATGAATCCCGATGATGGCGGTACAATCCAACCCACCCTACATTTTAGTTCAGCCCAGATTAACATCTTAAGTCTCAGTATATTTTTAGCTAAAGCACTCAATGTGAAGGATCATGATAATAAGAGCGTTGATTGTATTTTTATTGATGACCCAGTGCAATCTATGGACTCGATTAATGCATTGGGGTTGATTGATTTGTTTAGAAATTTGAGTAATAAATTTGATAAGCAATTGATCATTGCAACACATGATGAAAACTTTCACGAGCTATTGAAAATGAAAATACCAAAGGATGGTTTTTGTTCAAAATATTTGGCGTTGGAGTCGTTTGGTAAAGTTGTTGAGCAGTGAGCTAAGCAGCCAAATTAGCAGTTTACTTTTTACAGGCTAGCAATCCAGGGGGGGAATTCAATGACTATTGAAGTCAATGGACAAAAGAAACGCGTTGGATTGGCGTTGTCCGGTGGTGGTTTTCGTGCTGCGGCATTTCATTTGGGAGTATTCCGATACCTACATTCTAAGAGGCTATTGTGGGATATAGATCTTTTAACCTGCGTGAGCGGAGGTAGCATTGCAGGTGCTTTTCTCGCTCATCATTGGGGTGATAATGATGCTCTAGGCAAGCTTGAAAAATATCTACTTACTCGCTCTATTGCAGTCTCTTCTGTCATTGGGGGGGTATTCGATCCGTTTAATTCACGGCTGGATAAGCTACAGAGCACCTATGAACGAGATCTTTATGGTACTTCTACTCTTGGGGATTTGGCACAAGGGCCTCGCTTGTATTTGAATGCTACAAATCTAGCGACTGGGAATATGTTCTTTTATGTTACTGGCGGTAAATTGCCTGCCGAAATGGGGGAGTGGGAGCTTGGTTCGGTTGGTGCAAAAGATATTCGGGTAAGCCAAGCAGTCGCTGCTTCATCAGCATTTCCGCCAGTATTTCCACCGCAACGACTGGAGCAGGATCAATACCCTGCGGCGGGCATCGATTATGTAACTCTGACTGACGGCGGTGTGTATGACAATCTTGGAGTTAATCCATTATTAGGTAATCGTAATAAGCTTGATTATGTCATTGTGAGTGATGGTGGTAAGCCGTTCGAAATGGATGACCGGCCTACCGAGTCTGGGAGCGGAGTGTTGCTCGCTTCAGTTAATATACTCATGGAGCAAGTGCGTGGCCTACAATTCAGCCGCCTTGAACTCAGTGCTGATCGTATTAAACCATTATGGTTTTCGATTGATAGTGAGAAGGGGGAAGCACAGAAAGGTGACGCTGCTTTTTCTTCAGCAATCCGCACTAACCTGAAAAAGCTCAGCCACGCTGAGATAGATGTTTTGACTCGTCATTCTGGTGCCTTACTTGACCATCGTTTAAAAGCATACGCACCAGAGCTGCTGGGTTAGTTCAAATGATATTACGTTGTATATGGATTCTCGCGGATGATCGCAGGAGCCTGAATTGAGAAAGGCTTAACATTTTATGAAAATTCTCCACACCTCAGACTGGCACTTGGGGCGCTCACTCTATGGCCGAAAGCGCTACGAAGAGTTCGACGAATTCCTATCCTGGTTAGCCGAAACTATCCAGCAGCAGCAAGTGGATGTTCTGCTAGTGGCTGGCGATGTCTTTGATACGACGGCTCCAAGCAATCGAGCGCAAGAACTTTATTACCGTTTTTTGTGCCGTATGGCGACTTCGCCTTGCCGTCATGTCATTGTGATTGCCGGTAATCACGATTCACCTTCCTTTCTGAATGCGCCCAAAGAACTGTTACGTGCGCTTGATGTTCATGTTATTGGTTCAACCACGGAAAATCGTGAAGATGAAGTACTGTTATTGCAAAGTCAGGATGGCTCTCCAGAACTCATCGTCTGTGCGGTGCCTTATCTAAGGGATCGTGATATTCGCCAGGTTGAAGCGGGTGAAAGCATTGACGACAAAGAGCGTAAGCTGATTGAGGGCATACGCGCTCACTATGCTGAGGTGGGAGCGCTGGCCGAGCAGAAGCGCTCATCAGTAAAAGAAGCACTAGGCGTTGATCTACCAATTGTTGCTATGGGACATCTTTTTGCCGCAGGCGGGCAAACGGTTGATGGCGATGGTACTCGTCCACTTTATGTCGGATCACTGGCGCATGTAACTTCGGCCATTTTCCCGGAGTGTATTGATTACCTTGCCTTGGGGCACCTGCATGTTCCTCAAATGGTGAATGCTTCAGAGGTGATGCGATACTGTGGCTCGCCACTGCCAATGGGCTTTGGTGAAGCCAAACAAGAGAAGAGTGTTTGCGTTGTTGAGTTTTCCAACAATGAGGCAAGCGAGACGCAGGTTCCACAAGTCACACAAATTAAGGTGCCGCTGTTCCAACGACTCGCACGAATACAAGGTTCTTGGGATGAAATATCTGCCCAAATTTTGGACCTTTCTGTTACGCAAAATAAGGCCTGGCTGGAAATTATATATGACGGTGAAGAGGTCATTGCTGATCTGCTAGAACGCCTAGAAGATGCTATTTCTACAACTCAGATGGAGCTGCTTCGCGTCAGGAATAACCGGATCATAGATCGTGTTCTCAACCGCATCCACGATGATGAAACGCTTGATGATTTGAATGTCAATGATGTATTTGAGCGTTGCTTAGACGCTCATGAGGTGGCTAAAGAACAGCGCCCAGAACTGCTGCTCGCTTACCAAGAGATAGTTACGTCTCTCCATGAAGAAGATGCCCGAGCAGAATAGAGACGGTTATGCGAATCCTTAATATACGTTTTAAAAATCTGAATTCACTCGTAGGCGAATGGCAGATTGATTTAACAGATCCAGCCTATACATCCAACGGGATTTTCGCTATCACTGGCCCCACCGGCTCGGGTAAAACAACCATTCTCGATGCAATCTGTTTGGCGCTCTATGGTCAAACACCTCGTCTCACCAGGGTGACTAAGAGCGACAATGAAATCATGTCTCAGCAGACGGGCGAATGTTTTTCTGAAGTGACTTTCGAAACTCAATCCGGGCGGTACCGTTGTCATTGGAGCCAGCACCGGGCACGCAAAAAACCTAGTGGGGATCTTCAATCACCGAAGCATGAAATGGCTGAGGCTGACTCGGGGAATATTTTGCAGGCCTCGCTACGCGGTGTTGCTGAACAGGTCGAGATCACGACGGGTATGGATTTTGAGCGCTTCACACGTTCCATGTTGTTGGCGCAAGGCGGGTTCGATGTTTTTCTACAGGCTGATCCTGGTGATCGTTCTCCTATTCTTGAACAACTTACCGGAACAGAGATTTACAGCCAGATTTCCAAATCCGCTCATGAGCGTCGCTCCGAGGAAGGGAAAAATCTGGAGATTCTTCAGGCTAAACTGGACGAGATGCAGCTGCTGAGTGAAGAAGATGAACAGCAGTTGAAAGCAAGCCTGGAGCAGAAGATACCCCAGGAAACCGGTTTAGCGAAACAAGTGGATCAAAAAAGAGCAGCAATCGCTTGGCTGGAGGGTATCGAAGGCCTTGAAAAAGAGCTGGCTTTGCTTGATGGGAAGAAACAGGAACTGCTCACTCATCAAGCGGCATTTAAGCCTGAACTCGAAAAGCTTGATCGTGCTAAACAGGCCTTAGAGTTGGCTGCTGAATACACCCGTCTCGATTTACTGCGCCGTGGGCAGGAAGCTGATCGCCAAGGTCTCAACGATTGCCAGAAAGTGCTTCCAGAAAAAGAAGCTGAAGTGCAAAAAACCGAAGAAACGTTAAAGCAGGCAAGTGAAAATTTGCTTCAGAAGAAAAATGAGCAAAAAGAGGCGCTGCTTGTTATCCGCAAGGTTCGGGAGTTGGATTTCAAATTTGGAGAAAAAGAGACTTCGATAAAGAGCATTTTGAATAGTATTGCAGAGCGCGATAAAACGCTCGATGGTATGCGCACCAAAAATAGAGAGGATTGTCGTGAACTTGATTCAAAAAAGAGGGCGCTCGATGCTGTTCTGAAAACTATTGGCGAAAGCAAAGTGGATGAAGGCCTCGTTGAACATCTTGCAGGGATACGAACCCGCTTCGATGCACTCCGTGATATGGATGCTAAACACCGTTACCAGTTCAATGAACTTAGTATTGCTGAAGCTCAAAAGAGTGAGGCCCATCAGTGCTGGAGTGAGCAGTCAACCAGCTTGGAGGTTGCTAAAAAAGAGTTCAGCACTCTACAGGAGAGGCTTGGTCAACAGCAGACCGAACTTAACCAGATATTAGCAGGCCGAGGAATTTCAGATTGGCGTGATTCCCTCTTTAGTATAAGAGAGAGAAAAGATGCGCTTAATCGCATCAGCGAGTCGATTAAATCAGTGACTGATTTTCAAAGTACCTTATGTGAGCTTAATAACCAAGATGAAACACTGAATACACAAAAGGGATCATTGCTTAATCAGGTTCAGGTACAAACTGAAAAACAAGCAGCCCTTGAAAAAGAGATGAGTGAGCTTGAAACTCGACTGTCTCGAATTAATAAAATACTGGATTTTGAGGAGCACCGGCATCAACTACAGGAAGGTGAATCATGCCCACTTTGCGGTGCTGAGGAGCATCCCTTTGCTGAAGGAAATATCCCTGTTCCAGATGAAACAACCACCGCGCTGAATCGTGTGAGGGCTGACCTTAAACAAGCAAACGAGTCACTTTCTGGTTTTAAGATAAAACAGGCTGAAAACCTGAAGGATTTGGCGCAAGTCTCTACGCAGAAAAAAGGGATTGCTGAGAAAATTGCGACAGAAGAGACTCGGATTCACGGAGGTGCTGTCATTCTTGCTATTGATGATTTTGATAAAGAGGGTGAAAAAGCGTTGGTTTTTGAGTTATTGACTAAGGCGTTACCGCGCTTACAGCAAGAGAACAACGACAACCTGGAGCGTGCATCAAAGGTTGTACAGACCGTCGAGAGGATCGAGAAAGCGATTGTAACGATGCGCGAGGCCATGGAAAAGGCACGAGAAGCCGCCGTGCAGTTGGAACGGGAGGCTCAGGCTGCCAGCCACAAAAAGGAGTCTGCCGAGTTGGCGGCTGATCGGGCCAAGAAGGAACTCGCAGTGTTGGCAGCGACGGTGCAGAAATCTCAGGACGAGTTACTACGTGAACTCTCAAAGTATGGAACCAAGCACCTCGCTTTGGATGCGTTGGATAATGTCCTGAGTGAGTTAACCACACGTCGAGAGCAGTGGCTTTCTCAACAAGGGAGCAAAACCGAAATTGAAAAGCAACTCCCCGCCCTAGTGTTTCAGACGCAGCATCAAGCTGAGCAAATCACTCAGTTTGAAGGCGAACTGAAAAAACAGCGGGGTGATCTGGAGGCCTTAACCCGTGAACGAGATGGTTTAACTCATGAGCGGCAGACGCTTTTCGGTGATAAAAGCCCCGATGATGAAGAATCCCATTTCTCCTCAGTCATCGATCAATGTGATAAACATCTCGACGATTCGCGCCAACGCCTCAGTTCTACAAGCCAGGAACTCGATAAACTGAAAAATAGTATTGAAGCGATTGAAAAGACAATGCTTACCCGAGCAGAGAAACTGAAAACTGAGGAAGCAGCATTCCAGGTTCGACTTGGCCTATTTGGCTTCAGTGATGAGGTAGATTATCAGGCCGCTTGTTTGCCCGAAGATGAGCGTAACAGCCTTATACAACAAGCACAGCAATTGGCGACTGAACAAACGGCGTTGGATGCAAGGCATCAGGAGAAAACCACCCTGCTAAAAACCGAACAACAAAAGAAGGTCACGGATCAACCTCGTGAGCTGCTTGCACAAGCGTTAGAGACGCTTACAAATAGCCTGAAGGAACTCCAACAGGCGCTTGGTGGCATCCAGCAAAAGCTAAAAGACAATAATGATTTAAGGTGCAAACAACAAGAGCGAGCAAAAGCCATTGACGCACAAAAACGTGAATCATCACGTTGGGATACGCTGCATGAATTGATCGGTTCAGCCGATGGTAAGAAATACCGCAACTTCGCCCAGGGTTTGACCTTTGAAATGATGGTTGGCCATGCAAACCGGCAATTGCAGAAAATGACGGATCGCTATCTATTGATCAGAGATGATAGGCAGCCGCTGGAGTTGAATGTGGTGGACAGTTATCAAGCGGGTGAAATTCGTTCAACCAAGAATTTGTCCGGGGGTGAGAGCTTTATCGTCAGCCTCTCTCTGGCGCTTGGTCTGTCCCACATGGCGAGTAAAAACGTCCGGGTTGATTCACTGTTTTTGGATGAAGGGTTTGGTACCTTGGATGAGGACGCGCTGGATACCGCCCTGGAGACTCTTGCCGGGTTGCAAGAAGACGGCAAACTGATAGGCGTGATTTCGCATGTATCAACCCTCAAAGAGCGCATCAGTACCCAGATACAAGTTACTCCTCATACAGGGGGAAGAAGTGTAATCAGTGGGCCTGGGTGCGGTAGGTCTCACCATGAGGTAGTGGCTTGATTCAGCTTGTACAGCAAGTTTTATTTTGTCGGTGATCCTTTGCTCTAGAAAGACATTTGTTGTTCAGGGCGGTCGTGGCGGTAATCGTATATGTAAGGTTTGAGTTTCCTAGAGGTTTTGAGTCACAATGTTAGTTAATTATTAACTAGCTGGCGAACTTCTGGATTCAATAACACTATTTGCTGACTAACCGCAGAGCGTGTGAGTTCATTACCATCTAGTGAGAGTTGATTAAAAAGATAGAATAATAGGGCTTGGCGTATTTTAATTTGGGCTTCACCGTCAACCATTGAATAATCCTCTTCTATAACTACTCTCTGGTCAGCAGTAAGTCCTGGGTGAGTACCAATCCTTACGATGACAAGCGTATGCCATTCTTCATCTTGTTCACGCTCCTGTCCCGGTGCGCCTAGTTCACCGGTCGCGGCAATTCGCCCAAGCACAAAATCACGAAAATTCTTTCTTTTATGGCAATATGCCCTGACATGGTACCGGGAACCATTACTGACCAAACTATGCGGTGTGATTTTTCGCTCTCCTCCTTTCGGTTGTGTCATTGAACGATAGTGAATTGTGACGGATCGTCTTTGATGAATTGCTTGGGATAAATCCCTAAGCGTCTTAGCAGAGGCGCTACGATGTGGCATGGGCACGACCTCAAGTGGGCGATTAATGTTTCCTGCCCAGTCAATATAGTTTTCGACTGATGGCGAGATTAGAATCGGGGTGAATGCAGAGGTTGGCTGATAACGCTTAGAGGAAGCATTGAATATAACGCTATTTGAGGCCAGGGCTAGGTAGCCCTTGAGGTCAGCGGATGCTTGTTGCGGAGATATCCCGAATCGATCGATTAAATCGTTGCGGCCAACACTTCCTGTCCAGTACAAGTGTCGTTCTATCTCTTCCAGACGTCGCTGGACTTCCCATTTTTTGTTAGTTGAAATTGTCATGGCGTTTATTTTGCGCTAAATCCTTGCGTCTATCAACTGGTTTGTGTATCGTCTAGTAACTAGATGGATAATGCATGGGGATCATCGATGGATTGGCCTGCCTTGTTGGCATCAACAGCGCGATTGCTTGACCTACATGACTGTGATCGGGCAGCAGGAACTTCGTTGTATGCCCCTCCAGAAGTACGTCCAGGACCTGCCAATGGACTTTGGCTCGATGTTGCCACACAAATGCTCCAATATCTCTACGAAAAAGACCTAGAAGCTAATGAAGCATGGATCTCTTTGACGGAGATTGTTGATGAACTGGTTTCCCGTCACGATATCGATGAACAGGACGTACAATTCGTCACCAACTATCTTGCTACCTCAACGAGGCTGGTCACCCTCAAGGAAGGCGCTGCCCCTAGCACTCTTAATCGTCTAATCACGAAGAAAGAAACTTCGCTGATTGAGTGGCCTCGTAATACAAATGCTCGCGACCGGTGCCGACTTACTTCTTCAGGATCGCGCTCAGTTCAGTTATCTCAAGCAGCACATAAGTGGCTTTATGCAGATGAAGATGCCAGTAAGCTAATCAAGGCGATTGAATATGGCGCATTTCCAGATCTTCCAGCTCTAGCAGAAGGCCTGATTGCCCAAATTAGAGGATTTTCCAAGGAAATTACTATACTTCTGGAACGTAAGGATCTAGATGAGTTACTTGATGAATTCAGACAACGTAAAGACGAATATTTAGCTGTACTGCAAGGCGTGCAAGGGTCTGTTGAGAAGGCTTATGAAACATTCATGCTTACAGATACGCTTTCACGCTTTGATTCCTGGGTTGATTCAACTGGAAATGAAGATATAACTTCCTACACGATAGTTCAGTCGTTTCGTGACATTCTTCAGGCGATTGAACGTCTAAGTCGAAAATTACAGGGTTTACTCTCCGTCCTAGTTTCTCAGAAGAGAGAAATTATTGGGTCTGTTCAATTTGATAAAGCAGCGGTAGGGCTAGCTTTTTATCCGTGTGCTGAAAATATTGTCGAGCTGTGCATAAGGGCTCTTGGTCCTTGGACAACAATGATTGGTGCACCGGCTCCTAATGATTTTACCGGAATTTTGAGTCTTCCCTTAGAGGAGGAGTCCGCGACAACTTACGTTTTTGAAGAAGAGATTGCCGATGATCTACCTTCGCCCTTACAGCAATTTCTCGATAGTTATGGGGGAGAAATAAGTAGTGCTCTTAAAAAGGGTCCAGTGTCGCTCACAAAAGCTGTCGAAAACGGGTGGTTGTTGATTGATGGCATTGATGTCCTTCCTCAGTTAGTAGGCATTTATGCCTCCCCTGACTGGATTGAGGAAGAAGGTTCTGAAATTGCAGTGTCTCTGCTTCCAGGTGCTTTAAATGTAGAGCTGCCTGATGGTGGGATGTTGCGCGGTGATGATGTTGTGCTTCACCTGCTATTCACGAACCATGAAAACAAAGGAATTGACTGATGGAAATAGAAGATATCGGCCGAGTGTACCATTACCTACTCAGATATCGATCAATTGAATATAAGCCATCCACGCGTCGGTCGCGCTCTGGCGAAAGTGATGTAGCAGCTATTTTACGCGGTGCCAGTATTGATCAACTGGATCGTTTCAACCAGTTTCTGTCGCCACAAGGGTTTAAGTTAATTGAGTTTGATGACAGCACGCGAGGAGTATCAACTGCGGGGCGTGTCTGGATTCTTGCAAGAGGCGTAGAAGCAGATCCACCAGAATTTTATACAACTGATCGCGTAATAAGTGAAATACGGATTAGGGAAGGAGAGCGCCGGGAAGATGTTGCCATCTGGTTTCTTCATATATGGATGATCTACCTATCATTAATCTATACCCGCCCTGGTCGGGGAGTGTCAGAAGTATCTGGCTACATTGATGCAACTTTTTCCAGAGAAGCATTGACGCATGCTGTTGAAGAGCACATTGAAAATATTCGTCAGATGGGGATTAGTGAAGGTGCAGAGTCAAAAGCTGTTTCTATCCTTGATGCTGAGCAGGGGCAGGATATTCCACGTAGGGTATTAGCATTTCTCACCTTAATGAGTGGCTCCGGACTAGTGTATGAGGTATCTAAAGATGAGTATCAACAGACGTTATTGGGTGCTTACGAAATCGCTGAAAGTTACAACCATACCTTACGTGTTCCCGTCGAGAACATTCTTAAGAATGTAGTCAATATAGCTGCACCAAGTGTAACCCAGGAAGAAGAGATGGAGACTGAAATCGATGGCGTTAATTAACCGCGTTGCGATCAGCAATGTACTGAATTTCCATGGTGATAGTGAGCGTGCTGAGTGGTCACCTTACTTTCGATATGAATGTCTTGATTTTCGCGGTCAATCCACTGCAGTAAATTTGACAAACGGCGGTGGAAAAACAACGCTTGCTGAGGCTATCTTGGCAGTACTTTCGCGTGACCAAACATTGGTAACGAAAACCAAGAAAAAATTCAGTCCAAAATCATCCAATATTCTATCTCATATACAAGTGGAGCTGATCCGTACACGAGGGAGTGTTGCGCAGTCAGATTTTTTAACTTCTGGAGGCGGTAACGTAGACGGAGATCTATGGGTGTTCGGTATGTATGGACATCGGGGTACAGAGTCATTGAGCTACTATTATTATCCCGGTGCTCTTGAACTATGCCGAATAGGTTTAGCCGAGGATGAAAAAAGAACATTGATATCCAATTCGACTTTTTCTGCAGCGCGCAAATCAATAAAGGGAATAGTAACGGGGCCTCGCAGAAATGAGTGGCATGATGCGCTAGCGATTAAAGCTAACCTTCCTCAGTCTACACTCAAACAGATGGTGGATTTCCAAAAAAGGGATGGCGATGATAAAAGTGCGCTATTGCTTGATATCAAGCAGCGCCCTGGAGAGTCCTACGCACAGGCTTTTTTCTATCAAGTATTAGCTCCTGCCATAATGGAAGGTGTTATGGATCGCGAGGGGGAAGAAGGAGAGGTACGTTTAGAGGACACGATTGAGCGGGCTGTCTATTGCACCGTTAAAGCCAAGCGTGACACTGAAGAACGCCGACAAGAAGTTGAAGAACTGGAGAAAGGTGTCGAGCAGCTTCAGGATGTCGTTAGGTTCGCTGATAAAGCGGAGGCCGAGCGAGCACAATACGACAAACAGATGCAGACGGTTAGAGCGGATGTCCATATGCTCAGTGAACTAGTTGGAAACGGGCGTCTTCCAGGTGTACCTAGCACAACCCTACCAGAGGGTTTGTTGGGAGAGCTGCTTCCTCATCTTGTGGTTGAACCTGGTAGTACCGAAGTCAGAATTCTTGATAGAGGTATTTCAATTGTATTGGGAGAAGAAGCTAAGCATGTAAATCAACGCGCAGATCGAAATGACATTTCACCAAGAGAAATAATGCAAGCTATTGATATTCATTGTGACCTTGAAATACAAAGAGGTGGGCATCGAAGTAAATCCTACACAATCAATGATGCTATAGCATTGGTCGAATGCGCTAATTCACCTGCCCGAGGGCTGACTAGAGAGGCTGCCACTGAATTACTTAAGGATATGGAGTCCTGGTTTGATGATAAAGCTGATACCAATCCTTATAGACAGCAGGTATTTCATGCTCAGGAGGATATCAGAAAACTGAGGAAATCAGAGCGTGACTTAAGAAACCAGGTCGAAAGTCTTGAAAATGAGCGTGTTCAGTTGTTAACTCAGCAAAAGCGAATGGAAACCAATCAAGGACTCTATCAAGGATTGGTAGATTCTGGATTATTTACCGATGAAGAACTTCTATCACCCCTGAAAACCGGCCAAGAGGTCAAGATAGCTTATGGTAGATCCCAAGTCGCTATGCAGGATTTTTCTACTCGGGAGGCGAGCCTGAAGGAGCACTTGCCTGCATGGGATGGTTTTGTAACCACTTACGGTAAAGAATCTCATCCAGGAGTGTTGCTTGAACAACTAACGGAAAAACGAAGGGGATTGCACGGTGAGCGTGAGGAATTAAAAGTATTCCTTAAAGAAGAGGGAAGCGCACTCAAAAAAAGTCGAACCAATCAGACAGCATTCGGAAGGGAGCTGGAGCAGGTAAAACAAAAATTTGTGCGTATAAGTGAATACCGTGAAGACCATGAACTATTTAGAAATATGTTTGGTGACATAAACCCTAATGGCAAAGATACTGAGCTTCTTAATGAGCGAAATGCTAAAAAAAGTAAATTGAAAGAACTAGAGCATCAATACAATGAGTGCTCAGAAGGTGTTGCGGCACTTCAATCATTTAGAGCCAGGGTAGGAGAGGCTATCGATCCGAGCCAATGGCTTGAAAAAATCGGCACACGACGTTCTGAAATCGCTGTGTTGCTCAACCGGTTCCAGCTACAAAGAGAGGACTTTCAACAACAGCGGCAAGCCCTAGATCAAGAGAAAGTGGCTGCTAATTCAGCGACACGTAGTGCCCTAGGGTGTTTAACAAAAAGGGACTTGAGCTTTAAGCCATTGCATAAGGTTGTGGAAGAATTCGCGCTCTCTGAGGAGCGTAAATGCCATGTGCTCGGAGCGTTTTCTTCATTATTATTTGCGCCTGTGTTTGAAACAGAAAACGAGGCTCAAGCCGCTGCAGAAATACTCGCACTGGAAGATAAACAGGTTCCGGTATTTCTACGATCAAGCTTTGAGTCCTACTGTCGGGACGGTGTTATTGAAGCTGTGTGTGATGGCCGCTTGATGATAGCCATTACAGCTGGCGTAATTACGCGCCCGGTTGAATGTCTCCTCGATCCTTCGCTAGTCGAGCGAGAGAAGTGTGATCTAGATAAAAAAATCGGCACCGTTGATGGTGAGCTAGAGGCACTAGCTACTGAGCTTAAGTCCATTTCCGACGAAACTGATGACATTCAGTTGGCCAAGCGCGCCACAAAAGCGCTTCAGCGTGGTGAATCTGAGATGATGGTTAAACTTTCAAATGAGAGGGATGACCTGATCGATATATTGGATAAGCTAAATGAACTTTGCTCAGAGGAAATGCTTAAAACCATACGTAACGCTCAGGAGTATATGCGACTAGGAGGTATACAAGAGGATGAGGGGCTGACAAATAGGATCAGAGATGTATCTGAAGAAATTGATATTTTGATTGAATCCATCGCCGAACAAGAACTTCGAATAGATGAGTTTCAATCAAAAATATCTAGTCTGGATGACGCTATTGTATCGGTCTTGCCAGCTGACCTGGAATTACAGTTGAAACGTGCAGACGAATTTTGTGATAAGGGTGGTCCGGAATTTTTTAAAAATATCGATGAATGCAGGGACCAACTTAGATGTTTAATGGAAATAGCTCAGCAACGATACGGCTATGACAAACACTTTCCAGGTGCGCAGGCCTATCTGGATGCGAAGCAATCAACGGGCGGTGGCGAGGAAGCTGAATTGCGTCTGAAGTTACTCGCGCGAGAACTCATTGAGGTGAAGGGGAACCAAAATAAAGCTCGCACCGAGCATGAACGTCTCAGCGATTTGCTACCAGAGCTTAAATCTTCGCTTGAAGCCATAGATAAGCTGGTTGTGTTGGCGACTAAAAAATACAGAAAAATTGCCCAGCTTCGTGAAGATATTGTGACTGTAGGTTCTGATCAGTTTGAGGAGCATGCGCTCATTTGCGACAGTGATGATCTGGCATTTCTGGTGAGAGAGGGAAACCCTGGTAACGTCAAGACTCAGGCCCAGAAGTTATTCACTAGCTTAGAAGGTGTTGATATTGAACGAAAGGCATCGGATCTTCGTCGAGCACAAAAAGATGTTGTCACTGCTGAAAATGAATTTTTAAATTCTGCGAAGAATGCGACTTCAAATACGATTGGCCTGAAACCAGTTGAACGTAGTGTACTAAGTGAACTGAAATCTACCGCTGATACGGTCAAGGTTAGAAATCTGTATGAAGGCTTATTGGAATCTCTCTCCCAGTTGAAAGATCGGCTGCAAGAATGTGAATCGACTGAGAGGGAGTCGAGACGTAATGTTACTGGTCGGTTGGCACATCTGATTGAGTTTGCGATGCTTGATCTACAAATACTCAAATCGGTTGTTGGGGAAAATCACAGTGCCCAGGCATCTCACTTTAAAGTAGATGCCAAAGTATTGAACCTTGATGACGGACGTAAACTGGTTGAATCGATTGTAGGTGAAATTGATCTCTATGAGAAACAGAGAAGGGAGCGCCTTGCGGCGGGGCAGAATGCGCAAGCTGATGAGTCTTTTCATGAAGAGCTCAGGGATAAAATTCAGAATAGGCTTTACAAAAATATTTTCAGCGCTCCAAAGATCCAGTATGTGAATAAAACGATTCGAGCCTCAGGCCGTCCAAACGAATTCAACGAGAATTTAAGTGAGGGGCAGAAAGCTGCACTTTCTTTGATGTGGATGATACGCTTAGCTGAATTTGCGATAGAACGTGACGCAAAAAGAATGTCCTCTCGTGGAGCGCGGAAAAAGGTTCGAGATCGTGCAGAAAATTTAATTCTTGTAGATGGTTTATTTTCCAACTTGTCTGACCGGCACCTCATTGAGAGCGCAATGGCGGGTATCGAAAGTACACGAGGCCGATTTCAATTAATTGGTCTTATACACAATCCCCACTACCAGAATGATTTCGGGAAATTTCCAGTTCTGATGTTGGGCAAGAGTAGAAGGAATGTTGGGGGAAGTAGGGGCTGGGTTTCTTTCAGTGAAGGGCTACCAGTTAAATCACAAGAAACGGGTTCTATTGGTTTGGCGCATATCCGGCGTGAGCCCCCGCCACTATAGTTGGAGTCACTCCTCGAATGAGCATAGATGTGTTGCGAACTATTCTGGCTAAGCGTGGGAGCGGTCGTTCCTATATTCGTGCTGATGAAATAGTCGACTATATTTGTAACCAAACAGGTCTTGAGCGTGACATAGTTCTGGCAGAGCTGGCTACCCTTAAGGCATTAGGTGAAATAGCGTGCGCAGATTGGCATAGGGGTGAACCTATTGGTCAGCTACATCTTAAACTCAGACAATCCATACCTCCTTCCGAGCAACGCTGGCGGAATGTTCTTGAAGCGGAGGGGCTCTCACCTTCCAGTGTGGAAGCATTAATGCCAATGGCAAGTTCATTGGACGAATGGGGTGAGAACGACTTGCGCAGGCTTTGTATTGATTTGGTAGCGCTTCGTGCTGATTTGCCTGCTCTTGGGAATGAGTCTCGGTACTGTGTTAGTGCCCGTTATTTACTCGGTAGTTCTAAACTGCTTGATGCGCTGCCAACAGCACCTTTACGTGCTTTTGGTATCGAACCGTCCCAGTTTTCTGGATCTCCTGGTTATGTGGTTACAGCGGGTCCATCAAATCCAAAATGCGTAGTGCTTGTCGAAAACCCTCAGGCTTTTGAGGCAGCCCTTGAGGCAGAGCAAGCTAAAGAAATAGCGTGGGTAGCTACATTTGGCTATGGTTTATCACGTTCTGGTGATGATTTTGGCCGTCAGTTGGCTGCATTTGTAGAGGATCAGCGGCGTATGGTTTCACTTGTTCGTAAAGGCACTCCCCCGGATATATGTCAGCTACTTTTGCATCCTACTATTTACTTCTGGGGAGACATGGATCGGGAGGGCTTTAAGATTTATTGGCGATTGAAAGCGCGGATCAAACAGCTCCAGCTGAGTGCTCTCTATGCCCCAATGATCGAAATGGTTCGACAAGATCAAGCTCACCCTTATGTACGCCTTGTTGCCAAGGAATCGCAGGAACTCTGGGAGTGTGAAGATCCTTCTGTTGCATTTATGCTAAAGGCTTGTGAGGAGAAAGCTGTTGATCAGGAGGCACTTAGCACCGAAATAATTCGTCAATATGCTTGTCACTCATTCGAATTATCCTAACGGCACATAATTCTTGAAACCGCGAGTCATTAATTTTCCATCATTGAAGGTTTAAACCACCGGCTTTAGCCGCCAGCTTTAACTGCAATGCTGTATCTAAACGGCTGGAGATAGGATTATGGATTATTTCTAGGTACGGTGGTCACACGATATACCAGCTCATCGACTCCTGAAACTTGATAAGCTTAACCATCAAGATGTGAGGGAAATGGATGCTATGTGCGTATTTATGATTAATCGAGTAGGGGTGATGACGATTTTCCCACCATAAACCTCCCCTGTTTGTTTTTTATAACTTATTGATTTTCATTAAAAACTAACAACTTTCGATTTAACGAAAAATTGCGGTACAAGGTCGCATCCCCTTGGGGACGCGAACCCTCAGCTGATGAATTTCTAATATTTCAATCTCTGAGGGTGAAATTCCCCATGGCTTGCCACGTGAAAACAATGGATTGTTGTGATGAGAATCTAAAAATTCTCGGGCAACTCCTTAGCAATACCCCGCCAGCTTGCTGCGAGGTAGTTTATTTTACGATTTACGATCTTAAAAATTTCGTGCGGGACATTTGCGGGGATTAGTTGTGCATAGTCCTGCATTGTTGGGCAATGTTGGCAACAGGCGCCCAATTTAAGTTTATTTAAAACAGTATGTTATGGTTTGCCCGGCTAACTACGAACCAGGCGGTCGGAGGTTCGAATCCTTCCGGGCGCGCCATTTATTAAGCAGGAACAGCCGGTTATGACGAATGTCTGACCGGCTTTTTTGTGCGCTGTACTATAGATTGCCATGTGTACTATTGAAATCATGATTTAATGCCTTTTCCGGCTTTTACTACCTCGGCTTTTCTGCGGTAAATCTTCGTTGTTTTGGTGCTGGTATGTGATAGCAGTGCCCTGGCGTGTTCGAGGCTTTCGGCATCTGAGGCGCATTTGGCGCGTAGGTCTTTTTCCCAGTAACGATTTTTTACTTTGGTCTCTTTCACTACGCGTGTCATGAAGCGATTCCAGATTGAATCGAACCCGTTGGCTTTGCCGGTTGTGTCATTGAAGTAGGGCTTGCCCTCACGGCTGCAGAAGAGGTGATGTGCGATATCGACGGGCCTGACTGATAGGCACTCATCACATACGGCGCGAAGCTGGCCTGCGTCATCCCATTTGTAGATAGTTTTCTTGCCGCTGCTGTTTCTGGTTTTATTCGCTATTAGGTGAATACCGTCATCTTTGATGTCGGAGGATTTAAGTCTGAGCAGATCCGTGCGCCTCATGCCTGTGAGTAACTTGAGTTTGATGTATGCCTGCACCATGAGCACGCTGCCGCGCTTTCTATTAGAAGTGAGGCTTAGGGCTTCGATTACTTCCCAGTCCTCTACATAGCGCTCACGTGCAGGGGTAGTTAGTTTTCTGAACTTACCGTCGATCATCGGATGGGTTTCGATTACGCCCCACTCAATAAGAGTGGTGCACAGGTGGCTCATCAGCTCCATTTCATGGTTGGCGGCGGTAGGTGACTGCTTGCCGCGCATATCTCTATATTTATAAGCGTGTTTTGACTTGAATGCGGCAGGGTGCATTTCGCCGAAGACCGGTCGGAGTTTCTTTATTGCGGCCAGTTTGTCGTTTTGGGTAGCGGGTGCGTTATTGGGTATGACTTCCAGCATATAGCGGTCGAAGGCCTGGTTGAAGGTTCTGATATCACCTTCATCGATTTCGACGCGTTCGGCATACACGCGATGGGCTTCGGATAGGTTATTGCCTAACTTGAATGTTTTCTTGCCATCCCACAAATGCTCAAGCCCTGGCGGCACTTGGTAGTAGTAGGCATTGCGAGTGTAGCGCCACCGGCTCGGTAGCCCGACATTCTCTTTATTTCGCTTTCTAGGCGACATCTAATCCATTCCAGTTGGGTTCTTCGTTATGTGATTCATTAGTAGGTACCCCGCCTAGTTCTTTTTCAACGTGAGACCTTAACACCACGTGGGTGCCATCCGCTCGTGTGCGATATGTAAGCCTTAGGCTGTTTAGCTGTTTAGCTTGACTCTTATAAACGACTCTTTTAGTGAGTGCTTTAATTTCGTCCTGGCTAAGAAATGTACTTTCCGACATATCAGCTACCTCTTAATACTGAGCTCTAGGCTGGGGCAAGCGCTCAGCCAGTTTCTGAACTCCGTTGTACCATCCAGCAGGCTCTCCGTTTTGTCTGCCGTTTATTAGTAATTCATATCGACCGGTATGTCCGCGATCAAAAAACAAGCCGGTGATGATGCGGGGCTGGTCATAACTCACATCGCCGATGATCACAAAGCGCTTAAAGGCGCGTGGATCGATGGGCATGTATTCAGGTGGTTCATTCGATAACCTGATTAGTGCCCGTGCACGGTTGCCTTCGCGAGAAATGATCTTTCTGCGTTCGGGTGTCATCCTTGCGATTATTTCTGGTGTTAGCATTTTTGCACCATTTTAGTGATCATGATTTGGTTCGTCGTATATTCCCTTGTTATGTGTCGTGGCATTCTATTGGCTTTCCAGTTGTAGCCTCGAAGGCGCGAACTAAGTTTTCTACATAATACCCAGGGGTAAATTCTCCGGTATCCACGAAATACCACGAATTGCCAAATTCTTTGAATATCTCTCGTGTCACCGTCTTCTTTTTAAAAAACCCACTTGTCACATCGACAGTGGCTCTAAATCTCCAATCCATAGGGGATTTTCCTAGCACTTCTGCAAGTTTAAAATTCTGTATCTTCATTTTAATCTCCTTAGTTTAAGTAGGTTTCGTTCGCACATAACAAAGCAATTTAACTACACTCGCTTTGCTCGTCGGACGCGTACCGCGCCGGTTAATATGCGACGTTAGGCGGCAAGTTCCGCCCACTCAATAACTGCATCTCTAATCGGCTCAATGTTATTTGAGCTGGCCCATCCAGCCATCCCAATAAATCCATCTCGGTTAAAAGAGATGGCTTCTCTGCTTTCAAAATAATCAGCTTTACAGGTCATATACTTGCTGTTTTCATCTAGTTCAAGCGGGTTCATTTCAAACGTACCTCTAAAGCAATTACTACCTTTCAGCTTCTCACTTAGAATATCGTGGAGTTCCATTAGTTGCTTCAAAGTCACGTTTTCAGTAGTAATGTTTTTACTTGCCAGTAGAGTTCTAATTTCATTATTTGTCATTGCCAAATCCTCGGTTCAGTGTGTTGCCAGCCTAACTACTACTTTCATTCGACGCATTCCGCTGCGCTTTATGCGCAACTGAAGATTGTTCGTTATGCCGCTTTATTCAGCAGATCTGGCGTCTCGTGAATATTGCCCACGACTTCGTATACACCATCTATGGTCGATCGGGTGTAAACAAATAATTGAGGGCTTCCATCATTCTCATTCATAGATGACGCACTTAATGCAATCCATCCGTGATACTTGTCGCTCCATTGAATAACATGGTGTAGATAATGTGCCTTCCCTTCATGTATAAAATGAATTGATCGCAATATGTCGCCCTCATATATATCTACGCCGTTCTCATCTTTTAAGCCGGTGGGTTTTAGCAACTCTAAATCAATAAAGCCAAATGTGTGCGTTGTGCCTTCCTTGCTTTCGCAGTGAGCTAAATTTTCATTGAAGAACAGGCTATACGCTGAGTACATTTTCTTGTGCTCTATATTCCACGCCTTTAATTTAAGCTCTTCCATTGCCTTCCTCCTGCTAGTTCACGCTGCATAACTAATAAAATTCACACGGACTAAATGCCGCAACGTTTAACCGTAATTCATGTTCACCACCGGCATTCAGCCAGTGATTTTGGGCGTTAGGTGCCTTGCCCTCTCCATGTAACTCGGCCAAATGGGTCAATGTGTGCGAGACTCCCATCCGGCATGCCAACATGCACGGTTATCGCGCTATGCTTACCGCCTTTTTCAATCAAGTATTTCAACTTCTTTTCTTGTATCTTCGTCAAATCAACGGCGTTTTTTCTACAGGTGTAGCATAGGTGTGGTGCTCTGTTGTGTGGGCACCTGGCATTCACTTTATGTGACCTTCACGCACAGCGATGACGGCGGCCTGGGTGGTTGTTTTTGCACCGAGTTTTATTTTCACGCTTCTTACGTGGGAGCGTACTGTTTGGATGCTGCGGTGTAGGCGCGCTGCTATCTGGTCGGCGCGGTTGCCTTCTGCTGCTAGCTCGATGACTTTTTTTTCTGGCTGGCTTAGGCCGTTTATCTTACGACGCCCAGCGGAGGGGAGGAGGCGGGTTAGCATGGCGCACCATTTGTTTTCTGGGTGCGGTTTTTATTGTGTGATTCCAACTTTTTCCGCCACGCTTGAATTCTGAACACCTGACTGATGGCGATGAATCCGCCTGAATAGCTGATGGTACGTGCTGCTTTTATTTGTGTTGTTTGCATTTCACCACCTCCTGGTTGTTTGGTGCGGGTTGGGGCGCACCTCGGGGGATCGCCCTTTGGTGCCCTCGTTCATGCCCCTTCCCGCGTGTTGCCTACCGGCATACCTGTGCTCTGTCGGGAGGTTTGGTATGCAGACCTTGCAGGCCGTAGCGTTTGATTTGACGCATCTGGTCGGTAGGTGATAACAAAGTACCACCAAAAGTGGTATTGGTCAACACCGATAAAAGAATAGTTTTCGGGGCAGCTAAATGTATAATTTATTATTGTTTGAATATATTTAGAGGTGACTGTGGGCATTATAAAAAACCTACTTGGGATGGGTGGTTTTTCTCCAGCCACCAATGCGCTATTGGCTGAATACATGTATGGCGAGTTAAGCCAATCAGAGCAAGAAGTTATTATGCAGCACGCTATTCAGGCGTTCGGGGCTGGCGGTTTCCCGAATGCGCCTGTTGATGTTGTTATTGATCACTTAAATCGTCAAACGCGACTTGTACAGATGAATTTCATTGCCTATGGGTTTATTGAATGCAACATAGAGCCGCCACTAAAAAATGAATTTTGGCATAAAGTGAAAAACCCTTTTAGGGAGTGTGAACGTGTAAAGTCTGGCGATTTAGAAGCCACGCAGCATAGACTAAAAAAAGAGCATGGAATTGATGTGTGCCTTGGCTTGATGTCACTTGAATTTTCAGTACCAAATACAGATGCATATTCAGCTAATGAATTTGGATGATCTAACTAAGGCTGAGAAAAATTTGATTTCCGAATTCGAATTATCCTTGAGCGAATTACCAAGCTCCGATCCAGTTAGGGAGCGGTTTAATTCTATGGGGGGCCTACTAAGTCACGAGGCGCAAACCTCACTCTTATACCGACTGGTAGTCATGAATTATCTTGGTGCCGCAAAGATAGCGAGGGACAACGGGAGAGCTGTCAAACCAGAAAGCTTGGTATGGCTTACACAAGTCATTAATAAATCAGTAGACTGGTCAGAGCAAGCCATTGATCACTATGAGTTAGAAAGCATTACAAGTGAATTGAACAGAAATATTGTTAGGTTCTTTGAATCATTCGGAATTAGAAATGCAAACCAGAGGGCGTAAATCTGAGATACAACTACCCGCCCTTCAATAAATTCATTAAATCAATTGCTTGAAGGAACTGACTGGCGAGCGCCAGGGGATTATATGAACGATATCCGCGCCATATTCCAACGATTTAAGTCTGTTTTTCTCGCGTTCTGTTACTACGTGCGCGCACAATAGTGCGAGCAGCGCCCCCGTGGTGCCGGTCTTTTCTGCAATCCGTGCAACAACATCTCCGGGTAAACCAGCATACGAGGGGAATGGTGTGATTGAGCCCATGAATCCCCCTGATTGTTTTGTAAACGTTTTTCAAAACCGCATCAGGACGGCTCAGGTTTGCATGCGCTATCACGTGTGGCCTGAGAAAGAGGTATGAACAATATTGGTTATTGTGTGCGGTGTATGTGATTTATAACACATATAGTTTACATGGTTTTTAGGCGTGGCGTTTGGTGGTTTTTTTAGTGGTTCCGGGTTTTGGTTTTGCCTCTGTGAATTCATCCAGCGCACCGGACTGGATAATCTGCTGGGCTTCTTTTACGGCCGCAGCTATCTGGTGGTCTTTGTATTTACCCAGGGTGATGGCGCTGCATGCCGTTGCGAAGCTTTCTGCTTGTTGTAGCTGTTGTTCGACCATGCCACGTAGGGCTGGGGGGAGGGCATCAAAGCGGGTGGCGATGGACTGAGCATCTGGGGATATAGTGCTGTAGTTTGCAGCTGGTTCATTGGCGCCTTGTTGGCGGTATTTTGGTTCAGTGCCGTCACGCAGCCATGGTGTCATAACCCCTAGCCATAGCGCTATTTTGTCCTGTATTTCTGGTTTTGGCATTGACTGACCAGATAGCCATTTTCGCGCAGATTCAAGCGACCTTACACCTGCTGCTTCTTTTAGGGGTTTTGGATCTGCACCCAATGCTGATCTTGGAGCAGTGTACCCTTGCTCAGTCATTTCCTGGCTTAGTCTTTTGCCAAACGCTTTCCGTGAAGAATTACTCATAGCCGAAGTGTATAGATACCACCAAAAGTGGTAAATTCTATAATTGGTGTTGCAGTATCCCACTTTCGGTGGTATAAATTTGCGCCATGACAATATCAAAATTGAATCCTGTACAAGAGGCCGTCAAGTTTTTAGGTGGGCCAAGTGCCGTACTTCGACTCACAGAGAAGCACGATAGCGTGATAGCTCTAAAGAACCCTTGGGCGGTTACTAAGTGGGGTGAGTTTGGTCTGCCAGATAAATGGATCATCTGGCTGGAAAGTCGCGTAGCTGAAAAAGCGAAAGAAGAGGGTGTTGATATGACCCACCTGACCCGCCGTAGTTTCCGCCCCGAGTTATACCCACCTGAAGACCCGGCCGAATCTGCCGCATGAATGCGCTTGCCCTTTTTCCTCGCCCAGCACACCAATTTCTACCACCACCCTGTGTGGTGTGCTGGGTTTTTAAACCGCGTTTACGCCCCCCATGTGAGCGCGGTTCTTTTTGATTTTTAAACATCTGGTGATGGTGCTGGATTAAGCGCGTTTTTTCATCACCACTAATTGTGATTTTTGAGTGAGGTGAAATATGAGTTATTGCAATCGCATTTTAACCGCCATGAAACAGCAGTGTATTTACCGTCCCTGTGATCTTCAGGGCGCGACTGGCTTACCAACCGGTGAGATTAAGAAAACCCTCGATGTAATGGCCAAGGGGGGGGTAGTGGAAACCATTCGTGGTGACGGCTATCGTCGGAAAAAGCTTTACCAAACGAAACAGAAATCACTTTTTTAGGAGACAACAATATGCCTGATTTTTCTGAATATTTTTTGCCTTATGTGTTGATGGTGACTGGCCTTGCGGGTGTTTTTGCGACGTTGATTGTGACGAGTGACCCGCGTAAGAGCTGGTTGTTTGGGCGTCGTTCTAAGAGTGAGTGAGGAGATTTTAGTTTGAGCGTTCAAGCAATGAGCTGGGTAATTGACAATTCTCAAGCCAGTAGCGGTAGTTTGGTTGTGTTGTTGATGATCGCTAATCACTGCAACAAAGATGGCTATGGTGGTTGGGTGGGGTACGAGACTCTGGCAAAAGAGAGTCGAATGACACGCCGAAACGTGATGAATTGTGTTGGCAATTTGGAGAAATTAGGCGAGTTAAAAGTGGAGGTTGGCAAGGGGCCACATCGCACAAATCTTTACTCATTACCGATGATGCAGGGGGGTGAAATATTTTCATCCCCAGATGGTGAAAATATTTCACGGGGGGGTGAAATCCACGACACCAAGATGGTGAAGCCCACTTCACCCAAACCGTCTTTTAAACCGTCTATTAAAAATATAAATAATAAACCGGGGGAGATTTTACAATTACTCGTCAGCGAGCGTGTGAAAAACCCAACGCGTGATTACACCCGGAAAAAAGTTTTAGAGCTGCTCGAAGCTGGGGCTACGGTTGAAGATTTTACTGAGGCAATAAACACGGCTCGCCGTGCAACTGATGAAGGTTTTGGCATCGCCTATCTTGAAAAAATTATTAATCGATTGATCTTTGAACGTAAAAACCCAGGAGCATCACGGAATGAAAAAAGCGGGAGATCTGGTGCCAGATATCAACCGTCGGGGGCAGACATCATCGCAGATGGGCTCCGGCGCGCGCAGGAAGCCGCAGCGGAAAGTGATGACGCCTAGCGTTGAAACCTATGCATTAGCCGCTCGGTTTACTAGCTACTGGGGGCATCGTTTTTCTGGTCGGTTTAAAAGTGCTGAGATGTATGACGCTGCGATGATTGAGTTTGAGAAAGACCTTGCTCCGTTCGATGAGGAAATAATCGACAAGACATTTGAGCTTTGTAAGCGGGAGTTTGTGCGTGACAACTGCCCAACGTTACCGATGTTTCTTGAGCGGTGTCGGTGTGTACAGAAGCAGAGCAGCCCTGTCGGCGGCGGTGGTGCGAATTTAAAGCCGATTGACCCGCATAAGTTTGTTGCTGGACGGAATGCATTCAGGCAAAGAGCAAAAGAGTTGTTTCCCCACAAGCTTAGTCATTTTGAAGAGGATGATGAGACCACGCCGGACTGGGTGAAAAAAAGAGCAACCGGGGGTGCTGCATGAGGGCTTCTAACCGACCACAGTCAATACTTACTCCCACCGAGCGCGCAGCTGAAGAGCTACGTGAAAATGAGAAATATCATAATGCTAATGCAGAATGCTTTAAGTGTGTGAATGGTTGCAAGGTGTTTGAGTTGTGGGTTTGTGAATCGAATTTGGAATGGCCGTGGTGTAAGCAATATGCTGGCGGCTATTTTGTTAATGAAAACCCAGTTCCACGTGAAACTCTATGAACCCTATATACGTAGTCTCAAAGTTATCGCCGAAGACAACGGCATTTAATTCTAGTGGTGGTGTTGCGGAGTATGACCAGGCGTTGTGTGCGGCGTTGACCAAAGGGGTGAAGCCTAAGCACCTGAATGCGTTTAAGTTGAAATATTGCCATGACTACACCTGCGCTTATGACCTTGGTTTGCAGCTATGGGATGAGGCATTGATGATCGCATCACGTGAGGGGTGGCATCGGCCAAAAGGTAAAGAATGCGTGCGGCGTATGGCTGACCTTGCGATTGCCGAGGTGGCATTGCCGCGGTATTTCAACAGCGATGTGGCGCGGGCTGCATTTGTTGGAATGGAGAAAACACGCTGGCACCGCATCGGTAGGCATCAGTATGAGCTGGTTTATCTGGCGTTTGAAGAATGGTGCAGTGAGGCGTTTCGGGTGATTTTAGATAACCAGCGGGGGGATGAGAGTGATTGAAGTGTCAGGAAAACCTCAATTTGTGAGAGAGCCTGCTGATGCGGTTTCAGTTCATGAAGAGATCAGGCAGCGCATGATTCAAGCGATTATTGAAACGAGAGAGGCCGTGGCTAATAAACTGATTGATCAAGGGCATTCTCCAGCGGTGGTGAGGCTTCACGAGGATACAACCTTTGATCAAAAGCGGGGTGTTTGGACTTACAGTTGCACCCCTATTTTTTTGTATTCAGGAAAAGAGGCAACAAAATGATGAATGATCGCAAACCTACACCAACTGTCGGCCGCTGTCGGCCGTTGTCGTAACTTAGATGCGCGGATCTAGGCCGTTAAGCGTTGACGAGGTGGCGCGGGTTCGTGATGCCTTTAGTGGCAAGCTGGCACGGCGTAATATGGCGCTGTTTTTGTTGGGCGCTAATACCGGGTTTCGGGTTTCTGAGCTGTTGTCGCTTCGGCTGGGCGATGTGATGGAAGAGGACGGCACCATCAAAGATCGTTTAACGGTGAGCCGTCGAAACATGAAGGGCAAGAAAAGCAGCCGCAATGTGATGTTGAACGCGCATGGTCAAAAAGGGATGGTGCCGTGGTTGTTGGAGCTGGGTGAACGTGAGGTGGTGCATAAGGATGATTTTCTTTTCTTCAGCGGGCGAGACACTGGGCGGGCAATAGGTCGCTCCCAGGCATGGCGCGTGCTCACCCGGACATATAAGGCGTGCGGCTTGAAAGGAAAGCTAGGCACCCATGCGATGCGTAAGACCTTTGCCAATAATATCTATAATCACCTGCTTTCGCGGGTGGCTGCAGGTGAAGCGATCGACGCATTCCGGGCGACCAGCAAGGCGCTTGGCCATGCGGACATTAAGAGCACGGACCAGTATTTGTCTTTTCTGGTCGCCGATATCGATATGAGTATTAATTGTGTGGGAGTAGGCTGATGGCTAAAAAACAAGAGGGAATGGTGACGCCAAAAGCGGCGGCTGAGTTCCTTGGCATTTCGGTCCGGTCGTTGGAGCGTTACGCTGATGACTCGGATAAGCCAATTGTGGCGGTGAAATATTCGCGGTCTTCCGTGCGGTATGACATGGATGAGTTGGTGAAATTTAAAGAGCAGTGCCGGGTGGTGAAGGTGTGAGAACAGGAAAAGAGTTGGCTTTAATCGCTATGCGAAAAGAATTTCAATTGCTCTCTAAAAAAAGCAGAGCGAGCGAAAGCTGACAGGATTCTGAAAAAGGACTTGATAAAGTTAATTGACAAGCAGAGTGACGCTGAAATAAGCAGAGATAGTTTAGGGGGTGAAATTTCGATGATGGAATATGTGCATCGAGTGAGCGCTTAAACTGAGGGCTTGACACAACTGCAACAAAAGCGCACCATTTTCCCTAGTGTTTGAAAACTACACCTGAAAATTAATGAATTCCCAAAACCTCGCCCATTCGGCGGGGTTTTTTTATGCCCGCGAATCAGCAAGGAGCCTTTGTGGATAGAGTATTTCATCATTTCACCACGCTGGCGTGTGCTGCTCAAATCATCGATGAGGGCATTCGACTGGGGCGGATGATCCAGGTAGTCGAGCAAGGCTATGTGCAGATGAATGGTTATCAGTGGCTGACAACCGACAATGATTATGATCAGGCATGGGCTGCGCAATCGCCACAACTGCGCGGTAGAACAGAAGTGCGACTGTCTGTTGTGGTGCCTGCGCTGGAGTTTAACAACCTGAAGCATTGGGTAGATATTTGTGGTGATGATGATCTAGCGGCGGCACTGAAAGAACAGGGCGGCTGTGATAGTTGGTGGTTGTTTAAGGGCGTCATCCCGCCAGAATGGATTAAAGCGGTACTAAGCCACGAAGACTTTGCGAAGGGCGAGCCCGGTTGGTCTGAGCTGTGCGCCTGCGGAGCTATCCCCACGCAAAAAATGATGAACGGTAAGGCGCTGGACATGGCCGAGGATGTTTGTGATGCCTGTTATAGCGAGAAATTTAAAGCGAAGATGTTACGCACCGGTGGTTTGCACTGATGAGCGAAGGGAAGAGCGTTCATCTTCTTCAGGCGGTGCATAACATGCCTGACGATATCAAACACGCAGCGGATACGGTGGGCATTGGCATTACTGTTGGTGCGATCTTCGATTATCTGCCAGAGGCAACCGCCTTACTCACGTTTGTGTGGTTGTTAATTCGCATTTACGAAACAGAGACGGTTCAGAAGCTGTTTGGTAAAGCGTGAGATGTAATGATGTGTAGGAACCCCCGATATGGCACCCCCGAAAAAGAAAGCAGCCAAAAAGAAGGCAGCGCCTAAGAAGCGGGCTGTCCGGAAGAAAGCGGCACCCAAAGCGAAAGTACCAGCGAAGAAAGGTAGGCCTTCGGATTTTACGCCGGAGCTGGGCGAAGAGTTGTGTTTACGGCTGATTCACAGCCAGTCGGTGCGTGAAGTTTGTGAAGCTGTGGATATGCCGAACAAGTCGACCGTGTTTCGTTGGCTGCTGAAGAGCGAGCAAGAAAACGCCTCACCAGAGTTAATAACATTCCGCGACCAGTACGTGCGCGCGAATAAGATGCGGGCCGAGTATCGGGCCGATCAGCTTGAGTATGATCTGAAAGATTATGCTATGTCTGAAGTGTTAAACGCTGAAGGGAAACCAGTTAAAGGCGCAGATGGTAAGCCTTTGAGAGTTATGACGAAAGAGGGAAATCAGTTTGCCAAAATTATGCTTGATGCATTCAAGTGGCGGACGGGTAAAGAGCACGCTAAGAAGTACGGTGATAAAACCCAGATGGAACATAGCGGCGAAATCAAAACGCCCAATGTATTGGTGGTACCAGGGCGAAAGTCGGTTGACGAATGGCAGGACAACGAGGAGCAGTAAATGTTGTCTGGAAGCCGTGGGGGGGCGGCCAGACTCAATACCTGACATGCCCTATCACTGAGAAGTTCGCCGAGGGTAACCGTGGTGGCGGTAAAACCGAACTTGCGCTGGTCGATTTTTCGCAGTTCGTTGGCCAGTTTGGCAGCGCATGGCGCGGCGTAATCTTCAGACGTGAATACAAGCATCTTGAAGATGTGGCCTTTAAAGCAAAGCGCTTGTTCAGGCAAGTGTTTCCAGAGGCGAAATTTAACTCATCGAAAAGTGATTACAAGTACGTTTGGCCAACTGGTGAAGAGCTTCTATTTCGCGTTGGGAAGAAGACCGAGGACTACTGGAATTATCATGGGCATGAGTTCCCATTCGTTCACTTTGAAGAGCTGACCAACTGGCCGGATGATGGTTTCTACGAGGCAATGAAGTCTTGTAACCGTGGTTCTGTTGAGGGGATGCCTCGCATATTTTCATCGAATGCCAACCCGTTTGGTGCGGGTCACGGTTGGGTGAAAAAACGCTTTATTGACATTGGTCCACCCAAAACGGTGGCGGTAGATGACGAAGGTTTGCAGCGTGTTCGTATTCATGTGGATCTGAAAGATAACAAAGCCTTACTTGATAATGATCCAAACTATGTTAAGCGACTTGCTGGGATCAAGAATGACCATTTACGTAAGGCGTGGAGCGATGGCAATTGGGATATTGTGGTCGGTGGATTTCTGCAGGGCATCTGGGATCGTGATGTTCATGTGGTGAAGCCTTTCGCTATTCCGCATGACTGGCCGCGCTGGCGTTGTATGGATTGGGGTTCTGCAAGGCCTTACTCGATTGGGTGGTACACGAAGAGCCCGGAAGGTGTGATTTACCGGTACCGTGAGCTGTACGGCGATGGCGGCGAGCCAAATGTGGGAACGCGTGAAAATGCATCTCAAGTGGCTAAGCGGGTGCTGCAGGTGGAGGCACAGGAGCGTAAGGCGAAGATAGTGTTTCGGCGCAACCCGGCGGACTCCAGCATCTGGAACGATGATGGCCGAATTATCACTGTTGAGCGTTTATTTAGCGATGAGAACGTGCGTTGGGTGAAGGCGCAAAAAGGGCCGGGCTCTCGTGTGAGTGGCGCACAGGTGGTGATTGATTATCTAACCGCCAGAACATTCAAGGTGTTTGATACTTGCCAGCATTTTATTCGTACTGTGCCAGTGCTGATGCCAGACCCGGACAACTGGGAGGACATCGACACAGACATGGAAGACCACGTATGGGATGAGGTGCGTTACTCGCTGACATCAAGACACCGTGGGCCACAGATAAAACAAGCGAACAGTGAACCCAAACCCGGCACTTTCGACCACCTGTTAAAAATCACGGCAAAAACCAAGCGGAAATCAACCTACAGGATGGATTGAGTATGTTGAATATAATTATTGAAACGGTGCTGCTTTCCTTCGCGCTTGGCTGGGTTTTGGGTGCTGTGATTGCAGTGCATTTGATGACGATTAAAAACGAGGAGTGATAAGGTATGAGTTTGAAAAAGAAAGTAATCGGCGAAGCGGTGGCGTCTGTAATAACGGGTGCAGCGGTCATGATGAATACCACCCCGCATATGCAGAAGGATTCGGGTGTGTTGGTGGTTGCGCCATCACCAAACTTTAACGGCACGCTGGTGGTGGAGAAGTCTGATGACGGAGGCGATACCTGGACGACTGTTAAGACAGTCACCGGTTCTAATAATGCCGCGAGCTTCGATGAAGTGGCGATGGCGGGTCAGTACCGTTATGACTGTACAGCATTCACGGCTGGCTCTATCAGCATAGGCATTTTGGCGTAATCACTCGATGAGTGATTGTACCGAAAATTCATCTAGCGCCGCGGCGGAAGATCCGCAGCAGGCTCAATTTATTGAGAAGCTGTCGAATCAGATTAAAGATGCAAAGCACCTTAAGGAATCGTTTTACAAGAAAATTAAGGCGCATCGAAATTATGCCGCTGGTCGAATAGGTGAAGATGGCAAGGGTGGTTTAGTCCGAGCTAATCTGATCTACACCACCATTGCCACGGTACGGCCAAGGGTTTATGCGAAGAACCCTGAGATTGTGGTTTCACCGACTGAGGCGGTAGACCCAAGCGAATATCCAGCGATTAAGCAGTTGTGTAAAACTTTACAGGTAGTGCTTGATCGTCTGTTTGTAAGAAAAGCAAAGCTGAAGAAGCGCGCTAAGGCGGCGGTGGGTTCAACAATGACCACTAGCATCGCGTGGGGAAAGCTGACCTATCAGCGCGAATTTCAGAAAGACCCGATCATTCAGGGGCGGATGAACGATATTCAGGAGAACATCGCCCGCATTAGATCGCTGATAGCCGACTGTGAAGATGAGCAGGGGCGGGGTGATCATGAAGCAGAGCAGGAAGAGCTCAAGCATCAGATGGAGGCGCTGCAACAGCAGGTCGAGATTGCTGTCGGTGAGGGCTTAGCACTCGACATTCTGCCCACTGAAGATGTGGTTCTTGATCCAGATATCAAATCACCTGATAACTATGTAGATGCCAAGTGGATAGCCTTTGGCTATTGGTATCAAGAAGACAGCTATAAAGATATGTTCGGCCATGAAGCCGACAAGGAGGCCTCGGTATTCGCCAGCGATGCCAGCGATAACCCCGACGGCAAGAAAAGCAGCGACGACGATAAAAAGAAAAACAAATACCGCGTGTGGGAGGTGTGGCATAAGCAGAGCAATACTGTTTACACTATTTGCGAAGGGGCCAAAAAATACGCCCGCGAGCCGTATCATCCAAACAACGTAGGCGAGCAGTGGTACCCCTCTTTCCCCCTGGTGTTCAATCCGCTTGATGGTAGCTTTGAAGCGCTTTCTGATGTTGAGCTGCTGAAAGAGTTGCAGGATGAGTACAACGCGACGCGGACACAGTTTGCTGAGCATCGCGCGTTAACCAAGCCGCATTATATAACTGATGTGGGTACCAGCGAGGCAGAGATCAGACAAAAAGAGGTTGCTGGGATAGGTGAAATAATCCTTGTTGATGCTAATGGTAGACCATTGAAAGAGGTGTTTCAGGCCGCGGAGCAATTACCTATAGACCCTGCGCTCTACGATAACAGCCACATTCGCGATGAGTTCGAGATGATATCTGGCGCGGGGGACGCCGCCAGTGGAAATGTTCGCCGAGCCAAGACACTGGGTGAAGCGGAGATCATGGAAAATGCACTCTCTAGCCGCACCAATGAACGCCAGGACATTATTGAAGACTGGATTGTCGATATGGCACAGTATGCCGCTGAGATTTTGCTGCAAGTACTAACCCCTCAGCAGGTGCAGCGCATCGCAGGGCGGAAAGCATCATGGCCGGAACTGCGAAAAGAAGAGATATTCGATTTAGTGCAGATTGAAATCCGCGCCGGATCGACTGGCAAGCCCAATAAAGCGCGCGAGCAAGAGCAGTGGGTGAAATTTCTACCCGAGATTCAAAAGCTGATTCAGGCGGTTGCGGAGTTAAGATCGACCGGGCAAGGCGAGATGGCCGAGGCGCTGATTAAAGTAGCTGAAGAGACCCTTCGTCGTTTCGATGAACGCATTGAAGTTGAGGAGTTTCTGCCGCAGCCTCAGGAGGGTGGTGAACAACAAGAGGCACAACCACCATCGCCGCAGGATCAGGCGCAGGAAGCGATGGCCATGCGTGAAATGCAGCGGGTTGATGAAGAGGGGCAGTTAAATGTTGAAAAACTACGCAATGAGCTGCGGATTATTCAAGCTAAGGCAGTTCTAGAAGAAACTAAAGTGAGAAATGAGCAGCAGGCGCAGCTATCAAGCCAGCAACCAGTAGAGCGGTCATGGATTGAGATTGAGCAGGAATCAGCCGCAGAACGTGAGTTGCAGAGAGCTGATGAGGCAGGTCAAATTTCAATTGAAAAAGATCGTGAAGAGCTGAGAATAACGCGGGCAAAAGCGGACGCTGAAGAGGTTAAAGCTGCAAAAGAGGCGGGCACATATCTTGAGCCATCACGCGAAAATGAAACACTCATCATTGAGCGCGATGAATCGGGTTTAGCGATTCGTGTTGGCACACGCAATATTATTCGCGACCCGGAAACCGGATTAATGCAGGCAATTCAATAGGAGCACTACGATGGCATTACACGTTTATCTATCGGTCGGTCGGCAGCTGGAACCGAACGGCCCATTTTTACAACCAGCAACCGGCGATACGACTAACGTGATGCGCTATCGCGGTGATATTAGTGTTGATGATGATCCAGTGGGCTTTAAGCGTAAGATGAGCGCCCAAGGTCATGCGGTGGCATATCACAAAGAAATGGTAGGCAGTAAGAACGAAGCCAGCGGCCATGTCGAATATATGATGGGAGAACTGTGATGCAGCTAGTTTATCAAAATGGCATTCTACAGCCAGGCGATTCGTTTGAAATGCCGTCACTTAAGGATGTGTTAAAACTGTTCGGAAAACCGTTACAAATGGCGGGCTTTGTGCCGGATGAGGGCGAAACGCTGCTCGGTGCGCTTGGATTCGGTAACGTGACGACCGACAAAGGCGTGGATATGGAGCTTGGTCTATTCACTAATGTGGCACCGGGCGAAACGATAACCGAAGCAGCGTTGACAGAGCCAACAGGGACTGGCTATGCCCGGATTAACCTTGTTGATGCGACATGGACAGGCACCAATCCGCGTACTTACCCCGAGCAGACGTTTACAGCTGGCGCAGGCGGTTGGACGGGTTCGGTCCAGGGGTATTTCATCGCCTCAAAAGGAACTACGCCACGAATTGTAGTGATTGAAGTGGATGCCAATGGGCCTTATACGTTTGTTGAGAATGACACGTATAAGGTGTCGCCTAGTAATTCAACTGCTTGATTGCTGAGCACGGTAATAGAGTATGGCTGGGGCTATAATAGTAGGGACGAGCACGGCATCCCTACACTTTATAAATGATGGTGACAAGCGCTATAAAGCTGCAAGCTATCGTCGACTGTGGGAAAACACGCACCAGAATGGCCGGTTTGATGCGCTCGTCCCTGTTCCTGACGGGTCAGAGGATCACTACGTCTGCAAAGGTGTGGACGGCGCGCAAACTTTTTCAACAAGTGAGTTTGAAGATAGAAGTTCTGGCCGTCCCGGATGCTATTGGCATGACTCAGCTAAAAAGTTGCACATTGCTGGAGTTCACAATACTACTATTGAATTTTGGACAGCTAATTACAATTCGGTAACCGATAAGTACGAGCACGGTGTCGGTGCCGATGGCGCGGGCGTCCCGGTGCCGGGTATGTCGAGATCGACTAACAGTATGACTGTTAGCCTGACAAAATCCCCAAATGGCCATCTGTGGCTGTTTGAGCTGGATCAAACAGGTCTAAAAATGCAGCGCTCAACAGACGATGGCGCGACATGGGAGGCTGATAGAACAGTAATTACTACAAGCAATGGGCATGGCTCAACGGATTGTTGCTCAATCAATATCGGCGGGACAAATTACGTTTGCGTATTTGCATCAGAAGATGACCTAGTTGGTAGCGCGACACAGTATTTTTATCTCATAGATGAGAATAATGCAGATATAACAAACGCAAGCAACTGGATAAATGAGAGTAGTAGCTTGCCCGCACTTGATGTGGGGGTCGCTCCAGATAACCATGTCTGCATGGCGCGCGCTAGTAACAATAAATTACTTGTCACATATAAAGATGGTGACAATGCCATTAAGATGATCACTCGTACCGCCGCAGGGGTCTGGGCCGGATCATTTGAAGTCTGGAGTGCTGCAAGTGCGCGTACGAGACCCGCGCTGCTTGTTAAAAAGATATCAGGAACGACTGATGAAGAAATAATGGTCATCACAGCGTTGACTGGAGATGGGCCAACAATACTCTACAAAACATCGCCCGTTGACACAATTTCATTTTCCTCTGCGGCAGTGCTATTTGAAGATTCAGTCGGTAACGATGAATTTAACGAAGCATCCGTACATCAAGGTGACTATGTAGCATCTTCGAGCGCTGGCGTATTAGTCATGGCTGAGAATGTCACTGACGACACGATGTGGTTCAATACACTAAATATTACGGGTGTGAGTGGCGCAATCATTACTGGTGACACTACCGTTACTTTTACCTCTAATGCGACGCTAACATTTAACCAAAACCCGGCCATCATCGGTAATGTTACCGCAACGCTAACGCCAAGCGCAGCGCTGAAATATAACCAGCATCCTGGAATTTCAGGGGATGTGACGGCCACAGTATCGGCCAATGCTGCCATGGCATTCAATCAGCATCCGGGCATAGCGGGTGATGTAACCACAACGATTATTTCAGACGCCAGCATGGCGTTTAATCAAAGCCGCTCTATCTTGGGGGGTGTGGTCGCGACTGTCGTATCGAATGCCTCAATGGCATTTAATCAGCATCCGGCTATCAGCGGTGATGTGACCACAACAGTAACCGCGAACGCGGTGATGGCATTCAATAGCGGGGCATCGATTACTGGCGATGTGACGGCCACCATCACCCCCGCCGCTGCCATGCAGTACAATCTGCATCGCAGTTTTACGGGCGATATCACCGCCACCGTTACGCCAGCGGCGTCTATGCTGTTTACCTCTGCTGTTGCGCCGCTGCTGATTAAAGATGGTGGCGAAACGGTGATTGTGCGTGAGCCAAAGCGAAAAGAAAAAGAGCGCTCCCGATTTGAGGTAACACTTGAATCGCTGAGTGAAAACGAGCAGGTAAAACCACCCGCTGTACCCAGGGCGGAAGCGAAAGCGCCCTTTAATTTAGCGCCTATTGTTAAGGCCTTTATGGAACGGGAGTATGTGCCTTCACCTGTTGAGGCGTTGCCTAACCCCGCCATTGTGGTGGACATGGCGGAGGCGCGTGATGAAATGGCAGCGAGTGCTGAGGTGAAGGCTTCAGAGCAGGCCATTAAACAAGCGCTGTTTGAGCAGCGCAGAACAGAAGCGGCAGCATGGCACCAACGTCTGCTGCAAGAAGATGAAGAGATTTTGCTGATAATCGCAGCATCATAAGGAGACCCCCGATGAGCATTGAGAATGATCAGGCATCGCCTGAGGACGACACACGTCTGGACGAAATGTCCACCCATGAAAACAACACGCCCGATGAAACCATTGATCATTCGGTTGATAACGATGAACCGACCAGCGCAGTGGATGCGATCAATACCGCGCTTGGGCTTGGTAAAGGTGAGCCGGATGAATTGCCTGAAGGTGATGATAAGCCAGTCATCGAGGGTGATATCGAAGACCCTGCAAAAACCAAGGCCGAGGAAAAGCCGGCGGACGATAAAAAAGCCGAAGGTGAAGAAGAGCTGCCGGAAGAGATCAAGACCGCGAGTGAAGCCACACAAAACCGCTTCCGCGAGGTGATCAATACCAATAAAGATTTGACCGCTCAAGTTGAAACACTCACTGCGCAGAGCGAAACGCTTGAGCAGGATGTAGAGGGATTCCGCCAGACCATCCAATATTCACAGGCGACACCTGATGAGTTTGGCCAGCTGATGGAGTATTCAAAGCTGGTGAAGAGTGGCAACCCGGAGCAGATGCGACAGGGGTTAGCGTTGCTAGATGAGCAGCGTAGCGCGTTGGCGTTGCAGTTGGGCGAAGCGGTGCCAGGTGTGGATTTACTCGATGGTTTTCCAGACCTGCAGGCCGCGGTGGATGACATGCAGATGACACAGGAGATTGCGCAGGAGACAGCCAAGCTGCGCCGCGAGAGCCAGACCAGAACTCAACAGCAAGAAGTCACCACGCAGCAAAATGATGGCGCACAGGCGTTTGAGACTGCTAAGAACGATGGTTTGAAGTCGGTTGTGGATTACACCAGCCAGCTGGCTGCGACCGATCTTGATTATCCAAAGATTGAAGCCGCACTACTAGAGCAGGCACAAATTATTGCAGGCACTCATTCGCCGGATATGTGGCAAGGCGAGTTGGAACGTACCTATAACCTATTGAAAAAGACAATGACCAGCCAGGTGACAAAGAACGCCCCCAATAAAGATGAAACCCCATTACGCCCTGGTGGCGGGAGTGGTGGTGCACAGGTGCCGACCACACCACTGGCGGCAATCGATCAAGCATTAGGGTTTGGTGAGTAACCTAAAAACTCACCGTTAAGCAACAGCACGCTGCTGTACGCCGGGGTCGCGCCCGGTAGGACTGTATTGAGGCCTCGTCTTCCTCATGTGCTGAAGACATTTCGTGTTTTCAAATCATGAGGAGAAGGAAAAATGCCTTTTACATCCGAGGAGCTATCTAACGCCGGTAAAGCGTCGTTGGATTTCTATGAAAAAAACCCGCTGGTAGATCAGCACAACGTAGAGCACCCGCTTTACAACAAGCTCAGCAAGAAGAAGCCCAAAACCGCACCAGGCGGCAAGCAGTACATTGTTGAACAGTTGCGTAAATCAAACAGCTCTAATTTTCAGTGGTTCAATGGTTCGCAGATTGTTACCTATAACAAGCGTAACAATATCGAGCAGAGCCAGTTTGCATGGCGCAGCGCGCATGATGGCTTTGCGCTTGATGAAGATCGCTTGATTCAGAACGCCATTCACATCACTGAAGGTAAAGAAAAAACCGCCAGCAAGGCGGAACGTGTGCAGCTCTCTAACTTACTGGAAGAAGAGACCGAAGCACTGCAGCTCGGTTATATCGAAAAGTTTGACGAAGCATTGCATCTGGATGGCACGCAGAGTACCGATGCAATCGAGGGGATTGATTCGATCATCTCATTAACACCTGCGGTGGGCACCGTGGGTGGTATCGATGCATCACTGGCGGCCAATATCTGGTGGCGCAACCACTCGGCGACAGGGCTGACCACTACCACTACTACCGGCGATATCCTCGACAAGATGGAAATCGCGTGGCGCGCCTGCATTCGAAATGGTGGTAAGCCTGATTTCATCCTGGTGGGGTCTGACTTCCTTGATGGGTTCCGTAACTTCATGATGAAGACTTACGGGCGCATCAACTTTCAGGGGGTGCAGGAGAAGAAGATTGAGGGTGGCTCTGGGCACAATGAAGGCGTTCGCACCGGGCTCTATTTCCACGGCACTGAGCTAATCTGGGATCCAACTTTTGCAAATCTTGATGCCGCGTTTTCACCCGCCATTCCATGGGAGAAGCGCTGTTATTTCATCAACTGCCGTCACCTGCGTCTGCGCCCGCTCGAAGGGCAAGATCGTGTGACGCGCAAGCCACCACGCGCTTATGACAAATACGAGTACTACTGGGGGCTGACATGGCGCGGGGCTGTAACAACTAACCGTCGTCACGCACACGGGGTACTGTCCATCGCCTGAATCGGGGAGCCTGTTTGTGGCCCCGTGGACAGGCGAGAAAAGTTACGGGGCTTTACCCAAAAAATTCAGGAGAGTAATTATGTTTAAAGCAAAACGTATTTTAGTAAAGGTGTGTCGCGATGTGATGTCTGCCAGTAGCAAGGTGATATTTGCGCATGAATTCTCGATCTTGGAAGCGCTATACGGGAAAGGTAATGTTTCGATTGTTGACATGGAAAAGGCTGAAGTTAGTCAATTTGCCGTAAAAGGCTCTCTCATGAAAGGAAAGGCACCTGTTGTTGAGGACAAGAACGGCGTCTCTGTAGCGAAGGTCGATACGGGGGAGTTAGAGCTTGATGAAGATGAAGAGTTTTCACGGCTTGGCCGGGTTTACGGAATGCACCCTGATATCAACATCCCGATGGTTGAGTATATCTATAGCCGTCCGGCAGCGCTGAAAAATGAAGAAAATTGGGCGCTGCCTGATGAAGAGGAAACTGCGAATGATGGCGTTGATATCAATAAAAACAGCTACTCAACCGTGAACGAAATAAAAATGGCGCTGGAACATCTAGGCATTGAATATTCGGCAAAATTCAATAAACAGGCACTTTCTGATTTACTGAGAGGTGGGTTAATTGAACTGTTAACCATTGAAGAGATTGACCACGACGAAGAGGCCAGCGCGCATGATCTGATGGTGCTGGCACAGAGTCACGAGCTGGTCTAACCATGGCGTTACCTCTTAAGCCCACGCTCGGCGAACTGCGGCAGGAGCTGCTGGGTCGCCTTGGGTTTAGCAGCCAGGGAGCGGCGGCGGGGCAGATTGCCACCGCCGTCAACTCCTATCTGTATCGCGGGCAGAAGCAGATGTATTGGGAGTATGAGTTTCTGGAATTGAAGAAGCTGCACGACTTTACGCTCAATGCAGGCCAGACACTCTATGACTGGCCGGACGACATGGAGCCGCGCAACATTCGGCAAATGCGTGTTAAATATAATAGTACGTGGCACCCGCTGAAAGAAGGGATAGAGATCGAGCATGATACCTATGTTGATAATCGTTACTACCCGCGCCGGTACGACCGTGCCGCACAACTCGAAATATGGCCAGAACCAAACACCACATATACATTGCGCTGCGAGTATTACCATCGCCTGAATCGATTCACGCAAGACAATGACCGCTGCACCATCGATGATGATCTGGTGTTTCTGCACGCACTGGCCCACACCAAGGCGCACTATAAACATGCCGATGCCGCGGCGTATATGGAAGACCTAAACGCCATATTGCGAAAACTGAAAAAAGGTGTGCACGGCAATAAGCGTTACTTTGTTGGCCGTAAAGAAGAAGAGGCCATCCCAAGGCCGGTGGTTGTTTGATGGCTAAGTCGATTACTTATGACCAGTGGGATTTTGGGCTGGATCGTCGGCGAGGGCGTTCGGTGGCTGATGCCAATCGGCTTTATGAGTGCCAAAATGCTCATATCACGAGTGGCAAGGTGATGAAAAAGCGCCCCGGCACCACGAAGATTGCTACGCTGGAAACAGGAACCAAAGGGCTGGTATCAGCAGGCGGTAAATTACAGACCTTTTATGAATCTGGAACTGTCTCCCACGCCAATAGTTTGTTTAACCCTAACCAGGTGTCGCACCCGACCATTAGCCAGAGCGTATTGCGGGTGCATCACGCAGAGGTTTATGCTGGTTATGTTTACGTGTCGATTGAGTATGCTGATAACAGCGTGTGGCATCATTACCTTGATGGCTCCAGCCCGACTCACGTGGAGGATGTTAACTGCCCGCACTCAAAGTCATTCATTAAACTTTCAAGTAAAATATGGGGTATTGGTGACGAGGTAACGCGCTTCACCAAAACCGACGCGCCTAGAGATTGGACGACCGCTAACGATGCCGGGTTTTTGCCTACTGGACGAGGGCAGACCGGCAGCCGCGATGTATTGGCATTAGGGCAATATCAGAAACAGTTAGTGGCGCAATTTGCCGATGCTTCGCAGGTGTGGATTACCGACCCTGACCCTGATTTGCATGTGTTAAAACAGACCATTGATGGCATAGGGTGCCGCTATCCCGGCAGTGTTCGTGGCTTCGGTGGTGATATGTTGTTTCTTTCCGATGCTGGCTATCGATCTATCATTCGCACGAGTCAGAACGACAGCATGACCGACAACGATGTCGGCAGTCCGATTGATACCGTGGTCGAGCCATTACTGGCTGGAGGCAATACCCCAATCAGCGCGATATATAAAGGCGGTGGGCAGTATTGGTGTGCGGTGGGTAGTGCAATTCATGTGTACACCTTCTCGCGGAGTAATAAGATTCGGGCGTGGTCTGAGTATGAGATGGGCGTCACCATTGATGCTTTTTCTGAACTGGATGGCGTGCTCTATTTTCGCAGTGGCGATGATGTATTTAAGGTGGATGAGAGCGTAAGCACTGATGACGGTGTTGCATTCGAGATGTTGGTGGAAATGCCGTTTGTTGACTTCAAAAAACCGGGCGTACTCAAGCAGATTATCGGTATGGACGCGGTGGTGCAGGGCAGTGTCGAAATCCAGTTCCGTTATGACTCGCGAGACCCTAGCATGATCACTGAAAAAATGACGATCAATGGCGACACCCGCCCCGGCGGGATGATACCGCTTGGGTTAACCAGTACTGGCATTGCGCCCGTGTTTACATCGAACAGCAGCAGTGATGTACAGATTGACTCGATTACTTTTTACTACGAAGAGCTGGGGGTAATGTGAGTATCGCACTGCAAGTCTTACTCAATAGCGTTGCTGTTGCAGGTGTCGGTGCAACCTTTGATCTAAGTACAAATGAACGCTACCAGGGTGGCGCGCATACTTTTGAGGTGGGCAATGCGTTTGTGGGCACGGTGGCAGTTGAGGGGCGTATCGATACCAACTGGTATTCGTTAGGTTCACTGACCGCGCCCGGACTGATTTATGTCGATGGGGTTTTTAATGCCTTACGCGGCAACGTAACTGCCTATACCAGCGGTACGATTGATCTTGCAGTGAGTTATGGCTTGCTGCAAAACCTCAACGGCAACCTTTTAACCTTGCTTGCAAGGCTAACCGATGAGCGAGCGGGTAACCTCGACTTCATCGATGCACTTATATCTGCAATTGATCCCAGTGTTGATCTGAGGCGGGTTAAAAAGCTAATACAGCAAACATTATGATTGAAACATTAACGATTGATCATGCCCGCTATATCGCCCACCATATGCGCCAGAATGACCACCGGGAGGTTATGGCAACTCTCTGGAGTGATGATCCCGAAGACTTCGCCAATGATGCGGTGCACTACCCCGGTGCTTCGTACGCAATTATTAAAAATGGAGAGCCGGTTGTGATGGGCGGATTTGCGATCCACACCCCCAGAGTGGCCACGATGTGGATGGTGGGCACCGACCGTTTCGACGAGGTGCGTATTGAAGCTACCCGCACCGCAAAAAAGGTGATTGGTGAGTTGCTGAACGGCCACACCCACCGACTGCAGGCACTCTCTGCAGGGTTTCATGATGATAGCCACGAATGGTTAAAGCGATTGGGGTTTAACCAGATTCAGCCGGTACCGGCAATGGGCAAACATGGCGAGGATTTTTTAATGTTTTCACAAACGCGGGGTAAAGGCTGATGTGTGGTGGTGGGGGCGGCGGTGATGGTGGCGCAGCTGCGCGCGAAGAAAAACGCCAGCGTGAACAGGATTCAATTATCAGTGATGTGGATCGCTTGTTTGGGGTTCATACCGATGCGCCGGAATACGCGAAGCCAAATAAAGATGACTATTGGGTTCATCGAGGTAAATCATCAGGGGCTGGCTCTAATAGAGGTGGGCAGCAAAGCCGGGGTAATCATTTTGATGAGGATGCCTACAATAGAGCCATGGCAGAATGGCAGGGTGGTAACGCCAGTAATAAAGCTGCCGCTGCTGCCAATGCCGAAAAGCGCCAGCAACTTTATGATGAAACCGCTGCGGATGTACGTGAGCATTTTTTAACCGACCTCAACAAGCAGCAGGACAACTCGCGGCGGGTGGATAATTTCTCACTGGCGCGGCGCGGCGTTAAAGGCGGCTCCAGTGAGCTGGATCATGACGGACGTTTTCTGGAGGCCTATAACCGATCCGTGCTGGATATTGGTAACCGTGCTGATTCAACGATTAATAACTTAAAGCAAGCAGATGAAAATGCCCGCTTAAGGATGCATGAATTGGTGCGTTCCGGTGAAACTTCTAATTCAGTGATTCAGTCTGCTCTCACAGGCATGAGTAATGCTGCGGATAACGCCCGCACCAATGCGATGACAGGTGGCCTGGGTGATGTGTTTGGTGGTGCTACGCAAATTTGGCTGAATGATCAGCAAAACCAGGGGAATTTGAATGCCTATAGTCGTTTTAATAATCGATCAAGCGGCGCTAGACCATTTAACGGAACGGTGAATTAATATGTGTAATCCAGTATCGATAGGATTAATGGTGGCTGGTACCGCCATGCAGTACAAAGCGCAGCGCGATGCTAGTAAACGGCAGCAGCGCCAGATTGGGCTACAGGAAGATCGTAACGACAAGTCAAATAAAAAAGTGATTCAAAATGTGCAGCAGCTGATGGGGCAGTATGACCCCGATGCGCGTGCGCAAAACCAGCAGCAGGCACAGCAGGATTCTGAAATTTCACTGACCGATTTTCTGAATGAGTCTAATGCCAGTCGTGACGATGGCAATACAACCGGGCGGGTGAGTGAGGTCTATTCTACTGAAAAGGCGAAGCGCATTACCGATCAGGCAGAGGTGGCGGCCAATATGGCCAGGCTAATGTCTAAAATGCGCGCGCCAACCGATAGCCGCATGAATGAGCAGCTGAACTATGCCGATACTGCGGCGCGTGTGGGCGGCATTAACCAAAACCGCGGAAATATGGCTAATGCCGCCGGGGTGGATATTCGTCAGGCGGGGAATCCAAACCCGTTTTTAATGGCGATGGGAAGTGGAATGCAGAGCTATGGCGCATATCGAGGCACGGGGGCCAGTCAACCAAAACCGACACCGAAAACGTACCGGACTTGATGGAGATAAATAATGCCGATTGATAATAGAAGGCTTTCGTATGGGGTGAATAAGTTTGCTAAGGCGTTTGCCGGTGGCTCGTCTGTGCGTGATAAGGCTGAGGCCAATACATTTAAAACATTGATGAGTGGCGCTTACGATGAGGCGCGCATTGGAGAGTTGAACAGCAAGACGAGACAGAGAAACCACAGGGTGGATAATATGGTGCCCGGGCAGAACCAATTTATAATGGGGCAGACTGGACTCAAAATTCCACAGGTGCAGCAGGCACGGGATGCATATCAAAACGGCGGCTGGGAAGAGCCGGGGCCACCGACTGCTGAAGGGGCTATTTCTCGCTCTGAGCAAGCCCCTGAGTTTTATAATAGCGATGTCGCCTCAAAGTTTATGGATGCGATGGGCACTATCGGTATGGTCAGTGCGGCAACCGGCGATACCAATGCCGAGCAGTTCAGTAAGACGCACCAGAACAATGTGAACATCTCGCGCCAGGACGATATGATTTCTGGGAAGCTTTCACCTAATTCTGTTGCTGCCGCAATGGCAGCAATTGAAGGCAAACCACAAACCAGCGTCACCGGCTCCGGCATCGCTTATAACCCATATGCGGCACCGGGCGAGGGGATGGATACCAGCGCGTTTGATCGCAAGGTGAAGGCGGATAATGCGGGAGGGGCGGGGAGTGGGCATAAAGATATCTCGTTGATGAATCACCTGGTCACTTCAGGCGTAGCGAAGAGCCAGGGCGAAGCGTGGTCGATGATGAAACAGGCATCGCTTGACCCGGTGAAGGGGCCGACTGAGATTGCGAAGATGTTGAGTCTTGCACAGGACAATGCCAATATTATGCCGGGTGAAGCTGGCTACCTAACACCTGAAAAGCTCATTGAAAATGCGCAGAAGATTGTGCAAAAGTTGCGTGCTTCGCCAGATGCGACTAATGATGGTGGCGGAAGTGACGGGGCACCTTCGCCAGGCGCGCAAAAAGCGCAGGATGGTAACTGGTATGTGCAGCAAAACGGGCAGTGGTTCAGGGTTGACCAGTAGTGAAGCTGGTTCCGGTTGATCACAATCCGTTTGAGCAGAAGCGGCAGCCAACGTTCACGCCAGTCGAGGGGAATCCGTTTGAGCAGCGTGATAATTTCACGCTCACGCCTGTGGAATCTAACCCTTTTGAAGCAGAAAAGCGCCAACAAGAAGTAGATACCTTTGAGGGTGCCGGTGGTGGTTTTCTCACGGGCCTTGAAACCGGTGCGCGTCGTTTAAAGCAAACGCTGGCGGCGGGTGGTGCGGCTTTGCAAGGTGCGCTGATTGATGACGAGGGTGTGTTTGATACTAGCCCGGTCGGCGAATGGCTGAAGGGACAGGGGCAGCGTGACCGGGAAGAGGTTCAGTTTCATCAGGACGCGATACAAAACACACCGCAACATCCAACGATACGCCGCATGGTTGAGGCGGGTAATGCCGCTGATGACTGGCAAGGGGCGCTGAGTGACTTTGGCAGTGAGTTCTGGCAGTCTCCCGATAAATCTGGCTTGGTGATTAATCAGCTGGGTGAGCAGTTGCCGAACTTCGCGACCTTCGCGCTGGGCACCAAGGGCGCGGGTAATCTGCTGAATATCGGCAAAGAAGGCACCAAGCGCGTGAAAACCGCCAAGGCAATGGGTGCGTTGGGTGCGGGCGCGGGTGTTGCTTCTGCCTCGGCTACCTTTGGGCCTAATGTATCCGAAGGGCTGGTGGCTGGCTTAACCTATGATGATGCCGAAGCCCGCGCAGCCAAGAAGACACTGGCGCAAGCAGTGGTGGATGGTGCAACCGGTGCCATTTTGCCGCTTAAGATTGGCCCTAATCAGTGGGTGAATGTGCCAGCGCAGGCAGTTATTCAGATGCTAGGCGGTGGGCTTGGCGATGCCGCGGGCAAAGTTGCCGTGGGTGAGGAAGTTGAACGCGGTGATTTTCTGGCTGAATCCTTGCTTGAATTGCTTGGCCTGCCTGTAGAGTTAACCCAGGCGGCGATCACCAAAGCAGCCAGCGGAAAGCAGGCTGAACCATCAGCACAAGCCCCACCGACCGAATCAGTAGAAACCGCACAACCCACCCCAGAAGCGCCACCAGCAGCACCATTCATTAATCCCAATGTAAAACTCACACCAGTTGATGGCAATCCGTTTTCACAGGAAGAGATTGCCGAAGGGGATGCGCTACTTCAAGAGCAGACACCTAAGACCATTCTTGAGGCTTTTGAACAGGCAAGGCCACAGCAGCAATCTGCTACCCCCGCGCCCGTTCAGCCGGTAGAGACTGCGCCTGCCGGGGTGATTGATCGTGAGTCTGGCGAGATTGTGCCACCAGAACAAAATGAAACCATCGACTGGAAAGCGCGTTTAAATGAAGGTGGCGTAAAAGAACATGATCGATTAGTGCCGCAGCCACAAAGCGAACAGGTACCAGTGGAAAATGCCGAGGTGCCGAAGAAAGATACCGTTGGCGGTAATTGGATTAAGAATCCTGATACTGGGGTGATGGAGCCGCCGAGTAAAGCTCAGCCTACGCAGACCGAAGAAACCGCATCAGCGAATAGCCTCGATATCTCATTCGAAACCGACCCGACTGCCGATAAAGCGCTGCTGACAAAAGACCGGGCCGAATTAAGAAAGCACTTGAATGGCATCTTGCCTAAGCAGGTAACAGCGATCAAAAACAAAGAGCCTGAGCAGTATCGGGCTATCCTCAAGAGCATGGTGCGGAAGTTGTTTCCGAAAGGCGCACATTTTCAGTTCCGCAAAGATGGCAATGTGGTGGACTATGATCACCTGCTAACCGATAAGATTCGCGAGAACTACATTCACACCCTGCCGGATACGCTCAAGCAGCAGCATATCAAGGTGGAGTTTCAGAATGGCGATGTGCGTAAGGCATATCTAATCAAGAAATATTTTGACCCCGAGATTCAAAAAGATATCTGGGACATGATCGTGACTCATGATAATGAAGTCAGAACCAAAATTACCAGAAAAGATAAAAGAGGGCGAGGGTACGTAGAGAGTCAGATTCTAAAGGCTGGTAAGGGGGCCGGAGTTCAGGCGTCTGATCCGTCCACCACGACTGAGAATAAGGCGAGCACCACCACTCAGAACGCAGATACCGGTAGTATTATCGGTCAAGGGACGGAGGATATCAAGGGTGCGCAGGATCTTAAAAAACCTTCAACTGATCGAATCGATGATCTAGGTGAAAAGATTGGCGGCGCTCGAAAGGATTTAGTTGTTAAGCGTGGTGCTTCAACTAAGCAAAAAAACAAAAATAGCGAGCCCGCGTGGAAGCGCCGATTTCCGGTTATTGAAAGTGTTTTAATGGGGAGCACAGCCCACGGCAAGTGGCAGATTTTTGATAACAAGACTGGCAGAGTATTGCGCGGGATGGTTTTCAATACCGAGCAGGAGGCGGTGGAAATGCAGGCTGTTGCTGCTGTTGCAGTGAATCATGCTGTGATGGGTGACGGTAACGGCGGGTATACGATATGGCGTAAAAATTCAAAACGACGTGTACGCGTTATACCTGAAACATTCACGAGCCATGATGATGCAATGGCCTACATGGCCAGCCACGCCACTGAATTACTAGAAACTAAACTGAGTTTTGGTGAAGAGATACTGCCCACGCCGGAAGTGGTGTACAGAACCGGCGAAGAAAGAAGAAAGGGTGATATCGTCGGACAGGACTTCATGGATACGTTTGGTTTTCGTGGTGTTGAGTTCGGCAACTGGAACAATCAGGAAGAGCGGCAACAGGTAATGAATCACGCCTATGATGCACTGTTTGACCTTGCAGAGATCATCAATGTGGATCCACTCGCGCTTTCCCTAAATGGTGATTTAGCGCTGGCATTTGGTGCGAGGGGACAGGGGTTGAGTGGTGCCAAAGCGCATTATGAGCCGTCTCATTCGGTGATTAATTTAACCAAGATGAGTGGCGCGGGCTCATTGGCGCACGAGTGGTTTCACGGGCTAGACCATTATTTTGCGCGCATCGATGGCAGTGCGAGTTCTGAAAAGATTTTAGATAGTAGTGGCAACAAGGTTTTCAAAGGCAATAAAGGGGCGGGCATGGCCAGCCACGGTTTTCTTTATAACTCTAAAGCCAGAGAGGAACTGCGGAAGTCTTACAAGCACCTGATAACGACAATGTTCAAAAAGGCCGAGACCTATGTTGAAGATACCAAGCGAGCTGAAAACTTTGTAAGAAGTGCGCGTGATGAATTAAAACTTAGGATCAGTGATGTTCGGAGTAATCTCGAACGCCAGCTTGATACCCGGTACTATAAGCGAAAAAATAAACCTGCTACTGAAGAGCAGTTGTCTCGATTTGATGTGCTGACCGACCAGCTAATTAATGGCGAGAGTGTTGAGCTTGAGTTGCGGCAAAATGAAAATAGCCGGGCTCGGTATGGCTCTTACCGGCAATCAAATGACGTGCTGGATGAGATGGAGGGTATTTATAAGGCGGTTCGGGGGCGCGCTGGATTCAAAGCCGATAAAAAAGGTGCGTTCGACAGAATACAGTCTCATGTTGGGCACTATCAGAACCGCATCAAAACACTAAAAGACGCCGACACAGGTGCGGAGAAGATAAAAAATGTGCCTACTGATTTCTATATGCAGGCAAGATCCGCTGACCAGGCAAGGACTAGTGATTATTGGTCTAGTGAGCACGAAATGGCCGCACGCGCTTTTGCTGCGTATGTAGAGGATAGGCTTGCTGCTAATGATGCAAAAAATGATTTTCTTGCTTACCACGCCCACGGCGCAGTTATTGTGCCAGTGTATCCAGATGGCTTTTTCCGACCATACCCTGAAGGCAAAGAGCGTGTTGCGGTAAATAAAGCGTTCGATAAACTATTTACTACGATTGAAAACAAGAAAACGGATAAGGGCATCGCACTTCAAGGCCGCCAACCCACTGAATACCACGCCAAACAGGTAGCAACCAAAACCAAGCCCCGCACGGTGCTTGAAATCCGCACTGACTATGCGGATGTGGTGTTGGAATGGGGCAGTAACTCGCCAAGGGTTAAGGCGGTGCAGTCGGTGAGTGATTTGCCTTCTGTTGGTAATATTAAATACAAACCTACCCTGGCAGGGCTGCATGTGCCGACTGAAAACACGATGTATTTAGTCGCTGACAACTTACCGACCAAAAAGGAGGTGTGGCGATTCGTGGCACATGAAGCGGTAGGGCATCACGCAATGGAGCATATGCTTGGACCTGAGTTGTATAGCCGCACGCTGGACAAAGTGTTGTTGCTGCGCGACAAGGGCGACCCTGTTATTAGTGAGATTGCTGCAGAGGTCGAGGAAACATACTCAGACTACAGCGAAGAGCAGCAGGCCACGGAGATCATCGCTCGGTTGGCTGAACGGCAGGCATTAAAAAGCAAGTTCGGTGCATTTTTTGACAAGATCGTGCTCGCTATTCGCAAGTTTCTGCGAAAGCTAAAACTAGGCACCACCTGGAGCCATCGCGATATTGAAGAGATGCTGACCAAGGCTGAGAAGTTTTTGAAAGAAGAGCCGCTGTCTCATCGGTCTGAGCGGATGACCGCAATTCCAGATGCTTTATTTAATCGTCACATTGGTGATGCATCGGTGGATATTGGTAAAAATGGTATCTCGGGCGTCTCGCGCTACCTCGATAAACACCCTGATATTCTCAACGACCTGCCGCACCTGTTTTCAATGGCGACAGTTAAGACCGAAAGTAGTGACCGCGCCACGCTGGAGAATGGGGGCATTGAGTTTTATGTGGTTAAAAAAGATGGTGAGTGGCACTTAACTGACCTTGAGACGACCAACAAAGAGCGGGCTGTGGGGCGTGTGAATGAGGGACGCAAGGAGTCTAATGGCGATAGTGAGCGGAATTTTGAATCCATGTCTGATATTGAAGATGCCGTTAAGCAAAACAGAGCAGCATTAAAAGATCGTTCATGGAAGGATGTTATTAGCTGGCCCAAGAATTATAGGCGCGCAATGACGGGTTGGATGGACGGCGATCAGATCAATGAGTTTTATGGTCCGATGTTTTCTGGAATGAAGGGCGGAAATGCGCTTAACACTTACAACGATCTAGCGGGCGATATGAATGCCTATGTGGAAAATACTCTGCATGAGGCAGCGAATGTTGATGAGGAGTGGGCCAAGCTCAGTAGTAAAGAAGCGACTTTTCTCGATGATGTGATGAGTGACGCAACTTACTACGAAACCCACCCAGATCAGGGTTTTGTGGAGGGCATCGGTCGGGTTTGGGCGGTGCAAAAGGTGAACAAATTAGAAGGGCAGATTCGCAGTAGACCCGGCGAGGCGCACCTGGATAAGCACGACCAAATCAACGCGATAAAAAACGCGGTTAAATTCGAAAAGGTGCGTAGAGATGGCTACGCAACGTTGAAGCATCGTTTCTCACAAATGAATGAGCAACAGAAAAAGGTATATAAGCTCACCGAAACGGCCTATGAGAAACAGTGGGATGCGCTGCTGGATGAGCTGGAAGCGAAAGTTAGAGAGTCCGCACCAGGGGAAGAAGGTGCAGCCGCAGTTGCAAATGTGCGCACTCAAATGCATAAAAAATTGAAGAAAGGCCCGTACTTTCCGATGTCACGCCACGGTGATTTTGTGGTAATTGCCACTAACAAGCAGGGTGAGTTTGTACGAGAGCACGCTGAAACTGAACCCGCGCAAAAAAGAATCGCTAGAATGCTGCAGCGTGATGGCTTCGCCAAAGATGAAATTCGCATGTTCAAGGTACAGAATACACCTATTGAAGAGATGGAAGCGGCACCGGGCATGGCGCGTGAAATTTATAAGTTGGTGGATAAACACGTCATTAAGAATGAGGCGCTTAAGGATGATATCAATCAATATGTGTTGAGAATGATGCCAGGTATGTCTTTTGCTCGGCATGGTATTCACCGCAAGAAAACACTGGGGTTTTCACGTGATCAGCGTCGAGCATTTAATAACACGATGCTGCATGGTGCAAAACATATCAGTCGTGTGAAGTTTGGACACAAGATGCAGGCACAACTAAGCCGGTTGCGTGATGAGATTAAGAATCACGAAGAAGGGAAGCCTTCATCATTGACCAATGAAACAGGCAATATAGCATCTGATGTGGTAAACGAACTGCATGACCGCCATGAAAGGATTATGAATCCAAATAGTCATCCAGTCACAGCACTTGCTGGTAATTTATCATTTGCGTGGTATCTGGGTATGTCACCAGCGGCGGGGATTGTAAATCTTGCTCAGACACCGATGCTTGCGTATCCGAAATTGGCCGCACGCTATGGCCCGGGAAAAGCAGCCGGCGCTTTAACGAAGGCACTTGCCGATTATTCTGCCAGCCCATTTAAGGCCAGTGTAAAAGAGAGCTGGAAGAGTTTGAGTCGCAATACCAAAATAACCAGTGATGAGCGGGAGATGATCGAAGCGAGGATCAAAGACGGTACGATTGAAGTGACGCAGTCTCACTCGATTGCGTCGCTGGCGGATACTGATATTAGAGGTAGCAGTTCAGCTGGGGAGATGAGTACGCGGCGGCGACAGATAATGCTGTGGACAGCGTCTTTTTTCCATAATGCAGAGACACTGAACAGAGAGGTGACGACACTTGCGGCTTACCGATTAGCCAAGGAGAAAGGTGAATCTAATCCTCAAAAGGTGGCAAAAGAGCTTAACAATGCATCACATTTTAATTACGCGTCATATAATCGCCCACGCTACATGAAAAATGATTTTGTGAAAGTCGCACTGGTACTAAAGACCTTCTCTCAAAAGATGACTTATACACTGGTGCGTGATGCGTGGCTTTCTCGACCGAAGGCTCTAGGTAACAAAGCTGAAGCGGAAGTTAAAAAAATTGCACGACGAGAGCTCACGTTAATTTTTGGTATGACATGGTTGATGGCTGGTGCAAAAGGCCTACCACTTATACCGGGGGCGATATTTGGCATTCTAGATTCCGTTCTAGGTGATGAAGATGACCCGTTTAATTCCGAGGCATGGTTTAGAACATGGCTAAGAGGGTTAATTGGTCCTGTTCTGGAAGTGGCCTTTACCAAGGGGCCTGTGAATGCATTTACACCATTCGATACACACTCGCGCTTATCGCTTAATGAGTTGATTATTCGATCTCCAGATCGCGAGAAAGAGGGGCGTGATACGTCTTTGTATTATTTGGAGCAAGCGGCGGGGCCTATCTTTAGTATTTTTTCTAATATGGCGCAAGGACTCTCTGATATTTCGAATGGTGAGTATCAGCGTGGTTTCGAGAAAATGACACCCAAATGGATTAAGGATTACTCAAAAGCAATGCGCTTTAACAATGAAGGGGTGTTGAGTTATTCGAAAGACCCTATTATTGAGGATACTACACTAGGGGAAGAGATCGGGCAGGCGTTTGGCTTCGCACCGTCTCGACTTAATGACCGCTATGACCGACGAAGTGCCGTTAAAAATAAGGAAGCGGCTATAACAAATAGGCGCAGTAAATTTTTTAATCGTGATTACAATGCTTGGAAAAAAAGGGACAAAGTGGCGCTTGATGAGGTGCGGAAGGATATCGTTGCGTTCAACAAAAAAAATCCGCGCCATCGAATAAGCCTGGGAAATTTGCAAGCTTCACGGCGTGCAAGGAAAAGAGCGGACAGGCAAACTGAGAATGGTATTTATAACAGCAAGAGAAATAAACATTTTAGGGATGAAGTGCAGTTTGGGCAGTAGGTGGCTTACTCATAAAAAAGTAAAGTTAAAGCGCCTGGAAGAACAAAGAGCCATAATGTGACAGCCGTCCCTTGGTATTCTTCAGCCAGACTTGAAAAAGGGCTGTTTTTCGAGATGATCAACCACAATCCCGCAAAGAAATAAAAAAACATCCATAAGGGTGGAGGTGGAGATTCATCGGTAATATCGTATTGGTCGCGCCATACCGAATAAGCGTGTGCGTCAGTGCAGATTGTGAGAGCGAGAACAGGCAGGATGGCAAGAAGTCTTATCATTTTGTGCTGCCAAGCTTGCGAAAGAGAAAACGTCCGGTTCTCCATATGTAGCGGAATACGTTGCGCCAGAAATAAATGACGCGCCAGCCGGTCATTTATCTTCTTTCTTTGGCTCGCTTTCGGAATAAAGATCAATTTTATCTTTTAGGTATCGATCCACCGCACGGATATCTTTTTTTGTTATTGCTCCGTGGTCACTTACATATGCAGTCATCGCACCAGCCAAGAATGAGCACGCTAAATGCATTTCATGACTTGTAGGGTATGGCATTTCATCATCAACAGTATACTCAAGCCGATCAATTATCTCAGCGGTTAAGCTGCGTTTGTTATTTTTTGAAGCTGCTTCGAGTGTTTCTCGAAGATCGGGTGGGATTCTTAATCCAAATGGTGCAATAGCTCTACTCATGATGTACAACACGGTGCAACAAAAAGCGCTTGACTTCAATGGTTACACAAAGCAGTATTACACCGTGTAATACATTATAAGAGGGCACGATGAGTGATCGAATTAAATCAATTGCTCCATTTGGGCTTAGGATTCCACCGGAAATTAGGCGGCGCGTAGAAGTAGCTGCAAAGAAGAAACGATGGAGTATGTCTGAGTGGCTCAGGGTTGCAGCAGAGGAAAAACTTGAACGTGATTTAAAAGAGGAGGTAAGTAAGCTATGAGTAATATATGCCAATTTCCCGTCATCGCAGGAGTGGATATCCACACCGATTCTGAAGGGCGATTTAATTTGAATGCGCTACACCGTGCAAGTGGCACAACCAAAACAAAGGCTCCCAATGAATGGCTTCGTACTCAGCAGGCCAATGATTTGGTAAATGAGTTGAAATCCCAAACCGGGGATTCCCGGTTTGACCCGGTAAAAGTAAAGCGTGGTGGCAATACCCCGGGTACGTTTGCTGATGAGCTGTTAGCTATTTCATATGCGGGCTGGATCAACCCCGCCTTTCAATTGAAAGTGAACCGTGTGTTCATTGATTACCGTACTGGGAACCTACAGCCAGTAATACCTCAATCGCTTCCTGATGCATTGCGACTTGCTGCTGACCTGGCAGAAGAAAATAAATCGATGAAACCCAAGGTGGAGGCGTTTGAGCGTATTGCTGGCTCTGATGGCAGTATGTGCATCCGTGATGCTGCTAAAGATTTGCAGATGAGGCCAACAGACCTAACCGGGTGGTTAAGTGCTAATAAGTGGATTTATAAGCGCACTGGCAAGGCAAATTGGATAGCTTACCAAGAGCGTATTCAATCTGGGCACCTCGAACATAAAGTTCATATTTCCACCAGAGAAGATGGCACAGAGAAAATCACGGAACAGGTTAGGGTGACACCAAAAGGATTGGCAAAACTGGCAAGCATTACCAGTAAAGCAGCGGCCTAGAACCAAAAAAGCCTCATCGGTATTACAAGTACCGATGAGGCCGCGTTAACCACTACTTAGCAGAGGCGATTAACATGAGAGAGATTATAAGCCCATCTGGGGCTGTGAGCAATATTATCCCGTTTCCGGTAGTTTCAAAGTGTCGCGTTTCAAATACCGCACTTCCTGATATTGATATGAATCGATTTATGACGATGTGCGAGAAGAACCGGATTACCTCATCACTGACAATATCGATGGTGTTGGAATACATCATGAATGAGCGAAGAAAACACCCCGAAGCCACGGTAATGGCTTTGGGCTAGTTACCACCACCCCCACACAAGACCGCCATCAGGCGGTTTTTTTATGTCTGGAGAAAAGTAAATGGCACAACCTGTACCCTATAATCCGGCCAACGATTTTTCGGATGATGAATCCAATAACGTCGGCGGACGCTCGACGGTTTTAACCGCACAGCTTGATGCTGAATTGGCGAATGCCAGTACCACCATCGGGCAGATACTCGATAATCTCGCCATTCTGCAGAGAGATGATGCCAAATTGGCTAATGCCAGCGTTCACCCGGATTCGCTCGATACTGCCACGCTGGCGCTGATGGCATCAACCTTCACGCCCAGGGGGTTATGGGTAACTGGCACTGATTATGTGGTGGGTAATATGGTTGATCGTGATGGAGTCGGCGCGATATGTGCTGAGGCTCATACGTCAGGCGTGTTTGCTGATGATAAAGCATCAGGCCTATGGGTTTCCCTTGGTTATTCCCCTGAAGCAGCGCTCGAAGCTGAGGCTTACGCGCTCTCAGCTGAGGCATCTGCAGTGGCGGCCGCCGGATTTGCCGGTGCAGGTACTGGTGCTTTCGCGATACCGATCACTACGAGTGACAACACCGCCTCCACAGATGAAAATACTGGATCGATCACCACTGATGGTGGTGTTGGTGTCGCAGGCGATGTGAATGTTGGCGGTGATATGAATGTCGGCGGTGGTGTGAATGTCGCAGGCGATATTTCTTCGGGTGGAGTTAGAGTTCTACCGGCATCTTCTACTATTGGCAGCCTACTTACCCAGAAGCGAACAATGTCGCTAATAGTGGCGCCATCAGCTAGTACATGGCGTTCTATTGCTTGGTCTCCTGAACGGGGTATATACGTAGCTATTGCAGCTTCAGGAACTGACGTAATCATGACCTCGACGGATGGCGATACCTGGACGCCCCGAGTAGAGCCGGTGCCTGATGGTGCGACAAACCAGTGGATGGAAGTTATATGGGTGCCTTGGCTTGGCCTTTTCGTGGCTATTGCTAATTTTGGCACCAGTCGCGCGATGACCTCTCCAGATGGTATTACATGGACGCTTCGAGCTACGCCTGCAGGTGTTGGTAATTGGGTGAGTTTAGCGGCGTCATCATCAATGATTGTAGCAGTCTCAACAGCTGGTGAACGTGTGATGAGCTCTCCAGATGGTATTACATGGACGCTTCGAGTGGCCGCAGAAGAGAACCAGTGGACGAAGGTTAGGCGGGCGGATGGATTGTCATTATTCGTTGCGGTTGCGCAAACGGGAACCAATCGCGTGATGACATCAGATGATGGTATTACATGGACTGCTAGATCTGCAGCAGAAGCCAACAACTGGACTTCACTAGCTTGGGCTCCTGACATCGGAAGCGGGAGGTTGGTGGCGGCTGCTAACAGTGGAACCAATCGCGTGATGACATCAGATGATGGTATTACATGGACTGCTAGATCTGCGAGCATCACATCACCAATGAATATCATAAGGATTGTTGAGCTAGGTATTTTTCTAATGTTATCACCTAACACATACTCAGTTTCAGATGATGGTATCGAGTGGACTAATAAAGATGCGCCTGAGGCTAATAATTGCAGTGACTGCGCATGGTCTCAAGAGCTTTTTAGATTTGTAGTTGTGTCATTTAGCGGTACATCCAGAATAGCGGCCTCATTTTGATTGGGGATATTTAAAAGGAGAGAGCATGGGTACCTCAGCAATCACGGCATTAAACGGAACCGACCTTGCATATATAGATGCAAACAACAACGAGTTGAGAACATACAGGTGCGGGTTCTCATTAGGCTCACCGCATCGCGCATGAATATAAACTTAGGTGCATTAATATTCAGCTCACTTATACAGGGCTCCACCGGTTGATGCTTTAGAGGTTAGAGTATCACGAACAGAAAGCATAATTGATAAGCAGGTGCGTGGAAGGCAATAGCGATGATAAAAATTCACTACACAAAGCAGGTCGGCAAGTGGCCTTATCGGTTGGTTGTGCCACATATGGAAGATACCAGGATAAAACTGCCCAGTCGGATCATTACCGATTACATGCATATTGATCGTGGTGGGAGTTTGTATATTCATGAGAATTACTCATGGGATGGGCCAAGTGGGCCAGCGATTGACACCAAGGATTTCATGCGTGGATCGCTCGTGCACGATGCTCTGTATCAGTTGATTCGTGAAGGGTATCTAGGAAAGAAGTGGCGAAAGCCAGCCGATAAAATCATGAAACGAATTTGTCGTGAAGATGGTATGCCTTGGTGGCGTTGCCAGTATGCCTATTGGGCGGTGCGTGTGTTTGGTGGAAGTGCGGTTAAGAATGGTTAGTGTGTCGTAGCTGAATCAGAAAGCTCATGAGCTGAAAGCCACTTGGCGTCGTCAAGCTCACCCATAGCAGCCCCGCACTCGAGGCACTGGCTGATATCGGCTGCGGTGTAGCAGCATTCCAGGCATTGAAGGATTTCCATTTCATCGCTCATGTAGGGAGTTTACCATTTTCCTGATGTCGGGGAATTGGTCGGGTGGGGTTATTTACCGAAATACCTTTTAATCTCGCCCCCAATCCATTGACCAACAGGGACAGAGACGCCGTTGCCTATCTGCCGGTATGCCGAGGTATTCGAGACTGGAAATTTAAACCAATCAGGTACACCCTGGAGCCTTGCGAATTCTCGAACTGAGTACGGTCGAACGCCCAGCGGGAAACGGCGATCTTTAACTAATCGAGTGCTCTTATCTTTTGCGTAATGCGCCACACATGTTGGGGCCAGGTCATCATTCGCAGGGTCAGAGATAATCGGCAGGTCACGATATTGGCCATTCATCCGTGCCTTAATTGCCTTCGGGATTGTCAGTTGCGGGTTATCTTCCAGCACCTCAGAGAGCTTCATACGGCGCGTACCCTCGGGCGGTCTAACATTGAAAGGGCGTTTTGTGCCGATGATTATCAGCCTGTCTCGTCGCTGAGGTAGCCAGTTTTCAGACTTGATGGGGCAGAATGTTTGAATGTGATACCCGGATAACCGGGTTATCGATTCCATGACAACCGGGAAAGCCCTCATACCCGGAACATTCTCAACCACATAGAATTCTGGGTTCGCTACAGCTAAATGACGGAGTGCGTGCAAAAACAGGTCGTCGCCTGTTCGTGCTGAATGGATATCCGAAATCGTGCTGTATTTAGTGCAGGGGTAGGTGAATACCATTCCATCACAGGAATCTTGTTCTAGCACTAATTCCTGAGTTAAATCACACTGCTTTATGTGCGGTCCTAGATTTGACCTGTATGTTTTACAAGCGTCGGAGTCCAGTTCAAACGCCTGATTGATGTCAATTCCCGCATCTCTAAGCCCAATATCCATTAATCCAGCACCAGAAAAATAGCTGTTAACTGCTATCATTGATAAGTCCCCAAAAGTGTACTATTCAGCAGCTCGCACCCCAACAGAATCAACGCCTTACAGGCGACGACCAGCGAGCCGAATAGTACAATCGGGCATGGGTAAGTGTTTGATTTTCTAGGGTGATGTGGTGCTGGGTGTGTCTGGCTACGAACCAGGCGGTCGGAGGTTCGAATCCTTCCGGGCGCGCCATTTACACCAAAGGCTAGCAAAGCAATTTGCTAGCCTTTTTTATTGTTTGGCGTGGGGGGGGGGTGCGGCTTTAGCTTGACAGCATTGCCCAGACTTCCGGGATCTCTAATTTAACTTCTTTGATGGTCTGCTCAACGATCTCTGGGGATAATCCTGCTCTTTCCCAGGCACCTTCTTCTACTTCATCGAT
>Ga0316207_10000203_pt1 | contig 118118 bp, 108 predicted proteins | sample 6weekpyrite_MG_FD_204943 | JGI IMG/M metagenome (GOLD analysis project Ga0316207, IMG submission 204943) | Microbial mat bacterial communities from mineral coupon in-situ incubated in ocean water Damariscotta River, Maine, United States -... | ecosystem: Environmental > Aquatic > Marine >...
TGTTGCGTCGAGTGACATTTGTGCGTAGCGGGGTTTTGGCATGGTTAATTCCCTGGTTTATGGTGATCCTATGAGTTGTTAGAAAAACTACGCTTGCAGGTTGTACTTGTCAAATGGTATGTTGGGTGTCCTGAAAAAAACTGAACAAAAGAAAAAAGACCTTGTAGGTGCTCCTTTAGGTGCACAAAAAAGTCGCTATGAAAACATACCATTAATGTGCACCTAAAGGAGCACCTACATAAAAAGCCTAACTTACTGGCATTGGAACTGACTCTGATAAAAATTAAAATTCAGGCAGAGAATCTAAAGGGCTGTTTATCTGGCTTTTCTTCATGTATTTTAAAGTCTTAGCTTGGTTCGAGCTTACTATGTAAATAGAAGTTTTATAAAATCATTAATTTATGAAGAGGAAAACATAATGAAACATTTTAAAACCAATGTGAGTGTATTATGTATTACTGGAAGCTTAATGATTGTTTCCTTTGCTAATGCAGCAACAGTAACGTATTTAGCGCCAGGCTGGGAAGCAAACAATTTTACCACACTGAGTACACCCACTCGTTCAATTGAATTTGATTCTAGTGCTAATTTGTACATTGAAGATATATCGGATGATAGCTCTGGAACAATCAGCGTCTTAAAGCTGGATGCTGCGACAGGATATAGCACTTCATCAGAATTTGTTTCGTATAACACATCGTACCAAGGCGTTACTGGACTTGATTTTGATGGCATGGGTAATTTATATATTAGCGAACGATCTCTAGATGGCAATGCAGGCATTATTCGTAATGTTGATGTTGCTACACAATCACTGTTGGGAGATATTCGCTCTTTTGCTAACCACCGCCCTACAGGTGTTGATGCTGACACATCTGGAAATATATATTATACCGGGAGAAGAAATAATACCGATGGAACCTTTGGGAATGTCTATCAGATGAATTCAACAGGCACACGCTCAATACTAATTGATAATGTTGTAGGCACAGGTATTGCGCTGGATGGTGCGGGACGTATTTTTATCTCAACCCCAGCAAGAACAGATTTGCCACTTCAGGAAAATTCAATCTACATGTACGATTCTTCAGATTTGCTTAACCCTGTACGCATTGCTTCATTTCTTGATGCCCCCGGTGGAGAACTCACATTTGACGATATGGGAAATTTATATGTGATTGATAATTTTGATAACATCAGCATAACTAAATTATCTGCTGTGCCTGCCCCTGCAGCGATATGGTTATTTGGTTCGGGTTTAATTGGATTGTTAAGTATTGCCAGGCGAAAAATGTATGAATAGTTTAAGTGATTTTAGAATCACCTAAATCAGGTAAGAACTTAATGGCACTTACTTAAGTATTAGTTAAAGAATGAAAATACTCCTAAGTAATTGTTTGCGTTTTCTTTTATTTTTTAATTGGGCTTAAATAAGTGCCATTCAGGTAAGGGCTGATTTTTCATCAGCCCCCGGCGTTTAATATTATCTATTACCGTCATCCTTTTATAAAGTCCTGCTTCAATTTTAATAACATCATGTTCATGACTTAGCGGATAAAACATCGAATTCATACCCCCATCTTTAATGAATTTATCTGTTATTAAAATTATATTGGCATGAATAAGTTCATGTAAAAGCACGTCAGCTTCTCCAGTGCTAGTAAGTTAAAATTTTTATGTAGATGCTTCTTTATGTTAATCATATCCGTACCTATGTAGCACTCCTTTTTAACACTGCCGCCTGGACATCTTATACTTCTGATATTAACCGCATTAACAAACCAGCCACCACAAATCGGTGAGACACAACGTCTATAATCTGGCCTGACCGTAAAGTAGGCATCTGTTATTTGGGGTGATGGAACCGACAGAATAATCGAGGAACTTGCGGCATGACTACTAACACTAACCAAAGATAAAAACATGGATACTAAACACAATACAATTTTTAACCTCTTTATTTTATTAGCATAATCACCTGGCACACCTAATCTGGATAAGCTCAGGCTAATTGTTTTTTAATCTCAATGAAGCCACAAAATTTTATTGATGAATTGTCAAAGACATAAGCTATTTACCGCCAGAAAATAAAGGAGAAAAATAACCTGGAAATTTAATTAGCTGTAATGAACATCGGAATTTCCTTACAAATTTATTTCATAAAATACGACAAACAGTGACCCCAATTGTTGATAGATATAAAAAATAAATTTCTATAATCTACTCCTCAATATCAATATGATAAATAATCTATTTGAATGGAATCCAAATAAAAATCATCAGAAAGGACTGTCTCCTCCATCTCCTTTCAATCATTCAGTGTTTTTTATTCTGTTCCAGTCAAAACTTTAATACTGACTTAAAGGGATAGACCGATGGGTAATAATGGAAATATACATCAGGATAAAATTGCAATTATCGGAATGGGTTGTCGCTTTCCCGGTGATTCAGATACCCCGGAAAAATTCTGGGAACTGTTATTACAGGGAAAAAATGTAGTGAGTGATATTCCAAAAGACCGTTGGGAAACGAGTCGCTTTTGTAATGACAATGATAATGCCTCTGCAAAATCTTATGTGCGAAAAGGACATTTCATCGACTGGGATTATAAAAAATTTGATGCTGGTTTTTTTGGCTTTGCACCCCGTGAAGTGGAATATTTTGACCCCCAACAACGCTTACTGCTAGAGGTTGCATGGGAGGCCATGGAAAACGCAGGGCTGGATGTAACACAACTTGCCGGCGGAAAAATTGGTGTCTATGCAGGCGGATTTACACTGGATCACATGTTAAACCAGTTGGGCAGTGGCGGCCGCAGCCAGATAGGAGCACACAGTGCAGCGGGGGCGACCCTTACCATGCTGTCCAATCGAATTTCCTATGCCTTTGATTTTTGTGGACCAAGTATTTCAGTTGATACTGCCTGTTCATCCTCATTAGTGGCCCTGTCTTATGCAGTTCAGGATATACAAAATGGCGCGGCTGAAATGGCATTGGTCGGTGGGGTGAATTTCATGTTACGCCCGGAGTACCCCATCGCCATGTCTAAAGGGCAGTTCCTGGCGAAAGACGGCCGATCAAAAAGTTTTGATGCAAACGGTGATGGTTATGGCCGCGGTGAAGGCGCCGGTATTCTGGTGCTAAAACCATTATCTAAAGCGCAAACGGATGGCGATAACATTCTCGCCGTTGTAGATGCAGCCGGTGTTAATCAGGATGGGCGCACAAGTGGTATTACCGTGCCTAATGGTGAATCCCAACAGTCACTTATGCAGAGACTGGCAGAAGAATCGGGTATAAATCCAAACTCTGTGCAATATGTGGAAGCACATGGTACTGGGACACCCGTGGGAGATCCCATAGAAGCATCGGCTATTGCAGCAGTTTATGGCCAGGGCCGCAGCCATGCCTGCCCTATCGGTTCTGTTAAAAGCAATATTGGTCACCTTGAAGCTGCCGCAGGTGTTGCCGGTTTAATAAAAATCTGTTTAATGTTAAAACATAATCAAGTTCCGGCACTGGCGACATTGCAGTCTCCAAATCCAGCTATTCCATTTGGTGAAAACGGACTTGCACTGGCTGATAAATTACAACCTCTGGCTAAACAAGATGGCACTCGACGTGTTGCTATTAATTCGTTTGGATATGGTGGCACTAACGCCCACGCTATTTTAAGTTCGTTTGATTCAAACACAACATCACAAGCCAGTGCTGAAAATACCAAACCGTCTTTTATGCTTTTACCCCTTTCTTCACGGGATGAAAATGCACTACCCACACTGGCATTAACTTACGCGAATAAAATAAAAAATAATAAAGATTCACTGCAAGATATTCTGTTTTCTTTAACACGACACCGAAGTCATCTTTCCCATCGACTTGCAATCTGGGGTAAGACGGCTGATGAACTGGTGGGCGGTCTGAAGAAATTTGCTGCTGAAAATATGGCTGAAAATTGTACCCTGGGTATACAGGCATACCAGGGTGACCCTCGTGTCGTTTTTGTTTATACCGGAATGGGCCCCCAGTGGTGGGGTATGGGTCAAAGCCTGTATCAAAACAATCAGGTATTTAAAAATGCAGTGGATGAGGCGGACCAGGTATTCAGAAAAATTGCTGGTCACTCAATTAAAGACGAAATGATGAAACCAGAATCGGCGTCTAATATTCAGCAAACTCACCTGGCACAACCGGCAAATTTTGTAATTCAATATGCTTTAACTCAGGCCATGGCAGCCGATGGTTTGCAAGCTGATGCGGTTGTTGGTCATTCCGTTGGTGAAATTTCTTCCGCCTGGGCATCGGGCATGCTGAATCTTGAAGAGGCACTTACGGTTGCGGTACAACGTAGTTGTATTCAGGCAAAAGCAGCTGGCCAGGGGGGAATGCTTGCGGTGGGCTTAAGTGAAGATGATCTTCAAATAATTCTTGAAGGAAAAGAGAATTTGGTCAGTATTGCTGCAATCAACAGCGCAACCAATATTACACTATCAGGAGACCAGGCTACACTTGACCAGATCCAGAACGACCTGGAATCACGGGACATATTTGCCCGTCCGCTGACTGTTGAGGTGCCATACCACAGCCCAATGATGGAACCCTTACTTGCGCAATTAAGCCAGGCACTGGCTAATCTAAAACCCAAGCCCCCGACCTTACCCCTATATTCAACAGTAACCGGTAATCAGGTAAATGACTTTGGTTACGATGCTGATTATTGGTGCCGTAATGTGCGACATCCCGTTTATTTTGAAAAAGCCATCAAAAACATGTTGCAAGAGGGGCACACTATTTTTGTTGAAGTTGGCCCCCATCCTGTTTTACGAAATGCACTTAAAGATATTGCCAAAGCAGATGGCATTGATATACGCCTGGTGCAAACTTTAAATCGCAAACAGGATGAGGCATCCAGTTTTTACCAAAGCTTTGCAGAGGTTTATGTGCAGGGTGGTAAAGTTAACTGGGCTTCACGACACCCAAGTGGACAACGGGTGAATTTGCCAAATTACCCCTGGCAAAGAGAAACCCTGTGGCGTGAATCTGAACGTCAACGTCGAGACCGAATGACAGGCAGTGAACAGCCCTTACTCGGTGTTGCTGAGCTGAATGGCAGTGCCTGGTTGACCGAACTGTCTGATCAGCGATTAAATTTTTTACAGCAACATGTTGTGGATAGTGTTTCAATCATGCCGGCGGCGGCTTATCTTGAAACGATGCTGGAAGCAGCTTCCGAAATGTCCGGCGATTCACAGACGGCTTTTCGCATGACTGATACCTGTATTGAAAAAGCCCTGGTGTTAGACAACAACAAGGCCCTGTTCCAACAATTGCGCCAGAATTCAAACGGGCACAATATGGAGTTGTACAGTTATGATGACCTTAACCCGGCTCAACTATCGCTTCATGCCAGTAGTTGGGTTTATACCTTACCGGGGGTTCAGGTTAAACAAAAATCCATTGCCGATATTGCTGCAACTTTAGAACTAAAACAGGCCCCCATATCCGTTTATTCAGGTTTTGCTAAATTTAATATGCAATACGGGCCACTGTTTCAGCCCATTGTTGAACTCAAACTGTCACAGGACAGGCAACAGGTACTGGCACACCTGCAATTACCCGAACAGTTACAGCCAGCAAGCAGTGAATTTATCGCTCATCCTTCATTACTGGACGGTTGCTTTCAAACGGTGTTGAGTTTGCTTAAGCCAGATGATGGTGCCTTTTTGCCCACCGCAATTAAGTCATTAAAAATTTATCAAAACCTGTCTTCCAGTTTATGGTGTCATGGTGTGCTGACTCATCGAAGTGCGCGAAAGGTTGAATGTAATTTAACGATTATGGCAGGTGATGGCAGTATTCAGGCAGAGATAACCGGGCTTATATGTTCTGGCCTGGATGGAGGAAAAACAGAGCAACCTTATCCGAGTGCTGATTATCATTATGTATGGAATCCCCTGCCACTTACAGTTGGTACTACTACTACTGGGACACCCACTACTACTCCTACTACTCGGACACCCACTTTTGAGACACCGCCTGACCAACAATGGGTGGTTGTGGCAGATGAAGGGGTACTGTTTGCAGAAATGCTGAGTCATCAATTATCTGAAATCACCGGTCAGCCTGCACAACACCTTTCACTGGATCGAACAGATCTTGAATATAGACTTTCCCACTCCCGTTTTAATCGCCTGGTGTTTCTCACCAGTTCGGGCTTAAGTGAAAACATTGACCCGGTGGCTACACATGCTAGCGGACGATTACTGGCAGTTTTGCACGCATTGGCCGAACGCAAGCATGACTCACGGGTTTATGTGGTTACACGGGAAGCATTTGCGGTAATTGAAAATGATAAATCAGTCATCCCCGCACAGGCATCATTAGTGGGTTTAACGCGAGTTGCATTTAATGAACTTGGGGAGTTGCGCCCGACCACCATTGACCTACCCGCAACAGTAGATGGGGAGTTAATCAATGCCCTGTTGGCAGAGTTATGTGCAAATGACCAGACAGATGAGGTAGCACTGCGCCATGAAGGTCGTTTTTATTCAGAACTTAAAACCAGTGATATTTTTTCTGAGCATCGCCAGCTTGAATTCAACGCCACACAAAATCAGTATTTTAATTTTGCCCAGGGTGCAGACACAGGTGAAATAACCCTGGTTTCAACACAGGCACCTCGACTTAATCAACGCCAGCTTGAATTGAAAATTGAAGCCATTAGCATTGACGGTGCTAATGCCGAGCAAGCACTAAGTGATTTGCAAAACCCTGATCAGTTAATGGTTGTCTGCGGCAAAGTCAGTCGTTCAGGTTCTGAGGTAAATAACTGGAAACCCGGTGATCGGGTTTGTGGACTGGTGCCCGTCTCTTTGTCTAGTCACATTCAAATAAATTCACAACAGTGTTTATTAATTGCAGCACCTGAAGCAGTAGATGCGGAGCTGATTACCAGCTCTGTTGTTGTACAGGCCATGGCAGATCGCATTGCACACAATGCGGATCTGACAAAAATTGATCGGGTGCTGGTGTGCTCGACACCACTTGGTTTAGCGCTGATCAAAGTGCTAGAAAGCCAGGGAATAAATATTGTGCATTTCCCTGCAAATCCTCAAAAATGGAGCGCAGAAGACTTATCAAAAGCCTTGAGTGATGGCCCGTTAACGGCTATTGCGGCACCGCTAAATAACTGGGAAAAACAGTTTGGTTTTTCCGATCTTGCTGAAGGCGGTTGCCTGATTGAACTTAATCAACAACATGCACCACTACGTTGTGATGAGCGAGTAGGTAAACTGGTTCGCCTGGATATACGTCAGGAAATGGCACGTAAACCAGAAGCACTACACCAGGCAATGGAAAATGCAATTAGCCAGGGTTTAACCACTGTTAACAACATGGCGACTTTTGATCTTGCCAGCCTGACTGAACAGAACAGTACTCAGCTAAGCAATCTGGGCATGTTGTTTGTCCGTTTTTCAACTGAGCAAACATTAATGATGACCGCACAGGATAATACTTCAATTGATGCCGCTGCCAGTTACCTGGTAACCGGCGGCTTTGGCGGTCTGGGAAAAGAAACCGCCAGCTGGTTAGCCGAACAGGGTGCGGGGCAAGTTATTTTAGCTAGTCGTCATGCGGGTGATAAAGAAAGTGACCAGCTGTTTTTACAGCAACTGGAAAATACAGGTTGCCGCGCCATCGCCAGGGCATGTGATATCGCAAGCCTTTCATCGGTTAAAAAACTCATGGATGAATTTGGCAATAGCTCATATCCACTTAAAGGAATATTTCACACCGCCGGTGTGGTGGCCGACAAAGCCATAACCGAAATGTCACAACAGGACTTGCAACAGGTCATGCAACCTAAAGCGCAGGGTGCCTGGAATTTACATAGTGCAAGTCAGCACCTGAGCCTGGATCACTTTGTTTTATATTCTTCCATTTCAGTTTTAGTGGGTAATAGCAACCAGGCCAACTACTGTGCCGCTAATGGTTTTCTGGATGCACTGGCTCACCTTCGTCGGTCACAGGGGCTAGCCGGTTTGAGTTTGAACTGGGGAGCGATAGATTCAGTCGGTATGTTAAGCCAGGATAAAAATGCGGTAAAACACCTGGAACAAATTGGTTTAAGGCCCATTCCATTTAGCCTGGGACTGCGAGGAATGGCGCGAGCAATAGATAGCGACATAAACCAGGTATGCATCACCAATACTGTTGACTGGAATAAATGGGCTCGATTTGAGCACTTTGGTCGCACCTCCACACGCTTACGCATTTTAATTGACGCGGCCATGGCAAAAGCCGATGACTCTAATCAGTCACGACTGAGTGCCAAGCTGGCCACGCTTAATGTTGACCAACGCCATGCGGTGCTCACCGGTTTAATAACCGAAATTCTCGCAAGAGAGTTGAAAATGCCAGCGGATAAAATTGATGCCTGCCGCCCCTTAGAGTCATTAGGTGTTGATTCATTAATGGCAACAGAAATACGTGTGGGTCTGGATGACAGTATGGGCATTTCAGTATCGGCACTGGAGCTGATTGGTGAAGGCACCATTAGTCACCTGGCAAGCAAGGGGCTGGCGCAAATGAAATTAGATTCATCTAACATCGCAGCAGCTTAATATTAAGGAGATTTAACATCATGACGATTAGCAATGAAGATTTACTTGCACAATTTAAAACAGAATTTCTGGATACCAGACATTCCAGTACACCATCAACAGTGACGCATACTGATTTCACCCGTGCGATGGATATTACAAGTGATGAAGACTACCAACGTATTTTACAAATGCGAAATTACTATGCAGAAGGTAACCGGGAAAACCCATACTTCATGCCACGTTCTGGAAAAATTAACGACAGAATAAACGTTAAGGGTAAAAACTATATCAGTTACTCCGGTTATAACTACCTGGGTTTATCTGATCACCCGCGGGTTATTGAAGCGTCCCAGAGTGCACTCAGTCAGTACGGCACTCACGCGGGTGCCGCACGTATGGTAGGCGGTGAAATGGAATTGCATAATGAACTGGAAACCACACTGGCACAAACCTTTGGTTTTGATGACTGTGTCGCGTCGGTTGGTGGTTATGTGGTTAATGTTATGACCATCGCTTATCTACTCGGCAATAAAGATGTTGTGTTTATGGACGAGCAGATGCACAACAGTGGTTTAATGGGCGCAGTTGCGGCCCATGCGCGACGAATTATTTTTCCACATAATGATTACCAGACCTTAGAAAATCTACTGCAACAAAATCGAGATAAATACCAGCGAGCAATGATACTGGTAGAGGGTGCCTACAGTATGGACGGCGATGTGGCGAACCTGCCTGAACTTATAAAATTAAAACAGAAACACCAGGCCTGGTTAATGGTAGATGAGGCGCACTCACTGGGTGTGATCGGGGCCACGGGTCGCGGCTTATGTGAGCACTGGAATATTGATCCCAAAGAAGTAGACCTGGTCATGGGCACCTTAAGTAAAAGTTTTGCCAGCTGTGGTGGTTTTATTTGCGGCTCCCAGAAACTGATCGATGCCTTACGTTATTTTGCACCGGGCTTATTACTTTATAGCACCGGCTTACCTCCGGCAAATGCAGCGGCTGCTCTGCAAGCGGTGCGTGTGATGGTAGAACAACCAGAACGCGTAAAAAACTTACAGGCTAATACAAAGCGGTTTGTAGAATTAGCCTGTGAAAGAGGGTTTGATACTGGCTGCAGCGGTGCATCCGCAGTGGTCCCCATAATGTTAGGCGATACGGATGTAGCACTTGGTGTTATGTCGGAGTTACTCAAGGTCGGCATTATGGCCCATGCGGTTATGTATCCGGTTGTACCACATAATCAGGCACGCCTGCGCTTTTTCCTGACGACTAAACACAGTGAAAAACAATTTGTGCAAACACTGGATGTATTGAAAGTCCACTGCAAGCAGCTTTCATTTAATAGTTAATACAGGACAGGTTTGAATATCTCGTTTGTTTTTATTTTTTAAATAACATGAAATTTAGAAAATCTAAATAATTATTGATAATAGTTAAAATCGTCATTCCCGAATGCTTGTGTCGGGAATAACAGGTTAAATCTATACCCATTATCATTTAGTTTCTTCAGTTTTTATGTCTATGAAAAATAAAAATTAAAACAAGCAAGAAACATAACGTTATCAAACTAGTTTCATTTTTCTAAACGGAATATATATTATGCTGAATAATTACTTTAAATGGATTTTACAACAACCCTGGTTTGTAAGTTGCGTGGCATTGCTGTTAATCACGCTTATCACACTGGGTTCAAGCAAACTCACTTTTCGCAGTGATGACCGGATATTTTTCTCCACTGCTAATCCTGAATTACTGGCACTGGAAAAGTTTGAGTCCCGTTATGGACGAGAAGATAGTATTATTTTTGTGGTCACCGCACTTCAGGGTGATTTGTTTACCGTGGATCACCTGCAAGCTATCAATCACCTCACCGAGAATAGCTGGCAAATGCCCCATGTAAAACGGGTCGACTCGGTGACTAATTTTCAACGCGTCAGCGCACAGGGAGACGATGTTGTTATAGATCACCTGGCTCGGGCCGGTGATCTGCTGAGCCCGCAACAGGCTATTGAACTCAAACAGGTAGCATTACAGGAGCCGTTATTAACGGGGCGTTTATTGACTCGGGATGCACGTGTGGGTCTGGTTGTTGTTCAGTTTCGTTTAAATGATGACATGCAGGGTGATAAAGCTGCAGAGCTGATGCAAATAGCTCGAACCATGGCGCAGACTTTTCGTCATAATTACACAGATTTAAATTTACACCTGTCCGGTTCCCTTGCCCTTGATAATGCCTTTGGTGAAGCCAGCACACAGGACGGTATGTTTTTAACACCACTGATGTTTGCTTTAATCGTGGCAATGATTACATTTATTTTTCGCAACTATGCGGTTGTGTTAGTCAGCCTGCTGGTTATCACTGGGGCTATTGGTTGTGCAATGGGAATGGCTGGCTGGTTAAATATACCTTTATCTTCACCGAGTGTATCAGCACCTTTTATTATTTTAACCCTGGCAACAGCAGACTGTATTCACCTGGCGACGGCCATATTTAGAAATGCTCAGCAACAACCTGCGCTGGAAAAATCACTGCTAATCGCCCAGGCTTTACGCTCTACTTTTCGCCCCATCACCATGACCAGCTTAACCACAGCAGTCGGATTCTTTTCCTTGACGTTTAGTGAATCACCACCGTTTGCTCATTTAGGCATCATCGCTGGAATGGGTGTCCTATTTGCCTGGGCATTAACCCTGTCGTTATTTCCAGCTATGTTAAAACTATTGCCCTGGAAAACAGAAAAACAGACTATGCTGATTCCACCTCACTGGTGGCAGGCTTTACATGGTTTTATTGAACAACGGGCAGGTTTAATTCTCATTGCTATTTTAACAACGGGTATCGTCATCGGTGGGCTTGCATTTAAAAATAATCTCGATGATCGTTACGTTGAATATTTTGACAACAGTTTTGATTTTCGTACCCACACCGATTACCTCAACCAGAACCTTGGCGGATTTTATAATCTGGAATATTCCATTGATTCCGGTGAGGCAGATGGCATAGCCAGAGTTGATTATCTACAGCAACTGGACGCCTTTGCCAACTGGTTACGTCAACAACCCGGGGTAACCCATGTGGCTGCCATCAGCGATATTATGCGTATGATCAATCGTGCAATGAATGGCGGTGATGCAAAAAATTATAGCTTACCCAACAATCGCATACAGGCATCACAATATCTTTTACTCTATGAAATGTCCTTGCCCATGGGTTTAAATTTACGTGAACAGATCACCACGGATAAATCACAAAGTCGCATGACTGTTTCACTACAGAACCTTTCTACACAGGATGTGCTGTCACTGGTTGAACATGCGGAACAATGGGTTAAGCAAAATGCCCCTGCATTACAGAAGTCAGCTACCGCAACCGGCACAACTGTTTTATTTTCACATATTGGTCAGCGCAATATTGAACAAATGTTAGTGGGTACTTTCATGGCATTATTTTTAATTTCGCTGGTGCTATTTATTTTATTCAAATCATTAATTTTAGGTTGTGTTGCCATTATAACTAACCTGATTCCACCACTGGCCGCATTAGGGGGCTGGGCCCTGTTAGTGGGAGAGGTGGGTATGGCGGTGGCCACCATTGCCGCTGTTACTTTAGGCATTGTGGTGGATGACACCATTCATTTTTTAGAAGCCGCACAACGGGCACGTCATTCAGGTGCTGATACTAGCCAGGCTGTTCTGCAAGCATTGCAGTTTTCCGGGCCGGGTATCGCCGCGACATCAATTATTCTTGCGGCGGGTTTTGCCTGCCTGACGTTTTCAGGATTCCAGATCAATGCATGGACCGGCTTAATGACCGCGGTAGTGATTTGTATTGCACTGGTTTTTGATTTTCTTTTTTTACCATCCGTATTAATTAAAGTAAGGAGCTGGAAATGATTATTCGATTAATAATGTTACTGGTTATTTTTTTAGAAACAGGCATTTGTTATGCCATCACATCTGAGCAAAGGGGACTTGAAATTGCCCTTGAAACAGAACGCAGGGATGCAGACTTTGGCGACTATTTTGTGGAGGGCACAATGACCCTTACCAGCCCCGATGGTGCGGTTGGTCAACGCCAGTTCAAAATGTATACCCTGGAAATGCAAAATGACGGTGATAAACGCCTGGTTGAATTTGTTCAACCACGGGATCTAGCCGGTATGATTTCCCTGACATTTTCCCATGGTCTGCAAGCAGATGATCAATGGCTTTATATGCCAATTTTAAGACGCACAAAACGTTTAGCAGCACGTGATAAAACCGGGAGTTTTGCAGGCAGCGAATTTGCCTTTGAAGATATCAGCACATGGGAAGTAAAAAAATACACCTATAAACATTTGCGTGATGAAACACTGGAAGGTAAAGCCACCTTTGTGGTTGAAAATACACCTAGCTACCCTTATTCCGGTTATAGTCGCATTATGGAGTGGGTGGATCAATCCATCTATCACCCACTAAAGCTGGTGTATTTTGACAAAGCAGGTAATAAGTTAAAAGAATTGCGCTTTTACGATTATCGTCAATACCAGAATCGTTACTGGCGACCCGGTAAAGTGGTTATGACTAATTTTCAAACCGGTGCAGTATCAACCATCGAATGGAAAAACTATGCATTTCAAACGGGCTTAACGGAAAACAAGATAAACCCGGGTGCATTACGACGATGGGTAAGGTAAATCAAATTGTTGTATTTATTTTTTTATTTACGTATTCATATTTAGTGAAAGCAGAATTACGGGGCGAGGCAGAAATACGTCTGGACTATTATTCCAGTGCGCCACTGTATGCTGACCAATCCACTGAAAGCACTCAGCCCGGTCTGGCCAGTAGTGTGGATTGGGACAGTCGTTTAACTAATAATAATCGTGCAAAACTGTCATTGTTTGCAAAACATCAAAGTGAATCTGAACGTGAATACAGTGGTGATGTGCAGGAGGCCTGGTTTAGTCTGGATGCCACATCCAGTGAGTGGCGGATTGGACAATTAATGGAATACTGGGGTGTTCTGGAAGCGGAAAACATTGTTGACATTATAAACCCCCGGGATGCCGAAGAAGATTTCCAGGGTGATTTCAAACTGGGTATTCCTGGCATCACCTTTAGCTATTTTTCACAACAGACTGAATATAGCTTTTGGCTTTTACCCTATTCCCGTGAACGTCGACTGGCCTATGGCGAAAATCGATTTAGAAATTTCTCACTAAAAAAACTGAATGCGGAATTTGAAAAAGGTCAAAATAATACAGCGGCTGCTATTCGAGCAAACAGAGTAGATGATCAAATTGAATTCTCTATTTCTTATTATTATGGCCATGCACGTATGCCCTGGCTTGAACTACAACTCGATAATACAAATCAACCAACAGGTTTAACACCAATATACAATCTGATTAACCAGACAAGTTTTGAAATGCTCTGGTTACCAGGTAACTCCATCGTTAAGCTAGAAAGCTTTTATCAAAAAAATAAGGTCGATGATTTTTTTGCAGCCGGTATTGGTTTTGAGAGAGAAATTCCAAAGTTAGGTAGAAGTAATGCTTCCATATCATTTTATGGCGAGGCCTATTATGATGGCAGAGATAAAAACTTATCCCAGGCACTGGCTATATTTCAACGGGATATTTTTTTAGGAACAAGATTGGCGCTCAATGATGTGAGTAGCAGCGAATTTCAATTTCGCTGGACTTATGATCTGGAATACGAGTCGTCACTAATTGATATACGTGCTGAACGACGAATAGGAAAAAACTGGTTTTTGAATGCTGTGTTGTATAAATTTCTGCATATTGAGTCGGACCCCGCATTAAAATCTTTTCAAAATGACGATCGATTACGGATGAACTTAATCTGGAATTTTTGACTTCGTTTAACTATTAAAACATTAATCCTGCTTCACTAACTAATCAGTGTATCTTTGCCGCAGAGACACGCAGGGCACTAAGAGAACAAAAATATTTGTAGGATAGATCAAGCGAAGCGGATCCACCAGATTCCTTGATAACGGTGGATACGCTTCGCTTGATCCACCCTTAATTAAGAATTCTTGTGTGCTCTGCGCGTTTCTGCGGTAGTTATTTTGTGTTTAGTTGACCTTACATAAGTGCCAACCGATCAGTATTATTTTTAAGTATTGATTTTTAAGCTAAAATAAAATATAAATATCGAAACCCCATAAAGAGTTAAAAATGCCTGATCATTCCGTAAATATACTTAAACACATCGAAGGCTTCCAGATAAAAGGCATGATGATGCGTTACAACCTTTTCTTGCCCCGTTTATATAACTGGTGCAAATCACTGGGATTTGAAAAGGGTAAAATAATGCCCTCACGCGCCTTCTGTTCTGATGAAAGCCAGGGCTATCCTATCATTATGATAGCCAAACACTTCGGCACCTTCCCTTTTAATCATGGCCGCGTGGGTGGCATTGTAGCGGCCGACCGACACGGCCCACATGCAGCCCATGGTCAGGATCTAATCATCATCCAGGCCAGTCATGTGGGTTATGACCCTCAAAGCAAACAGTTTGGTCACTATCGACGCCTGCAAACGACTGACCAGGGGTGTGGCCCAAGCTGCGGTAAAATAAATCATGTTATGGCCTGGTATCAAAATGAATACCAGTTTGCACAACAAAATATTCTGCTTCAAAACATCGAAGGAAATAACTGCGTCATCATTGATAACCAGTTATTAAGAGATGATCTAGAAGAAGGCCTAATGTTAAACCTGAATAAATTTATTGAATCAGATAATCGGGAACAATACTTGCCGATTAAAATTCTAAGCACGGCAAAAATATTTAAGGCCGCAGCATCGCTAGTTGACACGTTAAAACACTCGGCATTCAATAACACGGAAGCACAGGTTATAGGCTCACGGCTGTCAGCCAATATGTTTTACTTTAAACGTAAAATTTCTGAAGTGGAAGAAAACATACATCACCTGGAACATAATTTAATTCCTTATATACCACAGATCATCACCGCAGCATCACCCATGCTAACAGCGGCCCAAATTAATACGCAGATCGAATTCGACCGTACGTTCCGCAGCATAGTTAAAGAAAATGACTACCAGGGTAAAAAGGTATTATTTATCTCTGGCCTTAACATCGATATATCTCCCGCCGATGACCAGTTATTTCCATTAACAAAGTTTATTCCCTGGGCCGCCTTTCTCCAGGAAAAAAACGGCACAACTTCAATCTTCGAACAACATGAACTCGCACAGGCCTTGCAACAACAGAGCATAGAAAATTCAGATCAAATTAATCTGGAAGATGCTATTGGGGCAATGTCCAAAGTAGAAGAAATCAAAATTGATTTGTAGCTTATGTCGCGAATGGAACTAACTTTTACCCAAACTGATATTACGAATACATATTATCCAAGATTCAGCCAGGCAGACCAAGGGGGCAAGTATCATATTAACTGGTTATGCTCGATTAGTAAAAATTTATTTTTAGCCTTTTTAGCATAGGCTCAGGCATATCAAATCTAACCTGGTCTCTATGAATGGCTATTGTTTTACCCTCGGAAAGCAGATGTAGGGTTACGTTATAGCTCTTTTTGAGGGATATCCCGGGTAGCTCTGGTGATTCAATTTTCAAACTGTTCTCCCCTGATTTAATCGGGGCCTTTACCATGAACGAAGCGCCGTTATTTTGTGGGTTTTCAAACTCGACTACATACGATGAAGCGGGGCCAATTTCTTTATGTAACTGGTAGATAATTCTATATTTCACAAATTTAAGCTTTTCAACAGTAAAGCCACTATAGGTTGTTTCTACAAACTTTGACGTTATGGGTTCCTGAGACCGATTATCCATATCCAGGCAGGCGGTGAGAGCCAGGGTACTTATACTAGCCATTATAATTCTTAAATTCATATAAACCTCCTTTCGTTTAACGAACTCTTTTTAAATGAATGAAAATAGTCTCTCATGGTCGCACCTGGTCAATTCTAAGCACAGATCCTATATTACTTATACAAAATAGTTTGTGCTATAAGCTATTGATTTAATGATGAATCATATAATCAGGCCGAATCACTGCACATCTCAACTCAAACCTCGTTTAATTTACTAGATGCCAAGTCCAGCTTCTATTGATCTAGTTCATGGTAATCGCGAGTAAAATAATTAATATTCGTAACAAGGAGTGCTCTGCACACCATTAAAATTTCATGGAAATACAGGCTTTATCACTGCAATCAGATAGTTAAGCCAGGTTAAAAGTTTATCCCACGCTCAACTCTCTTATTGTCAGTTATTTTTTATTACAGCTGCAACGATTCCTCCAGTCGTTGCTCAATGTATACATAGGAGAGAAATGATGAAAGTTAAAGACATAATGAGCACAAAGATTGAGGTGCTGCTACCTCATTACAGCCTGAGAACAGCTGCTCGCAAAATGAAAGAGTTTAATCTTGGTTCTATGCCCGTTGTCGAGAACGGTAATTTACTGGGTATTATCACAGACCGTGATATCAGTATTTTTGCAATTGCCATGGGTTATGGCTCTGAATCTACCGAAGTCCAAAAGGTCATGTCCAAAGAGGTCTACACCTGTCAGTTCGATCAGGATCTAAGTGATGCTGCACATATTATGGAGCAGCAGCATATTAGACGACTTGCTGTTTTAGATGAAGACAACTGCCTGGAAGGTCTTTTATCCGTAGATGACATTGCACGTGTTTCATGTGATCTAGCTGGCGCTGTTCTTTTAGCCGCGACACCCAACCATTAACGAAAATTCTCGCACTGTTAAATAAAGGAGAATCGCTATGAATATTAATGAACTAATGAACTCCAAAGTTGAATCAACTTCACCTGATGCCACAACGAAAGAAGCCGCCAGACAAATGCATGACATACATGTCGGTTGCCTGACAGTTATGGATGATGACAAACTCGTAGGAATTGTGACTGACCGCGATATTTGCTGTAAGGTCACCGCCACGGGTCGTGTTGCTGGTTTTACAAAGGTAAATGAAATTATGAGCACAGAAGTTATTACCTGCCATGAAAAACAAAGCATAAACCTGGCCGCTGACACGATGATGAAACATCATATTCGCCGAATTGCGGTGGTTAATGACGAGAATAACATTTCAGGGTTTTTATCCGTAGATGATTTGGCACGTGCATCATATGAACTGGCAAGTAATGTATTAGAGTCGACTACGTCATACCACTAAGTTCGGAATGAGGCGTTTACTTCGTAAACGACTTTAATAATTATCACTGACAAAAAGGATATTAATTAAGGATATCAGTTAATTACATCAATGGTTTGATAATTATCGTACCATTGGTGTAGTGCGTAATCATTTTATAGAAAACTAAAATAATTATAAACCCGCGTTTATAGTAAAAATCACTGTTGTCCCGTTAAAAGAAATGAGTTTCTGTTTAAAGCGCATCGTTATGTGATTAACGAACGTTTCACTCTGATCGAGACATGAGTTGGGGGTGTCTCTAGTGGTTAACGGGACAGCAGTGATATCACAACTATCTTTTATAGTGTCTTCTCTACTTTTCTTTTCACTAGGATACAAGTCGTCCAGGCAGGGGATAAACTGATCATCCTGGAAAAATCAGTTGAACACCCAAAATTACACCTCAATTAAATAAAATTTTCAGCTTGATTTCAGTTTCAGTTGATATCTTAAGGTCAGTTGAAATCTTAAAGTCAGTTGAAATCTGGAGGTCTTAATATCATGACTAATTCATCTCAAATAAAAGTCTGGGATCCACTTGTAATATTTTTTCACTGGTCCCTGGTCAGTGCATTTGTAATTGTATACATAACCGAAGATGATTTTTTAACGATTCATAGTTGGGGCGGCTATCTGATTCTTGCCCTACTCGTCACGCGAATTATCTGGGGCTTTATTGGTTCACACTATGCCAGATTTAGCAATTTTGTATATTCCCGTGAAAATATCATGCAATTTCTAAAAGACAGCTTACATTTCAAAGCTAAACGTTATCTTGGACATAACCCCGCCGGAGGTGCCATGGTAATTCTGTTGATTATTAGTTTACTCCTCACATCAATTTCTGGAATTTTTTTATTGGGTGCAGAAGAACACGCGGGCCCAGTCGCACACTGGTTCACCCAGGCAGAGGGCTTCTGGAGTAATGCGCTTGAAGAGATACATGAATTCTTTGCTAACTTCACACTTTTTCTTGTATTAGTGCATGTTGGTGGTGTGTTAGTGGAAAGCTTTATCCATAAAGAGAACCTGGTGTCATCAATGTTAACCGGCTTTAAGCCCGAAAAAACCAAATAAAGGAAAAATCATGAAAAACACTATTCTACTCACCGCTTTACTTAGCAGTCTTACAACAGGCTTTGCTCAGGCGGAAACCAGTACCGTTAAAAATTTATTAGCGGTTTATTCCACTCAGGGTGTAACTACCGCTGATGCACAACAGGGAAGAGCATTATGGCAAAAAACATTTACTGGTAAGGCTGATTTTCCCAGTCGCAGTTGCGCAAGCTGCCATACAAAAGATTTAACACAAACAGGAAAACACATTAAAACCAATAAACCAATTAAACCAATGGCACCTTCAGTTAATCCGCAACGCTTAACAAGTGTTAAAAAAATTAACAAATGGTTTAAACGTAATTGCAAATGGACCATGGGCCGCGAATGCACAGCCCAGGAAAAATCTGACATACTGGTTTACATTGAAAACGAATCAAAATTTTAGGAGAAATACTATGAAAAGCACACTCGCCATAAGCTCAATTATCTTCACCGTCAGCATTCTCACACTTCCTATGGTGTGGAGTGACAATGATTTTAACTGGGAAAAAATCAGCGACAACTCATCAGCCCTTGCAACTACCAAAAACCCCCTATATAAAGAAGAATGCGGCAGCTGCCATATGGCATATTCACCGGCTCTGTTACCGGCAAAATCCTGGAGTAAATTAATGTCAGAACTTGAAGATCATTTTGGAGACAACGCTGAACTGGATGCGCAAACCGCTCAATCTATTAGTCAGTACCTTCTAGCAAATAGTGCTGAACATACTAATTCTAGAGACGCAAGAAAATTTTTCCAGTCTATTAAATCGGCTCAGACACCAATACGAATTTCAGATATTCCCTATTTCAAACATGAACATGATGAAATACCCCAACGCATGGTTACTAAAAACCCAAAGGTTAAAAGCTTCAGCCAATGTGATGCCTGCCATGCAAAGGCTGAACAGGGCTTATTTAATGAACATGAGGTAAATATACCCGGTTTTGGTCAATGGGATGATTAGGTCGCAAATAGGGTATACTTAAAAAATGCATAGTCAAACTTATTTTACAATTCGCATAATACCTGGGGTACTTCTGGGTATTATGGCACTGTGCCCTCTACAGTTTGCACAGGCTGATGATGATTATATTGAAGCAAGACGCCTGAATGTTTCCGGTGAAATATTGCCACTGGAAGCCATACTAAAAAAAATAAGGCTTACATTCCCGGGCAAAATACTTGAGATAGAACTGGAAAAAGAACATGGACAAATCGCTTATGAGGTTGAAATTCTCGGTGAAGATGGTGTGGTAAGAGAAATTTATATTAATGCAAAAACAGGCAAGCTGTTATCTGTTAAGGAAGATGATTAATCATGCGCCTACTATTAGCAGAGGACGATGATGATTTAGTGAGCACACTAAAAAAAGACCTACAGACTGCTGGTTATGCGGTAGATGTTGCGAACAATGGAATTGACGCTGAGTACCTGGGCAGTGAAATGATATATGATGTAGCTGTACTTGACCTGGGCTTACCCCAACGTAACGGAATTGATGTTCTTAAAAACTGGCGTGCAAGTAACAACCATTTACCCGTCATTGTTTTAACAGCTAGAAATGCATGGCATGAACGTGTGGATGGTTTCAAAGCCGGTGCTGATGATTACCTCGGAAAACCTTTTCATGTTGAGGAATTATTAGCCAGAATTACCGCTTTGCTGCATCGCTCTAGCCAGCAACCCGGTGGCACACTTAATGTTGCAGGGCTCTCACTGGATGAAGAGAAGCAAACCGTAACCACCGAAGATAATGACACACATAAACTCACCGGAATTGAATATCGCTTGTTACGTTATTTTTTATTAAACCCAGAACGGGTTTTGTCAAAATCAAAACTGACCGAACACATCTATGATTTTGATTCTGAAAAAGACAGTAATGTAATTGAAGTATATGTTAGACACCTACGCCAAATATTAGGTAAAGATCGAATTGAAACACGACGTGGCCAGGGCTATGTTTTTCGAGACAGTAACTAATGCAATCTTTGCAAACTAAACTTGGCACAGGCTTATTACTCAGTTTAATTATTGCCTTCTCTGCTTTGTGGTTACTGGTCAGTATTAATGTTCAATACCTGGCAGAAGAGTATATTGCATCACGCCTGAAACATGATGCTGAAACAATATTGAGTAATGTTAACTTTGATAAAAAAAACCACATATCAATAGATACCATGCGTATTGGCCTGGTTTATAATCAGCCATTTTCCGGACATTATTTTATTATTAGCACAGATAATCAAACCATTACTTCTCGCTCATTATGGGATCAAAAACTAAACCATCAAAAAGTAAACACCGGCGAACAATTACAATCATTACAACCGGGGCCGGAACAACAACCCCTGTTACTTGTATCTGCCGGCTATAAAAAACAGGGGCAGCAACTGACGATTAGCGTTGCAGAAGACCTTAACCCTATTAATGAAAATATTAGTCAGTTTAAATACTGGTTTGCGGCAATGGCCATTGGCATGTTATTAACCCTGGTCATGTTTCAAATATTTATTCTTCGAAAAAGTTTAATACCCCTTATTAAAATACAGCACGAGTTAAAATCACTTCAACAGGGTCAGCTCGAAAAACTAAGCACAGACGCCCCAAGCGAATTGCATCCATTAATAAATGAAGTAAACCATTTACTTGAGGTTATGCAGCAGCGTTTACTCCGCTCACGTAATTCACTGGGGGATTTAGCCCATGCGATAAAAAAACCTTTAACGGTTATTAAACAATTAACCGATAAAAATGACATCCCCGACACCAGCAAATACACATTAATAAAACAGGCTGATGATATTTATCAGATTACAGAGCGCATACTAAAACGTGCACGCTTAGCAGGCCACAGTCATAGCGGCACCCTGTTTTCGTTTACAGATGACTTGTCTGCGCTAATTAAAACCCTGGAAATGATGCATACAGAAAATGCATTAAAATTAACGTCACACATACCAGATAATATTATTTGCCCGGTTGATCGTGAAGATATGATGGAGTTACTCGGCAACCTGTTAGATAACGCTTATAAGTGGGCCACACAGAAAATCAAGCTTAGCGTAAACACCAATTCTGATCTTCACATTTGCATAGAAGATGATGGTCCAGGTGCTGAGCATAAACAAATAAATGAACTATCTAAAAGGGGTGTACGCCTGGATGAAAAAGTTCAGGGCCATGGTTTTGGGCTCGCAATTGCAGCTGATATTATTACCGACTACAACGGTAGCATAAACTTTAAACAGTCTGATGAGCTTGGTGGTTTCAGGGTTGATATTACATTGCCACTACATCAATAAGGCCTGATTTACATTTAGGCAAGAAACATAAAAACCCACCTAAAAGTTGAGTTTCAGTTTTCTTCAAGATCTAAATAAAATACAAATAAACGCTAAATAATATAGGTATAGCTAGATTGTGTAGTGTCTTATGTTTTTTGCAGGTAGAGCATGTTAGAACAAACCCATGTTTGTAATTAGAGCTTCGAACTAATGTAATATTTTTTGGTACATTCGCGTTTATTTACGTTCATCTGCGTTTTCTTTTTCTGTTATCTTTTTGTTTTTAATGTATTTTTATGGAGATAGCTCAGGTATAAACCCCTGCTTTTTTATTTTTTAAGATGATGCAGGTTAAAAGATTGGGCTAACTCAAATCAAACCAGACAATTTTGATGTACTATTTATACAGGCTTCATTATCTTTTTTACCCTTAAATTAAGTTAATAACCTATGGCTAAAACATCTAAAACAAAACCCGTTAAAGCGTCACTCAAATTACGCCGTTTAGGTATCGATACCTATCGTGAAAACGTCGCCTATTTGCATCGAGACTGTGAAGTATATAGAGCTGAGGGTTTTCAGGCACTTTCCAAGGTAGAAATCTGCGCAGATGGTCAACGCATTCTTGCGGTATTAAATGTGGTTGATGATGACAGCATTGTTACCACTACAGACCTGGGGTTATCTGAAGAAGCCTTTACAAAGTTAGGCCTGCAAGAAGGCCATATCGTCTGCATTGAACATGCCGAACCCCCTGCTTCGATGAATGCGGTGCGTCGTAAAATTGCAGGTGAACGGTTGAGTCAACAGGATTTTAATCACATTATTAGTGATATTACTGACAAACGTTATTCGAAAACTGAAATTTCTGCCTTTCTGGTCGCCTCAGGGCAAACCGATATGGATCGTGATGAAGTGTTTTTTTTAACACGTGCGATGCTGGAAGCCGGAGAACAATTACACTGGAATGAACACCTGGTGGCAGATAAACATTGCATTGGGGGTATTCCAGGCAACCGCACTTCGATGCTGGTGGTGCCGATCGTAGCTGCCCACGGTATGTTAATTCCTAAAACCTCAAGCCGAGCGATTACCTCTCCGGCAGGCACAGCTGATACCATGGAAATATTTGCCAATGTTGAGCTTGATATTAACAAGCTCCATGACATTGTGCGTAAACATCGAGCCTGCCTGGCCTGGGGTGGCACGGCACAGTTGTCTCCTGCCGATGACATTATGATTGCCGTTGAGCGCCCCCTTGGCATCGACTCCCTTGGGCAAATGGTGGCATCCATTCTGTCAAAGAAACTCTCAGCAGGTTCAACACACTTGCTTATTGATATTCCCGTGGGGCCGACTGCAAAGGTTCGCCACATGCGACAGGCGCAACGTTTACGAAAATTATTTGAGTTTGTTGCTGATCAACTCGATTTACAGTTGGAGGTTATTATTACCGATGGGCGACAACCGGTGGGGTCTGGTATTGGTCCGGTTTTAGAATCACGTGATGTAATGCAGGTACTACAGAGTTCTCCCAATGCGCCAGATGACCTTCGACAAAAATCCCTGAACCTTGCCGGGCGATTATTAGAGTTTGACCCTGATGTTCGCGGTGGTAAAGGTTATTCCATTGCCCGTGATATCCTTGATTCAGGTCGAGCGCTGGACATGATGAATACGATAATTAAAGCCCAGGGCATTCAAACAAAAAAATTTGAGCTTGGCAAACTTACCCATGACGTGTTGTCACCAGACAATGGGATAGTTCTGAGTATTGATAATTTCCACATGGCACATATTGCACGTTTTGCCGGCGCCCCCATAGACAAAGGAGCAGGGGTTGACCTGTTTAAAAAGTTAGGTGATAAGGTTAAGAAAGGAGAACCTTTGTATCGTATTTATGCAGAGTTTCCTTCTGACTATAATTTTGCGTTTGAATTATGTGAACGCAACAATGGTTATTTGATTGGTAAAGAAGATCAAATACCCAACGCATTTGTGGAGTTCTAATGCCAGCGGATATGATTATTTTAGGCTTTGATGATTATGAAGTGCAATCTCGCAAACTGGCACAAGCCTTAAATTTACCTTGCCATATAATTCAACAACATCAATTTCCTGATGGCGAAAACAAACTGACCCTACCACCCAGTCTACCCGAGCACGTTATATTCTGTCGCAGTCTTGATCAGCCAAATGAAAAGTTACTTGAGTTATTACTCGCCGCAAAAACAGCACGTCAACTGGGTGCAAAAATGCTAACCCTGGTCACTCCCTATCTTTGTTATATGCGACAGGATAAAGCCTTTCATCCTGGTGAAGTAGTAAGCCAGGGAATCATTGGTAACTTTCTTGCGGATTTATTCGATAATCTCATAACCGTAGACCCACACCTTCATCGCATTCAACACCTGGAACAGGCTGTTCCTGCTAAAAATGCTATAGCCCTTTCTGCTACATCCATAATGGCAACATTTCTGCATGAGCGCTTTAAAGACCTGTCATTGCCAAAGCCCATATTACTAGGCCCAGATAACGAAGCAAAGCAATGGGTCAGCGCAGTCGCAAAACCCAATCAATGGACGTATGGGGTATGTGACAAAATACGCACAGGCGATAAGCAGGTTGAAATTACCTTACCTGACATTGATTTAAGCAATCGCCCGGTAGTCATTGTGGATGATGTTGCAAGCAGTGGGCAAACATTGATAGTAGCCATTAAAAAATGTTTCGCTAACAATGCCCAACATGTGGATGTCTTGGTTACCCACGCCCTGTTTGTTAATGATGCAGTCCAACAGTTAATAGAAACGGGTGTGCGAAATATATGGAGCACTGACAGTGTGAGCCATGAAAGCAATATTATTTCTCTGGATAGTCTGCTTAAGGATGCGGTTTTGAATCTTAAGTTTTAATATGTCATGGAAAAATCTACCCCTGAGGTACCCTTGGGGGGGAGCGTCAGGATCTGAACCAGGAGATACATGCATATAAGGTCCACTAACATTGACCAGGATTATTAAATGAGCTTTATAACCGACATTGTTAACCGCCATGTGCATGAAGCAGAAGTCTCTGCAATAAAAGACATGGCAATGCGTTGTGCAAAAGTACCCGGTGCCGCATCTTTAACCTGGGGCCTGCCATCCTTTCAAACTCCCGAATATATTCGTGATGGAATTAAGCGCCTGCTTGATACCGATATAGATGCGGGTAAATACACATTACCCGATGGTCTGCTAGCATTACGTCAACAAGTCGTCGAAACGCATAAACAAAAAACCGATATTGAAGTCGATGCGGAAAAAAATATTATGATTAGTGCCGGTAATATGCAATCACTGAATACACTGTTTCATACCATGCTTGACTCAGGTGATGAAATTATACTCACTGATCCATGTTTCGCATCTCATATTCAACAAATTGGTTTATTTAGCGGCGTGCCGGTTTACTGGCCTTTAGATGAAGAAAATGGCTGGGCCCTGGACTTACAAAAACTACCTTCACTTATTAGCGATAAAACTCAGGCCATCGTACTGGTTTCACCATCCAACCCTACGGGTAGAATATTTTCTAAAGATGAGTTATTAAAAGTTGGCGAAATAGCCAAAGCGCATAACATTTTTATTATTATTGATGACCCCTATAGTGATTTTGTATATGAAAATAAAGAACAGTATTTTAACCTTGCCTCTGTCAAGGAACTAAAAGACCACCTGATATACATGTATTCATTTTCAAAAGCCTATGCAATGAGTGGCTGGCGGCTAAGCTATATGATAATGCCTGAAGAACTAAAACGTGAAACAATGAAAGTGCATGATGCGACTATGATATGCGCACCAAGAATATCTCAACTTGCGGCTTTAACCGCATTAAGCCAAAAATCTAATCACAAACAGGTGTTTGAAGATATTTTATTATCACGCCGTAATTTAATTGAACAACGCCTAAACAATGTAACCCATGTGTTTGAAAGTCAGAAACCACAGGGGGCTTATTACATTTTTCCAAAAATTCTTGTTGAACATACAAACTCGACTAAGTTTGCACTGGATCTTTTATATAACGCAAAAGTTGCGGTAACACCCGGCAGTGCATTTGGCCCATCAGGTGAGCATCATGTTCGCATGGCTTATTGTGTAGATGAAGATACGATTAATGTGGCCTTTGATAGAATTGAAGACTATTTTTTGCACTAGGTTTTGATAAGCTTCTTTAAGTCCTCATCAAGATGTGTAAGGTTATTATCTGTTTCGTTTTCTTTTATAAAGAACCCGCTCTCTTTCCGATCATTGATAATTTCATTTACCAGACGGATATCAACCCTGCTCTTTTGTTCGGCAAAAGCATAAACCAGTGCAGTATCACACAGGGTATTAATAATTCTAGGAATACCGCGGCTGTGATACCAGATCGCTTTACAGGCCGTGTCGGAAAACAGATCCGGATCACCCCCCGCTGTTTTAAGTCTGTGCCTGATATAATCATTACTCTCAAGCTGATTTAATTTAGACAGGTGATAGCTAACGGTGACACGTTGATTAAGCTGTTCCAGTTGTTTTATTTTGAATGTTTCGCGCAATTCAGGCTGGCCCACCAGAATGAGCTGTAACACCTGGTTTTTATCCGCATTAATATTAGACAGCATACGCAACTCTTCAAGTGCCTTATGAGACAGGTTTTGTGCCTCATCAATAATTAACACCGTGCGTTTGCCTTCGGCATATTGCTCAATTGCAAAATTAACAAAATTTTCGTATAGCTCGACACTTTCCATGCTTTTGTAGTCAAGTCCAAACGTCATGGACACCCATTGCAGAAGATTGCCAAAATCACTGTGGGTGTTGGTGAGCAACCCGGTGGTGAATTGCGCTTCCATATTGCTGAGCAGCTTTCTAATCAGCGTCGTTTTTCCCGAGCCAATTTCACCACTAATCACACAAATACCCGCAGACTCGTTAGTGAGACTGTACTCCAGCATGGTCAGCGCCATGGAATGACCCGGGGTCATATAAAGAAATGATGGGTCTGGTAATAATGAAAAGGGCTTTTCCTTAAATCCGTGAAATTTTTCGTACATATCGTGTCTTCTGGCTCTAGCTTATATCTATGAGTCTGGGTATCACTACAGCATCAACACAGGGGCACTCACCATTACTGGCACGCGCCAACCCCTTGTGAATACAGAACTCACTCATTTAGATACGTTATTTTATACGATATCTGCTTAACATACATTTATATTCTAATATTGATATGTGATACGTATCACCATCTAACTCCACCTACCCAGAAACGCTTACTCAGGCACCCCCAACCTCAAGGTGGAAACTGATCGCCGGAGTAATAATTTTCACTTATTACAAACAAGAACTAAAGAAAACACCCCATCAGATTGAAATATTCTCCCTGTGTTACGTAGCTCTATGCTTGAAGCACCCGCGCTACCTGGCTTACATAAGGAAAAAATCCCGATCATCATTTATGTAACCAGACTGTAATAATTATAAGAAATACTCATCTTTTTAAATATCGGACACCGACATGAAACAGATAGAAACACCCCAAAATAAAGTAAGTTTTTTTCTGCTAGACCAGGGAAAAAGTCCCATATGGTCTTTTTCAAATTATAAAGACGCCATTGCTGGGATTATTTTTAATTTGTCACCTTTTGGTGGCAAATTATTACTACCAAAAAACGCCCTGATTTCCGGTGAAACAATTAAACTTTCCATCACACAAAATTATGGATTAGATGAACTGCTGATTAATGCCAGGATTCTCTGGATAAAAAATAGCCCTGGATCAAACCACGAAGAGATAGGCTGTCAATTTGTAAATTCACCAAACCAGTTAACCTTAAATTTAATGCAGCTAATTCGTATCTCAGAAACATCAAACAATAACTTATATTTTCGTTGTGAAATATTATAAACGTAATTCAAACTTACCAGGTAAACGAAAAACTGAGCATACTCAGGTTTATGTATCCGCTAAGAAAGCCAGGTTAAATGTGACAGAGGAATTAATTGCCAAACAATTAGCAAACAAGCTAAATTATTAAACAGATAATTCCTCCTTTCCTCCTTTAATTTATTATATTTTTTTAAATATCCAAGGGAGAATCATACAAATAAGATTCCGTTTTATTCATTAAATGTATTGCATTTCGTCGATCAAAACCTCGCCCTGAATATTGTTGTGACAACTCAGCACACGCCCGATCGAACGCTCTACTGAATGCAAAACTCTCACTACCCTGTTCCTCATAAATATCTATATACTTACGGCCTGATGCATGTATTGATATATGACACTGCAACAATGATGAAGATTTATGATGGGAAATTTTCGATATAAAAACCTGAACTCGCGTTATATCCTGTGTGTATTTTTCAAATTCAAAACATTGCGTATTAATCCAGTTACGCAAATGTTTATTTTCTGTACCATGACGAAATACTATAGATACAATCATACGACTGCTCCTTAATTATTTATTATGATCAATATTTATTGATTATTAATGATGTAACGAAAATTAAGAAACAGCTGGAGGCGCCCGAATAGAGCCTTGATTCTGTTGTAAACTTATAAATGGATGGTATTGATAAACTGAGTTCGCATAACCGCAGCGTCCAGAGTCTTTGGCGATTAACCGATTAGGCAATAAATCTACGCCACCATCCGAAGCAGTAATTATCTGTGAAAAGCTTAACTCTTCCTGAGCAAACGAAAACACAGCGCCCTCTACACTACTTTTATTACTCAATTCATAGCCTTCACCTATATCGGCTGGGACTAAAACAATTAGCGTTATATATAAAAGTACTTGAGACATAATGTATTAGACGAACCTTTAATGACTATGCTAGGGCTATATACTAGGACTATATGGAGCATTAAAAATTCATTTCAATACACAATTTAATTTATTTATTCAATATCGATGGATGGAAAGTCTGTAGGGCAAACAGGCGTAGCTCATCCAACCTACTTTCCTCTAAACAGTCCTGGCACAATTTTATCTGTGTTGTAGATAAAATCTTACGTTAAAATACATCGTCTATTACTTATTAAGCCTGTTTTTTATCACGCCTAATTCATTAGCTACCATAACAAATCTCCTCCTCTTCAAAAAACTGCAAAATAACACATTCAATGGGTAATTTTTTCTTATATTTTTCTTCAATACTCCGGTGTATTTTTTCCTTTAGCTCATCCAGTGAGTTAGCCCTCAGCTTTATATCATCTCCCCTGGCATGTGCCTTGTACAAAGTACGTGCATGGTTATGTTTAACAATAAAGATCTGTTTATTATATACAGGCCACGAGGCATGATCATAAATGAAACGCCAATGGTATCCTGCACCTATAATTACAAAAATATGGAAAAACTCATGCGCTTCAAAAACAGAATCAAGCATAATGGGCCAGCGTAAAAACTCAAGGACAGCACCGACACTATAAGCAATGCCCCCGTAAAAAATATAACGAGCCTCATAATGATCATAATCATTCACAACAAAATATGCGGTTAGCATCCCTATCCATCCCAGGCCTAAATAAAAACTTAAACTAAGCCATTCTGGCATCGTTGAAAAAAACACCGTGGTCAAAGTTACACCAGGAAGAGTGATTAACCATACCAATAATAAAACAGCCCAACGTTTCGGTCCCCTGAACACCAAAGTGTGAATAGGCACAAAGGTACCCGCAATCAAGATCCAGATGGCTGCATGATCCAGAACTTGCAGAACATCCCTGGCACCGGTATTGTAGGGCAACAGATGAAACACGCCACTCATTGAAAATAGAAAGAGTAAGGAGAAGGTATAGAGAATTAGAGAAGCCACACGAAGCTTGCTTCCCCTGCCCTTATAAACCAGGGTAAACCCGGCGATCAAAAACCCTAATGCAGCTAGCAAGTGCAACCAGGCACTAACCGGGTCATGAAGCCCGAGAAAAGTAATAGATTCACGCATAGTATTCCATTTAAATTTTTAAACTGTTTCCAGAAAAGCCTCAATAAAGCAACAGCGATTAATGATGGGTATCGAAATAATTTACCTTTTTATCATGAGAAAATAAGGCCATTCTAAATCATTCATATTAATATTTGTCATCGCTTTTATTTATTTTTCAATTTTTCCTATTTATGAATTCTGTCTCCACCATTGGGCAATAATTTCACCAACCGCCGGGTTAACCAGATAACCGTAAGAGCTATGACAATCAAGGCCGTCGTCATCACGGTAAAAATTATAAATGCCATTACAATGGTCTTCAATGGACTCAACTAAATTGTATTTCAACATATCAGAAAAATTTTCTTTAATGCGCTTGTCAACTGCTGTGGTGTCACCTACCGATGAAACATTGATCCAGCGATGAATATTATGTGGGAATCTGTTTTCTTTTGGATATTGTCTTCCCTGAAGTTTATGTTGCACAAATTTTAGACCAAGGGGGCTACCCAGGCTTAAAAAATCAGCTTTTCCAGAATGAATTTCATTATGTGAAAGCTCCCACAACGCGTCATAGATAATGACCGAACCAAGACTGTGACCGATAATTAAAATCTTTTCATTGTTGTCGAGCCTCTGCCGTAAAACAGCCTTCAACATTCCACGAATTTCATACCCTATATTGCCATGATTTTCAAAATAAGCATTGGTTTCCTCAATGGTCTTTCGTGCTGATTCTGGTAACCAGCGAATCAACCAGGGAAAATGGTCCGCAAGGGTATAGAAAAAACGAATTAAATTGACCCGCCAGGAACTCGCTTCTTGAATTTCATGCTGTGTAGGACCATGACTGTTAAGTAATTCATCTATCCAGGGAAGATCCCGTGCAATGTCATGACTATATTGATAATAAGCATAGTTCCACCCCACAAGATGAAACCGAGCCTTGTTTTGCTCAATATCACTAGCAATTTCGGGCTCTGCCCTGCGCACACCTTCGAGCAAGGTTCGCCATAACATATTTCTGTGTTGATCGGCTGGTGGCTTAGGGCTCTTCCCCGGAACATAAATAATATGTTTTTTATTCATCTAAACCTGATACCGTACCGGTGCCGTATTACATTAAACCATATTTATAAAATAAATAAGACCCACTAATAAATAAGACCCACTAATAAATAAGACCACTAAGTAGTATCAACAGTTAATAGTACTAACTTAACCTTATATCATATTGTTAAGTGTAATGCTGAAGGATGAATCAAGCAATGCGGACCCACCCTTCATGTATTTAATTACATAGAACTTAGCCATAAGTAAGCGCCAAAAATGTAAGTGAGTATTTTACAGTTAAAGCGATTCAAAATGCTTAAGCATTTGTATTCTCTGTTTAGCCGTTGGCAATCTTCCCTTACCTGCTAGCATATTGTCTGTCATGTGCTTTACTTTTGTGGTGGCGGGTATTACACAGGTGACTGCTGGATGTGAAACAACATATTTTAAAAAGTATTGCCCCCAACTGTTACAATCAAACTCCTCTGCCCAGGCAGGTAAGGGCTTGCCATTAACTTTGCGAAACAGGTCACCCCGTTGATAAGGCCGATTGGCGATAACCGAAACTCCCTTTTCCTGTGCAATCGATAAAAGGGGCGATTCAATACTACGGTTTGCTATATTGTAACTGACTTGTACAAAATCAAAATCATGCTTTCTCAATATATCTTCTAACTTATTATGAAATCGACCATGTGAGGTGGTTATACCAATGTAGCGAATTTTTCCATCTGCTTTCATTTGATTCAACACTTCATAATGGTTTTCCCAGTCAACCATGTTATGAATCTGCATAAGGTCAAAATTTTTAATACCCCACAGCTGCCTCGATTGCTCCATTTGATCTATACCTTCCTGCTTGCCTTCAATCCAGACTTTTGTAGCCGCAAATAAATTTTCCTTATTAGCTTTCAAACCAGGTAACAACTGACCAATTACTTTCTGTGATGAGCCATACATAGGTGATGAATCAATCATTTCCCCACCCATGTCAAAAAAAGTCTGAATAACCTGCTCCAGCCTTAAAAGTAACCCGGTATCATCACTGACATCAAAAGTTCGCGAAGTCCCCATTCCTATAACCGCTATTTTTTCACCCGTTTTTAATATGGTTTTATAATTCTGCGATGATGTTGCATTAGCACCCCCAACTTTAGAAAAGGGCAGTGCCAGGCCAGCTCCCAAAGCAACATTAATAAAATCTCGTCGACTCATATTTTTTATAGTTTTCATTTTCAACTCCTTTTATTTAGCACCATAACATCAGTTGCCTATAAAAAGTTAATTATTATCTGCATTTTTTACCTGCTGACGACCAAGACTATAAGCAATCCATGCCCAAATCAATGCCAATGGCACAGCAATTAGTGAGATACCGGATAAACTTAAGCCCACACTTCGCATACCCGCATACACCCAGGCACTAATTGCATCACCCGTGCGGTAAACAACCGTATCAATAACATTTTTCGCTTTATACTTCTCTTGCCTACTTAAAACTACGTACAACATTTCACGTGCAGGACGCATCAGCGCGTAGTTTCCCGCTCGCCTAATCACTTGCACCGCCAGTAAAACTCCCAGTATTGGAGAGATACTTAGAATAGTAAAACCGATGGCTAGCAACATTGGAATTATTGCCAGCATAGTCGCCAAGCCAAATAATTTAATAAATCTACTGGTGAGAAAAACTTGTATAATCAAGGTCAGCACATTAACCGCAAAATCTATTGCTGCAAACACCGCTGTGCGCTGTGCAGAGTCAACAAAAGCATCACGAATAATTTGTGCCTGCATAAAATACAAAAATGTTGCCAAAGTAGTAAACAGCAACATCAACAGACAAATACCCAGCAAATAGGGAGAACGAAAAATCAGGGTGATGCCGGACCAGATACCACCGCCAATTAATTTTTCTGTTTTATTTTTTGCTTGCTGATCTCCCGGTTGTTCATCCGTAACCGTAGCATTCAACACCGACCAGGTAGACAATTTTCCAATACACACTATCGCCCATAAAAGAAATGCCGCCGACACCAGCAATAAATGACTCACACCTAAAACCTGTACAAATGAAGCTGTAATAATCGGGCCTGCCAACGCGCCAACCGTACCACCCGCAGCAATAAACCCGAACAGACGCCGCGCCTGTTCATTGCTGTATAAATCAGCCATGAAACTCCAGAATACTGAAACCACAAACAGATTAAAAACACTGGACCAGATAAAAAATGTGCGGGCAACATAGGTTGGTGACACCTGCGTTTCCATCAGGCCATAAAACAACATCAACATAATAATAAAAAACCAGTAGATATAAGGCAGAAACTGTCGACGAGGAAAACGCGAACTAATCCAGCCAAACAGGGGAATGCCTATTGTCATGGCCAATAACGTACCGGTAAATAACCACTGAAGATTTTCAACACCACCAAGAATACCCATCTCATCTCGCATGGGTCGAATAATGTAATAACTACATAACAGCGAAAAAAAATAACTGAATGACCATAATAAGGCACGGAGTTCACTGGGCTCGACCTGTACGGCCTTTAACAATGCGCAACGAAAATTGAACTTAATTCGATTCATGCAGCCTCGTGTTTGATACGGTTTAATAAAATGCATACCAGGGCAGTAATTAACGAATAATCGAATAATACCCTAATAATGAAAAATTATTAATCGTAGGATGGATCAAGCGAAGTGGATCCACCGTTACCACTAAGTCCCTGAGATAAATCTCTAGATTTAATATAATTTAACCGGACATATATGGACGCCCAATTGACAGGTAACGACTTATGAGCGGCCCTTTAAACTTCTTTGAAACTAAAACTAGATCGCAAAACACAAAGGAAACAGGAAGGATTAACTAAAATCCCTCCCTTTCCCAATCGTTCAGGGCAAAGAAGTGTAGAACACCTTAACATACAACTGCCCAGCCTCTAACCTTATACCGTCTATTGATTTCACGCCAACCTCCAGTGCACCCAGATCTGACACAGTCCAGTTCAAATTTGACCCACAATAGCTTGCCATACTGTTGTACCAGCAATCAACCCAGGACGCTGTTGTATCAACAGGTACAGAACCTATACCCACAGGCTGGTAACTAATAAATTAAGGGGGTGTCCGGGTAAAATAAGGGGGTGTCCGGGTAAAATATTTTTCAATCACCATAACGGGCTGAAATCGTAAACTGGTTTTAGCCTGTGGTGTGTTGCTGGGCATTCTTTTTGTGTATCTGGTTTCTTTACTTTTAGTTTCTGTGGAGATGCGCACCTGAAAGAGCACCTACAATTTTATTCGAACTTGAAATAATGTGATTTCAATAAAATGTCCACGCAGGGTCTGGCCGATTTTTACACCCTCGCCTTCAAAGTGATTTTCATTACGCGCATTGAGGTTAGAAACATATACGTTTCCACTTATCGGGTTAATCACCTATTGAAGAAAGTACTACCCACACCACTATAAATGCTATTACTGCCATTCATTAGTATTAATTTTCATTCATTTACGTTTTTCTTTTCGTCTTTTCTATAAAAAATTTACTTTTGTATTATCCCATTAAATTTATCGAAGCCAATGTCCTGATCTTTTACAACAACCCCCGAATCACCATCGGTAGCATTCTGCTCAAGCACAATGGATAACTCTGAAAACGCTTCACATTTACCCTCACTCGCATTAGCAGTGGCACCGCATAAGCTAGAAACAACAAGCAGACTAAAAAGACCAACCGATTTTATATAAAATATCACTGTTGTCCCGTTAAAAGAAATTAATACCCATACACCCGGTTTCACTTAATACTGTATAAGATTAGCCGAGCTTTAATGCTAGAATTTACTGTTGTACAAATACGCCTATCAACAACATAAATTCAGCCTTAAGATTTACTGAATAAATGAAATAACTAACCACCAAAATGTCTCTTTATATGTTAAATTTTTGAACTTTATCACTTGAAAGCGATTCTGATCTAGATCAGATAAATCAGGCATTAGTAACATATTATGAAAACAATAATTTATCTGTATTTATTAAAAACATGATAAAGTCACTATATTAAGTTGCAGATTGACTCGATTAAATATCCCAGGCAATTATTTTCAAGCTGAAATTATGATGGCTAATCAACTTATTACACTAAAACATGCTGCACACAAGCATATTTACCCATTACAGAGTTATTACATGATGACAAACAGATGTTGCTTATTTCTCACTCTATTTATCGGTACACTCGCTTTATATAGCGGAGCCTGTTATTCACAGGATGAAATTAGCGTTTCCACCTCTTCTGATGTGGAAATAAGTGTTAACCGATTTAAACCCGCGAAAAAAAACAAAGGTAAGTACTTAATAGTCTGGCTAGCACCAGAATATGGCTTTCGAGCAGGGCACCACACCATGGCACAACTGCTAGCTGAACAACAGATTGAAGTTTGGCAGAGCAATATTATTGAATCACTTTTCCTACCTCAAAGCACCGCCTCTTTAAGGCAACTCGATGGAAACTACGTTGCTGATGTAATTGAATATGCCCACAAAACTACCGGTAAAAAAATTATAGTAGCCGGTGATGCTTATGCCTCTATAAATGCCTTAATGGGTGCACATCAATGGCAAAGCAGAAAGCATACTTCACCTTACCTGATTGGTGCGATTCTTTTTTCGCCTTATAGCTACGCCTATATTCCACCGCTTGGACTCGACCCAGAATTTATGCCGATTATAGATGCAACCAATATCCCACTAATGATTTACCAGGCACAGAACAGTGGCAACATAAGTCAATTTCAAACCGTACTGCAAAAACTACAACAACACAATAACCCGGTTTACACAAAAATGATACCGAATGTTATGAGTCTATTTTATAAAAAAACGTCCACTGAAGCCTTTAAAAAACAAACCAGATTATTAGCACCCAATATTAAAAAAATGCTTGGGATTTTAGAAAAACATACCATGCCCAGCACACCTTTACCATTAGCAAAAAAACAGAAGACTAAAAGTGGTGTGGATATTTATTTAAAAGCATTTAAAGGCAACAACAAACCACTGGCGATAAATCTGCTTGATGCACATGACAAACCCTTTGTTAAGAATAATTTCACTGGTCGCGTCACGGTGATTAATTTCTGGGCCACCTGGTGCCCACCCTGTGTTGAAGAAATACCCTCTTTAAATCGTTTAAAACATAAAATGCAGGGAAAACCATTTGACTTAATTTCAATAAATTATGCTGAAGACAAACAAACTATTTTAAAATTCTTAAAAAATGTAAATGTAGATTTTCCGGTGCTCGTTGACCAGGATGGAAGCTTTGCCAAACAGTGGAATGTAATTACCTACCCTTCTACTTTTGTGATTGATACCCATGGAAAAATAATTTATGGCGTGAACGCAGCCATTATTTGGGACGACCCTGAACTTATTGATATTCTTAATTCGTTATTTTAATCCAGTATCTCACTGCTGTCCCGTAAAAAGCAATTAATTTATGTTTAAAGCACACTGTCAAGTGATTAACGAATATTTCACTCTGTTCGAGACATGAGTTTGGGGCGCCTGCCTAAGACACGCCAAACTCATATCTCTAATAATTAACGGGACAGCAGTGCCAGTATCTATAATACGTATTTAATAGTTTTACCCAAAAATACAGCAGTTCCACTGACAACACTTTGCTTCTCAATAAAACTTTCAAATAAATACTAATTAAGTTAATAACAGAACAGGTGATAAGAAAACATTGCACATATTGAATAAGGTGGATCAGGCAAAGCGGAGTCTGGTGAATCCGTTTTGCTTGATCCACCCACAATTAATTATTCTTAATTACCGATTTCTGCTTCATCAATAAAAACATCGATGGTAAAACAACCAGTGTTAAAATCGTTGCACTTACCATTCCCCCTACCATCGGAGCAGCAATTCGACGCATCACTTCTGAGCCTGTTCCTGAACCTAACATTATGGGTAACAAACCGGCAATGATAGTTGCCACTGTCATCATAATTGGCCGCACTCGAAGCAACGCGCCTTCCTGAACAGCTTTACGTAACTCCTCTAAGGTTACACCGCGTTTTTCCTGCTGTGCTTTTTTAATGTGTAACTGTAATGCCTGATTTAAATACACCAGCATTATCACACCAATTTCAACTGACACACCCGCCAGTGCAATAAAGCCAACCCCTACGGCTACAGACATATTATAGTCCAGTAAATACAACAGCCAGAAACCACCAATTAATGCCATGGGCAAGGTTCCCATAATTAATGCTACTTCAGAAAACTTACGAAAATTTAAATATAACAATAAAACAATAATCCCTAGTGTCACCGGTACTACAGCAGATAAACGCGCTTTTGCCCGCACCATATATTCATACTGACCAGACCAGGCGATGGAATAACCCGAGGGTAATTTCACCTGTGCCGCAACTACCTGTTGTGCTTCTGCAACATACGAACCTAAATCACGTCCTTCAATGTCAACAAATGTCCAGCCATTAGGACGGGCATTTTCACTTTTAATAACCGCCGGGCCATCTTCAACTTCAATGCTCGCGACTTCACCCAAAGAGATACGCGCACCTGATGGAGTTACTACGGGCAGGTTGCGTAACTTATCTAACGAGTCACGCACGTCACGCGGGTAACGCACATTAATTGGGTAACGTTCTAGCCCTTCTACCGATTGCGAAACCTTCATGCCTCCTAATGCGGTACTGATCACATCATGCACATCAGCAATATTTAAACCAAAACGAGCAGAGGCTAAGCGATCTACATCTACAGTTACATAACGTCCACCGGCAACCCGCTCTGAATAAGCAGATGCCGTACCCGGCACCTGCAATACTGCTTTTTCTATTTGCTTGCCAATGTTTTCTATAACACTTAAATCTGCCCCTGCCACTTTTATACCCACCGGTGTTTTAATACCTGTAGCTAACATATCTATACGCGTTTTAATGGGCATAACCCATGCGTTTGTCAGACCGGGAAATTTAATTAACTCGGTTAATTCTTTTTTTATTTTTTCTGTGGTCATGCCTTCACGCCACTGATCACGGGGTTTTAATTGCACGGTTGTTTCAATCATAGTGAGTGGTGCCGGATCAGTTGCGGTTTCGGCTCGACCAATTTTACCAAAAACTGATTTCACTTCCGGCACCGATTTTATTAACTTATCTGTTTGCTGTAATAACTCCTGTGCCTTGCCGATTGAAATGCCGGGAAAAGTAGTCGGCATATACATTAGATCACCTTCATCCAGGTCTGGCATAAACTCTGAACCCAGTTGAGTCACCGGCCACATGCCAACGATTACAAGAACGAATGAAACCCCAAGCACTTTTTTGGGTGAATGCAAAACAATATCAATAAAGGGCTTATAGACTGCCATTAACACGCGGTTAATCGGATTTTTTTCTTCCGGTGTAATATGGCCGCGAATAAAGTAACCCATTAACACTGGCACTAACGTAATCGATAAACCTGCAGCAACGGCCATTGCAAATGTTTTTGTATAAGCCAGTGGTGCAAATAACTTTCCTTCCTGCGCCTCTAATGTAAACACCGGCATAAAACTCAGGGTAATAATAATCAACGAAAAAAACAATGGCGGCCCAACTTCAGATGCAGCTTTGGCTACCAGTTGCCAACGCCTTTTTTCACTTATCTCATCACCTCCCAGTTTTTCATGTTCAATATGTTTATGCATGTTTTCAATCATCACAATGGCAGCATCGACCATCGCACCAATGGCAATCGCTATCCCTCCAAGTGACATAATATTCGCATTCATACCCTGAGCATGCATTATAATAAATGCACCGAGAATGCCCACGGGTAAAGATAAAATGGCAACCAGTGCAGAGCGCATATGAAATAAAAATACGGCACAAACAATCGCCACAACAATAAATTCTTCTATTAATTTTGTGTTTAAGGTCTTTACCGCACGATTAATCAACTGCGATCGATTATATGTCTCAACAATTTCCACACCCTCGGGTAAACCGAGTTTTAATTCTTCAAGTTTAGCTTTTACAGCGGCAATTGTTTTCAGTGCATTTTCACCAAAGCGCATCACTGCAATACCGCCCACCACTTCACCTTCACCATTAAGTTCGGCAATGCCGCGACGCATTTGCGGCCCTATTCTTACCTCCGCAATATCTTTAAGTAGAATGGGTGAGCCATTTTTATTTACACCTAGCGGGATATCACGCAAGTCCTTCAGGTTTTTTATATAACCTGTTGCTCTTACCATATACTCTGCTTCTCCCATCTCTATAACCGAACCACCGGTTTCCTGATTAGCACGTTTTATGGCCGATTTAATTTTTGCAATAGACAGGTTATAAGCACGTAATTTATTTGGATCAAGCACCACCTGATATTGTTTAACCATTCCCCCTAATGTCACCACTTCGGAAACACCGGCTACGGTTTGTAGTTCATATTTCAGAAACCAGTCCTGCAAAGAACGTAGTTGGGTTAAATCATTTTTCCCCGTACGATCAACTAGTGCATATTCATACACCCAGCCAACACCGGTTGCATCTGGCCCCAAGGTGGGTTTTGCATTATCGGGTAAATTACTCGCCACCTGGCTTAAATATTCCAGCACCCTGGAACGCGCCCAGTAAGGATCGGTACCATCTTCAAATATCACGTAAACATAGGAATCACCAAAAAATGAATAGCCCCTGACGTTCATTGCTTTTGGCACTGATAGCATTGCTGTAGTTAAAGGGTATGTAACCTGATCTTCTACCACTCTGGGTGCCTGCCCCGGATAAGATGTTTTAATAATGACCTGCACATCAGATAAATCCGGCAATGCATCCAGGGGCGTGTTGATAACAGATAAAACACCCCAGCCAGTTATAATGACAGTTAACACCAACACCATAAATCGGTTATGAATAGACCAGTGAATAAGAGAAGAAATCATAATTATTTCTCCTGCTTATTTGATTCAGGATCAGACATGCGTGCCAGACTGGCCTTTAAGCTAGCTTCAGAATCAATTAAAAACTGTGCTGAAGTAACCACTTTTTCACCCACACTCACGCCGGATTTAATTTCTACATAATCACCCGATTCCATACCAGCAACCACAACACGTTGAGCAAAACGTCCATTACCTTTAGCAATAATTAAACGTTCTGTACCACCAGATCGAATTAAAGCTTCACGGGGAACGCTGAGTACATTTAGTTTTGCTCCACCATAAATTGTCACATTCGCATACATGTTTGGTTTTAAAATTTCATCTGGATTATCAAAACGCAAACGAACTTTAAGCGTACGATTTTTAGCATCCAGGTTTGGATACACATAATCTACTTTACCTTCCCAGGTACGCCCAGGAATATATGATAGCTCTACATCCGCTAGCTGCCCTGGCTCCACCCAGGCACTCTGGCTTTCAAACACTTCCGCTAACACCCAGGCACTGGATAAATCAGCAAGCTTCATCACTTCATTTGCTGGTTTTACATACATACCTTCGCGCACCATTAACATCGCAACTATGCCATCCTGCGGTGCATAAACACTAATAGTCTGGGGTACTTTACGACTTTCTTTTATTTTTTTAATCTGTTTATGACTAACACCCAAAGATGATAGTTTTTCTCTTGAAGCGGAAATGAGGCGTAAATTATTAGACCTTAGTGACTGCACATACTCTTCCATCGCATTGACTAATTTAGGAGAATACAAATCAAACAATCGCTGGCCTTTTTTAACCCGGTCACCTTCACTCTCTACTGCCATCTTCTCTATCCAGCCATCAACTCTTAAATGAATATGACTCACCTTTGATTCATCAAATGCCACGTAGCCAACCGTATCAATTTTTCGCCATAACTTGCCGGACTTTACTTCGTCCGTACGCACACCCAAATTATTTTCTACCGCCGCAGATATTTTAACTACTGCACCTTTTTCTTCGCTATCCTGTGCATCATCATATTCCTCATAAACGGGTTCCAGATCCATGCCCATAGGTGACTTACCCGGCTTATCACGACGATAATTTGGATCCATAGGCGCAACCCAATAGAGTAATTTTTTTTCTTTACTCTTCTTAGGCTTTTCCTTTTCAACTAAAACCAGATTCATTCCACAAATAGGACAACTACCTTCCTTATTCTTCACAATATCAGGATGCATAGGACATTGATATTGTGCATCAAGATGTTTAACGCTGTGTTCAACTGCCGTTTCAGTTACAGAATCATCAATTTTTTGCTTTGATAAGTAACCCACCGATATAAACACAATCAGAGCCAGTAAAATAATGCCGCTAATTTTTTTATGTTGTTTCATTATAAATCCCCCACCAGAAATTCAAGATCTGAAATGGTATTGTTAAATTGATACTTAAGTTTTAACTCTGCAAGCTTGGTATTAAATTCTGTCACCTGTGCTTTAGACAAAGTAATAAAATCTACCACTCCACTCTGGTAGCCACGCATAGCAACCTCTGCATTTTGTTTCGCCTGTGGATTAATTTTTTCTTTATATAAAGTGAGTCGTTGCTTAAATTTTAAAAGTCGCGCATGGGTTTGTTTTAACTGTTTTAGCAATTCACGTTCAGTATCGATTAACCTGTAACGCGCACTTTGCATGCGACTGCGACTTGCAGCCACCTGCCTGTCTTGCTTCTGTGTGGTAAACACGGGTAAATCTACCGTAACCATTGCGGTAAGAAAATCTGCACGGTCTGAACCATCATTATTTTCACCCTGTCGATATCCATAGCGAACATCAAGGCCCCATTGCGCACTGTATTTATCTTGCGCTAACGCCAATGCATTTTTACGCATATTAAGCATTTCATTTGCCTGCTTTATTTGTGGATGCATTTTTAACTCTGATTGCAAAACGTCGATGGGTTGAATTAAATCTAAAATTTCTTCTGGCAAATCCTCATTCACCACGACTTGCTCGCCCCCCAACCATTTTGCTAATGACGCCTGTGAAACCTGTAATTCACTTTGTATAGTTTGCAACTTGTCATCTATCAGTGAAATATCCAGCTCGGCTTGCACCACGCTTTGCTGGTCGGTACGTCCTGACGCATAAAACGACTGATTAATATCCAGCATTTCTTCAAATATTTTTCGATTCGAATGAATAATTTTAATAGCCTGTTGCCGATACCAGACCTGATACCAGGCTTTTCTTACGCCTCGAACAACCTGACGTTTTCGTAGCTCAAGTTTACCCGCCTCAACCTCGGCATTTGCCTGCATAACGGCTGAATTATTTTTAAGATTGTCTCCCCGGGGAAACATTTGCTGATAACCAACAACCAGTTGCGTCATCGGTTCCTGATCTAAATTAAAAGAATCCACCGGTACCGCCTGGGCGCCAAAACGTAATTTCGGATCATCCCAGGTTTGCGATGCATAACTTAATTGCTGCCAGGCCTTTTGCTGTGCAGCAAACCCGGATACCAGAGCATCATTTTCTAATGCCATATCCAGCGCCTGCTGTAAGCTCATGGCATTTGCAGCATTTACTGAAAAAGCACAGGCTAATATCACAATAATAGATCGTTTTTTTAAGGCGCTCATGCCTTATTCCTCATTTATAATGTTTAATATATGCGTGAACACATCGTATTAATAAACACAATTCATATTAATCAACACAATTCACATGGCTAAAAATATAGGAAAAATCTAAATAAGAAGAAGAGTTTTAATAAGGAGAGTCGGCGGTGAAGCCTGGGAGGCATTCAATAATATTCTATTAACGTGTTGAATCCGATTAAGCCCCCCAGGGTTTTGATCCAGTACCTCAAGTAATACAAGTAATCGGTTATTACCTGTTTGTACTGGCGCAACCCCACCAACTGACTGATTATCTAAGGCCAGTACACTATCACAGATAGCCGGTGGGCAATGGCAATCTGGTATTTGTTGCATATTTGATTGCTGCATCTGCATCTGCATTGCAGCATGTACAGGAAGCTGCATACTTACATTTAGAACAGACACCACAAACATCGCCAGAATAAATCTGGCATAACGTTTTATTACGGCTGTTTCATGTGTTTCATGTGTTTCATGCAGCATATTCGGAATGTAGCATATCTTAGTCTTGTATGGACAGTATAACTTTAAACAAATTCATTTGATAATTAATTTCTATCTAAACAAAATTTATTCAAGCAATGATAACCCATCCGTATTGGGAGGTGGTGGATCCTGTTCTTTTTTAGGCTGACCTAAGTCACTCCCTGCAGGCGCCATATCCATTCCACTAATATCCAGCTCTGGCTCTGCCACATTCTTTATTTCATCCTGCATATCGCTTCCCACGGGTGCAATGCCTGCGGATAATTCTAATATATCTTCGGCAGTAATACCTAATGGATCCGTTTTGGGGGCCTCCGGCGCATCACCCGTAATCGGAACAACCACTTTGGGTGCAACAGCTGGCGCGGGTGCGGGCTGCATCGCCTTAACTGCATCCTCAAGCGGTTTTGCTGGCGGTTTTGCTACAGGTGCTTCGTTTAAGGATTTAATTTCACAAACTGCACCCGCATTATTTAATGCTGCTTTATATTTATTCGCCATTGCCTGATCAATATTTTTTTTGATCACCATGCGCTTACCCGAAAACAGATGTCCAAGTTTTGTTGCATCGGCTTTAAACATAGCACCAACTTTGGCTTTAACCTGCTCCAGATCAGCGCCGTCTTTTATCTGTCCAGAAAAAGCCACTTCAAATAATTCATCGCTCATTTGTTGGTACCTTCACGATTTATCAAATATGTAATAATTTAACACTATACTTTTATCATAACCATTATAATTAAACTAACAAGTTAATAGAGAGCACTGTTGCTACACAATTTAACTATTTATATGGTATTTATAGCGTATTTCGGGGGGAATTTCCCCCTAAGGCAATGATCATAATATGAGCAAACATAGTGAAATATCCCGCATAACACCCCATGGACGCATGGAAACCCTCTCACAGATTGAAGTTAACCAGCTAAAAAAAGACAGTGAATCCGGGTGTTATGATATTTATCGACGCTGTTCACTGGCTGTTTTAAATGTGGGCAGTGTAATTGATGACACCAAGCAGGTACTTGAAAAATATTCAGATTTCGATATTCGTGTGATTCAGCAAGAACGTGGTATCAAGCTTGAAGTACAAAACGCACCATCGCTCGCATTTGTTGATGGCCAAATGATTACGGGGATTCAGGAACATTTATTTTCCGTATTACGAGATATTGTTTATGCCCGAAATGAATTAAGAGCCCATGCCAATTTTGACATGGATTCTAAAAATGGTATCACCAATGCCGTGTTTCATATTTTACGTAATGCCAGTATTCTACAACCAGATAAAGACCCCAATCTGGTCGTTTGCTGGGGTGGGCACTCTATTAGCCGAGCTGAATATGATTATACTAAAGAAGTCGGTCATGAACTGGGCTTAAGAGGCCTGGACATCTGCACCGGTTGTGGCCCAGGCGCAATGAAAGGCCCCATGAAGGGCGCCACTATTGGTCACAATAAACAACGTATTTATAGTGGCCGCTATATCGGCATGACCGAGCCGGGGATTATTGCGGCGGAATCACCAAACCCAATTGTCAATGAACTGGTCATTATGCCGGATATTGAAAAACGCCTGGAAGGTTTTGTACGTACCGGCCACGGTATTATTGTTTTTCCTGGCGGTGCCGGTACCGCTGAAGAAATTTTATATATTCTTGGAGTTTTATTAAACCCGGCAAACAAAGAGCTGCCCTTCCCACTTATTCTTACAGGACCAAAAAGTTCTGAAGAATACTTCAAACAAATTCATCACTTTATTGAGCAAACCCTGGGCTTCGAAGCCCAGCAACGTTATAAAATAATTATTGATGACCCTGCACTGGTTGCCCGTGAGATGAAAAATGGCATGGAAGCGGTAAAAGATTTTCGCCGTTATAATAGTGACGCTTATTATTATAACTGGATTCTTGAAATTGATAATGAATTTCAAAACCCCTTTATACCCACCCATGAAAACATGTCACAATTAGAAATTAACTCCGAAATGGAAACTCATAATCTGGCTGCCAACTTACGCCGCGCATTCTCAGGCATTGTTGCCGGTAATGTAAAAGAGGATGGCATTAAAGCGATTGAAGAAAATGGTTTATTTGAAATTCGTGGTGAGAAAAAAATTATGCAACCACTGGATAAATTACTTGAGTCGTTTGTAAAACAAAACCGAATGAAGCTGCCTGGTAGTAAATATACACCTTGCTATAAAGTGGTTACTTAAGTGATAAAAGTGTATCCACTTCGCTTGATCCAGCCTACAAAAACTTTTATTTTCTCTGCATCTCTGTGGAAGATATTCTGTATTTTTTTAGCCTTAAGCCTTAAGAAAGTGCCATTCGATTTGATAATTCAAAATTTGCAAAATAGTCACATTACTATCTTGTGATGCCAGTGCAAATATGTTTAAAATGCTATCTATATGAATATTAAAGAATAAGGTCTCAATATTAATTCAATAACCCATACTTTATTAATATCTAATAAACAATAAACTCTAGTATTAAAGGATGAATAATGAAATATACAGTATATTTAATAGCGTTTACATTGCTCACCGGATGCATGGATAAATCAACTACCGTTGTTGATAACTCTCCGAAAAACCCTACCGCTGTTATAAAATCCAAAGGCTCAATTAATGGTTTCGTATTACCAGACTCAACATTTAAAGAAGTCGTTTATACCCGCAAAAATAAACAAACTATTGCAAATGACAGTGAGTATGACTCCTGGATGTCACGTAAAATACTAGGTGACTCTGATGAAACCACCATATTACGACTCGATAAAAATCTGCGCTGGACCTTATTATATGATGATGAAACAAAGAAATATCTAGAATGCCCATTAGGTGGTTGCTCATTTTCAAACTTAATGGAGTTTGATAAAAAGCAGAACACGAATGACGAAAATCAATTTGACTACGCACCTAATGATGAAGAAGCAGAAGCCTGTTCGACGAAAATAACAAACAATAGCTTTAAGGTTAAAGCAACAGGCAAAAAACGTATCATATCCGGGTATAATTCAAAAGAGTACCAGGCAAAATGGTTAGTAGAATACAAGGACGATAAAGGCCGCAAAGACACAAACAGGCTTAATATTGTATTCTGGAATACAGAACCAACTGCAGAGATGAAAAAAGTTTGGGGAATGAATGAAGCCTTAACTAATGCTTATCGAAAAAAAGTAAAAGCCCAGCATAATTCACTATCTAAATTAGTTCCTGATAGCATTTTCATGTCTTTGTCAGCATTTTCTGGTGGCACATCCAAGGACAATAAAAAATGGCAAAATAAAGTTACTCGTGAACTCTCTAAAGTCAAGGGATACCCCATGTCTATAAAAGTAGAATGGTATCTAGACAGAAAAGCCTGCATAGAAGCAAAAGCGGCACCTAAAAAAGAAAAGCTAGACTGGTCTAACCCATTAGCTGCAATTAAACAAAGCACATCTGACATGATTGGAAAAGAGGCAGAAAAAATGTTTATGCCAAATCCTAAAGAACCCATATTTCGTTATGTCTATGAAGTAACCAGTATTAAAGTGGAACCTGTTCATGATAGTGTGTTTGAAATACCCGCTGGTTTTACATTAGCGACACGGGAATAATTTTATAATTCAACTTATAAAAGTATTCAAGCCTTTTTGTCTGGACTTACAAAGTAAAAGTCCACACTGAAGTTTGGCGGAACCACTTAAACATAAATCAGGAAAAAATTTTGCAACACAGGGGACAGAACTTATAAAATATGCTCTGTCCCCGGCACTATCATGCTTCTAATTGTAACAGTCTAGCTAACACTCACCACATAGCACCCATTCACTATATTATTGATTTAACTAGTATTTTTTAAATACTGGTCTATACTTAATTGTAGTACTAATAATTAGAAACACTGATGGGGGGTGTTTTTATGCCATCTGGAGAGGCAATACCTTTAATTCTTACGCTGGATAATGCGGGGAGACCTATTGACTGGCTTAACTGGCAGGATGCGGTTAATCTGTATGTTCGCGAACAGGTTGCCTGGGCCGCCAGCGAAACTAAACTGAGGTTTTATGGCGGCACCTGTCAGAAAACCGGTTTAAGATCTTACCTGGATCTCAACACAATTATTGCCGTGCGCGGTGCCAAACCCAAATATAATCATGACATTACACCCCTGCTAACAAATCGGGCTTTATTTGAACGAGACCGTCACACCTGTTTATATTGCGGAAACCATTTCAAATTATCCCTGCTAACACGGGATCACGTAAAACCCCGTTCCCAGGGAGGCAAAGATGCCTGGGGAAATGTAGTAACTGCCTGTAAATCATGTAATGTAAAAAAAGCCTGCCACACACCGGGCCAGGCCCATATGCCACTTCTAGCTCTACCCTATGCCCCGAATAAAGCAGAAGCCATGATTCTGGCTAACCGTAAAATTCTGACGGATCAAATGGATTTTCTACGCAATCATGTACCCCATGAACGCCGAGGGGATTTTAATTAATATTAATTCACATCCTGTAATCTTTTACTATTTTAATTTAAAGTGACTTTAAGCCAGCATCCAGGTCAGGATACTTAAATCGTGTTTTAAAATTGTTTAATAGTTTTTTATTAGATATTCGTTTCGATTCTGCCAGATAAGACAACATACCCAATGACAATTCCTGCTTAGCCTGTTGTAAGCTAATTTCTTTCGGTCGTGGCAATTTTTTTGCATCCGCCACTTTCATAAAATAATGATTCATTGTCGACGGACACCCATCACAACAATTATAAATTCCTGGCGTCACCTCTTCCACCATAGCTTCTACACAAAATGCAGATAGATCATCTGCATGTATCCGATTGGTAAAGCCTGAGTCTTGCGCATTCACAATTGACTCACCGGAGCTAATACGCTTGATTGGCAGTTTATCCGCAGCATAAATACCCGGCACTCTAAACACGACATATTGGACCTGGACTTTTTCGCAATATTTTTTTAACTGCGTTTCTGCACTGAGTCGTCTGCGTGCTCTATCTGCCTGTGGTTCTGTCGCCTGCTGCTCATCAATCCATTCACCTTTACAGTCACCATAAACACCGGTGGTACTAATTAATATTATTTTTGATGGGGGTAAGTTTAGTGTTTCAAGCATAGAAACAAAATGTGTCATACGAATATCAATTATGCCTTTTCGCTGCGGTGGTGCCAGATAGGCAATGGTGCTATCCTTAAACGATGCTTTACTTTTATCATTCAGCTCCAGGCCATTCTTGTCCAGATCAAATTGCCCTGCCTGAAAGCCCATAGAGGAAAGATTGTTTTTTGATTTTTCACTACTTACAAAACAGACTGGATTCAGATTTTGAGATTTTAATAACTGGGCAATTTTTTTACCAATATAACCGCAACCAATAATATTTATTTTATTTATCATAGGCGTAATTCTAACCCAAATAAAAAACCCCGACATAAGCGGGGCTTTTTTAAATTCTAAATTCGCCTTATGGACGTAATATTTTAGAAATGCTTATCGCAATGATTTACTCGCGCATCATAATACCTTTCACAGGTATAGGCGTCTCCACCACGAGCATAACATTGACCACGTTGTTTATAAGAAAACTCACGACATTGCCCCCAGCTATTACTTAATTGCAGCATTTTCTGATTATGTCGCTGCTTTTTAAGCTTCTTGGCCTGCCATGGATTGCCACCCAGTTTCTGGTAACCACCTGACTTAGATGGGCTGAATTTATTTTTAAATTCAGCTGCCATTTTTTTCTTTTCCCATTCTGTCAGCTCATGCTGAGATAGGGATTTACCTTTAAACACACCTCGTTCACCAGCAAGTGCCATGTTGAAGGGTAAGATGATTGCTAATGCGATTGCACATATGCCTGTAATACGGCTCCCATTCATAATTAAACCTGTCTATTAGTTAAAGTTGATGTTTATTTTTCAGCTTGATCTGGAAAAATATTCGAGACCAGAGAAGCCTGATCAAACTTAATCATTTGCCATAAACACCGGCTAAACTCGAGGTATTAAACGGGTTCCTGTAATCTACAAGCCAATCAGAACGGCAGCAATACTATCAAAATAGGTGCTTTTTTTCAACAAAATATCAACTGAAGTTATTGATTTTACTGAAAATTAACCCATTTGGGGGGGGGTTACTTAGGAATAATATCCACAAAGGAATCCAGCAGATGATAATGCTCATGCTCTTTATCTGGCTCAGTGCTATCGGGTTGCTTAATCGCCAGTAAATACTGAATACCATATTCTGCCGCCGCATCCAGCACATTAAAATTATCATCTATAAACAGGGTTGAAGCCTTATCTACATCTTCTACCTGCTCCAGCTTAAGCCAAAATGCCTGCTCTTCTTTGGCATGATGCAATTCGTGGGAGGTTATAATGCGGTGAAAATAATGCCCTAACCCAGTTTGCTGAAATTTAACCTGAAAGCTTAAAGAATGTGCATTGGTTACCAGCACCACACGCTTACCGTGCATATGTAAGGCCTCAAGAAACTCCACCACATAAGGCCTGACCGAAATCTTATCCCGTATACTGTGTTTTAATGCGGCGATATCCAGCCCCAGCTCCTTGCTCCAGTAATCCACACAATACCAGTTAAGGCTGCCATACACCTCGGTATATTTCTTGTTTAAATGACTATGGGATTCTTCCAGGGAGAGCTGGTAATGCTCTGCATAGCGTTCGGGGACATACTTTAACCAAAAATGGTTATCAAAGTGCAAATCCAGCAGTGTGCCATCCAGATCCAGGAAGACCGTATTTATTTTAGACCAGTCAATCATTAGAATTATCGGCCGCCTCTTTAAGTTACAATACATTCAATATGAATAGTAAACCTAAAATCCTTAAGTGCAAAATACACAGCCAAAGCCGGCTATTTACCATTGAACAGGTCTACCTTGAGTTTAGCAATGGACAGCAACACCAATATGAACGGATAATCGCTCCTGGGGCCGGTGCGGTGCTCATTATTCCGGTGCTTGATCATGAACATGTTATTATGATTCGTGAATATTCCGTTGGCACTGAACGCTACGAACTGGTTTTTCCAAAGGGAAAAATCGATGATAGTGAAGACATTCTTCAGGCAGCCAACCGGGAATGTATGGAAGAAATTGGTTATCGTGCAAATAAATTAACACCCCTTGGTGAAATGACCATTGCTCCAGGTTATTTAGGGTTTATAACTTATACTGTATTAGCGGAAGACTTACGAGCAGAAAAACGCCAGGGCGATGAACCCGAAGAATTACAACAGGTGATTTGTAATATTAATAACATAAACACACTTATTAAAAATGAAAATCTCAGTGAAGCCCGCAGTATTGCCGCGCTTTATCAGGTACGAGACATTTTACTCAATCGCTCAGGTGAATCTAAATCATGAATAATCAGGACGACCTGAATCTAGAATATCTCTGTCAAAATGCACTCAGTATTGCACGCATTGCGGGTAAGAAAATTCTTGAAATTTATGATTCAAAATTCACTATAGAACATAAAGAGGACAACACGCCCCTAACTACCGCTGATCTTGCTGCGGATAAAATTATTCGCAACTCATTAAAAGAACTCACCCCGGAAATCCCTGTTTTAACAGAAGAATCTGACTCTATTCCGTTTGCAACCAGAAAAAAATGGAACCGATACTGGTTAGTCGATCCACTGGATGGCACCCGAGAATTCATTAAACGAAATGGTGAGTTCACTGTGAACATAGCGTTGATTGAAAACCACCGAAGTATTATTGGCGTCATCAATGTGCCAGTGTTACAAACCGATTATTTTGCCTGGCGCGATGGTAACGCCTATAAAAAAACGGCCGATCAACCGATGCATAAAATCCACACCCGTAAAGCCGATAGAAACAATTTAACCATTGCTGGTAGCCGCTCACATGCTTCAGATAAATTAAAACTCTACCTGGAGAAACTTGGCAATGTTGAGCTGTTGAGTGTGGGCAGTTCTTTAAAGTCCTGTATGGTCGCGGAAGGCCGTGTTGATTTATATCCGCGCCTGGGCTTAACATCTGAGTGGGATACCGCAGCGGCACATTGCATAGTAGATGAAGCCGGTGGCCAAATAACCAAAACGGATTCGACTGAACTATGCTACAACACTAAAGACAGTTTATTAAACCCGGAATTTTTTGTGTTTGGGGATGACTCGATTTCCTGGCATCAATTCTTGTAAGTCAAAACTATGCTTTTAACTAAAGACAACCATTTTATCGGCCTGCTTATTGGCCAGCTTATTTTAATTTTCACTATGCCCTTGTTGCATTATATTAGTGAAGATGCAGGTAAGTTTATTTTGCACATTGCCATTATTGGCATGATTCTGTTAACTATTTTAGGCAACAAAAGAAATAGTAACTGGTATAAATCTATTATTGTGCTGACTATTTTAGAAGTTATTATTTTAATTTTAGCGGCATTACTGAATGAAATTGCATTAACCTATATCGCCATTTCACTGAGCCTGTTTTTTCTTGCTACCAGTATTGCTGTTGCATTTAAAAGTGTTTTTTTTAGTCCGGTCATTACCATTAACCAGCTTGTAGGAGCATCCTGCATATATTTATTACTGGGAATAATTGGCGCCATTTTATACTCGAATCTTTTTTTTATTTCACCCGATTCATTTATTGGAATTAATGACAAAAACATTAAGGTACATTTCCCAGAATTTCTATATTACAGCTATGTCACATTAACAACCCTGGGCTTTGGAGATATCACCCCCGTTTCACCCGTAGCCAAAACCCTGTCTTTTATGCAAGCCATTATCGGCCAGCTTTATTTAACTATAATGGTAGCGGGGCTGGTTGGAAAAGCAATAAATCGTAGTAGCCATAACAGTCAGGACAGCCCTGAATAATCGCCAGGTTTCTACTTAATTCACCACCTTCCACTGCTGGTCAATTAAACAGAAATTAAAGTAACTCACAGCAGACTGGTGTTTAGACTCATTTTTAAATTTCAGGCGTTTACAGGGTTTATCATCCTGTTTATATTGTTTAATAACAGTAATTTCTCCACCATTTTTCGAATTAGCATTTTTCCAGCTATGAACATCCCCGGGCTTACTACTTTTCAGCACCTGAATATACTCTAGCTGTAACTGTTGAATATCACCTTCCGTAAAATCACTGATGACCCCATATTTCAAGAAACCAACATTAGACGCAAACACCGAATAGCTCACCTGCATCCACAGCATCAAACTTAATATCTGTTTAAACATTTTGTATATTCCTCTGTACCTTTGCGTCTCTGTGGCAAACCTATTAATTTTTGATTATCTAGTATTTCCTGTTTTAAGACAATTATTAAAAACAGGACCACTTACCAGCATACAAGTATGGTTAATTCAGACTGGAAATATGTTAAATTCCACCCTATGAAACCAAGCTTAAGCATCCAATCAGGCCGCCCATCCAGTGAAATTCAACTTGGCCCTGAAGCACAACGGGACGTGCATCAGGCCTACCTTGTGGCCATGCGCCAGCGGTTTAAAACTGAAATTAACCGCCTGACCCGGGGTGACATGCAGGAATTGCTAACACCACAAACCTCGGATGCGGATAAGCTCAGCTTTATAATGACCTATGTTTATGCCTGGAACTGGCTTCAACAAAATATACACGAGCAATTTCAACACGAGGTGCTAGCCGCTTTTGCAAATGGACCCCAGGCCTTTTTAATGGAGTTAATACTTCAAAGTAATAACTCAGTTGAGTTTATCAATGGATACATCAGTTACTGGCAAAACTATCAGGGTGAGCCCCAGTTACAGCAACAACAAATCTTACAGCTGCTACAGCCGTCAGCCGATAAACAGAACCTGGTCGACTCGATTGAAAGCATCTGGAATAAGCTGCACCTGTTTAGTAAAAGCTATGCCATTGGTTATAAAGACATCGCCAAACAGGAAAAAAATCGCTATGCACAAATGCTGGACGATGAAGATAAAGCACGCTTAAAACTCATCGACCAATTACCCGATGTACCGTCATTAAACCTGTTCAGCAAACTGGGGATTATTCCCGCCATGGGTTGCCCACAAACCTGCCGTCACTGCATGTTTATCTTTCGCCCGCTAATGAAAAACACCGATGACCCAAACCCGCTTTACCAGATGCTTGATAAACTAACCTCCTCTATTTTATTTACTGGAGGTGATTTAACAAAACACCTTGAGCATTTTTATAATGCAATTGCCCGTATGCAACATGTCACCACCTTTGCCATTTTATTAAATGGAGACTTTGCCGACAGCCGTGAAATCACTGAAGATATTCTGGGTAAAATGGCAAAAGCGATTCGTCACCGCCCCCTTAGCTGGCCCAAAGCTAAAGTTCATTTACAAATCAGCTTTGATGAATTCCACCAGGAGGTAGTTGTTAATCGAAAGGGGCATTTAAAAGAGCGCATACCCGTTGTCAAAATAGCCAATATTGTTGAAGCCGCACCTAAATTTCCCAATGAAATTCAACTCTGTTTATGCCATAAACAGGGACATTTAAATTTTTCTATGGCGCTATTTCAGAAAGGCGTTTTTGCTCGGCTAGCGAAAGAACTGGGGCGCCGTGGACACAAGATAGAAATTCTAGCCACCGCGCCATCGGCTCGTTTAAAACGCAACCCCCTGAGCCCGGACACACCCGCACAGATTATAAAAGACGCTACCTTTATCTTAAACACATCCCCCCATGCACCTTTAATGCTAACCAGCTCCACCATTGATGCCTATGGCCGTGCCGAAATGATGGAATTACATGAAGCGGTAAATGAACGTGATTTACTAAAGCAAATGCTCGACGGCAAAGGCACAGGCGCGGAAACATTTGATAAGGATTTAATGTTCTGGTTTAACGGCTGGGCAACCTTATTCTCAGCGGTTCATGTCTGCCTGGGCAATGTATTTGAAGAGGGTATCGACACCATTAGGCAGCGCCAGGCAAAAGACCCCTTAAGCAATGCCCTGCATCGCTTTGATATACGTTTACTGGATTATTACCGTGAACGGCGAAATAACCTGGATACCATTATTGAAAAGTCCACCGGGCCACATCATCTATTTCATTGCATTACTGAAGATGCAGCCATGCGATTACACATGACCAAACGCCTGATTGAATCAGCCGCTTAAATTTTTACCACTACGAGACCATGCCGATTTCAACCAACTATAAATTTAGAAAGAGGCTTTTTGTAACACTGCCAATACTGCTTGTTAATTTAACCTTAAATATAAGCCTGGCGGCTGATTTAACAAAATATGAAAACTGTGTGCTAAAAAAAACACTCACCGCCAGCACTGATTCTTTAGCATCTGAAATCAGGGAACTTTGTGCTCCCCCCATCAATAGAAACGAACAAATTATACGTCAGGCAGATCAACACTCACTCATAAATACCCGAATACAAATTGATCAGAGCAACCAGTTCAAACCATTTACCTTAATGGCATTTAAACCAAATTATATTATGCCCCTTGTTTATAACCGCTCGGGATATGACGCCAGTTTATACCAGCAAATAGCCGATGAACAAAATATTACCTTCGATGACATTGAGGCCCAATTTCAGATCAGTATCAAAACGCCTCTTGCTGTGAATATATTCCACAAAGACATCAGTCTTTACACGGGATATACCAATCGCTCGTTCTGGCAGGTTTATAATAAGGCTATTTCCAGCCCATTCAGGGAGACTAACCACGAACCTGAACTCTGGTTACAAACAACAAGAAGCACTAATATTATGGGTTTTGATAACCGAATAAACGTGCTGGGAATTTCACATCAATCTAATGGGCAAAGCGGTATTTTATCCAGAAGCTGGAATAGAATTTATGCCAGTTTTGCATTTGAAAAAGAGTCTTTTGTTTTTGCGATAAAACTCTGGAACCGTTTTAATGAAAGCAGCGCCACAGATGACAACCCTGACATCACTGATTTCATGGGGCACGGTGAATTTCGCGTAATTTATAAGCGCAATAATCACACCTTGAGCCTGATGTCACGCAATAACATTGAATCCAGGTTTGATAAAGGCGCAACCGAGTTAGGCTGGAGTTTCCAGCTTGGAGAAAGAAAAGACTTAAAAGCTTATATGCAAATATTCTCGGGGTATGGTGAAAGCCTGATCGATTATAATCAATCCGTTAATAGAATCGGTTTTGGCATCGCATTATCAGACTGGTTGTAATCTCTTTTTAAAAATCATTTCTATACATTCATAAACTAGAAAATTATTTATTTAGGGCTATAATAATTAAACATTAAAAACTTAAAAGGATAATGATCATGGCAACTGTAAAAAAATCAGCGACCAGGAAAGCACCCGCAAGAAAAAAAGCAGGCGCTAAAAAGAAAAGATCCACTTCTAAAAGTAACGTTGCTGCAAAAAAGCGTCAAGCCCTGACTAAAAAGTTGCGTGACGATCTCAAAGCAACCAAAGACACTCTCAAATTGGCAAAAATAGCTGCTAAAGAGGAGCTTAAGCTTGCTAAAGAATCCGCTAAAGCAGAAATTGATTTGTTAAATGAACAGCTTAAATCTGCATTGAAGAGAGAAGTTGCGCTTCTCAAGCTTGGTGAGCAGAAAGCTAAAATGATGATGGCAGCAGGTGAGCACTGGGAAAAAGCCCAGATTTCAAAAATTAAAAAAATAGCTGCAAAGAAACGGCGAAAATCCAAGTAATAATATTAATCTAGTTTTAAGAATCAATCGGCCTGATTTGAGTGGCACTTAATTTAGCCCTAATTAAAAGAAAAAGAAAACGCTAATAACCGCGAAACACGCTATTATTGCAAGTGTGCATAAGTTACGATAAACCATAATGTTTTTCTTTATTGCGGTTATTCGCGTTTTTAGCGTTTTCTTTTATTAACGAAATGTTTTGTTTTTCAGATACTTAAACTTATTTCTATATTTAGTATTAAAGCTTAAATTAAGCACCATTCCGAAACGACCTAATGTGATCGTTTTATTCTTAACAGAACCTGTATCTATTGATGTGCATCAACACCCATGACCATAATTTATTGACAATTAAAATAATCGGGGGAGTTTTACCATGTCTAACATCGAAGACCTTCTAGGTGAAGAAGCCAGCTCATTACTCTCACATACCTGTAAAGGCATACCTAAAACAGACCTGCATATTCCAGGTCACGATTATATAAACCGGGTGGTTACTAAAAAAAATCGCAAACCCAGTGTATTACGAAATCTAAGCGCGCTCTATAATCATGGCCGGCTAACGGGTACAGGGTATTTATCACTGTTACCGGTTGATCAGGGTGTAGAGCATTCAGCTGGCGCTTCCTTTGCTCCGAACCCCGCCTTTTTTGACCCGGAAAATATTATTAAATTAGCTATTGAAGGCGGATGCAATGCGGTCGCTTCAACATTAGGCGTACTGAACTCTATTGCTCGTGACTACACACATAAAATTCCCTTCATTGTTAAAATAAATCACAACGAATTACTAAGCTACCCCAATATTTATGACCAGACTTTATTTGCCAGTGTTAACCAGGCATTTGACATGGGTGCAGCTGCGGTAGGTGCAACCATCTATTATGGCTCTGCTGAATCACGTCGCCAGATACAGGAAATTTCCGAGGCTTTTGAACATGCACATGAATTAGGCATGGTCACTGTGTTGTGGGCCTATTTACGTAACAATGCCTTTAAAACAGAAGGTGTAGACTATCACGTTGCAGCTGATCTCACGGGTCAGGCGAACCACCTCGCCGCTACAATTGATGCTGACATTATCAAGCAAAAACAGGCACAGAATAATGCGGGCTTTACAACCATAAACTTTGGAAAAACCCATCCCAGTGTGTACAGCAAGTTAACAAGTAAACACCCTATCGACCTGGTGCGTTACCAGGTCGCCAACTGTTACATGGGCCGTGTTGGTATGATTAATTCCGGTGGCGCATCCGGTGATGACGACTTACATCAGGCAGTACGCACTGCGGTAATTAATAAGCGAGCCGGGGGTATGGGATTAATCTCGGGACGCAAAGCATTTCAAAAACCAGTGGATGAGGGCATTCAATTACTGAATGCCATTCAGGATGTTTATCTTTCAGGCGATGTAACTGTTGCCTAAATAATGATAACCCGACGACTGGTTTATCTAACTAATTAAAAACAATGATCCGGGTTTATATTAAAAAACTAGTCATCGTAAGCCTACTAATCACTGCGGGCATTTTGCTCGAAGTATACGGATTACTCGATGCCGAAAAAATGCTCAATATAGCCAGGGAATACACTGATTACTGGTGGTTAATTCTGCTGTTAATCCTGCTACAAACACTCTTGTTTACCTTTGCACTCGCCGGCTCATTTTTTCTGTGGATTGCCGCACCACTTTACCCACCACCAATGGCAACGTTCATTCTTGCTGCCGGTGGCACCTTCGGTGGAATTGGCGCATACCTGTTTTCACAACGTCTTACAGATGAATGGGTAAACAGAATTGAAAATTCACATGCTTATAAGCTACTCCATAAAGAAGATAATTTTTTTACCCTATTTGCCCTGCGAGTATTTCCAGCCTTTCCACATTCCCTGGTTAACTACAGCTCTGGCATTTTAAACGTAAAACTTAGCCACTTCATACCCGCAGCAATACTGGGCATTTCCATAAAGTCTTATATATATTCAAACGTCATTTATAACGCCGCAACATCTGCATCATTTGAGGACCTGCTAAATATTTCAACTTACGGCCCCTTAATATTATTATCCACAATCACCCTGGTGGGCGTTTTCATTAAATACAAACTGGCAAGCAAAACCCGGCACCCTGAATGAGTGACACCAAAGTTTAATCATCAGCAGAGTGAAACTTAAATAAAATCCGGATGCACCCGATACCCCCCTTACCAATCCGAAACAAAAATTTCGTGTCCGTCATATCAACCCGCCCAGACTCAATCATTGTCGCGGGTAAAAATGAATTAATATAATCGGAGGTAACATCCGAAAAATATTCCTTAAACGCCTTTAAAGTAACCACGATCCCCTCATCATCCACATACCCCAACTCACCCGAGATCAACGCCGCCTTAAAACGCTGCTTTAACGTTTTCATCAACCCTCCTTAACCGAAGGGTTAGAGTTAGCCTGCTGACTCACCTCATAAAGCCCACTAATTAACTCCCCCACCACCTGCAAATAGCTATCAACTATCTCCGCCTGATACCCGGCCTCTTCGCTAAGCCGTGAAATTCAATGATGCTGTCAGAACAACATTATTTTCAAAGCACTCTCCTGTGACACCGTTCCACACTACACAACTATTGCCAGTTTTGTTAACAGTCATCCCACTTCAATTGAATCCATCTACGAACAACTATTACTTACCTGCAATGAGCAAGGACTATTGGGGCACGAACTCTTTGCTATTGATGGCGGCAAGATGTCATCCAATGCCCGTAAAAAATGGTCGGGGACAATTAAAGCGTTAGAACAAAAACGTGACAGAATTAAACGCTTAATAAAATTTCATATAGAAGAAGATAAAAAATTATCACAAAATGAACCGTTAGACGAGGCCAGAATAAAACGGGCTACGCAGGCTGCTGAATCATTAACCACAGCACACAATAAAATTGAAAAAATTCTAAAAACAGCCGAACCAAGAACGGGAAAAGGAAAACAGAAAAAGGAAGTTAAAAGTATAACATCACCGATAATAAAAGTGCCAAAATGGCCCACAACCGCTCCTGCGTTGTGGACATACCGTCCCTCCCTGGACATAACAACCCGCAAAGATGTCATTACGGTAAGCGCAAAAGCAATCCAAAGAAAAAAGTAAAAGCGATTATACCTGCCAGTGAATTTAGATTTGACCCAACAGAAAAAACCTGTGTTTGTCCTGCTGGAGAATCGATGCAACTAAAAAAAGAAGACAAAGATCAGCGAGATATTTATAACGTATTTTTTCATTGCAAACCTACGTTATGTAGAAACTGTAAACTAAAAAAACAATGCATGCGAAATCCTGCCTCAGCCGATACAAGAAAAGGTAATGGTCGGCAGGTGTCATTTATTTTAAAATCAAAACGAGAGTCCACGCATACCGACTGAATGAAAGAACAGGTCGACAGCGACAAAGGCAAACTTATATATAGCCATAGAATGTCAGTTGTTGAACCCGTTTTTGGAAACATGGGAACCAACAAAGGATTAAATAAATTCAACTTACGCGGCAAACAGAAAGTACAGAACCAGTTTAAACTCTTTTGCATAACTCATAACATAGAAAAGATTAAGAACTATGGTAATATCGCTGCTTAAGAGATTAATGTAGCGGGATTAAAAAGACAATATATTAGATGGATCTAATATGCTATTGAAATATTTGATATCCATCATTAAAACAAATATATATAACTCGCTATGAGTGAGAATATAAATTTAAGGTAAATAAACAATAAAATTTGAGAATGTGGAATAACTGGTTTTTTTGGGTTTTTCTACAGCCTCATTAGGCGTCATAATAGTCGTTCATATGGTAAAGTAGAGCAAGTAACATTATGAAAAATAATTTACCTTTACAAGAGGACAAAAAATTAACCATTATAGTTAGAGTTGAACCTGGTTGTCTCGGACCGGATGGCAACAATCATGTTGAAGGATTTTGTAGTGTCGCACAAATAGAGATTGAACAAATTAATTCAGATTTCATTAATTGGGAAATTATACCCAGGCATGACAAATCATTACCGGAAATTCAGTACAAAGCAATCAACAAAATACTAACAAATAAACAAGCCACAAAATACCTGGAGTTCTTTGACAAAAAATTAGACGAACTTGAAGAACATGTAAATGAAAGACTCGCGATTCTAATTGACCAGCATCTGGGACACTAAAAATCATTTATCACATAAATACATCATTGCCTAACGAGATAGATCGTGAGACCGAAGGGAGCCACGATATTACCGGTTGTTGAACAAACCCTCTAACCGGTTCTCTCTATAAGCAAATATCTATTTTGTTTTTTCTGGAACGGGCTATATAGCCCCCCATACTGAGACGTCATTAAAAACAAAGACTTATATAATTTTGATTTTTTGTTGGTATGGGTGTCCTATTAATTTCCGTTGGTATGGGCCGTTGGTATGGGCCGTTGGTATGGGTGTCCTATTAATTTATTTTGGTATGGGTGTCCTATTAATTTGGGTGTCCTATTAATTTTTGGGTGTCCTATTAATTTTCTTGGTATGGGTGTCCTATTAATTTAAGACTTATATAATTTTGATTTTTTGTTGGTATGGGTGTCCTATTAATTTGGGTGTCCTATTAATTTCTATTAATTTCTGGTATGGGTGTCCTATTAATTTCCTATTAATTTCTTGGTATGGGTGTCCTATTAATTTCCTATTAATTTCTATTAATTTGTTAATTTTTCATAGACAGTAATGTCTTTAAACAAGTCGCGAATTGGTTGCGAAAGGAGCATCGTAATAAAAACGGGTCATGGATTAATAAAGCCTGTCATAAGCAAAACAAAAGACGTTTTAGCTGGGGCAGCAATTATGTGCGTAAAGAGGGTGAAGTAAAATGGGTGGAGTTGTTTTGTATGGCAGATGTACCTGTGCGCTACCATCTGAAGTCAATCGTAAAATGACAACCAGAGATCGTTTGTTTCTATCTTCGGGTGCCTATGCTAAATTAACGCAATGGAAATAACATTATTACAAATAAGCAGTCGGGTCGTAAGTGATCGAATTTTTGAAAGGCTTGAGCTATATGATGGGAAACTATCACGTACAGTTTCGTAAGGCCCTGACCTACCCGGCGTGAAGAAGTGAACCAACGAGATTTAACTATGAGTCAAAATTTGAAGCCGATAATTAAAAATTATAAAGAAGACGAAGAAACCGTTTATAACAGTTGGTTTGTAAATAATGATGAAAGATTAAAAGCATTTCGCTCTATTCGTAGGGGCGTATTTGACGTAATACAAGATATAAAGAGTGGTGAGTTTGGTAATGACTTTAAAGGTTCATCATTAGAATTTGTATTAAACTGCATTACAGAACAAAAGCAGGTTTTTAAAGGTGCTTCACACCCGTTTTACTGGAAACCTAAATTGCGAATACCTGACATATATGAAAATGAAGAGAATAAAGTAGCTTTTGGGCAGTTTCTTGAAAAATGTATTAATGCTACGAAAGAAGAACAAATACTCAAAGAAATAATTCTGTTAGATCAAAGAAAAATTAAAGGCTTAGGGCCTGCGGTTGCTAGCATTTTATATTTTCTTCATCCTACAATTATTCCACCTTGTAATACGGCTATAGTTAATGGTTTTAATTCACTATTCAAAGATAAAGTTAAACTCGGTTCATGGCCTGAATACCTTAGAATGAGAGAAGTTATAATTGAAAAAAACAATGAACTAAAATCCGAATTATCAAATGATTTAGGTGCTTTTGCAGGGATTCTATTTGATGTAGGCGAAAAAAAATTATTAATAAGTGATGACCATCTATCTGATGAAGAGAGATCAAAAATTGAAAAGAAGCTTAAAAAGAGACACAAAGAAGTAACTAACGAAATGGAAGAAGAAGACCTTCATACTGAAATGCAGTATCACATTATGACCATTGGTGGCTCTGTAGGGTATGATGTTATTGCCGCATCAAATGATCGTTCTAAATGCCACAATGGGAAAAGCCTCTCATTTATTAGCCTTGATGAATTTCCAGAATTAGACATAGACAAAGAAACATATAAAACCATTACTTTAATTGATGCTGTTTGGTTTGAAAAAGGAACTAATAGTGTTTCCTGTGCTTTTGAGGTGGAAAAAAGCACATCTATATATTCAGGTATTTTAAGACTAACAGATTTACATTATTCTTTTAAAGATAATCCACCAACACTATACCTTATTATTCCTGATAATCGGGAAAAAGAAGTAATACACCAATTACAAAGACCATCTATAAAAAATAGTGAAATCGAAATACATTATATATTATTTTCGGAACTAAAAGAAAACTGTGATGCTATTTGTAAGTTTGGTGAAGACAAAGAAATACTTAAAAAAATATCAAAGATAGCTAATTAATAGGGAGTGTTGAAAATTTGCTTGACCACGTCAAACATTTTCTTATAACATTTTTCTCACCGACATCCTCTGCTAACACTCCTTGCTTATCAACACTAAAAACATACAAACACCCATTTTAATATACCAATGATTTATACTATTTTTTTCTAATGGGCGGCCTGGTGATTTTACCTTATGCCTGATATTGTGTTTAAACAACATTAGCTTTGCTAAGCGATAAACACTTCATGGCTCTATTATCCTAAATGACAACCTCTTTACTTCAAAAATAATTCATGAAATTTCACATCCAGTGCTTTTGCAATTTTAAATAAGTTAGACAGGGTTATATTTTTTGTCTCACCTTGTTCAATACGTTGATATTGTCGTAAAGATAACTCAAATGTTTGCATGTCCTCCTGTGTTAATCCTTTTCTTTTTCTTAACTCGATAATCCGCAACCTGAGCTGGTTGGTGAACTTGGTAAATTCCACAGAGTAACGACTATCTTCATCTATTCCTCTCATAATTATCGGCAAACCTTCAAAAACGCCATTAATGTCACTTTTTCTATTTACAAACCACGTCATTGATGGCGTACCAGTTCGTACATAAACTTATCTTATGAATCCAGACTCAGAAGACTAATATTCTTAACCAATTTGAATAATTTCATAATTAATACCCGTAATATAAATTAAATCAATGACATAGGAAGATTTTAATGCAACTAAAAGAAAGAGTTCTAAATGCAATCATTTCTGCTGAGCCTGGTAGAACGGATAACGATGGCGTGATAGTTGAGACAGGAGAGTTCAAAAAATATTTCAGTGATATTAAAAGCGATTATGTTAATTCTTTTCTGCCTGCCGCCACTATTGAAAAAGGCCGTTGCAGCATAAGCCACACTAAATACCTCTTCCGAATAAGAAAAGGGGCTTATCGTGTTCATCCTGATGCCATTAAAAGAGCAAATAAGAATTAATATTGAGAAAGAAATGACGCTGAATAAAACCACTTTAATTCATGAACCTAGGACAGAAAGTTTATCCCCTCATAGAGCAATTGGTTTACTTTGCTGAATTAAGTACTGCTATCGATACAGTCATCAGTACTGGTCAGAAATAAACTGGGCGTGAATTCCACCAATGAAAGCAAGTTGTATATTCAACATAGTTAAAAAAAGGGGTGCCGAACCTGAAATTGAACCAGGGTCATGCAGATATATATTTTACCCAAAACCCAGCCATAACAACAAATTAAACTATCTAACCCACATAAAGGCGCACTTAAAGCGCAAAACAACTCCAGAATTAGAGAATTAATCCCTACTTCCCGAATACTGATACATTCTATGAGCGTCTGCTTCTGACCCCTAAGCGACAGTCAGCTTTTGTAAAGCATCCCGTCATATACTATTAGTAAACCTACCACTCTTCACGTTTTTCTTTACACCTTATAAAATAAGCAAGTACTAATGTTTTTTAACTTGGTGATAATATTCATGCATATTATACTGGCGCGATTATTGCCTTATATTTGTCAACGTTTAGTGTTTTATGCTATTCCTAGCTGTGAAGAAATGTCTGGGACAGTCCCAAAAATTGGATCAACATGAAGGAGAAAGGAAATGCGTTTTAATCAAATAATAATTAAAAAGACGGCTGCAACTGTAATTGTGTTTGGCATTGGGACGGGAGTCGCAAATGCCTCAATACTGGCAGCGAACACCAGTTATGACATGAGTATTCGAACGGGAACCAGTTGCTATTCAACCGGTGACTGTACTCAGCTATTAAACGGTGCAACGGATAATGGTAGTCTGGTTAACTTTAATGGCAATATCTACGGTTCGTCGATTGCTGGGGATGGCCTGGCGGGAATAATTCGCTTCCAAACGGATGCCAGTGGTAACAATCTAACAGGCATTAGTTACAATATGGATCAATATCAGGACACCCCACCAGACGGCTTCGTCACATGGAATGACACCCCGGAATTGATGATGGGTACTGTTGATGCGTCAGGAAATATGACATTTACTCCGACTGGTAGAGAAGGTATAGCGGGTTTTCTAACATTTCTTGGTATTCAACCCTGGAATATTGATGATTCATCTTCAATTTCAACACCTTCAAATCAGTTTGTGGGATTGACCACGGGAACATCCACATCAGGGCTTATAACAGCTTCACCTACAGAATCGCCAATCAGCTTAACCGGGCAGGCATTAACTTCGGATGGTAATGGTGGTTGGAATGGTTTATTGGTTTCAGCAAGTAACTTTGGTGAAAATTGGACATTATATTCAGGTACACCTTACACTGAGGTATGGGATGTCAATATTCAAGCTGTTGCGACAGTTCCCGTACCCGCAGCAGCCTGGTTATTCGGCTCTGGTCTTCTAGGTTTAGTCGGGCTGGCCAGGCGCAAGACATCGTAACTGTATAAAACGTAATCAATGGCGGCTTCTTCGGAAGCCGTTTTTGCTTGTGGCAACCGTCCGTTCATGGCCGTTAGCTGACCTTCAAGGCCGCAGCACACACCCAATCTTACAAACTCAACGACATATTATTTTTCAATGAATTGTTGCAGAGAATTGCGCCATCAGTGCGCCATATAAACCACAGAGAAATACACTAGACTTCATAACATATTGAATATAAAAAGAAAAAATGGTGGCCGAACCTGGACTAAATTTGCCTGGAGCAAATTTGGGCATGGAGTGTTTTTTGCTCCATGAGCCGTAGGCCGAAGCACACGGATGTGCTGAGCAACTGAAGCAGGACCTGGTTCAATTCAGGTCGAGTTTTGTAGAAATTCAGGATATCGGGAAGTTTAAACAGATGTAAAAAGTGGTGGCCGAACCTGGAATTGAACCAGGGACACGCGGATTTTCAATCCGCTGCTCTACCGACTGAGCTATTCGGCCATTTTGATACTTTTTTGTTTGCACTGGCGTTCGGACTCCTGTCCTCTCTTAACTTTAAGAGTTTGCCTGCCAAACATCCTGTTTGGCGTTCACGGCTCCTTGCCCGCCGTTCACCCAACTGAGCTATTCGGCCATTTTGATACTTTTTATTTGCAACCAGAAGACTCTGATTTGCAAAGAGGGCGTATTAGACAAGTTCAGGCGGCCTGAGTCAAGTAAAAATATTGACAAATTACCCTGTGATGAACTGATATCAGCACCCAAATCCAGTAGATTAAACGGTTTAATAAGTCATTGTAGGTTCGAATTTATTCGAACTATGTGCCATATAGCGGGATTTTAGTGCGAATAAATTCGCACCTACAGCCTTAAACTACTGAGCATATAGACTGTAGGATTCTCTTTAGATCACACCTTTTTACTTTGGTGGCGGTACAAAGCCTTCTGGGGCCTGGGTGCTTTCACCACTGAAGAAAAACTTTTCCATCTCATCTTCGAGAAACTTACGCGCTTTCGGCTCAATGGGCGATAGTCGATATTCATTAATCAACATGGTCTGGTGCTGTAGCCACTCAGCCCAGGCTTCTTTAGACACGTTATTAAAAATTTTTGCACCCAGGTCACCTGGATAAGTTGGACGATCAAGGCCTTCTGCTTCGCGGCCTAATTTAACGCATTGCACCATACGGCTCATGGTTATTCCTCATATAAACTTTGTAATAAATTACTGACCGGTGTAGCTAAACCAAAAGATTGCTGACCACGATCACTCTGGCAGGCTTTATACCAGACTCTGCGCTCCGCTTCCATCACACTTTGCTCAGGGTTATTCACATCTGCGATACAGGGGGTGATATCCAGATGAAAATGACTGAAGGTGTGTCGCACAACTGACTGCTCTTCACTGGTATTTATATCAAGCCGAAAATGGACCTTGCACCAGTCTACCACGCTCTCGGTTAACGGCATCTCAGGCAAACTCCACAAACCACCCCAGATCCCCGTTGGAGGTCGTTTTTCCAATAAAATTTGCTGCCTGTCATTGCGTAATAACAACATACGCACGGTTTTAACCGGCAGGGTTTTCTTTGGTTTTGGGGTAGGCAATAAAGAGACCTGTTGCGTGGCTAATGCCTCACACCCTCCCTTTAATGGGCACAGCTCACAGTCTGGTTTTGTGCGTGTACACAGGGTTGCCCCTAAATCCATTATGCCCTGGGTGTAATCGGCCAGTTGTTTTGACGGGGTATGTTGTTCGGCAAACTGCCAGAGTTGATCCTGCACTTTTTTTTGCCCGCTCCAGCCATGCACCGCGTGAAATCTGGCCAGCACCCGCTTTACATTGCCATCCAGTATGGCATGTTGCTGTCCTTCTGCCTGCGCCAGAATTGCACCCGCAGTGGATCGGCCCACTCCCGGCAATGCCAGCACTTCATCAAATAACAATGGAAACGCTCCCCCATGCTCATCGCGCACTTGTTGTGCAGCCTTATGTAAATTACGGGCACGGGCGTAATACCCCAATCCTGACCAGTGATGTAATACTTCATCTTCATGGGCATTGGCCAGTGCCAGCACATCGGTAAACCGTTGCATGAACTTTTCGTAATAAGGTATCACCGTTTTGACCTGGGTTTGCTGCAACATGATTTCAGAAATCCACACACCATAGGCATTTCGATTTTGTTGCCAGGGCAGGTTTTTTCGACCATGTTGCTTATACCAGCTTAATATTTTTTTTGAAAACGTCATCGTTTATAAACTTTTTCTCTGTCGTAATTGTGTGTATTAACGTGCTTTCTTTTTCTTCTAATACTAGCGAGAAGCTACGCATAGATATTTAAAAAATTTCATTCTGTTCTCCAAACAGTTACAATATTTTGTCTGGTAACGCGATGTTAGCTTAATTCTCAGGGACCCATATGAAAAAACTCGATTTCCTTTTTGATACCTACGACAAACTGCGCCGTCTACCGGGTAGCAAGTCCGGCACGGGTGAGCATACACATGGCCTGATCGCTCGCATCATACCGCCCTTTCTGATTCTGCTTATTTTAATTCCACTTATTCTGGGTTTTTTATGGAATACTGAACCCGATAGTTTCGACCCTATTCAACGATCAGTCGCATTATCAGGTGAACGTGGTGAGGATATGGCCACCGGGTACATCACCACTGCAACATTGATTATTACCGCTGAAACCTTACTCGATAAACGAGGCGGTTACCTCAGTAATGACATGGTGCCCCCGGGCTTTTTTATGGACAATATTCCAAATTGGGAATTCGGTGTATTAACTCAAATTCGCGATTTAACATTGGCAATGCGAAATGACATGTCCCGCTCCCAGTCACAGTCGGTTGAAGATACGGATATTATTACCGCCGAAAATAATTTCCGCATTGATTCTGAATCCTGGTTATTACCTCCAGCTGAGTCAGAATACCGAAAAGGCATCGACTCCCTCTACAAATACCTGGAGAGACTATCTGATAAAAACACCCAGGACGCTCAGTTTTATGCCCGTGCCGATAACCTGAGTGAATGGCTAGGTCTGGTTTCTAAACGCCTGGGAAGTTTATCACAACGCTTAAGTGCCAGTGTTGGCCAGGCACGTTTAAATACGGATTTGGCGGGAGACACGGGAGCGCAACAATCAACCCCTGGTGCCGATATAGTTGAAGTAAAAACCCCCTGGTTTAAAATTGATGATGTTTTCTATGAAGCCCGTGGTAGTGCCTGGGCCCTTAGCCAGCTTTTAAAAGCAGCGGAATCTGATTTTCAGGATGTACTGCAAAAGAAAAATGCACTGGTGAGCCTGCAACAAATTATTCGTGAGCTGGACGCCACACAGGAAACGGTTTGGAGCCCGATAATTTTAAATGGTGGCGGCTTCGGTATGTTTGCTAATCACTCCCTCGTTATGGCAAATTATATTTCAAGAGCAAATGCGGCGGTGATTGATTTGCGGCAGCTGTTGAAGCAGGGATAAAGAAAGTCGTAAGTCAAAGCGGACAGGCTGCGCCTGAAAAGCTTTTGCTTTTTTCCTTGCCTTTGCTTTTGGCTTACGACTTATGACTATTTTTAAGAAACCATCCGATTACAGGCATCCAGCGCCGCAATTTTATACGCCTCCGCTAGCGTTGGATAATTAAACACATTCTCAACAAAAAAATCCAGGTCTCCTTCCAGTGCCAGCACCGCCTGACCAATGTGTACTAACTCCGTCGCCTCCTCACCCAACACATGTACGCCTAATAACTTTTTCGTTTCCAGGCTAAAAATTAGTTTCAGCATACCTTCCTGCAAACCCATTATGTGGCCCCGTGCAGTTTCCTTTAATCTGGCAATACCCACTTCATACGGAATTTTATCTTTCGTTAGCTCTTCCTCCGTTTTCCCCACCATACTCATTTCGGGTACCGCATATACACCAAAGGGAAACAGTTCTGGATGAGAGTGTAGCGACAGTCCGAAAGCATGACGCGAGGCTAGTCGACCCTGCTCCATTGAAGTTGAGGCCAGGCTGGGGAAACCGATTAAATCACCCGCCGCATAAATATGTGGCACTTCAGTCTGAAAGAATTCATTGACTTTCATTTGCCCGCGATCATTCGCTTTTAAACCTGCCGCATCCAGGTTTAAAGAGTTAACACAGCCCAGGCGTCCCGCGGCAAACATCACCAGATCAGCACAGAATTTTTTGCCGCTTTCCAGAGTAACCACCCCCTGGTTATGCTCATTTTTTTCAACCTCACAGACATCTTCTCCCAGGCGAACCACTGTACCCCGATCGCGCATAAGATGGGTCAGCTCGGCGATAATTTCACCATCCATAAACCCCATCATCGAACCCCGACCATCAACCAGGGTGATTTTTATATCCAGTGCGCTGAAAATCGAGGCATACTCAACACCTATTACACCGGCACCAATCACCGCCATACTTCGGGGCAGTTTTTTTAAATATAAAATATCATCACTGTCGATAATGGTTTCGCCATCGAATGGAATATGGCCCGGCCGATGGGGTCGGGTGCCGGTTGCCAGAAGTACATGATCCGCACGTACTTCAGATAGTTTACCGTGGCGATTTTCTATTTGAATTCGATGGGGGTCTAAAAATGAAGCTGTGCCCTGAATAATTTCTACATTATTACGTCGCAACTGGTGCGACATTACTTCAGTTTCCTGATTAATGGTAATAGCAACTCGTTGTAACAAATCATCCATGCTCAGGTTATCTTTTAAGCGATAACTTTTGCCATATAACCCGCGCTGATCGTATCCGGATAAATACATGGCGGCTTCACGCAATGTTTTACTGGGAATAGTACCGGTATGAACCGCAACCCCGCCTATTTCTCTACCCCGCTCAATAATGGCGACACGCTTGTTGATTTTTGAGGCCTGAACGGCGGCTTTTTGACCGGCAGGACCTGAACCGATAACAATCAGGTCATAGTCTTGTGACATGTGAGACTCCAGAATAAGTAATGTTTATCTTGAGTGTAGCAGTGACAGAGTAAACTGCTTTTTGGAGTACAGGTGCAAATTAATCCCGCTTCGACCAGTCCCCCGACTTACCCCCTGATTTTTTCAATAAACCTATATGTTCCATATGCATCCCCCTATCAACTGCCTTACACATATCGTAAATTGTTAATAAGCTAACCTGCACCGCCGTCAACGCTTCCATTTCTACTCCGGTATTCCCCTTGCATTCCACCGTCACCTGACAGTGCACGCCGGGAAAAGCCTCATCACAGCTTAACTCTATATCCACATGAGTCAGGGCCAATGGGTGACACAGGGGCACCAGATCAGCAGTTTTCTTTGCCGCCATAATGCCCGCTACCCGTGCTATACCTAGAACATCGCCTTTTTTATGGTTACCCTGTTGAATAAGTTGCAGGGTTTCAGGCAGCATATAAATATCACCTTCAGCCATCGCCTGGCGTTTTGTAATCTCTTTTTGACTTACATCTACCATATGGGCTTCGCCAGATGCATTAAAATGGGTTAATTTATCAGTCATTCTTTATGCCTGTTTCTATTACAATGTTCGGGCAGCTAGCCTAACAAAAGGTAACCACTTTTACGAATGAGCATTACAGTCAAATTTTTCGCCCGCCTGCGTGAGCAGGTTGGCCTCGCAGAACTCACCCTGGACAGCGCCGGTGATGTTCAGTCAGCCTGGAATCAGGCCACACAAGACATGTCTATGCCGGATAACACCCTGTGTGCAATTAATATGGAGTATGTAGACACCGGCACCCGCGTACAGGATGGTGATGAGGTCGCCTTCTTTCCTCCGGTTACCGGCGGCAGCCATGCCCGATAAAAGCCACTGTAAAATCCTGAGTGCGCCATTCGATCCCTGGAAAGAAACCCAGCTTTACCAGCAACATCAGTTAGAGCAGGGGAAGTATGGTGCCACCGCAAGTTTTGTGGGCACCATGCGTGATTTTAACCAGGGGGATAACGTCACCCACATGACCCTTGAACACTACCCGGGTATGACGGAAAGTTACCTGGATAAAATTTGCGAGGAAGCTATCCAGCGCTGGGATTTACTCGATTGCCTGATTATTCATCGTGTAGGTGAAATACACCCCAATGACCCTATCGTACTCACCGTGGTCTGGTCTGCGCATCGCAAGGAGGCCTTTGAGGCCTGTCGTTATTTAATGGAAGAACTTAAGTCACGCGCCCCCTTCTGGAAAAAAGAGGATCTGGATAAAGGCCACCGCTGGGTGGATAAGAACACACCGGGCTAAGAGTGGACAACAGGGGAAATACCTGTTTTTATTTTCGCTCATGCATTTTAAGCCTATAACTGCGAAGTTAATGTGATATTTATATAAATTAAGCCACACACTACTTGAACCCCTTGAAAGGTCTTGTTACCGTACGTGCTTTAATTTTTTATAAATCAAGGGCTCAATATGTTAAAAGCTATCCCCTCTGCCGTTGTTTGCATCGGCTTAACTACTTTACTTACCGCCTGCAACGATAAAACAGGAAGCGCAGAAAAAGCAATCAAACTCGACACTCAAACCAATAAAGCAAGCTACAGTATTGGTCTTCAGTTTGGTTCACAAATTGCAAACATTAAAGACATGGTAAATGAAGAAGCCATTATTAAAGGCTTTAATGACAGTTTAGCTGGCAAGGACCCTCAGCTCACGCCTGAAGAAATGCAAACAGCTATGCAGGCTTTCCAGAAAACCATGGCTGAAAAACAGAAAGCTAAACAGCAGGAATTAGCCGTAACGGGTAAAGCGGAAGGCGATAAGTTTTTACTTGCCAATAAAACTAAAGAAGGTGTAAAGACCACTGAAAGTGGCCTGCAATATAAAGTATTAACTGAAGGCAAAGGCGCGACTCCAACAGCTACAGATACGGTTGTTACCCATTACACAGGTACAACAATCGACGGTAAAGAGTTTGACAGTTCTGTTAAGCGTAATGCACCAGCCACTTTCCCGGTAAATGGCGTAATTAAAGGCTGGACTGAAGCACTGCAATTAATGAAGGTGGGTGCGAAATGGCAGCTGTTTATTCCTTCTGAACTAGCATACGGAGAAAGAGGCGCAGGCGCAAATATTGGCCCGAACCAGGTGCTGATTTTTGAAATTGAATTACTGGAAATTAAGAAGTCTTAAGGGTTTTCCACTCATTCATTTACTCGGGAACAGGGCTATTTTAGGCCCTGTCCCTGAACTATCCCCACAAAATATATTTTAAATTCAAAAAGATAAGAGAAAAAAAACGCAAATAAGCGCAAAAGCCTTATTAAAATGCTGTGCGCCGCAGGCGCACAAACCAAATATTTGCGTGCATTTGTGTTTTCTTTTGACTTTAAATCGTTTTGTGGGGATAACTCAGGCTCTGCCTCCAATACCAGTAATTATACATACGACCTGTTAAGACGGCATATACAGCTGATTCATTCAATATTCTGCACCTGCTCGCGCATTTGCTCTATCAATACCTTTAATTCAACTGATGCCTGAGTGGTTTCAATATCTGTTGATTTGGATCCCAGGGTATTCGCTTCGCGATTAAACTCCTGCATAATAAAATCCAGCCTTCGCCCAACAGGCTCGTTACTTTTTAATATATTTTCAATTTCAACAAAGTGACTATCTATTCGATCCAGTTCTTCATCCACGTCCATTTTTTGTGTCATATAGACCAGCTCCTGCTCAAACCGATCTTTATCATATTCAACATTCAACTCTGCTATTTTTTTTAGCATTTTCTGTCGTGTTTGTTCTAAGATTTGGGGTCGACGTTTTCTTTCACTACTCACAATTTGCTGCATCGCTGCGCAGCGCTCCTCAATCATTAACTGCAAACGCTGACCTTCACTTTGCCGAGATTCACACAGGCCTTTTAAAGCCGTATCAAATGACAGCAGCGCCGAATCTACCACAGGTTGCAAATCGGTTTCAGGTGCTTCAAGCACCCCGGGCCACTTTAAAACATCAAATACATTCATTTCACTGGGTTGATGAGATTTTTTATTGATTATATGGCAGGCCTGTAAAATCTCATCAACCGCCGCATCATTTATACGTATCTCTGTTTTTTGATGTTGTGCAGGCTTATAACGTAAATTACACTCTACCTTGCCACGCTTCAACTCTTTGTTCAGGCGGACTCGCACTTCGTTTTCCATGCTGCGTAGCTCTTCAGGCAATTTAATAACTCCATCGAAATAACGATGATTAACTGATCGTAGCTCCCACACTATTGACCCCCATGATTGTTCCTCACTGCTTCTGGAAAATGCGGTCATACTCCGTGCCATAAGTTCACCTGTAAATTTATATTTATAATTTAGACTAGCAGTGTATCACGTCACTTTCACATTATGACTTTAGCTCTGTAAAATCGTATAATTCGCCCAACTAAATTAAAGGAGTCATTATGCGACCCAGCAAACGCGAAGCCGACCAGATGCGTGAAGTAAAAATCACCCGTAATTACACCATGCATGCCGAGGGTTCAGTGCTGGTAGAGTTTGGTAACACCAAGGTTTTATGCACCGCATCGGTTGAAAGCAAGGTGCCGGGCTGGTTGCGTGGCAAGGGATCTGGCTGGGTGACTGCGGAATATGGCATGTTACCCCGCTCTACCGGCTCACGTATGCGACGCGAAGCAGCTGGTGGTAAGCAAGGTGGGCGCACCATGGAAATCCAGCGTTTAATTGGCCGTTCATTGCGCGCCGCCATTGACCTAGACGTCCTGGGTGAAAATATGATTACCATCGACTGTGATGTAATCCAGGCTGATGGTGGCACACGCACCGCCTCCATCACCGGTGGCTTTGTTGCTCTGGCGGATGCGGTTCAGTTTTTGCTGGATAATAAAAAGATCTCTAAAAATCCTCTCATCGGTAACCTCGCCTCGGTTTCTGTCGGTATCTATAATGGCACTCCAGTGCTCGACCTTGATTATGATGAAGACTCAAATGCGGAAACGGATATGAACGTCGTCATGAATGAAGCTCAGGCATTTATAGAAGTTCAGGGCACGGCCGAAGGTCATGCCTTTCGTAAAGATGAACTTGATGCCATGCTGGAACTTGCCCAAAAAGGGATTAATGATTTAATTAAGGCACAACAAAAGGCACTCGAATCATGAGTAAAATAGCCCCAACTAAAATTATTCTGGCTAGCGGTAATGCGGGCAAGGTTCGTGAAATAAATAAACTGCTGTCTGATCACGGCATCGAAGTGGTTCCACAAACAGAATATGATGTACCTGAAGCGGTTGAAGATGGTTTAACGTTTGTTGAAAATGCGCTTAAAAAAGCCCGCCATGCGGCTAAACTCACAGGCTTACCCGCCATCGCCGATGACTCCGGCATTGAAGTGGATGCCTTAGATAAACGCCCTGGCATTTACTCTGCTCGTTACTCCGGTGAAGGCGCAACGGATGCTAAAAACAATAAAAAAATGTTAGATGAACTTAAAGATGTAGCGGAGGAAAATCGTACAGCCCGTTACTGGTGTGTGATGGTTTATCTGGAAAATGAAAATGACCCAACCCCCATTATTACCCAGGGAACACTTGAGGGCCGGATTATGGAAGCTCCCCAGGGTGAGGGTGGCTTTGGCTATGACCCCATTTTCTGGTTACCGGAGCAGCAATGTGCCGCTGCAGAACTAAGCATGGAAGAGAAAAATAAAATTAGTCATCGAGCGATTGCTCTGAATGCGCTGGCAGAAAAACTCACCCATATTTAATAGGTAAAAACGCGGATCAAGCGAAGCGGATCCACCCTACGAAATTACATAACCATGCCCATTCTCACCTGCGCCGATATTCAATTCTCACAACTCCAAAAACTACTCGAAAAATACGATTTAATTATTCACCGGGTAGAAGACAACCAGAAAATTCCCGGTAGCTGGTTCGGTGAACCGGAAGCGGGCATTATTAAAAATAATTTATATATTCGTAATGACACCCCGGTGCATTCTGCACTACATGAGTCCTGCCATTATATTTGCATGTCACCCGATCGAAGAAATAATTTACACACCAATGCGGGGGGTGATTATGATGAAGAAAACGGCGTTTGTTATTTATCTATTTTACTCAGTAAACATATTGAAGGCTTTGGATGTAAACGCATGCTGAGTGACATGGATGAGTGGGGTTATACGTTTCGGCTGGGGTCAAGTCGAAAGTGGTTTGAGGAGGATGCTGAGGATGCGTTTGAGTGGCTGCTTAACTATAACATCATTGATAAGGACCAATCTGTCTTAGGTAATATAAGACAATAAAAAAAGGGCAGATTAAATCTGCCCTTTTTACTTCTAACGCTATTATAAATTTATTTAACAAATATTGCGGTGTATGAACCCGGGTCTACCTTAGGAACATTCGCATTAAAACCGCCATTAATTGCATCAATTATATGATTTACCACAATAGCATAACCACGAGCGGTTGGGTGCACACCATCTAATGAAAATGCACCACCGGTTGCATAAGTGGAATCGACAAAACCCGTACCATAATCAAGGCCTGTAGCATTTAGCTCAGCCATAAGCGCCGCTGCATCTATAAATATCAGGTTTGAATCTGCATCAGCAGCTGCCTGAATGGTTACGTTATAAGCCATTCTTGCCGTGTCAATTGCCAGTATTTCAGATGGAATCAATACATCACCGTCTTCTAATGGTGCTGATATTCCCCATCTTGGAGAAGCAGGATCTAATGGGTCATCATTTGAATCCACTAGCTCTCCAATTTTTGAACTGGTTGTAAGCACTAACAAATCCGTAGAAGCCGCCTGCCTCATATTAATTAAGGCGGGGTTAACACCCGTCAGATCGGTAAGATCTTCATCCAGTATTACAGCTGCATTTTGCCCTGCGGCAAACGTTATTGTCCTCTGCGCGGCCTCTGCTACATCAATTACACTAAGACCTAATGCTGCTTGAAGTCCTGCATTGTAGGCCGCATACGCACTATTCAACGCATCAGCGGTTGCCTGATCCAGTGGCACAGCGTTATATGGAACGGTTGTAAAATAAGGAATGCTTGCTACATCTGGAATATTAATTAGCATTCCTTGAGTCGCAGGATTTGCCGTCATTGCACCCACTAAACTAGCATAGGTACTCGCAAACACATTCGGATCAGTTATATCATTTGAACCATAACTTGTAGGATCTAAATTACCTGTTTGATCTTCGCCGATGCCACCACTGGTTGCATATGACAGCACATCATTATTACCTATCCACAGTGTAAAAAATGAAGGTTGCTGGATGGCTGCATCTCCAATTACAGTTGCATCTGGAGCCGTTGATGAAAAACGAACAAAATAAGGATTCGCTGCCCCCACCGCTAAACCTGCCGCATTTCCATAACCAGGGGCCCCTAGATGAAATGATTTAGCACCGGGTACACCCATATTATTAAATATGGAACCATTTAAACCTGAACCGACAACTTCCGTTGTCGGATCTCCCGCAATGGGTTCAGGTACTGGCCTTGGTAACGCAGCATCTGCATTTAAAACAAGTCTGTTTCCAAACGCTGGATCTGCAACACCGCCAAACAGTAAGCCTCCCAAATTATCACTCACTAATGGCTGTGAAAAGCTTCCACCACCCACCTTAGCAAACTGCTGCGCGAGTATGGCTGGATAAGAATTGTTCTGACCGTTAAGATAAAGCGCACTATCAGCATAACCCGCGGTTAGTGAATCTCCCACACTGACAAAGTTAGTGAAATCAGCATCACCGTTGCTAAAGTTTTGATCACCTACCGGGTTACTAAAATCTGAATCACATGCTGAAATAACGGCGCAGGCAACAGATATACTTGCTAGTTTAATAATTGTATTTTTCATAATATTCACTTTTAGTTATCTCAGAATTTATAGTTAATGCCAAAGCCAAGTGTTATTACTGATGATAAGTAATCACCACCAAATGAACTTGTACTTCCATCTGAATTAATAATGTGATCATACGAACCATTAAATTCTTCAAACATTAAAACTAATAATGAAAAGTCTAAATCCAGCTGATCGTTTACTACATAACTTGCACCTGCGGTTAAACCGGTTGAGTCATTACGCGGAGTTTCAGGTGCAAAATAACCACCCTGAACCGGCGTTTCATCAAAATAAATACCACCGCGAAGCGTGATTGTATCGTCTAGTGCATGCTGCACACCAAAGCGATAAATATTGGTATCTTTATAATTTCGCGCATTAATAGAAGACTGGCCATTCGCAAACGTAATATCCAGACTCTCGTATGCACTCCAGTAGGTCCGGTTAATATCAAATGCCAATGTAGTACTACTACTTAAATCGTAAGCTATACCCAGGGTTAATTCTGCAGGTAAAACGAGATCCGCATTAAATGTAGTAGGGCTTGAAAAAGTAGTTTCCAAAGAGCCTGGAATATTATTAAAAGTGGCAGGCTCACCTCTTGCTTCCATTGTGGCTTCAGAACGATAACTAATACCGACAGAAACTTCATCCGTGGGTTTCGCTAAAAAACCCAGGTTATAATTCCATGAACTAACACCATCAGCCTTAACCGTAACATTTGACCGGTCACCGTTTTCATCGACCAGTGAAGTACTTAAATTACGATTAAAATCCACATTACCACTAATATAACTTAAACCTAAACCGACACTGTATTTATCATTTATTTTATAAGAAATTGTCGGTTGAATATAAACAGTCGTTAACTCGATATTATTTACCAGGTGCGAGCCAGCCCAATCCGTTGGCCACTCAACTGTATTGCCGTAAGGTGTATATAAACCAATGCCATATGAAATTTGTTCATTATGCTTTTTAGCGTAATAAAAGCCGACTGGTGTACCCATTGGGTTATCCGTTTTTGCCGAGGTATTGGTATCTATGTTTTGATATTCAGTATCACTACTAATGAGTGTAACACCAGCAATTAGACTTTCTTCTGACTCAAGAAATGACATGCCCGCAGGATTAAAGAACACCACCTCCGCACTGTCGGTCAGTGCAACACCTGTGTGCCCCATACCTAATGCCTGTTGTCCCTGCAGTGCTACACGATATCCACCAGAAAAGGCACTGGTTGACATGCACATGCCAGCTATTATTAAGCTTGTTTTTTTTATTTGTAACATTTAAATACACCTAAATTTATTATCAATATTAGAAACTACAGAAATGGCTATGTCATAGATACAGCCAATATTCACGCTGACTTGGATTTTTATGCATACCAACCTCCCTATTACATTAGAATTTGTATTTTTTACAGATAATACGCAAGATTACGTAAGAATCAACGATATTAATATGATTGTGGTCAATTGATCAGGTAATCCTGGAAACCTGTATGACACGAAAAAGATGAGCTCACAGGTTTTTAGGATCATGCTTTAGGCACGGCCCTGGGCTTTCCATTTTCATCTATTGCAACATAAACCAGGCTGGCTTCGGTCACTGCCAATGTAGAAACAACCCCCTTTTCCATGTGTTGTGCATACACTTCGACATGAACTGTAATAGAGGTTCTACCCACCTTAACCACCTTGGCATAACAACTAATTAGGTCACCGGCATAAACAGGTTTTTTAAATTCAAAGGAATCAACCGCACGGGTTACAATAGCTCCACCTGCTCGTTCAGCTGCCGGAATGCTACCGGCAATATCAACTTGTGACATGATCCAGCCACCGAAAACCGTGCCACCCTCATTCAGATCTGCAGGCATCGCCGGTACACGAATCACGGGTATTTTATTTTCAGGTAATGCATCTCCGAGCGTCATTTTGAACCCCAAGCTAATCACGTTAGCTTTTTATAATTATTAGATTATCTGTTGCCTGAAAAGACTAGATTAAACGTCAAACCAGGCTTAAGCGCATTTATTTTCGATCTTCGTATAATGCTTCAATTTCTTTTTCGAAATATTTCATTACTTTAGGCCTTTTTATTTTTAGTGTCGGTGTTAATAGACCTCCATCTACAGTCCAGGGCTCAAGTGTAATGTGTGCCCTGCGGATTTTTGCGTAACCGGGAAAATCTTTTAATCGAGTCGTTACGCGACTCAGTATGGCTTTTTCAACATTTCGTTGAGAGAAAGCATCCGGAGATTCCGGATGAATATTTAATGTCACCGCCAAATCAGCCCAGGCATCCGGATCTAAAACTAATACCGCTGAGAGGTACGGTCGTGCTTCACCAATAATCATTACCTGTTCAAATAATGAGTCCAGTGCAATCGCCATTTCCATATCATTGGGGGGGATTTTTTCACCATTTGCCAGCACCAGAATATCTTTCAGGCGGCCGGTTATATAGACATGACCATCATCATCGATGCGTGCTTTATCGCCACTTTTTAACCAACCATCTTTGGTAAAACTGTCTTTTGTCGCCTGATCATTTTTCCAGTAACCCAGCATGGAACAGGGTCCCTGACTTTGAAGCTCATCATTTTCACCAATGCGAATTTCAGTATTAGAGAGTGCGGTGCCAATACTTGACGGAATATTATCGTCAAGACGATTAACACACACCACCGGACTGGATTCAGTTAATCCATATCCCTGAACAAGGGGTAAACCCAGGCCAATGAATAATTTGGCCACATCTTCAGAAAGTGCCGCACCGCCACAGATGGCCACAGCCAATTCACCACCCAGCTTTTCTAGCACTTTAGAAGCAACCAGTTTATCCAATGTTGGCCATAACAATAATCCTGGATGCCATGCTGCCCGACCCTGGTCATATAAAAATTTATGCCAGCCAACATTTACAGCCGAATTAAATAAAAGCTTCGCAATGAAGGATTTTTGTTTCAGACCTTCCTGAATTTTTCCATATACCCGTTCATAAATACGTGGCACAGACACCAGTGTGGTAGGGTGAACACTTTGTAAGTCTTCACCTAATAACGGAATGGATCGGGCGTAGATCACCTCGGCACCCAGTATAATGGGCATATAGTAACCGGCTGTTCGTTCAAGCATATGAGATAAAGGTAAAAAAGACAGGAAACGTTCATTCGGCTGCCATTGATTACACGCTGCCGCATCAAAGGCGTTAACTAGCATATTTCTATGCGACAACATAACGCCTTTTGATCGGCCAGTCGTACCCGATGTATAAACGATGGACGCTAAATCATCCGGACTTGTTTCCCTGGTCTGTAATTCACCACTTAAACCAAACACCCAGTCCGACAATGATTCCAGTTTACTATCATCCGGCTCATCTTCTTCAGAGATACGCGTCAAACTAATAATTCGTTTCAGGCTACCTAAATCAATTTCGGCTTTAAGCAGGCGACGCCATTGTGGGCGATCCTGTACAAATAAAATTTTAATTTCAGCGTGGTTAATAATGTAGGCCACATTGTCCGGGCGATCATCGGAATATAATGGCACGGTGACCAGGCCCAGACCCAGTGCTGCCTGATCGAACACGACCCACTCACGGCTATTTTTAACCATGATGGCAACCTTGTCTCCTGGCTGTAAGCCATCTTTATTAAATGCAACCTGCCAGCGGGCAATTTCGTTAGCCATTTCCTGCCAACTCGATACAGTCCACTGCTGGCTGGCTATATCGTATTGCCGGTAGGCGGCGGCATCAGGTGTTTTATTTAATCGTTCACGAAACAAGCCTGGAAGGCTATGTACATCTGACTCTTGAATAAGCTCATTTTCCATTTATATAACAACCCTGATTTTGTCAATTTGACGATATTTTTAATTTTTACTGATTATCACTGCTTTTTTGTTGTTTTGCTAGTTACGATTCATTTTCTTATGATTAAGCGTTTGCCTGTCATACCAGAAAGCTCATTTCTCCAGCCACCACAAGCGCAGTCTCAAACCTGTTTCTGACGTAAATCCCTTCTCAATAAATTGAATCATCCCATTTTCATCGATAATATAACTGGCTGGTACACCTTTAACTCCATAAACTTTTGCCCATTCACCATCCTCATCAACTATGACTGGCAGGCTTAAATTTTCTTTTTTAAGATATTCTCTCACCTGCGCCGCCCCCTCGCTCCAGGAGACAATGGTAATAACCTGATAATCTTTAGCGATGTTAACAATATTCGAATTTTCAAACTGACAAATCGGGCACCAGGTTGCCCAAAAGTGCACCAATACAGGTTTAGACTGATATTCACGTAAATCAAAATTTTTACCATTTAACATGCTGGCAACAATAATCGGTGCTTCACCCTGTATGTTATCCATTGATTGCCAGGCACGTATAGAAAAATAGACCAGCAGCACTAATAACAATTGAACAATTATGCGTGAAAATTTATTTTGCTTATAGTGATTTTTAAAATTTGCCAGAAAACTCATGGTGCCTCCGCCGTAAAAATTGCCCTGAGCGGAGCTGAGTATCCCTCAATAGTTTTACTGCTGTCATCGGGGTCTAAAAAATCTTTTAAAGAATGAAACTGCATCCACTCGGTTGAACGCTGCTCCTCAATTCTCGTATAACATTCATCAACCAGCTTCACATTTTTAAAACCGCAGCGCTGCAACCACTTGATCATAGCTTTACTACTGGGAAGAAACCAGACATTACGCATTTGTGCATATCGGTCTTCAGGCATTAATACCTGAAATTCATCGCCGCTTATAACCAGTGTTTCAAGCACCAGCTCACCTCCGGGTTTTAAGCATTGTCTTAACTGGTACAAATGATCGATGGGGGATTTACGATGATAAAACACACCCATTGAAAACACCGTATCAAACGCCCTTAAATTATCAGGTACCGCTTCAATCCCTAATGGCAAAACATAAACACGCTCGTCGTTTATAAAATGCTGCACCGCCTGAAACTGCATAACAAACAGGGGTGATGGATCTATACCAATAACTAATTCTGCCCCCATGCCGCGCATGCGCCAGCCATGATAACCATTGCCACAACCTACATCTAAAATAGTTTTTCCTTTCAGGGGTTTTATTGCTGAAGATAAACGCTGCCACTTTAAATCAGATCGCCACTCCGTATCAATTTCTACACCATGAAGATAAAAGGGGCCTTTTCGCCATGGCATCAATTGCTTTAAGGTATTTTTTAAATCGGCTTTTTCAGTATCCGACAATGATTTTTCTGATTTAGCAGTAATATGAGTTGAGTTTAAATCTACCTGCTGTGCTTTTATTTCAGGAAGTGCCTTTAACGCATTTCTCCAGCCGGGTAACTTACCATAGGTATCATTACATAAGCCCTGCTGAATTTGCCCATCTAATATTTCCAGCCACGATTCTAATTCTGTGCCACACATTAATTCAAATAATCGATTAAAACTCATTACTTACTATCTGCACTTATTTATTAAAATCAATCTTTATTTTATTGCTAAGAAAGACACGAAATTAAAACACTGAAACCAGACCAGCACTTCTGAAAATCCGGCCAACTTAAGACGCGCCATATGCTGCTCCACTGTTTCCGCAATTAATACATTTTCAAGTGCTGTTCGTTTCTGACTGATTTCGAGATCTGAATAACCGTTGGCTTTTTTAAATATATGATGTAGTGATGTTAACCTGTTTTGTTGCACCGTATCTTCAGACTTTATTTTTTCTGACAATACGAAAACGCCCCCCTGATTTAAACCTGAATATATTTTTTCAATAAGGTTTGTTCTTAGCTCTTCAGGAATAAACTGCAAGGTAAAGTTCATCACCACTAATGATGCATTACTAATCTCAATCTCACATACATCAGTCTGTTTAACCGTCACCGTTGCTTTGCTTTTGTGCCCAAAGGTTAAAGCACGACATTTCTCAATCATTGCGCAAGAACTATCCACAGCAACAATTTCTACACCCTCTTCATCAATACCTTGCTGTATTGCCAGTGTAGCAGCCCCTAACGAACAACCCAAATCATAACAACGACTTCCCCTGGTTACAAATGCGCGCGCCAGCACGGGAAACATGGAAAGTAATGTGGAGTAACCGGGAACAGAACGCCCGATCATGTCTTCAAACACTTTTACAACTGAATCATCAAAAACAAAGGCCGAAATAGCTTCTCGTGGTTGTGAGTACAACCTGTCCTGATCACTGGTGTTTTGAGTCGTTTTCTTCATTATGCCTACGGAGTTATAAACTGAGGCTATTTTAACAGAATTAAAAACAAAATATTTACCGCAAATAAAAAATACTTCCCGTGTTTGGAGCACCGTTGGTGCTCAAAATATTGAAAACATTTGCGTATTTAGCGTTAATTTACAGAAAACAGCTTTTACTTTTAAAAATTCATAGCATCCAGATCTAAACACAATTGATGTCTTAATCTAATAATAAATTCTGATTTGGCCAGTTTTTTTCCTGTAGCCGTTTAGTCGCTTCTTCAGCGGACATCGGTTTTCCCATAAAATATCCCTGAACCACATTACATTTAGCTTGTTTAAGAAACTCAAGCTGTTCTTTCGTCTCTACACCTTCTGCAACCACTTTTAATTTCAATTTATGAGCCATAGCTATTATAGCCTCAACAATGGCTACATCATCCTCATCTTGTGGTGTGTCTTTTATAAAGGTTTGATCGATTTTTAATTTGTCTATCGAAAATCGCTTGATATAACTAAAAGAAGAATACCCAGTACCAAAATCATCAATGGAAATTTTTATTCCCATAGACGTTAAAACACGCATGGTTTCAATTGAGTTTTCAATATCATCCATGATACTGCTCTCAGTTAGCTCTAACTCCAGTTGCGTAATATTCGCCCCAGTCTTCTGAATCGTCCCGGCAATAACCTGTTGCATTTTTTGCTCATTGAAATCCCTGGCAGAGCAATTCACTGAGACTTTCACATCCTCTAGCCCCATATCATGCCATTTTTTTATTTGTTTACAGACTAGCATGAGTATTTTTTTAGTCACTGAAAATATAAGGCCCGTTTCTTCCGCTACAGGAATAAATTCATCGGGTAGCATCATACCTTTTTGCGGGTGATTCCACCTTATCAATGCCTCAAAACCACAGACCCTTGATTCTGTTAAATCGGTAAAGGGCTGATACAAGGCCTCAAAATGATCATTTTCAAGTGCTTTCCTGAGTTCATTTCCCATATTTACTTTTTTAATAACCTGGTCACGCATCTTCTGGTCAAAACATTCATAACGATTACGTCCTTTTGATTTTGCATGGTATAGTGCTGCATCAGCATCCTGCAGCAAACTGGTTACTTCTGAATTATCACTAACAATTACAACCCCTATACTCGCTGATGGATAAATGTCAAAGCCATCTATTGTCAAAGGCTGTTTAAGTAATTTATTTAGTGATTTCGCGTATTTTCTTGCACCAGAATCTTTATTTTTTATACGTTTCAGAATTGCAAATTCATCACCACCTAATCTTGCCAGAATTTCATTTATATCAATCTTATCTTTTAATATTTGTGAAACCTTAACTAAAAGCTTATCCCCGATTTCATGACCAAAACAATCATTTATCATATTAAAGTGATCCAGGTCTATAAATAATATGGCGTATTTCTGACCAGCTTCTTTTTCAGCAATACAATTTGTCACTTTAGCTGAAAATTGCGCTCGGTTTACAAGACCTGTTAACTCATCATGCCTGAGTTGCCAATCAAGGGCTTTACGTGCAGAAACATCACTGGCAACAAGTGTGGCCGCAACGACTTCATTATTTTTATAATAGGGGCTAATTCGACCTTCAGACCATACGATTTCATTTTCACCAACTGTACTTGCGTATTCAACCCTCCTCTGTTCACCTTTATCAAATACATCCTTAACTGTTTGTTTTACTTTTTCGCGAAACTCCTCTTTAATATCTGCAAAATAATTTCCACCTATTGCCTGATTCATCATTTGCTCTGGATTATGATTAACAAACATAATCTTTCCATCTTTATCCAGCGTCATAATAGTATCTTCAACACTATCAACAACAGTACGATATTTTTCTTCCGATTCCTCTACCTGTTGCAAACGTGAATCACTTTCGCAACTCAAGCTCCATTTTGTTGTAAGCGCTGTTGTTAACTGTTGAACTTCAACCATATCAAATGGTTTTTTTAAAATAATTAAACGATCAGACAAACCCAGATTAAACAAAACTTCATTCCAGGAATAATCAGAATATGCTGTACACATAACCAGTTGAATTTTAGAATCTATTTCCCAAATTCTTTTAATGGTCTCCAGTCCATCCCAACCAGGTGGCATACGCATATCAACAAAAGCCATGGCATAGGGGCATTCTTTTTTATTTGCAGCCTTAACTTTCTCATAGCCTTCTTCACCTTGATATGCAGAATCTAGTTCATAAATTATTTTCTCAGTATCGGCTAAATCTTCGCAAAACAGCTTTGCTTCAATTTCATCATATTCAGTTTGAGCTTCTTTTTTACCAAGAATTTTTCTAAAATCTCCATGAATACGGGCATCATCATCAATAATCAGTATTCTATGATTATCAAATTCAGTCATAACTTATCTCACATGTCTATCTGCATATACAGGGGGATAAAAATTTTCCACAAGCTTGTTACTCTTTAAAAATCAAATTTAGGGACTAGCATTAAAAGCCAGTTATTGAATAACCAGGAAATTAAGGTTTGTTAATTCAGTTACGTTTCATACCAAAGCAGAATCATTATACACAAAAATCACAGGCCTTCTTTGTTACCATGCTATTTTTTATTAGCTAACTCTTCCTTTAGTTTATCTATATTTGCCTGACAATTCTCAAGATTTGTTTTTAACATATTAATATGTGTTTTCTGCTCAGACTCCTTACCGGCCCTTCGTGTCATTGCCAATGCCATTTGCTGGGCCTCATCAGCATCAAATGGCTTTTTCAATACTAACAAATGATCAGAGTGGCCTAATATGTCGACAATATCGCCCCATGAATAATCTGAATAGGCCGTGCATAATACAATCTTCATATAGGGGTATCGTTGCCATATTTTTTCAATTGTTTTGATACCATCTAAACCAGGGGGCATTCGAACATCCATAAAGACCAATGAATACCCTTCACCCTCAAGCCCAGCTTTTTCAATCATATTTAATGCTTCTTCACCCTGAAAAGCAGAGTCTAACTCATACTCAATACCTTTATGCTTAGAACTCTGCCCTGTTTTCCCAAACAGGCTATCTGCCATGTCATCCAGATCTATTTCCGTAGATGCCTCTGTCGTCATTAGTATTTTACGGAAGTCCTCATGAATTGATGGAGTATCATCAACAATTAAGATTTTATTATACTTCATTTGGTTACTCTCTAAGCTAATATTCTAATTTTGGTATGCGTTTATCATTTTCTCGACACCTTCCAACTGATAGCCTTTTCTCTAATTTATAGAATAGACCTATTTTTAGTGACTTGCATAATAGAAAACTGTGAATACGTTATTTTCAACTTATTTCGGTATATCAGCCCATTTACCCGACTTGATCAACTTTTATTCAATTAGCTTTGGCTAATTATTAATAACCCTTATATCACGATACAAATGTCGTTATTATGCCTTTCAGGCATATGCCCGTATCATTAGTCACATAAATCGAGCCCTTAACTTAACTACTATGAATAATTTGCAGTATTTTACTTTATACACTCAGGATTTGAGTAATGCTAATGCCATCAACCAGCAACTTGTAGATGGACTTAACAAATTTATTGATGAAGAGACGACTCGAAAGTCACATTATTTTTTTGGTCGATATGAGAACATTTATATAGATACAGATAAAATTCCTGCCCTGAGTATAATTATAGAGTCTGTACTAAATTATTCTGCCGAAATCTTAGGCTGTAGGGCAAAGGAACTCAAAGCTGGGCTCTGGTTCAATGTTATGATGCCGGGAGACAAAACCACTTTACACAGACATGATGACTACGATGAACTGCTTTCTGCGGTATATTACGTACAGGTTGCAGAAGATTCTGGCACACTCCACCTTAGGAAAAAACCACTAGACATACAGGTTACACCCCGCCAGGGTATGTTTGTTTTTTTTAAACCTGATATGCCCCATGAAGTTACTGAAAACCTAAGTTCGCAAAGCCGGATATCACTAGGCATCAATATAGGGCCGGCATAACTCAAGATGCACATAAAAATATAAGATAAAAAGATCGACAATTATTTTCTTATTACTCCTCTCACTCATTGGTGGAATTATTTGGTACGGAAATTCTTTACCTACGCTTAGTCATATAAACGCAGGCAAGGTTTTCAACCAGAAGACAGATTATGTCTGGCAACTTATCTTTGAATACAAAAAGTATCCCGAATGGCGTGAGAATGTTTATGCGATAGATGAGGATGGAAATACCACGCCATTCCAGTTAGTGGAGTTTAACTATAACTCTTATATTATTATGGAAGAAACCGGCGATATACATAAAGACCCAGGAAAGTGTCGCTTTGAAGTAAAGGCAAGTGAGGCAGATTTGCTTTGGTGTGCTTAAGCATCAATGCGAATACCAACCTCAAATAGTTAAATAATAACTATTGAGACTGGTTTGGAGAGAGGGTATCTACGATTAGTAATATTCCCCTGCGTTTCTGTGGTAAAGTTTTAAAGCCGGTTTATTTATCACTACCAGCCTGTTGCCTCTGCAACCGCCTTACCTAAATCGGCTGGGGAGCGGGTAATAGTAATCCCCGCTGATTCCAGTGCTTTAAATTTTTCTTCAGCCGTACCTTTACCACCAGCAATAATGGCTCCCGCATGTCCCATGCGTTTTCCTTTCGGTGCCGTGCCCCCGGCAATAAATCCCGCCACTGGTTTGGAGACATTAGTCTGAATAAATTCCGCGGCCTCTTCTTCTGCTGTGCCACCAATTTCACCCACCATCAGAATCGCTTCTGTTTCCGGGTCATCTTCAAATAGCTGCAAACAATCGACAAAGTTCATACCGGGTATTGGATCACCACCTATGCCAATGCAGGTAGTTTGGCCAAAACCTAAATCGGTTGTCTGTTTAACCGCTTCATAAGTCAGGGTACCCGAACGGGAAACAATACCGACTTTTCCCTGCATATGAATTTCACCGGGCATAATGCCAATTTTACATTCTCCCGGAGTAATAATGCCCGGACAATTTGGCCCAATTAAGCGTACACCTGCCTGATCAACTGCAATTTTTGCTTCCAGCATATCAAGTGTTGGAATACCTTCAGTAATACACACTATTAATTCTATACCCGCATCCACCGCCTCTAAAATTGAGTCTTTACAAAAAGGTGCCGGCACATAAATAACCGATGCGGTTGCCGCTGTATGATTCACCGCATCACGCACGGTATTGAACACGGGCAAATCTAAATGTGTTTGGCCACCCTTACCCGGTGTCACTCCACCGACCATTTGCGTACCATACGCAAGTGCCTGCTCCGAATGAAATGTGCCTTGCTTACCGGTAAAACCCTGGCATATTACTTTTGTTTCACCATTAATTAATACACTCATTATGATAACCCTTTAGCCGCTGCAACCGCTTTTTCTGCAGCATTTGTTAGACCTGTTGCAGCAATAATATTCAAACCACTATTTTTCAACAACGTTGAACCCAGCTGCGCATTATTACCTTCCAGTCGAACGACAATAGGCACTTTTACACCCACTTCTTCTATCGCACCTATCACACCTTCAGCAATTAAATCACAACGTACAATGCCGCCAAAAATATTCACCAGTACTGTTTTAACATTTTGATCGGATAAAATAATTTTAAATGCCTCAGCCACTCTTTCTTTAGTCGCACCCCCCCCCACATCGAGAAAGTTTGCAGGGTCTCCTCCATGTAGTTTTATTAAGTCCATCGTGGCCATAGCTAAACCCGCACCATTAACCATGCAACCAATATTCCCATCTAAAGAAATATAATTAAGATCCCACTCCTTGGCTCGATTTTCTCGCTCATCTTCCTGTGATGTATCACGCATCTCCATTAATTCTGGCTGTCGATATATGGCATTATCATCTACATTTATTTTGCCATCCAGGCATAATAAATTACCTTCTTTAGTCACAACCAGTGGATTAATTTCGACCAGACCCAAATCTTTTTCTATAAATAATTCAGCCAGACCCGCTAGTAATTTTGTAAACTGTTTTACCTGGTCTCCCGACAAGCCTAAACCAAAAGCCAGTTTACGACATTGATAGGGCATTAAACCCAGCATCGGGTCAACAGTGGTACGAAGAATTTTTTCCGGTGTTTCTTCCGCTACTTTTTCAATTTCAACACCACCCTCGGTTGACGCCATGACAACAACTCGACGGGTTGCACGATCGATGACCGCACCTAAATAAAGTTCACGCTCAATGTTGCAGGTTTCTTCAATTAACACGTGATTAATGGGCTGACCTTTCGCATCGGTTTGAAAAGTCACCAGATTCGTACCGAGCATTTCGCCTGTAAAATGCGCCACCTCATCTCGCTTGTCCGTTAATTTAACACCACCGGCTTTGCCACGACCACCCGCATGCACCTGCGCTTTCACTACCCAGCGACCTGAATCTAAGGCGTCAAGTGCAGCGGATACATCCCCCACAGAACTCACTACGCGATTATTCGGCACCGGCATACCGTATTGCTGGAACAGATGTTTTGACTGGTATTCGTGTAAATTCATTATTTTTCTCCGTAAAACTCAAGATCAAAAGATTTACCGCAAATAAAAAGCTAATTATTGATTCATATTATGCGCCACAGGCGCATAAAAAATAGCGTATATTTGTGTTTATTGGCGGTAAATCTTTTGCTTTTTATTTAACATGCTATCAACGTTTTTTTTGCACTATATGAATTGCCCGATTATCAACTGCTAATGCCGCCTCATGCACCGCTTCTGAAAGAGATGGGTGTGCAAATATCGTTAATGCAATATCTTCTGCACTGGCACCTAGCTCCATCGCTATCACGGCCTGGGCAATTAGTTCTGAGGCATGTAAACCCATAATATGCACACCGAGTATCCGATCTGTTTCACCCTGTGATAATATTTTAACCATGCCACTGGTGTCTCCCTGGGCTTTAGCACGTCCACTGGCAGCAAAGGGAAACACACCTGTTTTATAATTTTCACCCGCTGCTTTTAGTTGCTGCTCGGTTTTACCCACCCAGGCTATTTCCGGGTGAGTATAAATCACTGCGGGTATCAAATCATAATTTATTGAGGCATGCTTACCCGCAATCAATTCAGCTACCATCATGCCTTCCTCAGACCCTTTATGCGCCAACATCGGTCCACGCACCACATCACCAATAGCATAAACCCCTGGCTGTGATGTTTCACATTGATCATTGACATGAATAAAACAACGTTCGTCCAGTATCAACTCAGCTTCTTCATCAAAAATATGATCTGTATTTGGCTTGCGGCCCACAGCTACAATTAATTTATCAAACACCTCGCACTGGTCACCTTTTTCATCCTGGTAATTTACCTCAACTTGCTTACGTTTATTTACTGTCTTAATATCGGTGCTTAACAGACGTGCATTTAAACGTATATCAAGGCCCTGTTTTTTATATAAACGTTGTGCATCTCGAGCAATTTTCTGGTCAGCTGTTGGTAAAAAAACATCCTGGGCTTCAAGCACCACAACCTCGGCACCCAAACGTCGCCAGACACTACCCAATTCCAGCCCAATAACACCAGCACCAATGACACCAATTTTTTCTGGCACTGAATCAAATGAAAGCGCACCGGTTGAATCAACAATTAAATTTTCTGTTAACGGGGCAACAGCTAATTCAATTGAACTGGAGCCACTGGCGATAATTATATTTTCAGCAGCGTAAATCTTTTTATCTGCATCTTGAATTACTTCAACTTTTTTATCTGCAAGCAACTTCGCCGTACCAACTATAGTCTCAACTTTATTTGCTTTTAATAGGGCGCTGATTCCACCTGTTAACTCAGATACAATTTTATTTTTTCTCGCCATCATAGTTTTTAGATCTAGCTTTACCGATGCTAATTTAATTCCATGCTCTTCTAAATTATTATTTGCCTGTTCAAATAATTCTGAAGATTGCAATAAAGCTTTAGACGGGATACAGCCAACATTTAAACAGGTTCCACCTAGTGACGAGCCGCCCTTTTCATTAACCCAGTTATCAATGCAGGCGGTTTTAATACCTAATTGTGCACAACGTATTGCAGCAACATAACCCGCAGGACCTGCACCTATCACTACCACATCAAAATCTGTAGACATAATCAGACCCCTACCAGAATTCGAGCTGGATCTTCCAGCGCTTCTTTAATGGTTACCAGAAACTGTACTGCTTCTGCACCATCAATTATGCGGTGATCATAAGACAGAGCCAGATACATTATTGGTTGCACAACAATTTCACCATTCTCAACCATTGGCCTTTGTTGAATTTTATGCATACCTAAAATACCACTCTGTGGTGGATTAATTATTGGGGTCGATAGCATAGAACCAAAAACCCCACCATTAGTGAGCGAGAAAGTGCCACCGGTCATATCGTCGATACCCAGTTTATTATTCTTTGCTTTATCAACTAAATCCGCAATTCCTCTTTCTATTTCAGCCAGACTCATTTGGTCTGTATTGCGCAACACCGGCACCACTAACCCCCTGGGTGAGGCAACGGCTACTCCAATATCAAAAAACCCATGATAGACAATATCATCACCATCAATAGACGCATTCACCGCAGGAAACCGCTTTAACGCTTCAATACTGGCCTTAACGAAAAACGACATAAACCCTAGCTTGACATCGTATTTCTTAGCAAACAAATCTTTATATTTATTACGTAAATCCATAACCGGTTGCATATTCACTTCATTAAATGTCGTGAGTATGGCCGCATTATGCTGCGCATCCAGTAAGCGTTCTGCAATGCGTGCACGTAATCGTGTCATGGGTACGCGTTTTTCTACCCGATCACCATTTTCCATTTGCTCACCCAGCCCAGTTAGCTGTGATTGTTGCTCTGTGGATGCCTGTTCAACAACGTCATGTTGTGCTGGCGCATGTGCTTTTACTACGGATTCAACTACAGGGGGTTGCTGCATAAATGCCTGAACATCTTCTTTAAGCACACGCCCACCCTTTCCACTACCCACAATATCATCTACATTTAATTTATTTTCTACAATCATTTTACTTGCGGATGGGGTAATAATTTTTTCAGCCGATGTGATTAACGGTTTTTCTAATTCGTTTTCTGCAGCCACTTCTTTTAATGTTGCCAGCAACTGGTCTGCTTTAACCACATCGCCCTCTGCCTGATGTAGTTGTGCAACCACACCATCTGCCGGTGCTGGAACCTCAAGCACAACTTTATCTGTTTCCAGATCAACCAGTGATTCGTCACGTTTTATTAACTCCCCAGGCTGTTTTCGCCAGCTAACGATAGTGGCATCTGCAACGGATTCGGGTAGACCGGGCACTTTTACTTCTATTGACATTGCTTAATCCTGTTATTCTAGCTACTACTTAGATTTCTACATACCATTCTTACTGATCAAATTAAGGCTGGTATTAAAAGGCACCTCTAAAAATAGATCGTGCTCTTAAGTCAAAACATTCTTTTATTCATATGGTAGATCTAAAGCTTCTCTTATCAATTTTTTCTGTTGTTGTGCATGCACTTTAGCAGAACCAACAGCAGGTGCCGCCGAGGGCTCTCTACCGACATACTCAACCATGCAGGGGTGATCTAATTTTGCTGCAAAACGGGGTTCAAAATAATCCCATGCACCCTGATTTTTGGGTTCTTCCTGGCACCATATTAATTGTTCAGCATTTTTATATTTTTCCAGTACAACATTAAGATTATCCGCTGGAAATGGATACAGCTCTTCTATACGAATTAGCACCACATGTTTTAACTCAGATTCTCGTCGTTGAATCAATAAATCGTAATAAACCTTGCCGCAGCACATTACAATACGCTTTACATCATTTGCAATAACACTATCAATTTCATCAATCACATTTTGAAAATGCCCCAGACAAATATCATCCAGTGTATTCACCGCTAATTTATGACGTAATAAACTTTTCGGTGTCATCACCACTAACGGCTTTCGATATTTTCTTATCATCTGGCGGCGCAGCATATGAAATATTTGTGCTGGTGTACTTGGCACACAAACCTGAATATTATTTTGCGCACACAATTGCAGATAACGCTCAAGTCTCGCCGAGGAATGCTCCGCACCCTGCCCTTCATAACCATGTGGAAGCAACATAGTTAAGCCACATAAACGATTCCATTTTTGTTCACCCGCAACAATAAACTGATCGATCACCACCTGGGCATTATTAGCAAAATCACCAAATTGTGCTTCCCATATCACCAGGGTTTCTGGTTCAGCCGTGGCATAACCATATTCAAATGCCAGCACCGCAGCTTCCGATAACAAGGAATCTATCACCAGAAAATTTGCCTGTTCATCATGCATATTTCTTAATGGCACATAAGCGGTGCCATCAATTTGATTATGCCAGACTGAATGTCGATGAAAAAAGGTACCTCGACCACAGTCCTGACCCGACAGTCGAACTGCGTGGCCTTCAGTCACCAGACTGGCATAGGCCAGTGTCTCAGCAAAGCCCCAGTCGATCTCCAGTGCGCCTGCTGCCATTTTATGCCGATCCAGCATTATTTTCTCGACACGCGCCTGCAACTCAAAATCGGCTGGTCGTTTTTCTAATTGCTCACACAATAGTCGCAATGTCTCCATATTTATTGCAGTTTCAACGCCCGCATCCGGATCTGTATTTTCATAGGGGCGCCAGTTAATATGAAAAGCATATGATGAAGTTGCGTTTTCCAGTACTCCAGACACAACACACTTTCCCGAATCTAGCTCATCACGATAGTCTTCGATCAATTGATCAGCCCATTCTGTTGAAACAATTTCTTCACGGGATAATTTTTCTGCATAAATCGCCCGCGTACTGGCCAGAGCACCTATTTTTTTATACATCATAGGCTGAGTGGCAGAAGGCTCATCCGCTTCATTATGTCCGTGCCTGCGATAACAGATTAAATCTATCACCACATCTTTTTTAAAAGCCATGCGATAATCAAGTGCAATTTGTGTAGCCAGTACAACCGCTTCCGGGTCATCTGAATTAACATGAAAAATAGGCGCACCCACCATTTTGGCTACATCAGTGCAGTAATGTGATGAGCGACTATCCTGGATATTACTGGTGGTAAACCCAATTTGGTTATTCACTACAATATGCAAACTACCTTTGGTTGAGTAACCTCTTGACTGGGACATCTGTAGTGTTTCCATAACCACACCCTGCCCGGCAAATGCAGCATCTCCGTGAATCTGTATTGGTAACACTTCCACACCCTCTGCATCATTTCTATGTTCCTGCCTGGCACGCACCGCACCTTCAACTACCGGTGCAACTATCTCCAGGTGAGATGGGTTAAATGCAAGCGCTAAATGTATATCGCCTTTTTCTGTGTGCATGTCCGATGAAAAGCCCATATGATATTTAACATCGCCCATATTATTGCCATGGGATTTAGTGCCTTCGAACTCACTAAATAACTCTGCGGGTGTTTTTCCCATTACATTCACCAGCACATTTAATCGCCCGCGGTGCGCCATGCCGATAACAACTTCTTTCATGCCATGGCTAGCTGAACGCTGGATAAGCTCATGTATCAGGGGTATAAGTGTTTCGCCACCTTCAAGTGAAAAACGTTTTTGACCGACATATTTAGTGTGCAGGTATTTTTCTAAACCCTCAGCAGCAGTCAACCGCTTTAGCAGGCTTTTCTTTTTTTCAGGACCCAGGTTTGCCTTGCCCCGTACAGTTTCTATTCTTTGCTGTATCCAGCGTTTTTCACCCGTTTCTGTAATGTGCATGTATTCTGCACCGATAGATCCACAGTAGGCATCCGTAATAATGTTATAAATTTCTCGCAACGTTGTTTCTACGGGGCCACATAACGAACCCGTAGCAAACACAGTTTCTAAATCCGCTTCACCCAGCTCATGGCTAGCTAATGATAAATCGTCAACCGCCTTTGTGTGAGTACGTCCAAGCGGGTCTATATCGGCTTTTTGGTGACCTCGAAAACGATACGCATTTATTAGCTGTAAAACTTTAACCTGCTTACGCTCATGCTCTAAAACCGCTGTGGAAGCTGATTGCACTGGAGGCAGCAGAGTGCCGGTACGTTTTTCAGTTATGCGACGAAATTGCTCTCTAACATCGGAGTGAATAGTGTCTTTAAGTGTGCCATTCACACGGGGCAAGGTGGCGAAATATTCTCGCCAATGGGTATCAACATTATTTGGATTATTCAGGTAGCTCTCATACAAACCTTCCATCCATGCAGCACTGCCCGCATCTAACATGGCGTTTTCCCATAGTTCCTGCATTGAAGCTTTGATTTTATCGCTCATATTTCTGGCGCTAACGTTTTGGTAATTTTTATTTTTAATATAGTGTAGTTATAGCGCATTATGCCGAACTCTACTAGATTAGTTTTAGCCTGATATGGTTATTTTATTTTTATACCAGGCTGGAAAGGTCATGTTGTTTTAGCAATTCATCTAAGGGCAAAAATAATCGTTCTGGCAGCTCATCAAAACCAAACCAGCTCCATTGACTTTCTTCATTTTCAAATACCGTCTTTTTTTGTATTAGATATTCTTCAGCAACCACATAAAGCGTTGTCGTGTGCATCTGCCCTGAAAATATATTATTAGTATAGGGGCCAGGGCGAAGGTTTTCTATTTCTATGCCGGCTTTTTGCAAACACAGGCGCTTGCCGGCCTGTTTAATAGTTTCACCCACATGCAAGTAGCCACCGGGGCATTGCCAGCCCATAAATTGATGACCTGTAATCCGCCTGCCCAACAACAATTTTTTATCATCTATAACCAGTGCCGCAACAGATGCGGCAACTTTATTATTCCCTGACACAGTTACATCCCTCTTTTTTAAGCCGATATAATGCTTTTTCTGAACTATCAATCAGACCAGTTAAAGCACATACACTTTCCCTGCTGGCTTTAAAAAGCATTATTTAATATCCCTGCTTATATGTACTGACTACGGTTCAGGGCTAAGTAAAAAATTCCTGCAACACTCATCGCATCGGTTATTTCGCCAGTCTGGGCCATTATTAACGCCTCATCAAAAGCTAGTTTTTTTACCTGTATATCTTTTTCCGTTTCTTCAAGCTGTTGCACACCCTCACTCAACTCCGTTGCCAGATAAACATAAGCCTGTTCATCGGTAATAGAATTAGATGGGTGCAAATGTAAAAGTTGAGTTATTTTAGCGGCTTTTAAACCGGTTTCTTCTTCCAGTTCTCGCTGGGCTGTTTTAATTTTATCTTCTTTTTTAGGCGAGCCACCCATGGGTATTTCCCATGACCATTCATTTAGGGTGTAGCGAAACTGCCCAACTAGCCAGGTGTTTCCATCCTCATCCAGCGGGATTATACCGACGGCCTGATTTTTAAAACTAACCTTGCCATAAATTCCATTCGACCCCCCAGGGTTAATGACCTGGTGCTCTTCAACCTTGATCCAGGCGTTGTTATACACCGGCTGGGTACTCAATGTCTTCCATGGACTCTCCTCCTTATGGTCGGTCATATTTAATCCTGTTCTTCATCGACCTCAAGGCCATTTTTATGGGTTTCATTAATACGAATTAATAGCTGTCGAAACGGTAACACACTTTCATCGAGATCCCGTATAACCGAAATATAGCGTAAGTCCCCCGTATTCCAGCAATAATCCCCGGACTCCATCAGCTTAAACACCTCTTTCAGGCTAGACTCAATCTCTTCTATATAAGGTTTTGTCGCCCCCATACCCTCTTCATCATATTCAATGGATGCCCGCATATCTTCCACTTCATATAAAGCATCTTTTAACCATGCCACATACTCTTCTACGGTTCTTGCTCGACGCATGATTACCTCATCTTTTATTGCAGTATTTATTTTTCCGGAGCATAAACCGGCCTTTCTGCACTATACCAAAACAGATGAAAAGAAACCTCTTTATTCAATATTGCTGAGAAAGGCAAATTTCAATACCTGGGGCAAACTAACAAAGCCCGGTATTTATGTTTTTTTGGGGCGCTGCCTTTTAGGCCGGGTTTTAAAATTATTAACACTGGGCATAATCAGGTTATAGGGAACGGCTTCAATTGCGCCATACTCTTCTATAGCTTTAGTCATTATTTCTGCGATATCGTCTACAGACCCCTTCGACTCATCCTTAAAAAGTAGTGTCTGCATCCCCAGCATGCCCCCGTTCTGGACTTTAATTTCCTTATTATGGGGCAATGGGCCATCAATATTAATTTTAAAAATAAAGCGGGTTTGCTGGCGCAGGTGATCGAGAAATGATGTGCAGTTAAGTTGCATAACCGAATCTGTACAGCCCACACCATGCCTGTCTGCCAGGCGGAACATATGCTGATAAGCGCATTTGCACTTTAATGACAGGATGCCCTTCTCAAATGCACAGGGAGCGGTATTAATTCGCTCATATACCTGCCGGTAACTATCTTCATCCATGATTACTACTACTTCTCATGCTCCATAACAATTGGCTTGTCACGTTTTTCCATGAGCATTTCTTCTGCTGCCAACTGGTTATCCGCAAATATCACTTTGATCTCAGCAGTATCGCTCCCGGCCTGTTCGGCTCGAATACCACGGGCGAAATTTTTAGCCTCTTTGAACTTTTCAAGGGTATTAATCAGCTCAAGCTGCTTTAACATCGCCAGCTCTGCTGACGCTACTTTATAGACGAAATATGGCATATAGACTCACAATAACTTAGTAAAATTGTCAGGTATTATATCAAATACTAATATAGGGGTAAATTACTCTTCTTAAGCAGGTATAATCTAGCTAATATTTTAATCCACAGGTCATATGGTAGCTTTATGGAAAGCGATTTAAAAAAAGAACTCGATGTATTAGTCACCCTGCGCAAAGTTATCTCCAGCGTGGTTCGTGAAATCACCCCGGAACCGGGCATGAAACACCCTCTCAGTGAAGCAACGATGGAAGATGTTCGCCAGGGCTTTATACTGATTGCCGCACGTGAGAAGGAAATATCAGATGCCATGGGCAAACCCAGCCTGCACAGGCCTATGTACAAAGGTGATACGCCGAAAACAAATGTGGTTAAATTGCATGGTTTAACACCTAAAAAGGATGAAGAATAAAGGAGTAAAAGGTGCCTTAAGGCTAAATGGATCGGCTGCACCTGAAATATTTTGCTTTCCACATACAACTATACTTACTAAATAACACAATTGAAACAGGATCTAATCCTTGTCCAGTCACCCCACCAAAGGCGACATCTGGGGCGGGCTATCGGCCTCCGCTGTGATGCTGCCACAGGCTACCGCATTTGGCATTGCGCTTTGGGCGCCCTTTAGTAAAACCCCCGCAACCGGGGCAATGGCCGGCATTATTACCGCCATCTCCCTGTGTTTTTTCTCTGGCCTGAGTCGGGGCACCACTGGCATGGTTAGCTCTCCCACCGGCCCAACCATGGTACTGGTTGCAGGAGCCTTAGCCAGCCTGAGTGCTCGTGGCTATTCTGGTGCAGAGTTATTTATTAATATTGCTTTCATGCTGCTCCTAAGTGGCTTTCTGCAAATTTTAATTGGTCTCTCTAATAGTGGCCGATTAATTAAATTTATTCCCTACCCGGTGGTTGCGGGTTTTATGACTGGCTCTGCTATTTTAATGATTAATTCACAGATTATTATGCTGGATTTAATGTCGATAGATTTACAGTCAGTTAGTTTTATCTGGCATGAAACCCTGTGGATACCTTCGCTCACTGCCCTGATTACCTTTATGGCCATGACCATTTTACCAAAATTTTTTCCTGCGATCCCCGGCACCGTCTCAGGCCTTATTACCGGCACCCTGGCTTTTCATTTACTCAATAAACTTATAATGCCTGATTACCCCACCGAGTGGCTTGTTGGCCGCTTACCCGATATCACCAGCATACAACTCATTATTCCCCCATCAGTTGAGAATATTCCCTGGTTAATTATTTTACCCATTAGTCTGGCACTAGCCGTATTATCGTCACTAGACAGTTTACTCACATCCGTTGTTGCCGATGTGGCCACCACTAATCGCCACAATGCAAAACGTGAGCTCATCGGGCAAGGTATTGGCCAGGTGCTTGCTTCTCTGTTTGGTGGCATTGCCGGTGCGGGTACAACCGGCGCAACCATTGTCGCTATCAAATCAGGCGGACGTCATTGGACCGCTATTTTTAGCGCATTTACATTTATTTTAATTATTGTTGTGCTAGGGCCCATTGCTGAACTTTTACCCATTAGTGTTCTGGCAGGCATTATTTTGCACGTCGCCATTATAGGCATGCTGGAAAGAGATATTTTTCTGTGGTTAAAAAACCCACGTAACCGAATGGATGCAATGACCGCTTTACTGGTTACCGGGGTCACTGTTTTTTATGACTTAATGATAGCGGTTGGCATTGGACTGGTGCTCGCAACCTTTCAGTTTGTGCGCGCACAAATTCTTTCTCCCGTTGTGCATCGCCGCTCCACAATTGCACAACACCCGTCGCTACGCAGACGCAATCAGCAGCACCGAAACTTATTAAAAGATCATGCGGATAAAATTTTAATATATGAATTAAAGGGAAATTTATTTTTTGGCACCGTAGATAAATTGTTTGAAGAATTCAATACTGAATTACATCATCCGGTACAAATCATTCTGGATATGGCACGTGTTCAACAGGTAGATTTGACCGCTGTGAAAATGTTTCAGCAAATGGCTGATCACTTACACAAAGTTCAGGGTGAGCTTATTTTTACTAATGTTAGAAAGGGCAAAGGTCTAAACAAAAAAGTAGCCAAGACACTAAGACTAATAAGTCCACATCACAGTGGCAATTATCCTGTACGAACATTTATTGATGCTGATGAGGCAATTGAATATGCGGAGAATAAACTTCTTGAATCTTTAGGTGAAAAATTAAAAACCTCTGCGAAAATTGAGCTGTCCGAAAGTGATCTTTGCCATGGATTTGACACGGATACACTCAACATACTTCAAGCAAATATGAAGCCCATATCTTTAAAATCAGGTGAAACACTTTTCAAAACAAATGATATTGCAACAGAACTATTTGTAGTAATTGAAGGGGAAATTGACATTCTTTTACCCTATGGAAAATACCACTATAAACGACTCGCCAAATTTGGTCCCGGTGCGTTTTTTGGAGAAATCGTTTTTCTAAAACCAGGCCCAAGAACCGCTGATGCAAAAGCCATTAAAGATACTAAACTTTTAATGCTGGATAAGCATGGTTTCGAAACCTTAAAAACCAATAATCCGCAGGCTGCAATAAAACTGGTGATGAGACTTGGGCGAGAGCTTAGTGATCGATTGAGGTGGTCGGATACGGAGTTGCGGCGGCTTTCTGATTGAGGGGTGGCTAGCAGCCTTTAGTCGTTTTTCAAATTCAATTTAACATACTAAAAATAGAGTTAAATATAAACTGGTATTGCATTATAGAGTTATAATTTTAGTTTTGGGCCATATTTGCAAGCCCCTGACTTCATGGGAATTAGCAAAAATAGTCCAAAATTAAAAACCACATCACATCCTGAAAACAGAGTTAACCACAATTAACTTACTCGCCCCCCTACCCGAATCATCAACCACCCTCACCATAAATTTACCTGGCTTCGCATCCCAGAGAAGAGCCTCGCCATTGGAAACATCTCCAACATACGCTTTATCTATAAACCAGTATAGTTTTATTACATCAGGATCTGCAATCGCCTTGAGTGGAATTTGGCGACTACTATCCGAGTTTAAGGTAATCATATATTCCAGTGAACTCTGTGGCGAAGTAATAACCGGGCTCAATCCTAATGCGCTTTTTTGACCAAGCTCACAACTCTTTAAATACTGCGGAGGTATCTTTAATGAAATACCAGCCTGGTTAAAAATATGTAAAAAATCTGAAGACCAAAATTCAAACACCTTATTCTCAGTTACACCTGCTTGATGGCGACAGGCACGTAAGCCCGTTTTTATATCAATGGGTATTGAACGGTAGACATTTGAAATTTTAATAGGTGAAACACCGGGAATAAACCATGACTCAATTGATGTTGGGCAGTTCTTGCCATACAAATCACCTGTTTCCGAACAAATCTGAAGTTTCTTAATATTTAAATTTCCAGCTTCAATCAAGTTACTAACTTTCCAGCCACTGTCAGGGTTGATAGATTTAAAAATTGAAAATAATAATGGCCCAGCTGCTGATCGTCCAACAAAGGCAGCATTACCCTTTCCATCAAAATTACCAACCCATACCAATACAATATATGGCCCGGACACGCCAATCGCCCAGGCATCACGAAACGCCCATGAAGTACCTGTTTTCCATGCGACTTCATTCTCTTGTGTATTATCCACATTAAACTCAAGTTCATTTGGTGGTGGATTATGTTTTAGAATATCCAGTATTAAAAAACTGCTTTCCATACTCAAAATACGTTTTGGTTTTTCTATTTCCCCAGTCGCATAGGCCCGAATAGATTTTAATTCTCCGTTATTGGCTATAGCCGCATAGAGCTTCGCTAACTCTAACATTGTGACTTCTCCACCACCTAGCGCAAGGGAAAGCCCATAGTGCTCCTCCGCCTTAAGTCCATTTATGCCAGCCGTTTTTAAAAACTGATAGAAACTTTTCTGTTTTAATTGGGACTGAAGTCTAACCGCGGGAACATTACGACTTTGAATTAAAGCTTGTTTAGCCGATATCGGGCCTAAAAATTGCTTGTCATAATTTTCAGGTGTAAAACCAGCAAATCTTCCCGGTGAATCTTTTAGCAATGTTAGCGGGTGTATCAGACCTTCATCCATGGCCAGTGCATAAACGAAAGGTTTGAGTGTTGACCCGGGAGACCTTTTAGCAGTAACGCCATTAACCTGACCCTGAAGTTTATAATTAAAAAAGTCAACTGAGCCCACCATCGCCTCAATCATCATGGTTTCATAATTCATTAATAATACCGCCGCATTATTGATACCATTAGTTGATTTTAAAGCCACATAATTTTTTACTAACTTCTCAATTTTTAACTGCTTGAGAATATTCAGGCTAGTATCAATATAACCATTCTCCCAAACAGATTTTTTAGCCGCAATATACTGGGTAAAATGGGGCGCTTTAAATGGTAATTCTTCTGGTGACCTTATTTTTAATGCTAACTCAAAATAATTTGATTTGTGAACGTCCTCAGGATGATACTCGAGCCAACGCTTAAATAATTTGGCCCTTGCAAGCAGAATATTTTTATAGCCACTTTGGGTAGTTGGATTTCGTTTATTAGGGTTTTGTGGAATAACCGCAAGCGTTAAAGCCTCGGGTAAACTTAACTGCTTGGGCTTTTTATTAAAGTAAATTAAACTCGCAGCTGCAATACCCTCTATATTTCTTCCATAGGGTGCAAGGTTCAAATACACTTCCAGTATTTCCTGTCGGGAATAATGTCGTGCTAATTGTAAAGCTCTTAGAATCTGTACAATCTTGCCTGAAATAGTTTTCGACGGTAAATTCCATCGCAACCTGGCAACCTGCATGGTAATTGTTGAAGCACCAACACGTCGTTCCTTAGAAATATAAGTTACCCAGAATGCGCGCAATAAGGCCTTAAAATCTACACCAATGTGATTATAAAAATCCTGATCCTCATACAGAAGGCTTGCTTCAATTAATTCTGCTGAAATGTTACTCAAGCTTTCAGGCAACCGGTATCGCTCATCTTCTGCCAGCGTCAATCTTAATAAATTCCCCCTGTTATCAAAATAGGCATTTGAATAAGGAATGAAATTATTCATATCGGGTCGAGGGCATACCCCATATACCAGTGCCATAGCTGCAATAATGAAAAATATTACAGCTATTATTTTTTTCATTGAGAAGATATAACGCTAAATTTTCCGGCTTTTGATATAGCCCGAACTGAGCGATCATACATGGATTCAGCATAAGACGGTGGCACCGTAAACTCTCCAGCAGATGTAAGCTTTGCTTTGTAAGTTAATTCTCTCAGTGTATTATCAAACCCCCCGTAGTAAACCACTCTGTCTTCCCTAATATCAATATAATCTGCTTGCCAGTTATAAGCCTTTCTGGAAACTGAGCTTCTAATAACTTCGAATCCACCCGGTAACAAATCAATCACCGCAATATTTGTTAAGCGTTTTTCATTAAGTGCTCTAATTTTTAATCTAACAGTTACTTCTTTACCCTGCCCTAATGTTGTTACAACATTGCCTTTTTCATCAACAAAATCACGGTATATTTCCAGGCCTTCAGTTACTGGTTTCTCAGGCAGGCTATTATTAAACCCCGATTGTGAATTAATATAAAAAAGTGAATTCTCACCAATTATATTTAATTTCCTTACATCGGTTGAAAATGATGCCTGCATAAATGGTTTTAACGCAGACTCCAGTTTCAGCTTTATATTTTTTTCATCAACAGATTGAAATTCAATTTTTTCATTAAATTTATTTTTTAAAGCTAACTGACTATAAGCACCTAATGCCAGAATTGTATAAGCCGAGGAAATCGTATTGTATTTTCCTTTGTATATTTCTTTAGTCAACTTAAGTATATTATTGCTGTTTAAATTTTCGGCTTTATTTTTAAAGTGCTTTGCGAGTAGATAAACGTATTGTGCATCAACGGCTAATAACGAATGAAAATCATCTGTTTCACCCTGAGATTTGAAATTCAGTTGATAGCCTGAAATTAAACGATTTGCCTCTTCCTCTTTTTGCAGCAACCGATAAGTGGCAGCCATATAGGATGACACGATATCCTGCTTCCAGATTTCTTTATGATTTTTTTTGAGTTCTTCTTCCAGGTCAACCAGATAATTAGTAGTGACTTCACCCATTCTTGCAAGAAGATAAATAGCATTTGCACGATTTCTTGCCGCATTTAATGAACTGACTGATTGTGAAACATATCCATTTAAATAGTCTTTTCCACGTTGCAACATATCTGTAGGCACAGGATAACCAAGCTCACTTGACTCTAATAAAAAATGCATTGCATAAATCGTTGGATACTCCGCAGAATTTTGTTGCCCTGACCAAAATATAAATCCACCATCAGCTAACTGCCGCTCCCTTAATTTATCTATAAGATAGTCGAACTGCTCTTTAACTTTAGGTAAATGTGCTTCATAGGCTGGATATGAAAGCAAACCAACTAATGGAAACACCTTACTCACTATCTGTTCTGTACAACCGTGTGGAAAATTATCCAGATATGAAACCAGCCCATCAACAATAACTAACGGGCTAACTGAAGCAGCTATTTTCTGCTCTGCCAGATCTGCATATAAACTACGCGGTAAATCTAATTCAAACAAACCTTTATCACTTACGCCACTATTTAAGGTAGTGTAATAGTTTGTTGCCGGCCTTACACTTAAACTGGCTGTGCGGATGGACTCTTCATTTTTATGATTAACTATAAAGTTAAGTTCTGCCGCGCCAAGACTGGAAGTTGCCTTAACTTTAAATGTGTACTTTCCTTCACTGCCTTCATCAATAACTAATGCTGTAGATTTTTTACCTAAAATCTGTAAATGTTTTGATGACGAAATCGATAAGTTAACGATGGCATTTTTACCTGAACCCTTAATACTATTAGCTACACCTACTGTTACCATAAACTCATCACCCGGCGCTGCCTGAGTTAATAAATTTGGTGAGATAACAAAAGGCCCTCTAACGATTGAGGAAGCACTGCTTGCGCCAACCGATTCTTCACCTACCGCAACTGCCATAATTCGTAATTCACCTGAAAATGTATTGGGCACATTAAATATGACCTGATTATTTTCATCGTTTGCATCATAAATACCAGACCAGTAAACCGCCGGTTTATCGGTTTTACGCCTGAAGGGGTTAAGATTTTTAGCCAGTGCTTTTCTCTTAGCACGACTTCCACCACCACTGGCCGATAATTCTTTTACCAGATCAAAGTCAGGTAAAATCAAATCCAGTATCTGTAAGGTTTCAACATCAAGTGAACGTTTTTTTAAGTAGTGGGATAGTGGATCAGGTGTTTTATATTTCGCTACCTGTAAAACCCCCTCATCAACCGCAAAAATTGCAATCCTCGATGGTTTTGACGTTTTGAAATTTATCTCCATTGGCTTTCCCGGCCTGACAATATCTTTGGTTACTAGAGTTATATTGACTCTACGTTTACTTTTATCAATTGAAAATGGCGCAACGGCATAACTCAATGGACTGGAAAATATTTCACTGGAGCTGATATCACGAACAAAAGCCACATTAACATAACCGCCACCTTCCAGACTTTCTGGAATCCTGATCGTCTGAATGGTACTTTCCGCACTGGCGTTAAACCACTTAAACTCATGCACCCTGTCTGTTTCAATAGTAATTAAACCCGAACCTGAGTACGGTGCCTTAATACTCATTTCAATTACATCACCCGGGTAGTAATCGTTTTTATTTAACTTAACTGACAACTCAACATGTTTATCTATTTTACCTGCCAGATTTTCGAAACCAACAACACTGTAGAGCAACCTGGTTAAACGCCTGCTTTTATCATCAACAATCTCAAGTGCAAAATCGCCCGCTGTGGCCGTGTCTATTTTATATTCAAAGCCCGATTTTCCTATGTTTATATCCTTTACAGAAACCTCTTCCTCTTTCTCAATCGTTTGATACTTATAAGTTCCGTTATGTTGTTTTACCAGTGTTGATACCTGCTGGATATTCATCAGCTTTAAGCGTAGCCCTTTACTTTCCTGCTTTTTAAGTAATTTATTGACTGCTATAAAATTAATGTTCCTGTCACTATCTGTATTTATATAACCCAGCCCCCCATCCGGTTTATATCCAATAATCATATCAAGCGGTGAAATTAAAGCCGAATTAGAAGCCACCACACTTCGGCCACCCGCCTGATCAAACCCCTCTGTAATAAATTGCAAGTGATAAGTACCCGCCCTAAACTTCTGCAAATCTATTTCAAACTCAGCTAAGCCATCTGCATTAGTCCATTTTTTGTCCAGGTATTTATCTAAACTCAGTGGTTTTTTATTCTTCTCAAGATAGTGGTCTGTAAACTTATAACCCTTAAATTTATCAAATTTAAAATGGTGGGGTTTTATAATTACCCGACCTGTTAGCTTCCTATCTTGCGCCGGTAGACCAAATAAATTATTTAATGAAACTGATGACTTAATTGTATCCTGTGTATTCCAGCCTTTTTCAACAACATCTATCAGCTTGCTTTGAATTTTCAAAGTATCTGGCTGAAACTCTTCTACTTTAAAAGTAGTTCCACCTATTGTTCTACCGCGATATTCATCGTCACGGACCAAATGCAGTGACACTGAATAATTACCTGTGTCTGAAGTTGCTTCTGTACGATATTTAAAATCATCAAAACCTTTTTCCGACAAAGTAAATTTCTCGACTTTAATTTCCTTGTTTCTGGGGCCTCTTATCACAATTTCTAACGGAATATTTTCAACATTCGACAGATCAAATTTTTTAACTATAACACCAATATTAATTGTCTCACCTGGACGATAGATACCCCTGTCTGAAAACAAAAAGGCGTTTAGAGAGTCATCATCAATATGGCTTGACCTTACACCACCAATATCAAACCTGGATAGGTTAATTTGTCGTGAACTACGATCATATGGAATGAACGACATATCCTGCTCTGTTTTTACAACATATACCGTTGGCGTTTTTTCCCTGTTTAATTCATTTGTTGAAGGAAAAGAAACGTGTCCCATCGCATCTGTTTTACTCACATATAATGCAATGCCATTCTTGCCCAGCAATTCAACACTTGCACCTGCAACAGGCTTCCCATCTGCAATGGATTGTACAAATACATCATGGGATGAATCTGCATTATTCTTTACAATTACCCCCAGGTCGGTTACCAATATAACCCGCTTGTCACTTACGCCGTATATTTCCCTGTCGTTTTTAGTATCCCAGGCTTTAATTTCAACAAAGAACAATCCAAATCTATTTTTCTCTTCAGGCAAATACTCTCCTAAATCTATTGAGGAATAATTAGCTTTTTTAGGATGCTTTAAACCAAGGTCAAGAATATAACTCTCAGACTCGGTAATATTTTTCTCATCAAAATACCAGTTATTAAATGTCGGGCTTGAAATATCACCACTGGTCTGGCTAATTAAGTGATTTATCTGTCCTTTTAATATTCGCCCAACCGAATATATAAGTGCGGGCACACCTCGAGATGAAATACTTAACTTATGATTGCCTGTATAGGTCAACACCGAACCATCACCAGCTATTTCAATTTCTTTAGGATATTCTGGAACCCGCAACACCGCATCATAAAATGATGACTGAATAAAATTATTAACTGAAACCAGACCCTTAGAAATATTCAAATATAAGAACCGATTTTCTGGAATATCCAGTGAAAAACTATAGGTTTTAGAAGATGTGCTTTCATTTGGAATCAAACTGAAATATATTTGATCACTATCTAGCAGTACATTTGTTGATACCTCTCTGGGGCTCTCCCAGTATTGCTTACCATTGCGCTCATTATTTTTTGGAAGCAGCTTAATTGATAATTTACTCAGCAGTTCCTGCTGATTAATTTCATCAGTAAACTCTAGCGTTAATAACTGCTCCGGCTCATTTTTTTCATTTCTAATGACCTGTACCAGTGCATTACTCACTTTAAGGTAGTTATATATATCTGGTATTAATATTTTTGTTTCAGCTTTTTTTTGCGTGGCCGCCCCACCCAGGATTGAAACTAAACCTTTTTCTAAATTCAATTTCATATAGTTTGGTTTTTCTGGCAAAGCAACCGCTTCAGACTGGATGTATGCTTCCCTGTTATTTTTATTGTAATTAACCTTAAAAGAATATGGCTTTTCGGCAACGTTTATATTTTCACCTGATGGCCGCATAGACATTGATAAACTTTTTTCTAAACTTTCTTTAACAACAGGGTGTGAAAACTGAATTGTCGACACAACTCGTCTGATAGAAATATCCTGCGGATCTTGATAAAACTCTATATGTGTAAATTCAGCACTCAGCTCGGGCGTAGTGAAAATATATTTATCTTTCGATAAAATGTCTTCATTTACAAATACACTTTTATCAAAGCTAACTGAGTATTCGGTACCCGCTGGCCAGTCTGTTTCCGGAACAAACTGTAAGCGTCTGTCACTAGCCCAGGTCCAGAAGCCTTTCTTCACAGGTGTTAAATTTATCCCCTTTTTTACCTGTTGCCCCACTAAATCAATTCTTGCGACTGAAGGCAAACCCTCTGGCCTTATCTGATCATCATTCAGTACTGATAAATCATATTCAAATTCGATACTCAAGTTATCTGGTTTTGCCCCGGCATAAGTTTGTGTGGTTTCTATTTCACTAAATACCGCTTTAACCATTATTGGCTTTGGAAGTGAGTCATAATAGAAATAGCCACTAGTTGCAATAATCGCCAGTATTATAAAAATTGATGTTAACAGCGGACTTGCTTTTAAAAACTTAAGCGTTTGCTTCAACCAGATAGGGGCATCCCAACTAAAACAACCAAAGATGTAAGCTAAAACGGTGAAGGGGAAAATGAAAATTTTTTTCATATATGATCCTTTAAGATCTTATTATTTTTATTTAATCGAAACAGACTTACTTATACTACATGAACTTTTTTTACTTTACTGTCTAATAATCAGTATCCCGTTGGCGAGAAGTGCATAAAATCCTTTTGCTTACCGGGGATGACACCACCCCACTTTAAGCCAATAGCATCAAGTACACGAACAATCTCACTGTCTTTTGTTAAAGAGCCTGATTTACCCGACACCCAGTGACCACCTCTTATTAAACGACAATGGCTGTTAAACTTCAGGCAATTATCATACAAACCATTTTCCGCCGCATTTACATCTATAGCTATACCATATGAGTGATTACTAAACTTTGTCCGGTTTCCATTTTTATCCGCATCACCCCGAGTTTTACCCACTCTATATCCTGTAATTGAATGTAGAGCCTGCCCCTGATGAAGCAGTTTTATAAAAATTTCAGATAGAGATGGCGCAATAACATGACAAACTTTAAAAGGTTTTACCGGCGGAATATTAATCAAACTTTGATCCTGCTCGCACACACTACAACCAGTATAAGTATCTACTTCATCAGCCGTTAACTCTTTATAGTTTTTATTAATTAATTGATAGTGGACCGCCTTTTTCTCCTTCGTATTCCACTCATATGTTTGATAGCTACACAGTGCTTCAGCTTTCACTGATATACTGAGACAGCAAGTAAAAAAAATTATATTTACTACCTTAACCTGGAAAAATCAGTTGACCGCCCATTTAAAAAGTGTAATACACAACGTTATCAGATCATATTAAATTTTTTTAGCGGGATAGCAGTGTAGCTGTATATATAATTATTTTTTATTTTAGAATAGAAAGGCCTGAATCACCTACATTGCATAGGCTATCCGATTCAAATATTGCCGGCTTTTGTCATTAATCGCAATGTACAACTCGCAAAAGAAAAGCGGCTTATATTTTAACTAACGACAAAAGAACAGCCATTTTTTAATTCATTGGTAATTTATCGCGCATCGCATCACGATCAAACCACCACTGTCCATTTGCAATCGCATCTATCACTGTACCCATCATTGGCAAAAATTTTGCCGGGTCTTTAAGGTTCATTTTTTCCATCCAGAAATCCAGGGTATCCTGGCTTTTCACATCTGAATGTCGCTGGGCCACTTTGGTAATCATGTTTTTAGTTAAAAAAGCCAGACTATCATGTTTTTCATCTGATGCACGAACACCCACAATATAGTGAGCCGTTGCCGCTGCCACCGCTGCACCATCTGAATTATCAGGGGTTTCATCAATAATGTAGCTCAGCATGCCGATGGTGTATTCTGGATCTACGGGATAGGTTACCGACAACCAGACACCGTGCACCAATGCCAGGATTGAAGATGGTTGCTCTGTTTGATACATAATGTCACAGGCCTCAATCGCACTGGCCCAGTCTTCCTTTTCAACAAATATTTCAAATGCCACTTTTGCCTCATTCCAGGCATTCTCATTTTGCTCCAGACCCAGTTGAGCATTGGCAATATCCATCTTAACCTTAGCCACTTCAACAGGGTCGGCCCCTCTAGGTAACTGGGTTAATTCAAACTGATGGTTTCTTAACTGCTCTTCCAGATACGCTCGGGCCTCTTCATCTGTAGATGATTCTAATACACCACTCTCTGGTCTAAGTCCTGGATCTTTCATGTTTCTTTACTCTATAAATTACAAACGATTGTTAAATGGGGATTAATCACTTTTTTTCTACCCCTGATGGCACTGTTTTAGCTCGCAACCAGGGGCAACCAGGGGCTCAACACTAACCTGGCTGCTGGTTTGCAGAGGTCATCACAGACGCAATATCCTCTAAACGCTGCCTTGCATGCACCACACGCTCATTATTTTCATCCAGGCTGTTTAGCAATTCAGCACCACGCTGATAAACCAGTTGCTGCTGCTCTGGATCAAATAACTGCACTGCCAGTACAACAGTTTCTGCTTGCTCACTCAACAGGCAGGGTACCATCAGGGCCTCACCAATTACGCTAACAGGTGACAGCAAATCCGCAATAAAGGCATGTTCAAGTAGCACAAAATGCGCCTGTCTTGCCTGCTCTTCCATTTCCAGCTTGGAAGTACCCATGGCATCATTACCCACCGCTTTCCACATGCTTTGCATCATCATGCTTAGTAAGCGCTTGATCATTTCACGAATTTCGGCCTGATCCCCCGCCAGACCTGCGCTCGCTTCATACGCTTTATCCAGTGACTCTTTCAGTTTCAGTACCCCGTCCACCTCGGCACTGGGCTTTAATTCTGTCACCTGCTTAACCAAATCACGAAAGCTGTTGATAAAGGCCTCAACCTCATCAGAATCTTTACGGCGAGCTTCCTGAATATCAAAAGGCTCAACGTTTATTTCACCAAACAGGGGGTTGTCAAACTGGCGTTTCAACATTCGCTCGTGGCGCCCGGGCATTTTTGAAAACAACATGTCTACACTCATACGGCCTGTTCCAGGGTTTGTTCGAGCACATCACTTATAGATGATTCTTCTATCGGAAAAGCAATGGTCGAAAAAATATCAAATATGGCCAACAGGCGTTCCAGCTGTGGGCGCTGTTCTTTTTCGTAAAACACGATAACCTTACACTCTGGTATGCATTGTACCGTGGCCATCAGGGTTTCCAGGCTGCTGGTACGATCACGGAAATCCGACTGAAAATTAAATTCAGCCACTACCACCGTGGGCTGGATTTTTTTAAGTCGCTTAGTGGCTTTACGCATACTGGTCACTTGCTCCACTTCAAAGCCTTTTTGCTTATAGAGTGAAGAAAAATCAGGGTAACCGCCTATTTCAACGATGGACAGTAATTGAGGTGATGGCACGATACGAAGTCTGTGATGGTAAAAGAACGAGAGTATACCATACTATTTTAGTCGGGTATTATTTTGTATGATCATGGGCCTCGTCATAACGGCACAGAGCGATCATGATTTATTTGCAACTAGATAACTCAAAATATACACGCCCTGGGCTGTCGCGTGAAAGTTGCTCTTTTCCCGCCCAAGTGAAAGCACTTTCGAACTGAAACCCAAAGAGCGCCCTGTATCGGAACCCAGCAGCGCAACAAAATCTCCCCAGCCCCCATCAACTAGCTGATGATCTAATACCTGCTGTATCCAGATGGGCTCAACACTAGCCTCTGCACCGGTAATTAACAGCATCAATACCCGTTGTAAATACACATCAACCACGCGAATATCCCAAGTTAACTGCCCTACAATATCCTTCTGCAATGCCTGACTCACCTCATCAATATTTGATAAAACAGTACATTGCCTGGTAAATAAAAAATTAATCCCCATTAGCTGGTGGGTGGTGCAGGCAGGGCGATAAAAATATTGCAACTGATGGCAGAATTCAGCGCCGTTTTGTTGTGCCACAATGGGCAGCTCATCTTCAATATCTGCGGCACAATTTAAGGCATAAATTAAATGCTGATTATAATAAGGCAAGCCCTGAACTGAGTAAGCCCCTAAATTTCGACGTTTTCCCCCATCAAATAATGGTCCCCAGACGCCTTTTTTAATGCGCTGATTTCGCTGGTGATATTTTTCAAGTAAATCACCTACACGCTTATCCTGTGAAATTTCATGCACTTCGTAAAGCATCCACCACAGCATCGGGTTAGTTTTAGACAATATTTTATTTTCATTATTAACTAGCCACTGGATAGATTTTTCCAGTTGCTGTTGTATCTGCACTTTTTGCGGATAGGGTACAGACCGATTATTCTGGTATACACCATAGAGATATGCAGCCAATAAAATAACAACCGGTGCGAGCATTAATATAATAATTTTTTTAAGCATTTTATTTTCTATTTAACTTCTGGTAACAGGCTACTTTTTCAAACCCAGTAAAAACACATCAAACAACTGTAACACCATACCCCGTAATAATGTCTGATTATCCCCCCAGGATTTAGACTGGGTGGATGTCTGAACCTTAAGCTTTAGCTTACCGGATGACACCATTAAAGCCAGCCCCTGAATCATTGACATGGCACTTAAGGCCAGTGTCATTGGCTCACCCTGAATAAATACTTTCTGCTTTTGACCGTTGCGAATAATGCCAATCAGACTTTGCATGGCTTCATCGGCTGCTTCCTTTAAACCAGCACTACAATTCTGTTGTCGTATATGTCCGCCGAACATCAGCTGAAAAAGATTTGGTTGCTCAGCAGCCATACTAATAACATGCATCGCACTTTCAAATAATTGCACTTCCGGGTCACTGGCAAATTCCAGTTCAAGACGGGTATTTCTGGCTTTAAGTCGACGAAATCCATCTTCGGCAATAGCTTCCAGCAACTGTTGTTTATTGCGAAAATGTCTATAGGGTGCGTTATGACCAACCCCAATAATACGCGCAATTTCCCGTAGGCTAATAGATGCCAGCCCTTTTTTATCCAGCAACTCTGTGCCGATACTCACCAGGGAGTTTCGTAAATCCCCATGATGATAATTCGCCTGTTCCACAATTCAGTACCAAATTACATTGACAAGTCATAATTCTATCATTAAGTTGTCACATGTGGACACTGTCCACATGTGACAACTATCACAGTCACACTATAACTTACAGCAGTACCTTAACTCGGCCCATTTCAAATGAGCCCTGCCTGCCCAGGAGGCAAAAATGATAACCAATGACCTGATAAACCGTATTTGTAATGCACATGGTGGTATCGAGCGCTGGCAAATGGTTGAGTCCATTCAAATGCAGATGGACATTTTTGGCCCTATATTACTCACCCGATTTAAATCCCCCTGGCTATCTAATATCACCGCGAATATATTTACTGACAAACCCTACGTCAGTATCCACAACTTCCCGGAAAAAGGGCACACGGGTATCTTTGATAGGTTTGATGTCTACATCTACAACACCAATGACAAAATTTACTGTGAGAGAAACTATAAAAATTGTGACGACCTCAAAAATAAAGCCCGCCTGCACTGGGATCACCTTGATTTAATTTATTTTCTTGGCTATGCCCTATGGAACTATAGCTGTAGTCCATTTATTTTTAATAACAAAGGTTTTGAATGTCACCAGGGTGAAGACTACTTCGAAAAAGATGGCAGCGTGCTAAGCACCTTACATGTGCGTTATCCCGGTAGCATCCCCACCCACTGCAATCAACAGATATTTTATTTTGACCAGAAAGGCCTGCTAAAACGCCAGGACTACGACGCGGACATCATTAGTCCGCTCGCTATTGGTAGCCAAATTTGTGAGGAGCATAAAACATTTGATGGCCTGGTATTTCCCACACATCGTAGCGTATTTCCACGCCTATGGAACGGCAAACCCCTTAAAGCTATAAAAGTTATGGACGGGCGCTTTAAAAATATTCTGATTAACTGGCGTCAACCAGAACCAACCTAATTATAATGTATAAAAACCGCTACATTTTTTAGTGATGTATTATTATTGTAATTTTGCGGCCCGTTCATCATCACTGAGCATATCGTCAGCTAAAATGAACGCCTGCGGTTAAATTTGCCCACCAGAAAATCTCGCACACCTTATAAAACACTATGTTAAGCTCTATGCGATTTAAATAAAAATTAAAATAATCGAGATGAATAAAATACTTCCGTGTCTCTGCTTTATGTGGATTATTCTTCAGCTTAATGCCTGCTCTATGGCCGAACTTACCGTTAAAGCGTCTATGCCAATGATCGCGGGTGGCATGCTTGCCCTAAATCGTGAAACCGACTTACAGCTCGCCGAAGCTGCCATGCCATCTAATATTGAACTTATAGAGGGCATGATTATTAATGCCCCCGAAAATGAAGCTTTACGCAACTATGCGGCACAGGCCTATTATGGCTATGCTTTTGGTTTTGTTGAAGACATCAATCCACAACGTGCAGCAAATTTTTATAAACGTGGCTTAAATCATGCGCTCTACAACCTACGAAAAAAGGGGCTGAATAAACGTATTCTTTCAGGCAAGCTTGAATTATTACAGTTAAAACTAAAGTCACTTGATGAAGACGAAGTCGCTTCCCTTTTCTGGGCCGCATCCAACTGGACAAAATGGATTAATCACAATCGAGATAAGACACAAGCCATTGCAGACTTACCTAAGGCTGTCATGCTAATGCAACGGGTAATTGAGCTGGATGAAACATTTTATATGGCCGGGCCACATATCTTTTTTGGAGTATACAATGGTAGCCGCTCCCCCATGCTCGGCGGTAATTACGCGCTCTCTGAACAACATTTTGAAAAAGCACGTCAACTCAATAAAAACCAGTTGTTAATTATCGACTTATTACAGGCGCAATACCTTGATCGACAAAAATTTGACCAACAACAATTTCACCAACGCTTAACAAAAATCATTAATTCTAATCCTGCTACAAATCCTGACATTGCTTTAATTAATAACATCGTAAAACAAAAAGCTAAATTACTACTCAAAAAGGAATCGACATGGTTTTAAAAACTGAATTTTTTTTAATCAAAGCATGTTTTCTTTTTTTATTACTACACTCATCAGCACATGCACAAAAGAACTACACCTTAAAATTTGCAACACTCATTCCCGCAGATACTGCGTGGATGAAAATAATTCAAAACTGGTCAAATGAACTACAAAACAAAAGTAATGGCCGCCTGAAAATAAAAATTTACCCCGGCGGTGTAATGGGAGATGAACCGGATGTATTACGTAAAATTCGTAACCGACAGCTACAGGGTGCCTTTTTTACCGGTTATGGCATAGGGCGGATTTATTCACCCGCACGGGTACTTGAAATGCCATTTCTTTTTCACAGCACCGATGAGTCAGATTATGTGCGTCAGCAAATTATGCCCGACATAGAACAGGGTTTCAAAGAGAAAGGCTTCATTCTACTCGGCTGGCCAGAAGTAGGTTTCCTGCATTTCTTTTCTAAACAACCCATCAATTCGCTGGAACAATTAAAAACACGACACATCTGGCTATGGCAAGGTGACCCTATGGGTGAGGCCTTTTCAAAAGCCGCAGGGGTTTCACCCGTTCCACTCTCAATCATGGATGTATACACCCAGCTATCCGCGAGCCATGGCAGCATAGATACGGTATACAACTCTCCCTTCGGTGCGCTGGCAATGCAATGGCATACTAAACTAAAATACGCAACACATGTACCCTTAACTAATGGCATAGGAAGCCTTGTGGTAAGCCAGGTTTTTTATAAATCCTTACCGTCAGATTTACAAAAGCTGATAAAAACCACCGGCAGAGAAGCAGGCGAAAAAATTAATCAGGTTTCTCGACAGGACAATAAAAAGAGCATAGAGCTACTCAAACAAAGTGGTATTGAATTTATGTGGCGATGGACCGATGATGAAAAAAAACAGATGCTTGAAATACGCAATAATGCAGCTAAAGAGTTAGCTAAAACAGGTTATATCCCAAACAAACATTTCACACAGGTTAGTGACCTTCTAAGCCAATACCGCATAAAAAATAAATAGTGTAATTAAACAGTGCTTTATCCACTAATTTGTACCATACATAGCAGGGCTTTTTGTAAAGTAGGTGCCAACTAGCACTTAGATTAAATATGAAAAATAAATCCAGTATTATTTACATAATAAAAGAAAAACTCATATCTATCGAAAAACTGATTGCTAGTCTTAGCTTATTATTACTTTTAATTTTAGCGTTTTCCCAGGTCATAATGCGTAATTTTTTTGAACTGGGTTTTGCGAATATTGATGTAATCTCTCGACACCTGGTTTTATTCATTACCTTCATGGGCGCAGCACTTGCATGCGAAGGCCACCAGCATATAAAAATTGATTTTATTAACAGCTTAATTCAACCTTCAATTAAAAGTAAATTAACACCGCCCCTACTCTTTATCAGCGCACTCATTTGCACAGTGTTTTTCTACTATGCTCTGCAGTTCTGGTTAGACGAGCAACTTTATGCTCCCGACAATGAACAACTGGCTTTATATCTTGCACTCATTATTCCTGTTGGTTTTTTTACCCTGAGCTTACATTTTTTACTATTATTTCTAACCCAGCTTTTAGCTGAAAAAAACTAATGGCTATTATACTTTTATTATTACTCTCACTTGCCATGGTAGGTCTGCCCCTGTTTATTGTTTTAGGTGCCGGAGGAATATATGCCAGCTTTGAGTCAGAACTTGACCCCGTATTATTAATCGGTGAACTTTATCGTCTGGCAAACCAGCCAAATTTAATCACCATTCCATTATTTACTTTTGCTGGTATGGTAATGGCAATGGGTGGCGCCCCGAAACGATTAATAAAATTATTTAATGCCCTGTTTGGCTGGATGCCCGGTGGCCTTGCTATAGCTGCGATTGTTTCCTGCTCATTTTTCACCGCATTTACCGGCGCCTCTGGCGTCACCATTATTGCACTAGGCGGCCTGCTTTACCCTTTATTTATTCAAGCCAAATATTCTGAGTCATTTTCTTTAGGCCTGCTGACATCATCAGGTTCATTAGGCTTATTATTTCCACCCAGCCTGGCAATTCTTTTATATGGAATTGTCTCTGGCACCAGTATTGATGAATTATTTTTAGCCGGCATTGTTCCCGGATTTATTTTACTGATTATGCTATCACTATATAGTTTTAAATCAGCTCTTACATGGCATGAGCCATCACATCCTTTTTCTTTTAAAATACTCATTGCTGCCGCAAATGAATCAAAATGGGATATTTTTTTACCTGTATTTATTATAACTGGAATTTTTGGTGGCTTTGTTACTGTCAGCGAAGCAGCGGCGGTTACCGCAACTTATGCCTTATTTATTGAAACCATTATTTATAAAGAAATAAATTTCAAAACCGAACTACCCAAAATTTTAATTGATACAACAAAATTAGTCGGCAGTATTTTAATTATATTAGGTATGGCCATGGGGCTGACTAATCTATTAATTGATACCCAATTACCATCTAGATTACTAACCCTGATTGAAAATCAAATTGATAGCCAATTTCAATTTCTATTATTACTCAATATTTTTCTTTTGCTTATAGGCGCAATGATGGATATTTTTTCCGCCATCGTTGTCGTTGTACCCCTGATTATGCCACTGGCCTTACGTTATCATATTGACCCGGTTCATCTAGGTATACTTTTTTTAGCTAATCTTGAAATCGGTTACATGACACCACCTGTGGGTATCAATTTATTTATTGCCTCTCAACGCTTTGGCAAAGACATTCTTACCCTGTTTCAAGCAGCCCTGCCTTTTTTAGCTATCATGCTTAGCTGGCTTCTTATGATATCCTATATACCTGTATTAACATTATGGTGGAAATAAAGTGGCCGGCAAACTCATTGAACCTAAAGTGATAACCGATTTCAATAA